>Ga0080013_1002363_pt1 | contig 22311 bp, 12 predicted proteins | sample ETNvirenome_6_85_FD_69236 | JGI IMG/M metagenome (GOLD analysis project Ga0080013, IMG submission 69236) | Marine viral communities from the Pacific Ocean - ETNP_6_85 (SPADES assembly) (version 2) | ecosystem: Environmental > Aquatic > Marine > Oceanic | place: Pacific Ocean | collected 2013-06-19 | reverse complement strand
ACATTGCCCGCACTGTCGATCCGCATTGCCTCGACGCCAGCCCCAGTTTCTAACGTCATAGACGCCCCTGCGTTGGCAGTGAGAATACGAAAAAGATCAGCATCATGGTTCCATCTGACTACCGCACCCACGGCATCTGAAGGAGATCCAAAAACAAGCGATGAATCATTAGCATCTGGCGTCAGTATTGTGATGCCGCCATGTGTGCTGTTTTCTACGACCAAATCATCTTCATTAGCGTTAGGTGATACGCTTCCAGCAGTTGCAGTGTGGACATGCAGGGTGCCTTCGGTGCGCGCAATGCCCACGCCCGCATTGCCAATCACATTGAGCGTCGTGCCGTCAAACGTCAGGTTGGACTCTACGGTTGCTTCATCTGCGTCTTTGTATGTTGCTACTCCATTTGCTGTTGAGCCATCCCATGAAATACCACTGCTCGGAGCAGTAGCAAAAGCTATAGCTCCGCTTCCATCCGTACACATAAGTTGCCCAGCCGAACCATCAGAAGTGGGTAAGACATATTGACTTCCCACACACAGGGCAGGTGATACGACTTTGGTAGTTGCGCATAAATCAGCTGAAACAAAACAAGTAGCAGCATGCCCAACACCTTCGATATCTACAAGATGTGAAGGTGTTGCTGTACCAACACCAATGCGATCGGTAGAAGCATCTGCAATAAACAAGTTAGCGTCAGTATCGCCTTCTATTCTAAAATCTTTATCCGCTCCAGACTCATTGAACACAAAAGATCCGCCATCAAGACTAGTGTCGCCGGTTACGGACAATTTGCTGATGACCACGCTACCGGTGCCATTAGGAGTAATAGGTATATTACCATTGCTTACTGAAACAATGCTTTGCCCGTTAACGTCTAGATCCCCACCGAGCTGCGGAGTAGTATCAGATACTAAACTTTCACCAACAGCTGCGCTAGAAAGAGTAATACAACACGCAGTGCCACCGGCCACTCTAAAACCAAGTAAAGCGCTGGTCGCACATACAGTAACATCTGTAGCATCAGCTAATGCATTATCTGATGCAGTAACTGCACTGCCTATAAAATTCAAACAAGTACGAGATGTTAACGTGCTTCCCTCTTCGGCTATAGTATGACCACTACTAGCGGCAGCTGCGAATGTTGTAGCCCCACTACCGTCTGTACAAAGTATTTGCCCCGCCGAACCATCAGACGCAGGTAATGCGTATTGGCTCGTAATGCAAACTTTGGGTGTAATAAGGCACGTAGCTACATGCGCTACGCCCTCAACATCTAGTAAGTGACTTGGTGTTGCTGTTCCTATTCCAATGCGGTCAACCGAAGCGTCAGCAATAAATAAGTTAGCATCTGTGTCACCTTCGATTCTAAAATCCTTATCTGCGCCAGATTCATTGAACACGAAAGCTCCACCGTCAAAGCTGCTATCACCAGTTACTGAGATTTTACTAATAACCACACTACCCGTACCATTAGGAGTGATGGGTATATTGCCATTGCTAGCTGAAATAATACTGTTACCATTTACATCTAAATCGCCACCTAATTTGGGGGCCGAGTCACATTGTAAACAAGGAGCTGCAATTGTTGCGGTTGCTAGACACGCATAACATTGAGTTCCAGCTGAAACGCGTATAGGCATACATGCGCCGGTAGCATCAACTTTAACATCCGTAGAATCGGTCGCTGAACAATCGGTAACTGTTACTGCACTTCCACAGAAATTCAAACAAGTTCTATCTGTTAGTGTGCTGCCGTCTTCTGCTATTGTATGTCCCGAGCTTGCAGCTGCTGCGAATGAAACAGCACCACTACCATCGGTACATAAAATGTAACCTGCTGTGCCATCTGAAGTTGGTAACGCATAACCTCCACCCATACAAATCGCTGCAGCGACAACTTTTGTAGTAGCGCATAAGTCGGCAGAAACGAAACAGGTGGATGCGTGCCCAACACCTTCTATGTCCACCAAGTGTGATGGAGTTGCGGTGCCTATGCCAATACGATCAACTGAAGCGTCAGCAACAAATAAGTTAGCCTCTGCGTCACCCTCAATCCTAAAATCTTTGTCTGCCCCAGCTTCATTGAATACAAAAGCACCACCGTTAAAACTAACATCACCAGATACAGTTAAGGCAGTTAGAGTTCCAACAGAAGTAATGTTTGCCTGTGCGGCGGTGGTTAGTGTACCACCTAATGAAGTAGCAGTTACTGTGGCTATAGTGGCTGTGCCTGCTGTGCAAATGTTAGATGCCTTAAACGTGGTATCGTCCCAAGTAAGACCAGCAGCTCCACCGAACGCACCGCCATTATTAAACTGTATGTAAGTGTCACTACCCGCAGGATCAGTTGATACCGTGGCCCACTGCAATGCCGCGCTGCCATTGGTACATAACACTTGACCCGCACTACCGTCCGCTGTAGGATGACAAATACCATCGACAATGACTATGCCAGTTCCATTAGGTGTAATAGGTATGTTACCGTTACTTGCTGATACAATACTATTTCCATTTACATCTAGGTTTCCACCAAGAGTAGGACTACTATCGCACTCCAGTTCAGCAACCGTAGCAGCACCAGTAAGAAGTATGTTGTCCGTAGATCCATCTTCAGTTGTAAAAAGAATACAGGCTGTGCTGGTATTAATGCAAATATTTGTAGCATCACAACCAGAACAATCGGCAGCGGTTACAGCTGCTCCTAAGAAATTAAGACAAGTTCGTGCAGTTAGAGGAGTACCCTCTTCAGCTATTGTATGCCCCGAGCTTGCAGCTTCCGCGAATGAAACAGCGCCACTACCATCGGTGCATAGAATATAACCGGCGGTACCATCGGATGTTGGAAGAGCATAAGCACCTCCCATACAGATGGCAGCACCAACGATTTTTGTGGTAGCACATAAGTCAGCGGAAACAAAACAAGTTGAAGCATGACCAACACCTTCTATGTCTACTAGGTGAGAAGGAGTGGCTGTGCCAATACCGATACGATCAGTAGATGCGTCAGTAATAAATAAGTTAACTTCGCTATCGCCCTCAATTCTAAAGTCTTTGTCTGCGCCTGCCTCATTGAAAACAAAAGTTCCACCATTCAAACTTACATTGCCAGTAGCCGTAAAAGCCGTAGTAGCAAGCGTTGTGTCATCCCAAGTGAGATTAGATGATCCACCAAAAGACCCACCATTATTAAATTGGACATAGGTATCACTACCTCCAGGCGAAGTAGGTGTATTAGTAGCAAATGCTAATCCGCCAGAACCATCGGTGCACATTACTTGACCTGCTGAACCATCAGACGTTGGTAAGACAAAAGCGCCACCTACACACAATGCTGCCCCAACTACCTTAGTAGTCGCACACAGATCGGCAGAAACGAAACAAGTAGACGCGTGGCCAACGCCCTCTATATCAACTAAATGCGATGGAGTTGCTGTTCCAATACCAATACGATCAACCGACGCGTCAGCAATAAATAAGTTTTGTTCCGAATCGCCTTCAATCCTAAAGTCTTTATCTGCACCAGCTTCATTAAATACAAAAGCTCCGCCATCAAAGCTAACATCTCCAGATGAATTTAGAGAAGTTAGAGTGCCAACAGAGGTGACGTTAGCTTGCGCGGCTGTCTGTAGAGTTCCTGTTAAATTAGTTGAAGTTAATGCACTCAATCCCGTTATTGTGGTAGACAAAGCAACATCATCAGCATTGACAGTAATATTTGAGCCAGCAATGACATTAAGAGTATTCCCACTCTTTGTCATACCTGCTCCTGCAGTTATTTGGCCGGCCCCAGAAAACTGAGTCCAATTTATTGCCGTAGTACCAATAGTAATTGTTCCATCGGCAGTCATCACAAATCCTTGATCACCGTTGGTACTACCTGTCTCAATAAATGTAAATGCACCAGAAGTTACTTCCGTAGAAGAATCAAAATCAGTAGCTCTTGTTAAAACCCAATTCGCTCCGAAATACGCACCTACAGTAGTCACCGTATAAATACCATTATGACACGCTGCTGTTTGATCTTTTATAAGTACCCGCTCGTCAGCTACCATTGTCTGGCCGTCAATAGAAAGAGGTTGAGCCGTGCCTGCATTAGTAAGAGTAGCACCTACACCCGAAGAACCATTACTATAAGTTGAAGTCAAGCAACAAGTAGTAGCAACATGAGAGGAACATTTCATGTCTAAACCAGAAGCTACTGAATCAACATACGCCTTGATTGACTGCTGAGAGGCTGCCGCGGCTGCACTATCGGATGCCATGTTATCTTCATCAAGGAAAGCGGTACCTGAAAGAGTTCCATTTAGAACCGGAGAGGTTAGAGTAGCCGTAGTCAATGTCTTACCAGTCAATGTAGTGGCAATGTATCCTGTAGCTATCGCTGTGCCTTGCCATGTCCCACTAGCAATGGTTCCAACCGTTACAAGGGAACTATCACCAGTATAGGCTGTCGCGTCTGAGAGGTCAAATGCGGGAGTTGCATCAGAAGCTCCTAAATCTACAGATATCCCACCAAAACTTACTGAACTATTAGAAAGCTTATCATTAGCAATAGATCCAGCTAACTGAGCGTTAGTAATAGTGCCTACAAGACTAGAAGTAGGATAACTTGTTGCATCAGTTAAATCAAAAGCAGGTGTTGCGTCGGTTCCACCTAATACTAGTTGAATCCCACCATAACTAACAGTGCAGTTGGCTAACATACTATTTTCTACAGCTCCAGCAGCGATTGTTATTGCACCTGCCGAGCTAATAGTCACATCACCCGACACAGATACTGGATTATAGTTTGTGCCATCTGCCACAAGTATGTATCCAGAAGTGTTGGTGGCCATTATAAGGTCATCACCACCGATAGTTAAATCACCGCCGACAACTGCATCACCTGTGGTGCATACAACAGGAGTTACAATACAAGTTGCAAAATGAGCTACTCCCTCAACATCTAATAGATGTGATGGAGTTGCTGTGCCAATGCCTACTCTATTGTTAGAAGAATCAACTTTTAAGGTTGTAGTGTCAATAGTCACATCGCCACTTACTGTCAAAGTCGATAAGGTGCCTACAGAAGTAACATTTGCCTGTGCTGCTGTCTGTAATGTTCCAGTAAGGCAGGTAGTAGAAACATGGGTTGCGACTGTTAATGTACTTCCATCCCAAGTAAAGTTATCAGAACCAGCAAAAGAACTACTGTTATTGAATTGAACATTAGTGTTATTTCCGCCAGGATTATTTGTAGAATCAGTAGCGAATGCCAAAGCGCCCGAACCATCGGTGCAAATGATTTGGCCTGCTGAGCCATCAGAGGTTGGTAAGGCAAACGCACCTCCTACACACAACGCTGCAGCAACAACCTTAGTAGTCGCGCACACATCGGGAGATACAAAACAAGTAGCAGCGTGTGCTACGCCTTCTATGTCTACTAAGTGTGATGGAGTTGCTGTGCCAATACCAACGCGGTCTGTTGAAGCATCGGTAATAAATAAGTTAGCTTCACCATCACCTTCTATACGGAAATCTTTATCAGCACCCGACTCATTGAATACAAATGTTCCACCATCGAAACTCACATTACCAGTGGCTGACAATGTGGTTCCAGCTATTGTTGAAGCAGATGCCGCACCTATAGCAGTTCCGTCAATATCTCCAGCGTTTATGTCAACTGTCGCTAATGTAGCTGTGCCTGCTGTGCAGAAGTTGGATGCCTTTACTGTAGTGTCATCCCATGTAAAATTGGCTGAACCACCAAAAGAACTTCCATCATTGAATTGTACATAGGTATCACTACCGCCAGGAGAGGCTGGAGTGTTAGTAGCAAAAGCTAATCCCCCCGAACCATCCGTGCACATCACCTGACCGGCTGAGCCATCAGCAGAAGGTAAAACATATTCGCTGGCTACACAATAAATTGGGGTTATGATACACGTTGCTACGTTAGCAACGCCCTCAACATCTAACAAATGAGAAGGAGTTGCTGTGCCTATGCCTACCCTATTATTTGTAGAATCTACAGCTAATGTAGTTGTATCTATTGTGACATCACCCGATACTGCGAGACTAGTCAATGTCCCTACAGAAGTAACATTGGCTTGGGCTGCTGTCGATAATGTTCCTGTCAAGTTTGTAGCAGAGACCGTAGTCAATCCACTAACTGTGGCGGGCAAACCTATTGTAAGAGTTCCGCTTGACTCTCCTACTTCAACCTCGTTAGCTGTGCCACAAAATGTAGCTGTTCCACCTAACGCAATAGCTGTAGTGGTGCTTCCGTCCGAAACAGTTATAGTACAATTAGCCAACATACTATTTTCTACAGCGCCAGCAGCAATAGTTACGGCTCCCGCACTACTAATAGTTACATCGCCCGATATAGCAACAGGATTATAGTTTGTGCCATCTGCTACAAGAACAAAACCAGAAGTATTGGTGCCCATTGTGAGGTCATCACCACTAATGGTTAGATCACCGCCCACCACTACATCACCAGTGGTACAACCGGTACCCGTGATAATCATTCCATTAGCGCTCTCATCCCAAAGCCATTTACACCCAGCAGTAGCACCAAAGAAAGTAACATCATAACCTGTGTCATTTACTCCTACAGTAACAGTATCAGAAAGCTGAGTAGCACCACCAACTTCTAATGCGCCGGAAGTACAAACAGAAGTTAGTGTTCCTACGGAAGTAACATTTGCTTGAGCAGCTGTTTGAAGAGTTCCACCTAAACACGTAGCAGAAACACAGGTCAAACCACTTACAGTAGCGGGAAGCCCTATAGTCACAATGCCGCTTGACTCACCTGTCTCTACTTCATTGGCAGTTCCTTTGAAACACATTGTACCACCCAACGAAATAGCGGTAGAGTTTCCATCATCGTCTGCCATAGTAATAGTAGAGTTAGATAGTTTACCATTAGCAATAGATCCAGCAAGTTGAGCGTTAGTGATAGTACCAACCAAGCTTGAGGTTGGATAATTAGTAGCATCTGTCAAATCAAAAGCTGGAGTTGCATCAGATCCACCAAGTGAAAGAGATACGCCACCATAACTAACTGAACTGTTTGACAATTTAGCATTAGCGATTGAACCAGCCAACATTGCATTGGTTACTTTAGTAGCTCCAATAGTTGTGGTGCCTGAGTTATCAATAGTAACATCACCCGACACTGCGGTTGGATTAAAATTAGTTCCGTCAGCAATCAACAAATAACCGCTGGTATTCGTACCCATAGTTAAGTCATCACCAGCGATAGTAAGGTCACCACCTAGTGTAATATCTCCGGAAGAACATAAAGAAGTTAGAGTACCTACAGAAGTAACATTAGCCTGAGCGGCGGTTTGTAATGTTCCTGTTATAGCTGTTGAGGTTAGAGCACTTAGACCTGTTATAGTAGTAGAAAGAGCCACATCGTCTGCATTTACAGTAATGTTGCTACCCGCACCTACATTTATTGTGCTTCCACTTTTAGTTAGGCCCGCACCTGCTGTTATTTGACCAGCGCCTGAAAACTGTGTCCAGTTTATTGCAGTAGTGCCAACAGTAATGGTGCCGTCTGTAGTCAATACAAAAGCCTGATCACCATTTGTGGTCCCTGTCTCAACAAATGTAAACGCGCCTGAAGTTATTTCAGTTGATGTATCAAAATCTGTGGCACGAGTTATAACCCAGTTGGTAGAGCCATCGCCAACCGTAGTGACAGTATAAATTCCATTGTGACAAGCTGCTGTTTGATCTTTTATAAGAACTCTTTCGGCAGCTATTAAAGTTTCACCATCAATTGATAGAGCTGCTTGTGTTCCAGCGTTTGTAAGGGTGGCACCAACTCCAGAGGAACCATTATTATAGGTAGAAGTCAAACAAGCAGTAGTAGCTACATGCGATGACTTCTTCAAGTCCAACCCAGAAGCTATTGCATCTACATAAGCCTTGATAGATTGTTGAGAGGCTACTGAGGTTGCGCTGTCAGAAGAGAAATCATCTTCATCAAGGAATGAGCTACCCGATATGGTGCCATTAAGAACTGGAGCACATAAAGTTTTACTACATAATGTACTTCCAACATAAGCTGTATCAATAGCGGTGCCTTGCCATGTGCCGCCTGCAATAGTTCCTACACATACTAAACTCGTATCGCCAGGATAAGCAGTAGCATCAGAAAGATCGAAAGCTGGTGTAGTATCAGAAGCACCAAGTGCGACAGTTATGCCACCAAAGTTAACTGAACTATTTGATAGCTTTGCGTTGGCTATTGAGCCAGCCAACATTGAGTTTTCAACTGAAGTCGCTTGTATGGTAGTAGCTCCATTACTAGCAATCGCGACATCACCCGATACAGCCACTGGGTTATAGTTGGTTCCATCAGCAACTAAAATATAACCAGAAGTATTTGTTCCCATCGTAATGTCATCGCCAGCTACTACAAGATCGCCGGATGAACATAATGTGGAGCCAGTTATAACAGTGCCAGATATGGTACTAGATCCTGTTATAGCTCCGCCAGCTGTAATGGCACCTGATGTACAAATGGATGTTAAAGTTCCTACAGAAGTAATGTTTGCTTGAGCGGCTGTTGATAAAGTTCCTGTCAAGTTTGTAGCAGAAACTGTAGTCAGGCCGCAAACCGTGGATGGTAAACCAACAGTAATAGTTCCGCTTGACTCTGACACTTCCACTTCATTAGATGTACCGTTGAAAGACATGGTTCCACCTAGTGCTACGGCAGTAGAGTTTCCATCTCCATCCGCCAACGTAATAACACAGTTGGCTAACATACTATTTTCTACTGCGTCAGCAGCTATCGTCACTGCACCTGCTGAACTAATAGTAACATCGCCAGAAACTGCAACGGGGTTGTAGTTTGTTCCATCGGCAACTATTATGTATCCAGAAGTATTAGTTCCAAGAGTTATATCGTCACCAGCTACAGTTAAATCCCCACCTATTACAGTGTCACCGGTAGTACATACAGTAGGAGTTACAATACAAGTGGCAAAATTAGCTACGCCTTCAACATCTAATAAATGTGATGGAGTCGCAGTGCCGATACCTATTCTATCGGTAGAGGCGTCAAGAAAGAATAGGTTGGCTTCGCTATCGCCTTCCATTCTTACATCATTATCACCACCTGCTTCATTGAAAATAACAGACCCACGAACATCTAAACGAGCACCAGGGGAGTCGGTGCCTATACCCAAATTGCCTGAAGTATCAATCGTACTGCGAATGGCGCTATTAGTTATTAAATGTAGTTTATGATTAGTGTAAGAGCCTAAAGTTACTGATGAGGCACAAGCCTTACCTTTTAAGCCTACACTACTAGCACAAGCAATAGTATTGCTTGATATGTCCTTAACTAATGCCATTCGCCTGTCTTCCTCTGTTATAAGATGACCAAAAGCTAATAGAGATAATTACTATCCTCATTCGCATCCGTCTGTCAAATAGGCCAATAGGGGTGAGATTTTTGTATAATAAATATCAACTAGCTTGATAAAAAACAGAAAATTGTAAGGTGGTATCAGAATTAATAGCATCGCCGGTAGCTTCTAACATCGCTACTTCACTATCAGTATAAATAATCTTAGCGTCAGTCCCATTAGGTACCATTTTTACAGATAGGTTGGCATTCGATGGCAATTCGCTTCTATTAGTTTCAAAACTTAAATTAGAAGCCGCCAATGCTCCAACTCCAGCACCACCAGTATGATTAGCCGATTGCACTGGGAAGCTAGCTAAAGTTACAGCACCAGCCGGTGATGTTGCCGCATTCAAAACTATTTTCACAGTACAATAAACCAGATTGCCAATGCGAGTATAATATCCATCTTGTGTAGCATAGCCAACACTCCCACTGCCTAAATTAATAGTAGGAGTAAAAGTTCCCTCAACATAGTTATCTAACTGGTTAGTACTCGTCCTTCCGCCAATATAAACTGAATTTGATGCAAACACATTAGCAGTATCAACCATTACCTCAGCAGATACATTTTGGGCCGATAATGTAGTACCAGAAATACTATTATCCGCATGAATATTAGTAGCTGATAAATTTCCTACAGTATCTATAGCCGAAGTCTGTAGAGTAGCAGCGGTGAGAGTATTGAAAATACCGCCAGCTCTAACTCTAAGATTATCCGCAGTAATCGAATTAGCAGTTAAGCTAAACATATTAGAGCCCGATACAGCAGTTCTAGCAAAATCATTAAAGTCGGTAACTTGAGATTTTAGAATAGTTAAAGCTGCTTCATGCTGCGTCACATTACTTTGAGCTATTCTAGCGTCAGTGAACGTGCCACTGGTTATTTTACTGGTAGCGAGAACAGGTATTCTAGCCGCACTTGGTATTTGACCACTGGTTATTTGCGTAGCATTTAAGTCAGTTAGATTGGAGCCGTCACCATAAAGAGTAGTTGCCGCAATGTTTATACCTGAGACTGTCGTACCAGAAATGCTATTATCTGCATGGACATTAGTGGCTGATACATTTCCATCGGTATCCACGCCTTTGGCTTGTAGAGTGTAAGCAGTAAGAGTATTAAAGATAGCTCCACCAGTGCTCCGGATATTTGTTGCAGATACAGTAAGGGCATTGAGTCGGAACATATCGCTGCCAGATACAGCAGTTCGAGCAAAGTAATTAAAGTCAGTAACCTGGCTTTTCAGAACAGTTAAAGCGGCTTCATGTTGAGTTACATTAGAAGCAGGTACTCTAGCGTCGGGGATGGAGCCAGTTGACAAATTAGCAGCATCAAGATTTGTAATGTTACCACCTTGACTAATAGTGGCAGAATTGAACGTAGCATCTTTAGCTTGAAAATCTGAATAAGAAGCAATAGTAATGTTGCCACTGGTCGAAGCATCATTATCTGTAAAGGCTACCGCCCACTCATCTGCAGACTCGTCAAAAAACACAATTCCATTATTAGTTCCGCCTCTATTGCCCAATAAACCAAAATCAACCCCTGGAGCTGTTTGATCTTTAGCAACTTCTATGATTGGATCACGAATTGATAAGTTGCTGGCAGAAGTGGAAACAGTGGTACCGTGTACTCTAAGATCACCTTCTATAGTAACATGACCAAAGCTAGAAGAGCCACCTTGTTGATTTAGATCAGTCTTTACTTGTGACTCTAGAATACCCGACAAGCTAGCAGCATGAATATTTTCTGCAGATACAGTAGTGGCGGTAAGAGTTGATAATATATATGCGGCGTCGCCACATAGTCCAGTACCAGATATCTTGGTACCAGTCAAGTTATTTGCTATAAATGTGGCTGTAGAGCGAATATTTGCGGCTGATAAAGTAACTGCCTGAATGCGGGGCATAACCCCATAGTCAACGCTAGAGTCACCTGATAAAGCTGTTCTTCCTAAATGACCTATGTTTACTTTGAAATAAGAGTCAAGAGCACCTACAGTTATGGCCTGAGAAGCGAGATCACCTACCGATGCATCATTAAAAACCATGTAGTCTAAATAATCAAGTGCTCCCGATACCGTATTCCTTGTTAGGGCACTTATTTTTTTAGTATCTAGCTCTGATATAGTCGCCATTGTTTATTCGCCCACAAAAGTAGGACTAGCAATGTCACCAAGGAGGATCAGATCGTTTTCAGTCAATAACATATTGCCATCTTCCGTAGTGATTGCATAAAGTGTTTGATCACCCGACACCAAATTAGAGTTAAACTTATGAGCCAATTCGCCGGCTTCTATAATTGCATCCAAAGTAACAGGATAATCTTCGCCAGGCAACACTAACATAGTAGCATCGACCACAGCCTCTTGTAATTTTATTTGATTAGCTGTCCTATTAACTTTTATTTCTGGATTTTTATCTATAATGTAAGCAGAAACATCCATGTTAAAAGTATGTTTAATAATTCTTTCTTCGTCAGAAAAATTCTCTATGTTACCCTCGTCACTCTGTGTATTGATACTAGCATAAAATCTATGACCATTATAAGAAAAATCAGAAGGGTAAGCATCTTGCCATACCATTTCGTGAAACTTATTTACATGACTTATATAAGAGGACCAAAAATTAATCGTATAAGTTAGGTTGATAAAATCTGGATAAGGAATGCTTTGAACTTCATAAACAGGGGCGTTACGTACCCAGTTGCGAGTTCCACCGCCAGTATTTCTTATATACTTTTCTTGAAAAGGCATTCTTAGATTTTGATCCCACGGAGCGGGAGCTATTTTTTTTATAATAGTAACATCAGGCGAATTATTTTTATCTTTCCTAACAAACCGGCTATCATCAAAACTTACATCACCTCTATTGATAGAAATGATAGGTAGCTTGAGCATGCCTTTTTGGTCTCGTTGACTATTGAGATTTTCATCTTCTTTATTACCTTGCATTTGAGCCCATCTTTCCCAAGACCCAAACACAACCGGTACCTTTCTGCCATTGATAGACGTTGGATGCTTTTGATTAAACCAGTTATACACTGTTCTATCTATTTCCAGCAAGCCAACACCTTCAGCATCTATACTTCTATGTTCAGCGTTTACTTTTTCAGCCATCTAGTTTCTCTAGTAAGGATTAGCACCATCAGCCACTATTTCTTGCGAATCATCATCTCTCATACCGTCAAATACACCTTCCCGTGCGCTGAGGCATCTTACCAATACGCCTATCTTTGTCTGAGGCTGTCCATAGGTATTAAATGGAACATCAGCGGAGAATATTTCAAAAAATTGATTATCATACTCTATAAAGTCGCCTATTCTTGGCACAACACCTACTTCAGTAAGCCTGGTTTGGTGCATAAACAACTCCATTCTTCTCTTTATGTCTGTTCCATAGCGACCAGTTTCAGTTATAGGTTCATCACTCTGTATAAAACAATAAACGATAACAGGTTGTCTGGCTACTTTTGAATCTGATTCCCCATAGAGATTATTAGGATTACTAACATCTTTTTCTATCCGCCAATACTTTATAGAGATTTGCGCGACCATCTCAAAAAGTTCTACAGAAAGGTCATTAAAATAACTGGCCTCTGCGGGCCCAAAAAATAAATTATAGCGAGGATCCGCGGTAGCAGAAGAAGGTAATTCCCTTCCGTGAGATCCTTGACCTCCATCGGGTAATTTAAAAGGTACTCCAAAAGCTTCCATTTATTATCTCTAAGCGGTCATAATGAAAGGGGTCGGGAACGGTATAGAAGCATACTGGTCGCCTATAGCTGTTGCTAGCTCGGCATCACCGCGCATCATCTCAACATTATTCACCTTATCGAGCATAGCATTCAATTCATCTTTCAATTCTTGCTGCTTTTCTAGGCCTTCCTGAGTGAGTGCATCACCGTCTAAGCTGATTTCATTATTAGGTATAGGTATACTACTAAACTTCCTTCTAATACGTCCCAGTGTCTCCATACAGATGCCTAGGGTAAACTGTCGTATCCACCTCTTAGCGGTAGCGTTGACATTCATATAATTAATGTCAGTGACCGGAATATTGTGAATACTAGAGATGCCAGTAATAGATGGATCACCTATGTTAGGATTTTTGAAATCCGGATTGAATGGATCCATTTCTGTTGTATAATCAACCCACACCCTCATACTCTTTAATGGTTGCGGATAAACTCTAAATCTACTACCTACGATACCAAAGCTATAACCAGATCTACGTACATAGTCGCTCGTTTCCAACATACCCGCTCTCAATAGATCACCAAAAACAGGCATCATATAAAATAAGCTTTCAGTAGAATAGCTTTCATACTGAAACTCTTGCGCTAAAACATTTACAGATGAATAAGGATCATAATAACGATACACCGAAGCAGGCTCACTGTGGTATACTGTTCTTACCTGTATGTTAGCAGCAGATAGGGTAGTAATGTAAGTAGCAACACTGTCTCCGGTATCGTAGTCAACAAAATCAGTAAGCAAATTTTTATCTTGTTGAGTTCCGGTAAAATCAGCATACGCCTTTCTTTGATTCTGATAACCACCTTGGTTAGCTTCACTCGCATAGGGCGCGCCTAACCTATTGAGATAATCCAAGGTCTGATGAGGCAACTTATCCGTCATATTTTGAGTGCTAAAATCTCTATTCAGTCCATAGAGATTGGATAGCCAGTTAGTCGCAAATGCCTTATTGATAATAGAGCCATATTCAATAGTGCTCTCTTCAAAGGCAGCAAAAATCTGTTGATTGTCTAATTCACAAACCACTTTCGGCTCACCCATCCTATATCGGACAAACTTTACAATGTCTGAGCCTTCCGCAGACAGTGAAGAGAGATTTGCCGACAGTGATACCGTAGAGGCACTTGTCGCAAAGATACCTCTGTAATCCGAATTGACTGCGGTCTGTGATAGAGTAGTAAAAAAATTATCGAATGCCACGCACACTCTCCTAAAATAATATTCATCTAAAATAAATATCAAGCACAAAGAAACCCCGCCTATTCAGACGAGGTTATTTTAAAAACGTGATAGTGCCACAGAGTTGTGGCATAAAAAGTTAGTGAGGAATAATAGCTCGTTTATCGCTTATGCCCTTGACCTTAAAACACTCTTTTAACTTAATGCCCCTCAAGGCAGTTCCACGCCCATCAGGCAACGCTCGTTTCATGTTAGCTACCATGTCAATAACTCCCTTGACCATCACTCCATACCGAAGATGATAACCCTTACCACCGAGAACACGATACTCAACATAGGGGCTATTTTCTTCTAGATGCTCAATATTAACAGAATAAAATCTATCTTCACCAAGTTCTAAAATCCTATCTGCAACCCAAGCATCGCGGGCTGGTTCGTCTTTGAAAACCTTTCGGCCGGCATCACAGATAAGATTATCTATGTAGCAGCTCGTATAACTATTGTTTGCTCTCTTACATAACTTCAACCATTTTTCCTCATTGAACGATAGGACCAAACGATCTACATCTAACATCCAATTTAGTTCATTTCGTCTGAAAGAAAGATTCACATGAAACCCACAAGTCTCATCAGTGACAATCCCATTCTTTTCAAACCATTTGAAAATGCGTCTGAGATTGCTTATGCCTTTAGCCAATGGCCATACAGGAGTGGAAATTTCTCCATTGTATTTAGCCTTGGTTTCAACCGTCATGTCTACTTGAGCCTTCAACCCACTGATGCCCAACTCGCGAGCTATCTTTCTACTGACAGTAGCCATGGCCCAAGGAGCGCCTATCTCAAACTCAAACCCGACATCCAACAAATAATTTTTAGACACTAGATATCCTCAATGATAATATTGTCATCTTCGTATGCTTTTTTGACGCGAACTTCTACTTCCATTTCTTCTTCACCTACCTCATTTAACTCGGCATCTTCTGATAATACGGTATTATTCTTCATGCCATCTATACGAGCCATACCCCAAACCAATCCCCAAAAACAACCATTGAGAACAGTTATTACAATAAGTATTTCAGTCAAAGATAACATTTTATTTTCTACCTAAAAAGGAAGGTCTTCCACTTCAAGGTCCAAGCCCTTCTCAATGAGAATTTCGGTATTACTTATAATCGTAACACCTTTCATGTCCTTCATCCAAGCGGCGTATGCTTCACGGGCATCGCCCTCGGTTTCCAGGGAATCAACAGAACGAAAAACAGACTTAGCCATTAGGCCACCTCATAGGTTTTAACGGAATTAAAAAAACCATCTAGCATGGCCTCATCTATTCCGTAATCATCGGAAAAATCAATCGAAGAAGAAGTTGCAACGGACTTAATGCCGTTAACACTGAGAAAAGTAGCGAATGACTTGACAGAACCGTCATAGTCAGCATTGATATCAAAGATAATGGGCTTATTATTCTCATTATCCAAGTCACTCAACTCCAACCTACTCTTTTCATCTATGGTCAAAAACGCTTTCATTTTGTTTCCTTTTGTAAGGGGTTTGTTTTGTTTCTTTCCGTGGCGCCCCTCAACCTTACATATATAATATACGGCTTTTTTCAAGATCCCACAAGCACTAATTGTAAGGTATTATAAATAAAGAAGTTATGAGTCCGTTTTTTCATAAAAATCTATTTTCCCCACCCTTGTAAGGTGTTGTAGCAGAGGGGTTTATGAGTATACCCCGTAGTAGATTTTAATAGCTTTATGATGCTCATCTTATTGTTTTTATTGAAGTTAGACCTAAGTCATTGTTTTTAAAGGGGTTAACCCGCGGTGGGAGTTTTTGCCTCTATCTTGTTATACCCATCTCTTACTTTGTCATTCCAAAATTCACGGGCCTTGAGAATGCCATAGGTATAGGTCTTAGGATTAGGCTTAACTTGGTTAGGTTTATTGCCATAGATGTAAAAGAATTTTACATACTTAGAGTCTTTACCAGAGATGCTCTTCGGCCCATCAGCAAAAGCAATTATCTCTTTGCCTTGTCCATACTTAAATTCACGTTCCTTTGATAATATATGCACATCGTCCGGAGTCACATTGGAAAACAATTTATAGTCATTGACCTGGTGAGGCTCCATATCATGTGCTAGCTCAACTGCTGCAATCATGTCGCTAACTATATTGTCATCTATAGGTTTATTCATTGGTGTTTGCACTTTCCAATTAGAAGGGGCAGGCATTGTCACCTTCTTCTTCAGTAGTGGTGGCAGTAGCTTCGGCATCCACACCAGAATCAATCTTAGTATAAAGATCAATCATAGCCGACTTAGTTTCATCGTCAAAACGATTGACACACATCGAAATCGCCTTCATACGATCCATATTGAAGATGGCATAGGCGTTGCTGATGTGAACCAGACGGCGAGTAGTGATTAACTGATCAATAGCGCCTTCAACGTAGGTCTTGCGAATTACGTCAGCCCAATTAATCAATTTGTCAACAAACTCACTATCGTTGATGTTTAATTTGTCAAAAATTTTATTTAAAATCTTTTTCTCTACTGCGTTGCTAGGATACTCCTGCTCAACAGTAATGGGGAAACGCTCAAGGAATGCCTCGTTCAAAACACCAGCACCCATGAAGTTTCCAGTGTCATCGCCTTTGCCTTTTGTATTGGCAGTAGCAACAACATTGAAGCCGTCAGCACACTCGACAAACTCGTTAATCTTCTTGAGAAAAACGCCTTTGCCTTCTAACACAGGCTGTAAGCACATGATTTTGGTAGAGGCCAAGTCAACCTCATCCAACAGGACGATAGCGCCCTTGCGCATGGCCTCAACAACAGGGCCGTCAAACCAAACGGTTTCACCATCTACCAGGCGAAAGCCACCGAGCAAATCGTCTTCATCGGTTTCAACCGTGATGTTGACACGGAACATTTCGCGACCGGCTTTAGCGGCGGCCTGTTCAATCATAAAAGTTTTGCCATTACCGGAAAGACCAGTAACGTAAATGGGATAGAACATATTCGATTTGAAAATCGAATTAACATCCGAAAAACTTCCAAAAGGAACGAATAAAGGATCTTTGCTCGGTACATTGGTAATGGTACTGGTAGTACCTTTGGTCATCTCAACAATGCTGGTAGGAGCAGTCACTTTGTCAGTGATCGTGACAGGCTCAACCACAGGCTCAACCTTTTTGGTTTTAGCCTTTTCGGCAATTGCCTTAGGAGCGGAACCGTTGACAGGAATTGCCCACAACCCACGACCAACCTTGTAGGTCGGAACGCGAGTTATGAAATGGGGAAATTTCATATCAGCAAAGTTTGCGATGTTTTGCAAATCTGTTTTGTTAACCGAACCAAGGTCAATAGCAACCATTGTTTCGTTATACTTGACAGCAGCATCAATGAAGGCAATCTGTTTACTTGTGAAACTCATTTTTGAATCTTTCTCCCAATAGGGAAGGTTTTTTAAGGACCAAATCTCTCTCTAATCTCTATATATAATATACGGCTTTTTTCAGGTTTCCACAAGCCTTATTTATAACCTCATATAAAACAAGCACTTATGACACCTATTTTTTTATAAATTGCAATATTATTATCGTCATAAGTCATTGGGAGACAGTCGTTTATAAGACAACCCCCTAGGTAATGTTTATTGATAATATGTTTTGAAATGCTCATAACTATTTGTTTTTATTGGTGTTGGGTCTAAGTCTTTGTTTATAAACGACTTACCTCGTGGCGGGATTTTTCAGGCAACAAACTCACAGAACTTAGACAACATTGCCTTGTTGCCGATCTTGTTTTTCCGTGACTTGATAAAGGCATTTTTCATTCTACCTTTGGTCATGTCTTCACTAATCTCAAGCGCCTCATCTTCAACCTTAAGGCTTTTATCCGACAAGACAATCATTTTCTGATAACCAAGGTCACCTTCAATAATTGTGAACGCCTGTTTCTTGAGATCCTGTCTCATTCTTTCAACTACTTCATAGTCGTTATTGGCGAGCCAACTAACTTCACGACTAAAGGCACGACCAACAGGAGCAATGTAAAAACCCATCACCCGACAATTAGTCCGATCACTAAGAGCCTTGAGAAGATTGTTACTCTGACCACCGTCATAACCAGCAAAGCGTTCATCGTAATGAAGTTTGGTAACGGGGTCTGTTATGATCATGCGACTGCGATAACCGCTAGTGCTATCACTAAACATCTTGCCATCTTTATCGTAATCCCAATGGCGGCGAAGACCACCACCTTGTCCATCAGTAAGAAAGATAGTGTTAACAATCTGGACTTTGTTTTTCTTCTGAAACATCGGCACAATCTCAAAAGCCGAGATAATCGCCTCATTCAACGGCGTTCCACCCAACCGAAGATTGGCACTAACAACATTACTACTATAACTGTGATAGCTCATTCCGTTTCGCATCCATCGCAAATACATCATACTTGTATTAAACTTTGCGGTGGAAACAGTTGAAGAGATTAAGTGCATCAACCTAAAAGCGTGATTAAGACACATATCGCCCTTAGTCCGATTATCAAAAATCCAATGACCATCAGAGCTATGGGCTGTGCGATCATCATGGCCAAACGCAGTAGTGAAGGCGAATACATCAAAAGGGATGTTAACCTTCTTGCAAAACATAGCAATCAACATTAACTGATCAATTGTGTGCGATAGATTCGGACCCATTGAACCTGACCAATCAATATACATGATAAAGCCATGATTTTTGCCTTCACTCACAACATTGGACCGAAGGAAAAGGTCTTCACTGAATTTGTAAGCGTGCAATTTGTTAGGATTTAAAACACCCGTCTTAGCAACCTTAGTGCGTTTAAATTCATCGGCTGACTTTCTCATTTCAAATTCTTTTGCCATGTAAGAGACAACCGACTTATTCTCACTACGAAACTTTAACCAATCTTTCATGTTGCGAGCAATATGAGCCTCAAGGTCATCGGGTCTATAACCTTCATCTTTTGACTTGGCAATACCGTTATGTAACTCGGCGTGAACGTCATCCAAAGAAATCAACACCTTATCAATATCAACCTTGGGAATATTAACATACTCACGGTCAAAACCAGACTCGTCAAGATGATTTTCTAACGCCTTCTCAAAAGACTCCATTGTTTTGGATGTTAGTTCATCCTTAACATGATTGGGCATATGACCACCACCATCTTCACTAGGCGCACCGTGTCCACCAGTTTCAGTTTCTACTGTTTCTTCTTCTTCACCTTTTTCATCGCCATCGGCGGAAGAGGAATTTTCTTCGCCCTTCTCTTTGTCATCTTCATCAGACCCACCAGAGTCAGCAGTCGAATCGTCTTCACTATCTTCGCCACTTTCATCGTCATCACCAGTAGCATTGCCATCGCCGGCATCACTACCTTCATCAGAATCCTCAGCGTCATCAAACTCCATCGGCATATCCGAAGACATTTCGCCGTCATTACTTTCAGCATCGTCATCACCGAAATTGAAATCGTCATCGCCAAACTCAGGCTCTGGCTCATCGGCATTAGCCTTGATGTAATCAAAAAGCTCTTCCGAGATTTTCAATGTTTCATCAAAATTTTTCTGATTAGCAATACGATCCACATAGGTCATTTCTTCAGCGGAGAACTCAACACCAGCTCTGGTTCCAATCTTGAAATGAATATTAATGCGGTCAACGAAGTTTGCTTCGTTAACGTCTTTGCCTTCAAGGTCAAAGAAACCCGACTTCATAAGGTCGCCATAGCCATTGTAAAAAGCTTTTTTCAAACCAGGAAATTTGCCCTGTATCATCTTCTCAATACGGGCATCTTCTACAATGTTGACAAGACCCTTAAACAGATTGCCTTTTTTCACAACCTCTTTAATGGCGCCTTGTGGCGTATAAAGGGCGTGGCCAACTTCATGTCCCAAAAACAAATCAGTAGCGTTTTCGGTCATGTCCTTAAGAACAGGCATTATCAATGTGCGACCTTCTGTATCAAATGCCGCTGTTGAGGCGTTTTCACGATACTCAACATTGATATTTTCACTCGCCATTAACTTGGCAAGAAGGGATTTTGTTTCACGATTTTTGGTCATTATCTCAGTCAATGTTATCTCCTAATCTCTATATATAATATACGGCTATTTTGGGATTTACACAAGCGCTAATCGTAAGTACCTGTTAATAAAGCAGTTATGAAGCATCATTTAAACATTTATTTAAATTTTAACCCCTTATAAGTCATTGCACGGCAAGAAGCTATAGATACACCCCGTAGTAGATTTAAACCACAACATATAGTGGTATGTAGTTGTTAATATTGAAGTTATGACGTTTTTGACTGTCTTGTCTAATGGTTCTGTATCTTTGTTTTGGTTGAAACGCACACCGGACAACATAGAGTTTACGTAAGTATTTGTTATTATTACCCTTATACCATATGTTGTGGTTAACTTTAGAGGATAATCCCGTGCGGATGAGGGTAAATGGAATAAAAACAACCACTTAGGTCTAAATTCATTATAAACACCAACTTACTCACACGCGTAGAGCCACCATTATAACTCACTCAAATACTAGTATTTTTTCAGTTACCGGAAGTTACGGGTAATTGACGGTTTCATTAACGTAGAATTATGTTAGGGTTTTGGGACCACCGACCAGAGTAGCAAAAAACCCCCTAAAAAGGGTAGTAAATGAATAGCAGAAGGGACTTGATTTCTATATGATACCCTAACTCTTAGATAGGGGAATAACAAGAGAGAAGAAGGAATAATACCTTTTCTTATATACTGTTTTATTCTCTATGTATTTATTCTTCTTTCTCTATGTTTTGTTCTATGTGTACTTCAGTTTTTTTTATTGACGATGAAAGTTTTGAGTTATGGGGGTATCGAATTACCCATGTAGAGCCTTCGGATTTAAGAGAAAGGTATCCGTCCCTTATTAGGGTTATAGTAAAGAAAGGAAGAAATAATCCTCTTTTATACAGAAGGTTTGTTATTTCTTCCTTTAATTGTTTACTCTCTATGTCTATGTTCTTTTCTATGGGTTTTCTCTAGGTGTGTTTCATTTTCTTTTATTGACGATGGAAACTTTCGTTATGCTGCTTTTGATCCTAAATGACGATAAGGATCAATTTTTGCATGACCTTCAATAGATAAAATTTGTAGATTATCAAGATCGTTGGTGCCGCCATCTTTTAATGGAACAATATGGTGTATTTCGGAGTTGTCTTTAGTTATCCTTTGATTTGTTTCTACGCATGTAAAATCGGCCTTCTCCAACAAATAAGTTTTAACATAAGAGGGGAAAGTTATCCGGTCTTGCAAAGGTTTTAAATCATTAGCATAAACTTCTAACAATTGCTCCAGTAACTTCCATTTATCACTAGTAATCGCCGCTCCTCCTCCAAAAAATTTCTTAGTCTTTAAAAGATCACACCACTTGAAAACAATTGTTTCAAAAACCTTACTTTTATCCGGCTTGTCAATATTCGTAATACTGCCGGCTTCCCTTATTTCTGCCAGCATATGGTCAACAGCCCCAAAAAGTGCACTCGGTATCTTCCCTACTGCCAAATAATCTTCATCAGTATTAATTGAATAATTCTTAAACACATAATTAAAAAAGAATGCGGTTAATAGCCAACCATCACTAACACTAAAGCAATCACCAGTAGTAATGTGGGCGGCTACATGATTTTGAGCATATAATTCTTGTGTTTTCTTTAAATTATTTATAGTGTATTCTAAATCCTCAATAAGCTTGGTAGCATCATCAGAGGGGTCTTTATTGCTCTTATAAAGTTCCTCTATCTGTTTATTTTTTGATTTTCCAAATGACGGCCCATGTTTTAAAACGTAGGCAATTTTAGAAACATATTCTTCTTTACCAGCTCTTCTGGCTTTAAACCCATAAAGCTCTTGCCCGAAATTTTGACTAATTTCATCA
>Ga0080013_1002361_pt1 | contig 22333 bp, 33 predicted proteins | sample ETNvirenome_6_85_FD_69236 | JGI IMG/M metagenome (GOLD analysis project Ga0080013, IMG submission 69236) | Marine viral communities from the Pacific Ocean - ETNP_6_85 (SPADES assembly) (version 2) | ecosystem: Environmental > Aquatic > Marine > Oceanic | place: Pacific Ocean | collected 2013-06-19 | reverse complement strand
AGTATGCCGATCGATGTCGATCGACAGTCTCGTGTAACCTTCGGTGGTACAAAGAAAAGTTAATTTTTTAACTATTCTCGGGATAACAACCAATTCCCTATCATCGATTTAATATAAACCCGTCTATAGAGATATAGACAAAAGGAGTAATAACTATGGCAAATAGCGCAACAGCTGGTGACGGTTTGAATGCTACAAGTATGCTTGGAAATACTCCTGCTCCGCAAGGTCAATCTTCTTATAAGATTGACGCTGGATACGGAACCGCTATTTATAATGGCGCTCCCGTTGTCAGTGCAGCAGGATATATGACTGAGGGTACGGTAGTAACAACTGGAACCACTTCATCTTGCGGCGTGCTAAATGGTGTATTCTACAATGCGGCTACAACTTTGAAGCCAACTTGGGATAACTATTACGCAGGCAGCATTACTCCGGCAAACAGTGAAGATATTACAGCGTTCATTAATGATGCGCCGTGGCAAAATTACGAAGTCTTCTCAGATGCAGCAATCACTCAAGCGAAGTTTATGCAAACTTTCAATATGAATGCAGCAGCTGGAAGTACAGTCACAGGTAAATCAACTAACACGTTGGATATTGGATCTGAACATGCTACTAACTACTCATGGAGAGTTTTAAGGGTCGCTGACGATCCTGAAAATAACGACATAACTGCAGCTTACTGCAAACTTGTTGTTGTTTGTAACTTGAATGAGTTTGTTGATAGCGCGTAATAGGAGCATATAGACATGGCAATATCAAGAGCACAACTTGTAAAAGAGTTGGAACCAGGCCTAAATGCACTATTTGGGCTGGAGTACAAACGGTATGACAATGAGTCTGCCGAAATATACGTAACCGAATCATCTGACAGAGCTTTCGAAGAGGAAGTAATGTTAGCAGGATTCGCTAACGCTGATGTAAAAGCAGAAGGTCAAGGAGTGAGTTACGACTACGCTCAAGAGACTTACACTGCTCGTTACACAATGGAAACGATCGCGCTTGCTTTCGCTATAACTGAAGAAGCTATCGAAGATAATCTCTACGATAGACTAGCTTCAAGATATACAAAAGCATTAGCAAGATCTATGTCAAACGCTAAACAAGTGAAAGCAGCTGTCCCATTAAATAATGGTCTACCTTCGGTAGCCACTTATAAAACTGGTGACACTGTTTCTTTGTTCTCAACAAACCACACTACAATAGCTGGGGCTTGTTCGAACACACTTTCTACGCAAGCGGACTTAAACGAAACTTCATTAGAACAAGCATTGATTGATATCGCTGCAATGACTGATGAAAGAGGTTTAAAAATCGCTGCTAGAGGCGTGAAGATGATAGTTCCGTCTGCTAATCAGTTTAACGCTGAGAGATTATTAAAATCTCAAGGTAGAACTGCTACAGCAGATAATGATATCAATGCAGTCAACTCTATGGGAATGATTCCTCAAGGATACAGAGTGAACCATTTCTTAAATGATTCTGATTCATGGTACATTATTACGGACGTTCCTAATGGTATGAAACACTTTGAAAGAACTCCATTGACAACTTCAATGGAAGGTGATTTCGATACTGGTAACGTTAGATACAAAGCTAGAGAACGATACGTCTTCGGCGCATCGGACTATAGAGGTATCTTCGGCGTTGAAGGTGCGTAACCTAAACTAATTATGTGGCGGAACATAGTTCCGCCACATTTTCAAAATATGGTGAGAAATATGAGAAAATTCCTAGTAAAAATATGGGCATACGATCATGCTGCTTCATTTGAAGTAGAAGCAGAAGATAATGCTGAGTCTATTGAAAATTCAATCCTTGACAAAATTGGAGAAAAGAGTATAAACTGGGAATCAACGGGAATGTTTTCGAACACTCCCAACAGAATAACCTATGAGGAGGTTGTTGATGGTACAAGAACTGTACAAACAAAAACGGTCCTTGGAGTTGAAGTGGCAGTTGGAGTATGAACAAAGTGGAAAATATACTCTCAATATGGTCAAAATTGATAATGCTATTAAAGACACTATCAATGAGATTAAAGCCGAGGAACGTAAGATTGCAGATAGAGAAAATGCAATTATTAATTCTGCCCCACAAGTTTCTGTGGCTACTTAGATAAACGCCACATCGCTGAAATCGCGTATTTCTGCAAGGATCTCTTGCACTCTACTAAAATCTAATATATAAATTAATCACTGTATAATTAATCAGAACATAGACGCATACAGTCGACGGCCTAGAGACTATGTTCGGAAAACTAGGAGGATAATTATGGCAAATACAACGTTTTCGGGACCAGTAAGATCATTAAATGGTTTTATTAGTTTCGGACCTAAAGCAGTCGTTAGCCTAACGGCTGATGCAACTTTAACTGTAGCAGATCATGCAGGTAGAGTTATTACTTGTAATGATGCGGATGGTAAATTTACTTTACCTACGATCACAGCAGGTAGTTCATCAGCAGTAGCAGGAGCAAACGATTATAATGTAGCAAGCAATCTTGGATGTACTTACACATTCTGGGTAGAAACTGCAGCAACAGACATGGATATTAAAACTGATGGAACTGATAAGTTTTACGGTGCTGTGTATACAGGTATTGATGATAGTGCTGGTGGAAAAACATTCATTTCTGATTCATCAAGTAATGATGTAATTACTATGAATGGTTCAACTAAAGGCGGAATCGCTGGAAGTTGGGTACAGATCACTGCAATAGCAGATAACGCTTACTATGTCACAGGGCAATTATTAGGGTCAAGTACTCTGGTAACACCTTTTGCTGACGCGTAATAGGTAAATAATTTTTGTGGGCTCCTTCGGGAGCTCACAAAAGAAGGAGAAAAATATGAGCACATATCCAGTGGATATAAAAACAAGTAATATTACTACAGCTGATACACATACTGTTGTGGATGGTCCTGCAAGAATCTTAGGACTTTCTTGGGTACAACCTTATGGTGTAGCAGCAGGAACAATTACAGTTCTTGATGATTCTAGTAGTGTATGGGTAGTAGATGTTCCAAGAACAAATGATTCAGATGCAGGAGATAGTAAATCTGTGGCTGGTTCTATTATGTTACCAGGAACAGGAATTAGATGTGGAACAAAACTTAAAGTTACAAATGTTGTAACTACGCATGTTACCGTCTATTATGGATAGGAGCTTAGATGGCAAATACAACATCTGGCTCATATACATTTGAAAAGAATTTTGCAATTGATGATATCATTGCAGAAGCGTACGAGCGTATTGGTCTAGTAGGAACTGCTGGACATCAAATACATAGCGCAAGAAGATCATTAAATATTTTATTTCAAGAATGGGGAAATAGAGGAATTCACTTTTGGGAAGTGGGTGATACCAACATTGACTTAATTGAAGGGCAAGCAGAATATACATTTTATAGATCAACAGATGATGGTACATCTTCTGTTACAGTAGGTGGAACTTCTGGTGCTTCTACTTATGGATTATCTGATGTTTTATCTGCTCAATATAGAACAGATAGAACTTCAACTTCTCAAACAGACCTGCCAATGACAAAAGTTTCAAGATCCACTTATGCAGCTTTTTCTAATAAATTAACTAAAAGTACCCCGAGTCAATTCTGGGTTCAAAGATTCGTGGACAAAGTTACGGTAACCATTTACCCAACACCTAATTCAACCGCTGCATCTAAAGATATGCACATTTATTTTGTTAAAAGAATTCAAGACGCAGGAGCTTATACAAATGCAAGTGATGCCCCTTATAGATTTGTTCCATGTATGACAGCAGGGTTAGCATTTTATTTGTCCCAAAAATATGCACCACAAAGATCTCAAGAATTAAAACTATATTATGAAGATGAATTAGCAAGAGCACTAGCGGAGGATGGATCAGCAGCAAGTACGTATATTACACCGAAAACTTATTATCCAAATATATAATGGCTAAACTAAAAATTATAAAAGAAATAATTAAAAAAGTTAAACCTAAAATAAAAAGTAAGCGTAAAAAATTATTTGAGTTAGAGACAAAACCAGGACCTGGTAGCAAAAACTACGACCTTGATCCCAAAAGTCCTTTTTACCATGTTGATGACTTAGGGTCTCCTCCACTTCATAGAGGCACTGGTCCTTCTGGAGTAGAAAAGAAAAAATTAAAAGACGCTGGTGAAAGAATTGAAAAATGGTTTAGAAAAAAAGAAGGAAAAGGCCCTGTTAGAGTACAAGAAAAATTACCTGGTCTGAGACAAGGTGGTTTAATTAGAGGCTTTCCTAAAATTGCTAAGAAAGGTTGGAGATAATGACACTATTAACTAAAGGAATGGGAGTTGTTAAAAGAATAATGGCTAAGAGTAAAGCTGGAAGAAAAGATCAAGTTTTAACTGAAATTAAAGAAGGTAGAAAAAAGAAAGTTTCTAAAAAATTATGGAAAGGTAAAACTAAACGTTTAATTGATGTTGAAGGTAAAAAAAAACACACTATTCAAGATGAATCACATCTTATGGATGTAGATACTTATTCTGCGGTTTCTTCAGCACCAGATAAAGAAGTTAAAGCGTGGTTAAAACATAAAGGATACAAAGAATAATGGGACAGTTTTCAAAAGGTAGATATGCATTAATGATTTCAGATCGTTCTGGAGCAGCATTTCCATATAGAGAAATGGTTCAAGAATGGAATGGTGCATGGGTACATAATTCTGAATATGAACCTAAACAACCTCAAGTTTCACCAAGACCTCATGGTGCAGACCCACAAGCTTTACAACATGCTAAACCTGCAAGAACAGAATTTGCAGTAGCTGATTTATTAGAAGATAATCCTTTAGAAACATATCAAGCAGGTTCTGCCATTGTAAATGTAAATTTACCAGGTCATGGATATACTACTGGAGATACAAAAAGATTTAGAGGTCCTTTAGGAGCTGCCGGAGTATATGGTGATCCAGAAGGAGTTGGTGGAATTACAGGAGCAACCATTGCAAAAGCTGCAGGATATACTATAACTGTAGGTAAATACGTCAGCGGTGCAACTGACACTACTGGTCCAAATGGTACTGGAATTTATGGAACAGATTGGTTTTATTTTAGCGCTGATACAAACGCGACAAGTGTCGCAACAGGAGGAGGTTATCCGATGTCCGTTGGACCGGTAACTATACAAACATAATGGCTGGAACAGTATTAAAAGTTATACAAAAAGTAATAAAAAAAATTAAACCTAAGAAACCATGGTCTAAGAAAAATGTTGGTATAGGAAAAATAAAAGATCAAAAACTTTATAAAACTTTAGGTAAAGATAAGTATGGAGATATACAAATTATAACTAAAGGTCCTCAAAAAGGATATAGAGTTCCTTTAGATAAAAAAGGATTTACTGAACGAAGACCTTGGGCAGCAGATCCCAGCTACAAAGCATCTTATGGTGAAAGAATCCCAGGGGCACACTATGGACCATCAGTTTCAAAACAAATGAAAAAATTTGATAAAAAAGCTTCAGGTGGTTTAATTAGAGGTTTTCCTAAAATTGCTAAGAAAGGCTGGAGATAATGGCTGGATATTCACTTTCAGAATTAGAAGCTGACATTAGAAGTTATACTGAAGTAGACAGTACTGTTTTCAGTGGTGCTACTCTAGGTAGATTTATTGAAAATGCAGAATATAGAATTTTTTATGATGTTCCGATGGATTCAGATAGAGTAGAGTACGCAGGAACATTAGCTGCAGATGCTAATACAGTTAGAGTACCAGCAGGAATGGTTTTTGTAAGAGGTGTTGAAGTTTTTAATTCAACATCTTCTAGAACAGGGCCAGCGACTTGGCTTCAAAAAAGAGATAGAACTTTTATAAATGAATACGTAGGACAATTAACTGGTCCTGAAGGTGGGTCTACAGGGCAAGATACTACAGGATTACCTAAATATTATGCTATGTTTGGGGGAGCGACTGGAACTGCTTCAACCACTTCAGGGAATATTATAATGGCTCCTACACCTGATGCTAATTATTTAATAAATATTCATGGAAATATAGTGCCAACAGGATTAGGGACTAATACTTCTGGGACTTATATAAGCAAATACTTTCCTCAAGGGCTACTTTATGCTTCTTTGGTGGAAGCCTATGGGTTTTTAAAAGGTCCAATGGATATGTTGACATTATATGAAAATAAATATAAACAAGAACTACAAAAATTTGCAAGTGTGCAAATTGGGAGACGAAGACGAGACGATTATACAGATGGTACTATCCGTATACCAATCGAGTCACCGCCTCAATAATAGGAGATAAATTATGGCAATAACATCGGCAATTTGTAATAGCTTTAAACAAGAAATTTTAGAAGCGGAACATAATTTTACAGCTTCTACTGGAAACACTTTTAATTTAGCATTATATACCAGTTCTGCAACTCTTGGAGCAAGTACAACAGCTTATTCTTCAAGTAATGAAATAACAAATTCATCTGGAACGGCTTATAGTGCAAAAGGAAAAGCTTTAACAAGTGTAACTCCGACTTTAGATTCATCAACTGCAGTTTGTGATTTTGCAGATGTCTCTTGGACATCAGCTTCATTCACAGCTAATGGATGTTTAATTTTTAATGATGATCATTCAACAGACGCAGCAGTCTGTGCAGTAGCTTTTGGCGGAGACAAAACAGTTTCTAGTGGAACTTTTACAATTCAATTTCCTGCAGCAGCAGCAACTACCGCGATAATTCGTATAGCATAGGGAGGAATTCCTTATGGCTAATACTTGGAATAAAGCCGGTACTACCTGGGGTTATAATTCTTGGGAATCTGATACTGTTACTCAATCATTAACCGCTCCTTCAACTTTAACTTCTTCAGTAGGTGAAATTTTAGCTCAAGCTAATAAAGGTTGGGGTTATCAAACATGGGGATATAATGAATGGGGAGAACTTAATGATAATACTGTTTCCTTAACGGGAGTAAGTGCAACTGCATCAGTAGGAGATTTAATAGCTTATCCTGAACAAGGATGGGGCCGTGATGCCTATGGTGAAGAACCTTGGGGTGATAGTCATGATCCTACAATTATATTAACAGCACCTACAGGACTAACTGTTTCTCTTGGAGATTTAACATATGCGCAAGCAACCGATGGTTGGGGACGTAATGCATGGGGCGATAATGACTGGGGTCAAAACGTAAATACTGTATCTTTAACAGCTCCCGATGGTCTTACAGCAAGTCTTCCAGCTGTAGGTTGGGGAGATCAAACATGGAGTGCTGATGCATGGGGTGGAGAATATTTCTTAGATCCTGCTGATGTAGTAGGATTAAGTGGTCTTTCATTAACAGCTTCTGTACCAACTCAATTAGATATACCAGAACAAATTTCAGGTTTAGGTGCAACTTCTTCTTTAGGTCAATTAAGTATTAATAATGGAGCAGATCATGTTCAAGGTTTAGCTTCTTTAGCAGCAACTGCATCTCCAGGCGCTCTTTCTCCTGCTGATGTAATGGGAGTAACAGGAGTTTCAGGGACAATTTCTGTTGGATCTATAGGAGCGACTGAGGCTCAAATAATAGATGTAAGTGGAATAGGAGCCACTTCTTCTGTAGGATCAATTTCTCCTACAGAAATGTCTATAGGATTATCAGGGCTATCTGCTACGGCTAGTACTGGTTCTATTTCTCCTACAGAAATGACAATAGGATTGACAGGAGTTTCAGCAACTGTTACAGTGGGTAAAGTAGGTGGTCCAATAGCATGGAAAAAAGTAACTCCTACGCAAGGTGGTAGTTGGAGTAAAGTTTCACCACCATAATATTAGATATATGATGTTGACATTATGTATAAAATAAAATAAAAATTAAGGAATTAAGCAGGAGATAAATTATGGCTTCAACATATACACCTTTAGGTGTTGAAAAAATGGCAACCGGTGAAAATGCCGGTACATGGGGAACAAAAACCAATACAAACTTAGAAATTATCGAACAATTTGCTGGTGGTTATACTACTCAAGCAGTCTCTGATTCTGGAGATACAGATCTTTCAGTTACTGATGGTGGAACTGGAGCAACTCTTGCTCACAGAGTTATTGATTTAACTGGGGCACTTACAGGTGCAAGAAACGTAACTATCCCTATTGATGTACAGCAATTATATGCTGTTAAAAATTCTACAACAGGTTCTCAAAACGTTACATTTAAATATGTAACTGGTACAGGATCAAGTGTTACATTTACAGGTGGCGATACTTCTACAAAATTACTTTATGGTACAGGATCAGGATCAAATCCAAACATTGTGGATTTAGGAATGGTCAACTTAACTGGTACACAAACTTTAACAAATAAAACTCTAACTTCTCCTAAAGTAGGAACATCTATTTTAGACACTAATGGCAATCAGTTAGCTCTTTTAACGGCTACAAGTTCTGCTGTTAATGAAGTTACACTAGCGAATGCGGCTACAGGAAATAACCCTACATTAACTGCATCAGGTGATGACACAAATATCGGTATTGCTTTAAAAACAAAAGGTACTGGAGTTATTCAAGCAGAAGATGCTGGTGGAACAGTTTCAGCAGTTAAAATCGCTGGTAAAGAAACTATGTGGATACCTGCTACAGCAATGTATGGAGCTACAACTAATGGAGCTGAAGCAGCTCAAGCTGAAACAACAGCAACAAGACCTGATATGAAAGTATTAGACTTTGATGCAGGTACAGCTGAGTATGCACAATTTTCAGTGGGTTTCCCTAAATCATGGAATGCAGGAACTGTAACTTATCAAGTTTATTGGACACCTGGTAGTACTAATACAGGAGACTGTATATTTGGATTACAAGGAGTTTCATGTGGTGATAGTGATACTATTGACGTTGCTTATGGAACAGCTGTAGAAGTTACCGATGCAGGTATAGGAACAGTTGAAGATCAGCAAATTACTTCAGAAAGTGGCGCAGTAACAATTTCTAATGCCGGTGATGGTGAACAAACTTATTTTCAATTATACAGAGATGCAGCCGATGGTAGTGATACTTTCAGTGCTGACGCGAGAGTATTAGGACTAAGATTATTTTTCACTACAGATCTGGCTAACGACGCGTAAGGAGAATAGAATATGTCTTTTGGATATCAAGTTCTTGGTTTCGGAGCTGGAGGCAGCAAACCTAAACCTCTTTCAGTAGATTATTTAATCGTTGCAGCTGGTGGCGGAGAAGGTTATTCCGGAGGCGGAGGCGGCGGTATGCGTACGTCTTTTCCTGGTGGAACTAAAGCTTCTTTAGAATGTTCAGCAAATACAATTACAGTAGGAGCAGGAGTTTCTCCCGGCACTTGTGTCGGAGCTGGAGGTCCTTCAAGTATTCCCAATGCAACTAGTACAATTGAATCAGCTGGCGGCGGAAAAGGTGCCGGCGGAGCATATGCGTGCGTGCCTAGAACACAATCTCGAGACGGCGGAGCTGGTGGAGGCGGAACTAATACCGGTCCTAGCCAAGGTGTAACTGCCGGCGGACAAGGAAACACACCACCTGTATCACCACCTCAAGGTGCTAACGGTGGAAATAAACCTTACATCCCTGGAGGGGGTGGAGGTGGAGGAGGCGCGTCCGGCCAAAACGGTACGAACGGTCAAGCTATTCCTCAACCATCAAACCCACCATTTAACGGATTAGGTCAAGGAGGACCAGGAGGCGCTGGGACTGCTAATTCAATTACAGCTTCTCCAGTAACTTATGCTGGCGGTGGCGGCGGATCAGCTTATTGGCCGGGCTATGCTGCTGGAAACGGTGGATCAGGCGGCGGCGGAAAAGGTTCGTCACACTCAAGTGGTCCTAATCAACAAGGTCAAACTGGAACAGACGGTCTTGGCGGCGGAAGCGGCGGAGGCGGCGGAGCCGGTGGATCGGGAGTCGTTATCTTAAGATACGCAACAGCGTGCGCTCCAAGAGTAACTCTTGCTCCTGGACCAGCAACATCAACAGCAACATCTGGTTGCTGTACAATAGCAACTTTTACAGCGTCAGGGACGCTATCATTAGAATAATGACAAATAGATACGCCAGAGTAGATGCAGGAACAAATGAAGTAGTGCAAATTGTATTATTGGGAGACGATGTTTCTGACCCTAATCAATATTGTCAAAAAATGTACAAGACAACAGATCAATTCGTAGCTATTCCTGGTAATTCAGAATTAGTAGGACCAAGTTATACTTGGGTTGATCCAAATTTTGTAGAAAAACAACCGTATAGTTCTTGGACTTCTTCAACTACTAACAATATAACTACATGGAATTGTCCTGTTGCAATCCCTACTAAAGCTAATAACGAACAACCTGACTCTGATTCCACAATATCTCAACAAGATGCCCTACATGTTTTTTACTGGGACGAGCCTAATACAAGATGGCTTAATGGTTTTGACCAATATTGGAATGAAGGTACTTCTACTTGGGTAGATATTTAATCTTTACTTTTAACTATTTAGGTGCTATCTATATCTCATAAAGAGATATATGTTATTGCAATATTACTATTGGTGGCAAAAAGATGTTCTTCCGTTAAGGTTTATTGAGCATATTTTTAAAAGTGTTGAAGCTAAAAAATATCAAGAAGGTCTTACTTTTGGCTCTAGAAAAAAATTAGACGATTTAAAAAAACAAAAAAAATTAAAAAGAGATACTAAAGTTATTTGGCTTAATGATACATGGATGTATCAAGCTATAAACCCTATTGTAGAAAGTGCTAATCAAAGTGCTAATTGGAATTTTGAGTGGAACTATAACGAAATGATTCAATTTGGTAGGTATGATAAAAATAAATTTTATGGGTGGCATTCAGATAGTATAGAACACCCTTGGATATATGACAGGCCAAACGAGCCCTTTTTTCATGGTAAGATGCGTAAGCTTTCAACTATTATTTCTTTAAATGATGCTTCCGAATACGAGGGAGGAGAGGTTTTGTTTGATAATAGAAACGCAGATACTGATAAAACAGGATCTCCAAGCGATATTATGTTATGTAATGAGTTAAAAGAAAAAGGAACCGTTGTCACTTTTCCGTCACATGTCTGGCATAAAGTAACTCCGGTAACAAAAGGAGTAAGATATTCTTTAGTGCTATGGCACTTAGGATGGCCATTTAAATAAAGGAGGAAGATGGATAAATTAAGAATACATAAAATATTTGAGACACCTATTTATATTTATGAAGAACCTGAATTTTTATATGTAGATAAGCTATGTAATAAATATATTACAGAAGGACGAAAGTTAAATAAACAGCTTATAAAGAATAGAGAAAAACATTATAAGTCTAAAATAGGCGACTTTGGATTAAGTCATGCTTCTCATTCATTATTAAATGATAAGAGTTTTAAAGATTTTGGTAAGTTTGTGGGACAAACTAGTTATAATCTTTTAGAATCTCAAGGATATAATTTAAAAGATTATAGAGTAGACTTTACAGAAATGTGGGTTCAAGAATTTGCTGCTAAAGGGGGAGGACACCAAAGAGTGCATGTTCATCAAAATAGCCATCTTTCAGGATTTTATTTTTTAAAGGCAAGTGAGAAAACATCTTATCCAATGTTTCATGATCCTAGACCGGGAGCTATGATGACTAAACTTCCTTTAAAAGAAAACTTTACTTCACTTTCTATGATAAATGCAGATATAAAACCTAAGCCAGGAATGTTTATATTTTTTAATTCTTATTTACCTCATGAATTTATTGTAGATCCTGGTATACAACCTTTTAGATTTATTCATTTTAATTTAGTAGCTTTACCAAATAAATATTTTCAAGATGAACTTTCAAAAAAATAAATATTGTATTATTAAAAATGCTATTCCAAAAATACTAGGAGATTTCTGTGCCCGGTATTTAGAAATGAAAAAAGATAATTTAAATATTTTAAAAAACACAAGATACATTTCTCCTTTTGATAATGATCATGGTTTTTTAGTTGATGCTCAAGTTCCTAATACTTTTACTATATATGGGGATCAAGCAATGGAAACTTTGTTTCATTATGTTAAACCTAAAATGGAAAAAGCTACAGGGCTAAAGTTATTGGAAACATATGCTTATGCACGATTGTATAAAAAAGGAGATACTTTAAAAAGACATAGAGATAGATTTAGTTGTGAAGTTTCTGCAACTTTAAATCTTAAAGGAGACCCCTGGCCTATATTCATAGACCCTAAAGGACATGGCGATGATTCTGGAGCGACGTATATACCTTTAAATAATAAAGGTAACCAAGTAAACTTAGGACCAGGAGATATGTTAGTTTATAGAGGAATGGATCTAGAACATTGGCGAGAAGAATTTGAAGGAAACAATTGCGCTCAAGTATTTTTACATTTTAATGATGTAAAAAACCCTAAAGCCAAAACAAATATGTATGACACAAGACCAATGCTTGGATTGCCTAAATTTTTTCAAGGTAAAAAATGATACTCAAACCTGTAATCATAGATAATTGGTATACTAAATCTGAACTTAAACAAGTTTACAAAGAATTAGATTTTTATAATGAAAAAAATAAATTGGTTACTCAACATGGAAATGTAGCTACAGATAATAAAACCGGAAAAGATAAAGCAGACTGTTATAGAATTCCTTTAACTCTTTATTACAATCCACAAGGATACAGGCTTTCTAACATTTTAAATTTAATGGATAAAATGAGACAACCAAAGTTTCATGATTATATAACAAATGTTTGTGGTATTTATAACGGGTTTAGAAATACAACTAAAAGCAGTTCAATGATAGCCTATTATGAGGACACCCAATACTATGAACCCCATACAGATACTGTAAAATATTCTGTTTTAATATGGGTGTATAAAGAACCTAAAAAATTTAAAGGAGGTGATTTAATATTAACTGATTTAAAACAAACAATAGAATGTAAAAACAATCGGTTAGTATTATTTCCTGGGATGTTGTTTCATGAAGTTACAGAAATAAAGATGAAAGGTAAATATAAATTAGGGGATGGTAGGTATTGTATTGTCCACTTCTTTGAGGAATGATTAAAGTATTTAATAATTTTTTACCTAAAGATTTAACTGATGTAGTACTTAACTATGTAGGGCACCATTCTAGATCAAATGTATGGGGTGTAAGTAATTTAACTTATCATCCTAATCTTATAGGATCTAGCGCTCCTATTTTTTCTATGCAGTTTACCGAAACTATTTTTAAACAAATAAAAGATGTTTATCAAAAAAAATTTAAAGAGTTTAAGAATAAACAATTCTTAATAGAGTATAAGTTATATAGTCCTATGTCATATATTACATGGCATGGAGATGATGGCTATTTAGCTGGATCTACAATCTATTTAAATAGACAATACTATGAAAATGATGGTGGCTTATTCTTGTATAAAGAAAAAAATAATGTTATTAAAGGGATAGAACCAAAATTTAGATCAATGGTTTTAAACTATAAAGACAAAAATCAACACGCTGTTTCTATGGTAGTACCTAGTCCTAAATTTTTAAGAGAAACATTACAAGTGTTTATAAAGGAGGAAAATAATGGATAAAGACTTACATATAACTGAGCTTCAAAATACAATTGAAGAATTGAAAATGAAATTGGAAACCTGTAAATCAGTTCAAGAAGGCGAGAAAGGTATGAATCAAAGCTTACTGCAACAAATTCAAACAATGAAAACATATATTAATGAATTAGTTAGATTAAACAATAGTTATATTACTAAAATTGGTCAACTGAAAGGGGACATTCAAGTTTTATTAGAAAGAAGATAATGGATCTTATAGACATTAAAGCAACACCTCTTGCTGTGTTTAAAAATACATATCAAATAACAGCAAAACAAGTAGCTCATATAAAGAAATTAAACTTTGATAAAAATATTGGTGGTGTAAATATAACTACTAGCAATATTAAAGTTTTAGACCACCCAATTTTTAAAAGATTAAGTAAAACGATTGATAGTAATGCAGAAAAATTTGTATCAGATGTTTTACAAATAAGCGATAAAATTACACGAGTACATAGTTGGGCTACTATAAATTATAAAGGCCAAAACCACGGACATCACAAACACCCAGGAGCTTTAATAAGTGTTGTGTATTATGCAAAATGTCCAAGTGGAGTATTCAATACCGCAATAGATAGAAGTATGATTCAAGAAGGTTATTTTTTTGATTACGGTGTAAAAGAATTTAATAGGTATAATTCTGTAACTTGGCATGTGCAAACAGAGTCCGGTGATATGTTGGCTTTTCCTGGTTGGATTAGTCATGGATCTACACCCAATGAAGTAGATGAACCTAGAATATTAATAGGTGCAAATTATTTTGTAAAAGGTCAAATAGGTTTTCCAGAAAGAATATCGGTATTAAATTTATGAAGATAATAAAAAACTGGTTAAGAAAGGATGTAGGTATAGATATACGAGATCATTTATTTGAATGTAAGTATGAATATAGATCAACGTCTACTAACAAAAGTTCTAATACTTTTTTTATATCTAATTTTGATTTAAATACAGATCAAACTATAATGTGGGTAGCCAAAAAATTAGTTAAAGAGTTTGGTCATGACATAAAAATTATGCGAGCTTATGCTAATCTTCAGTTTACAGGTATGAATGGAGACTGGCATACTGATGATGGAGAAACTACTTGTTTGTGGATGGCAACTTCTAGTTTACCTAAAGGATCAGGAACATTGCAATTCAATAATAAAAGAAAAGATGTAAAATTTGATTTTAACAAATTAATTATGTTTGATGCTAAACGTCCTCATCGAGGGTTAGCTCCTAAGGAATTAAATACTCCTCGAATAACTCTAGCTTTTAAAACTACTCGTGCTTAAAGAATTTTATACTACACCTAGATTTGCTATGGACCTTAATGATGGAGGAGGTCCTTTTGGTTTTGATATACATAAGGCGTACGAAGTGTGTACATTAATAAATGATTTAGATACTTCTGTTATAATAGAGACTGGATCAAATACAGGAGACACTACAGAATTTTTAGCAAAGATGTATCCTACTAAAAGAATTATAACTTGTGATATAAATATTAATTATTTTAATTTTGCTAAAACAAGACTAGCAAAATATAACAATGTAGAAGTATATAATATAGATAGTGTGTACTTAATACAAAATATTAAGTATCCTAAAGACACTTTGTTTTATTTAGATGCTCATGAGAATGGAATGGATCTTCCTTTATCAAAAGAAATTAAAGCTATAAAACATGGTGTCATAGCTATAGATGATTTTAATATTAAAGCTCCAGGCTATCACTATGATCCTTCAATTACTGATGACTGCATTAAAGGAACTGGGGACATATACACTAATAACCCTTTAGCTTCTTATATCTATCCTTTATTACAAAAAGTAAGAAGATGTGGACGAGCTTTTACAACTAAAAAAATTACAGTAGATTTTAATAAATATGATATATTTAAAAAATATAATAAGTAAAAAAGATTGTGATTTAATCTTTTCTTTTCTAAAAGAAAATACAAGTCATACATATAATTCAGATAACACTAGACCTTGGTTTGAAAACAATAATGTTTTTTATACTAAAATTAATGACCCTCACATAAAAGAAATGGTAAAAAACTATATAATTAAATTGAGTATAGAAATAAGCCTACACTATAAGAAAAAAGTATATCCCCATTATACCGATCTTGTTCTTTGGAACAAAGGAAAGAGTATGGAAGCCCATGTAGATGATGGTGCTGGATCTAATGATGAAATAAGAAGGGTTCTTAAACCAAGACACTATAGTTCTATAATATATTTAAATGATAATTTTAAAGGTGGTCAAACTTTTGTTGATAAAAAGAAAACCAAGCCTTGCAAGGGAGGTGCTTTAGTTTTTAAAAGTAATGTTCCGCATGGGGTAACAGAAATTAAACAAGGTATAAGAGGAACCATAGCAAGTTGGTTTACAGAAGATTTTAAATCTTGTATTTTATAAAACTAAATTACGCACACCCTTAACTCTATTATCAATAAACTTTTTAATCTCTTTTATACTTGGTGACAGGTTTTCTAATTGTTCCATCTCTATAGGTTTTTTAAATAAGTTTAATCCATTACCTATTTGTAAATAACTTGTTAAGGTAAAACCAGGTAAGGTTTTATTAGTTGAGTCTATATCATAATGTCTCATATTATTATTTAAAAGTGCTTTAAGAGTTGGTTTAAATTTAGGTGGACATGGAGGTTTTGTTTTCCAAAAAGAAGTATCTTTTCTTTTAGTTAAGTAGTGTAAGTAAACAAAGTGTAGTATCTCATCCATAGTGTTTGTCATTATTTCATTAAATAAATCATTAGTTCCATTAAATAAATTATTAGCAAATTGTCTTAAAAGATTAAGTTGATGAACTGTTAAATGAATACTAGTAGATTCTAAAGGTTCAATAAAACAAGAGGATAAACCTACAGCCATACAATTATCTACCCAAAACTTTTCATGTCTTCCTGCTTCAAAATTAATAGATCTTTTAACATCTATTTTATGACCTAAAAAATCCTCTGCTTCTTTCTGAGCTTGAGCAGCATCTATATAATCAGAATCAAAAACATACCCCGCACCAATCCTATCTGCTAAAGGTATTTGCCACATCCAACCATACTTCATTGCAATGGCAGATGTATATGGTTTATTTTCTTTCACTGGTAAATGAAAGGGTATAGCCTGTTTCATTGGTAAATGCTTTCTGTAGCTTTTCCATTTACTTTTGTTCTTTATAATTAATCTAGATAGGCCTGAACAATCAAAGATAAAATCATACTCAAGTTTAAGCTTATTAAAGTCTCCTTCTATATACTCAATGTTTCTTTGCTTACCAAGCTTAGCTAAATATGTAGATAGCTTATTTGTATCAAAATGAATGGCGTAAGCTATCTGTTCTAAATCAACTTTGTTTTGATATGATAATTTGGCAGCATAACTATACTCATTAAAATCTAGTTTTTTATGGATTAAATTTTTATAATAATAGTCTCCACAGTCATGACTAAAGATAGGGGGTATAGAAACATCAGATAAAAATTTTTCATAGAAACCATGAAAATATTTTTTACCATCTCCATTCCAGTTTTCAAAGCTTATCCCTTGTTTAATACTGCCTCCTGTCTCCCGGACCAAGGTCAACGGATCAATATCTAATTCTTTTAATAGATTTACAAAAGGTGGAGTGGTTGCTTCTCCTACCCCTATAATTCCAATTTTTTTGTTGCCTATTATTTTAATAGTAAAATCAGGAAAAATTTTTTTACAGAATAAAGCAGTTAGCCAGCCTGCTGTACCCGCTCCTAGTACAACTAAATTTCGTGGTATTTTATGTCCTTTCATATATATTCTAGAAAAACACTATATTATGGTATAGAATATAATGCTACAAAAATTTTAAAAACTAGGTATAGTGTATTATTATGCTACAAAAGATAGGCTTTTTACCCGGATTCAATAAACAGATTACTCCTACAGGAGCTGAGGCTCAATGGACAGAAGGGGAAAATGTACGTTTTAGATATGGTACTCCTGAAAAAATAGGAGGATGGTCTTCATTAGGAGATAAGAAATTGACAGGTGCAGCTCGAGCGCTCCACCATATGGTTAATAAAGAAGGTATTAAATACGCCATTGTAGGAACTAATAGAATTTTATATGCATATTCAGGAGGTGTATTCTACGATATACATCCTTTAGTTAATCCATCCGGTACAGCAATTACAAATGCATTTAGCACGAGTAACGGATCACCAACAGTTACAATAACTTTTTCATCTTCTCCTGGATTTTCAGCAGGAGATATAATTTTATTTGGAGATACGTCTACTTTTACTTCTATTACTGGATCTAATTTCGGTGCTTCAGATTTTTGTGATAAAAAATTTATGGTTACTAGCGCTATCGGAAACGACATAACTATTACAATGGATGGTAACGAAGGAGGAGCTGGTGCAACTCTTTCAGGAGGCATAACTTATTATCAATATTACCATGTAGGCCCCGCTGACCAGGTAGGAGTTTATGGTTGGGGTATATCTCAGTTTGGTGGTACAGTAACTAACCCTCAAACTAATACTTTAGATGGGGCGTTAGGAGACAATGTTTATGGAACTGGCGGATCTGGAACCAGTATTGTTTTAGACTCAATTACCGGGTTTCCAACTACAGGAACCAATTACATTTTAGTAGGCACTGAAGAGATTTCTTACACTGGAGTTTCAGGAACTACAACTTTAACTGGAATTACAAGAGCGGCTAGAGGAACAACTCGAGCAGCTCACTCAGACGGAGCAACCGTAACTAATACCAGTGATTACGCAGCTTGGGGTCAAGCTGCAGCAACAACCGACAAAGTTGCTGAACCAGGTTTATGGTCTTTGGATAATTTAGGAAGCACATTAGTTGCTCTTATTTTTAATGGAAAAGTTTTTGAATGGAATGCAGATGCTTCTAATGCTGCAGCTACAAGAGCAACAGTTATAACTGGAGCACCGACAGCGTCCAGGGATATGATTGTATCAACACCCGATCGTCACTTAGTTTTATTTGGAACAGAAACAACAATTGGAGATACATCAACCCAAGATGATATGTTTATAAGATTCTCTTCTCAAGAGGATATCAATACGTGGACACCAACCGCAACCAACACTGCTGGTACACAAAGACTGGCTGCCGGATCACGGATCATGGGAGCACAACTTGGTAGAAATGCAATATATGTATGGACAGATACCTCATTATTTACCATGCGTTTTGTAGGTCAACCATTCACTTTCGCCTATGAACAAGTAGGTACGAACTGTGGATTGATTGGAAAAAATGCAGCCGTGGAGGTTGATGGGTCCGCTTATTGGATGTCTGAAAATGGTTTCTTTAGATTTACCGGTAAACTAGAATCTTTAGACTGTTTAGTAGAAGACTACGTTTATGATGATCTTAACAAAACATCTAACCAGATGGTTTATTGCGGAGTAAATAACCTCTTTGGAGAAGTCCTATGGTTTTATCCAACCTCTGATTCTAATGTTAATAATAGGTGTGTAATATATAGTTATTTAGATTCTACTGTTAATAGACCTATATGGTATACAAACGCTAGTTCTCTTTTCCCTAGAACAACTTGGATTGACTCAGCCATCTTTGGTTTACCCCATGCAACTAAATATGATGCAGATACTGATTCATCTTTTGATGTAACCGGTAATACCGAGGGTGTTACATATTATTATGAACATGAAACTGGAGTTAACCAAGTTCAAATTGGAACAACCAGTGCAATACCTGCTAATATATTATCTGGAGATTTTGATATTACACAAGATCAAAAACAGGGGATTACATTTAGAGGAGATGGAGAATATATGATGAGGGTCAGTAGATTCTTACCTGACTTTATAACTCAAGCAGGCAACACAATAGTTGAATTAGATTTAAGAAATTTTCCAAACGAAACAGCAGCTAGTTCAACGTTAGGACCTTTTACTATTACATCTTCTACTACGTATCAATCTTGTAGAGCCAGAGGAAGAGCAGTAGCGGTTAAAATATCTAATACAGCAGTAGATTCAAATTGGAAATTAGGGACATTTAGATTAGATGTGCATGCAGGAGGAAGAAGATAATGGCAAAGATAGTACAAACCTTAACTAGGGCTAGTGAAGATTATAGGCAAGATGTAGCTCAATCTTTAGTACGGGACTTGGACGCCGTGTTAGAGAAATTAAACTCAACTTTTCAAGAAGAATTAAAACAGGAGATAGAAGCTAGAAGTTTCTTTTTAGATTAATGGCAGTAGTAAACCAATATAAATTTGCAGGATTAAATGCTAATACCGATAACACAGAAAAGAATCCTTTTGGAAGTGGTAATCCTTTGGTAACTGAAACCTATCTTATTAAGTCTATTATTGTTAAATCTGCAGGAACTCCTACACCTACTGTGACAAACGATGATGTTGTAGTTATTCAATCAGCAGCATTAACAGCTAATGAAAGTAAAGAATTATTGACTCAACCGTTAATAGTTGAGGGTGGAAAAACCCTTACAATTAAAGCAGGTAGCGCAGACGCTTTTTCATTTGGCGTAAGCTATCTAAACATTAAGAAAGAGGTAACAACATAATGAGAGTAATAGAACCAAAGGAAATAATAACTACTATTTCTAACATTAAAACAGGGGAAGTATATAAAAATGAGGAGGAATGGAAAACCAAAGGAGTCGAGGAAAAGGATATTCGAAGAGATGTAAAAGTCATCATGCCAAGCCTTGATTTGTTTGGAAAAACACAGTAATATAACAAACCCAAGTAAAATTAGGCAAAAATATGGCAATAACAGACATACAAGTATCCGAAGAATTAGAAACAGGAGCACCTTCAATTAAGTATAGAGGTAAAGAAGGACCAAGACCACCAGTACCATCACAAGAAGAAATGATGGTAGCGAAACAAGTATGGGATGCTATGGGTCCAGAGGAAAAAGGTCAGTTTTCTAACTTTGATGAATTTTTTAGAAGTGGTGTTTGGAAACAAATACTACAACAAGCACAACAAGATGAGATGCAAGAACAAGGAGGCATCGGGAGTCTTGAATCAGGAAACATGGACCAAGAACCTGGTAGAATTCCTGCAAGATTCGGTGGTGACATGGAAGAATTAAGTATGAGAGAAACAATAGATACTCCACAAGGAATTGAAACTTTACAAGAAACAGAAACTATGAAAATGGCTGGCGGTGGAGAAAGAGGATGGAAAGCTCAAATGATAGCTGAAGATCTAGCTTACGAAAGATACGGAAAAGAATTTTATGATCTTTCTCATGTAATACAAATGGAACTTTATAACGAAGCATTAGATCTTTGGGACAGTAGAGGAGAGTAATGCCATTCAAATCAGAAAAACAAAGAAGATACCTATGGGCTAACGAGCCGGAGATCGCAAGAGACTGGACCGATACCTATGGAAGTAGAATTAAAAAAGCTGAAGGTGGAATAACTGATATGGTAACAGTGCCCAAACATTGGCAATCTGCACCGGGTCATCCTAAAACAGAATTAGCATACATTACAAAAAAAGAAAAAGATTTATTAGTTAAAAAAGATTTACACAACTCTTTAAAAGATGGACCTAATAAAGGACCAGGTGGCGTTATGTCATTAAACGGCGATTACAGTGATATGATGGGTGGTATTACTGGCGCAGATATAAGTGCTGCAGAAACAGGAGGATCACCAAAAGGTATGGATCCAGGCCGAGCAGCTGAACTTCGTGCAGGTTACATAGCTGCAGGAGGATCTGGAGGAAAACCAGGCAAAGGTGATTCACCAGAAGTTAAAAAACAAGTTAAAGAAATTAAAAAAGCGTCTGAAAAAAGAAAAAAAGATGCTATTGCTACATTAAAAGCACAGAAATTAAAGGCTAAAAAGAAACAGGCGTTTATTAATCACCTTAAAAAAAACTGGAATTATAATCCACACATGGATCCAGAAGAAATTGCAGATATGTTAGAAGCTCAATTTGAAATTACGACAAATCCAGACGGAACTCTATCTTATGGTTTTACTGGTGATCCTATAACTACAGGATTTCATAAAGGCACAAGATATAATATGCCAACTAAGACTCAACTAGGTCCATTTGGATTAAAAGACAAAGGAGTAAAGGGACAACCATTAGGTACTAAATATATAGATAGTACTCCTGATTTTTCTACAATTGCCACTGCACCTTTGATATCTAAATTTACAGGTTTAACAGATCCTAATTATAATACACTGCTTTCCACATTTAATAGAATAAATAAGTTAGATGATATTAAAACAAAAGAAGGATGGCAAGGTTATTGGGATGATGCAAGAAAGAGACATGAAACAGCCGGAGCGGGTAACGACCCACAACCTTGGTGGATGCAACAAGGTTATCCTAGTTACGAAGCATGGAAAGCCGCACAAGGTCAAGGCGCAACTACTGTTGCTGAAGCTGAAGAAGTCGTAGAAACTGAATCCCCTTTTCAAAAATCATTAAATACTGGAATAGCACAAGGACTTTCTCCTTATTATGTTGGAGCTAATCCAACAGCTGCTAACATAGCATGGGGACAACAATATGGAGTTGACCCAAGAACTATGTACATGGCAGAAGGTGGACCAATCAGACAAAGATATTTCTTAGGTAAGATAGTTAAGAAGATAGGAAGAGCTGCGAAGAAAGTTATTAAAAGTCCGATAGGTAAGGCTGCTTTAATAGGACTAGGTGGATATTGGTTAGGTGGTGGTCAAGCTTTAGGTGGATCTAAAATGTTTGGAACTAA
>Ga0080013_1002360_pt1 | contig 22344 bp, 7 predicted proteins | sample ETNvirenome_6_85_FD_69236 | JGI IMG/M metagenome (GOLD analysis project Ga0080013, IMG submission 69236) | Marine viral communities from the Pacific Ocean - ETNP_6_85 (SPADES assembly) (version 2) | ecosystem: Environmental > Aquatic > Marine > Oceanic | place: Pacific Ocean | collected 2013-06-19 | reverse complement strand
ATCACTCCAATGCCCACATTTCCACCAGCCAGATTATAAAGCCCGCCTGTTTGTAGCGTATCTGCATCTGTCCAGCTTGCAACATATCCAGCAGCACCGCCACCATCAACTCCGCCACCAACAAAAGTACCGCTTACATCTAAATCTCCCGAAATAAATAAACCACCGTTCCTTATGTATACGCCGTTTTCAAAAAATAAATTTAAAGTATCTTCTCCAAGGCTTTTCTTTGCTATTGTTCCGTCAGCCTCGGCTGAAGGAATCAAAGAATCAGAAAGAACAAAAGCCCCTTTATGTGCAGCCCAAGAACGAGTCCCTAACGCCAATGCATAATCTGCAGTGCCAGAAGAATAAGATCCACCAGCTAATGCAGTTCCAGCGTCAATAAGTTTGTTATATGTGCCAGCAAGGATTGCCGACCCTTCGCTCGCAGTGGTTCCACTGATAATATTGTCTCTTCCGCCGAGAATATTTGCATAATTAACAAAATCAGAATAAATTATGTTTTGATATCCGCCGCCAATAAAACTATGAGAAGCATATAATTCATTTTTCTCTCCACCTGCGATTGTTGAATAAGCTGCGCCAAAAGTGTCGTCCCAATTTACATATCTAGTAGCAGTAGTTTCACCGATAGCTGCATTTGTTCCAATCTTGTTTTCTCGTCCGCCGACCACAATCGAAGCAGTGCCACTAACAGTATTGTCAAACCCGCCACCGATCAGCGAATACGAAGTCGCGGTACTTGCGTCGCTGCCTAGTGTATCATGCGGAATATAGTTTCTTGTGCCACCGCCCAAAAACGAAGCATGACCTTGTGCGCTGTTTCTGATTCCACCAACTATTGCCGTATATTGTCCAGAACCAGTGTTTAATGCTCCACCACCAAGAAAGTGACCCTCTTGAGGATCTCCAACATTTCCTATTAATCTATTGCCAGATCCGCCCACGAGAGCAGCTGCTTCCCCTGTCGCGCGGTTATCTATACCACCAACAACAACAATTCCGTCCCCAACAGCAATAATCCCAGAACCACCAACAGTTGTAGCAAAATTACCAGCAACCGTAATATCGCCAGTACCGCCCAGTTTCAACTGCGCGGTTTCTGGAACAAAAGCAAAATGACTCAACGCGCCAGACGCTGTAAATGTTTGTGTTTCGCTATACCTAGACTTTTCCCCAATTGAATTTATTCCCCTGGCCCTAAAAGAGTATGATCCGTCCTTCTTGGTCGGAATTTTTATTCTTGGCTCATATTCGACCAGAATTTCACCGTTTATATTTCTAGCAACAAGCGCATGGGGTTCGGATTGGTCGTTTTTTGAATAAAAACTATTCGAGGCCGCATACGAAAGTGTCCGATTATCTAAACCCGTAAAATAAAGATACCCACTTGCAGTGTTGCCCGCAGCAATGTTAACTGAAGATACGTTACTTATTTTTGTATTTGATATAGTATCTAAATATTCATTATCCAGAAACACGGTATGATCTGACCATTGAATTCCAGCAGTTGAGTATGGCTGAAATATATCAAATACCGTTATAGGCATAACGCTTGGGTCTAAGTCAACCCCACCAAGGCGATCCCCTCTGCTTGCCCCTGTTCCGCTTATCAGGTAGTCAATTCCCGATATTTGAGGGATATTAACTATTGCTGAATAAGACTCTTGCTCGACCTGATCTTCAACCGAAACCTCATACTGATCGATATTAAACTTTCGATCTTTTTTCCAGCTTAAGTAGGTATTAGTTATTATGTCTCCTTGTATATTGGTTCCAACCGCTTTAGTGTGATCTACTAATGTCCTAAACCCAGACGGAACCAGCATTGGATCAATAACCTTTTCTGCACGAATGCCAGTTCCTATTTCTAAAAGATTACCCGTACCAAACCCATCATAAGGAATAAATTTATAATAATAACCGCTAAAAAAGTCTTCTTGATTAAATTTCGTTTTTGGAATTGTTATTTCTTCAACATACCCAAGACGATCGTCTGTTTTTGGAATGTTTAAAGTATGAAAAAGAGTGTTTGAGCCAGCGCCCGTTTGAATCGGAAAACCCCCAGATATGCCCCTGTGTACTTCAATTTTTTCCAAGCTATGGTCTTGAAAAGCTTTGCCCTCAAAAATCTCTCCCGTTGCTGGTGCAGCCGCAAAAGTCAGCCCCTGTGTTGTGCTTAAAACATCAACACGCTCAAAACTCGGAGCGGGAAAGTCAATAATAATTCTGCCCGTTGCAGAGTTGCTGTAAACATCGTTAGCAATAACCTCAACAACAAATTTCCTTTCTCCGTCGCCGCCGAAAATACTTTTATTTAGCCTGTGGGGAATTTCTATTGAATTGGGGCCGTAATACCCTTTTCGCAAACCTAGCCCTCTAGAGTGAACCCTAAGATAAGCACCTGAACCAGAAGTGCTAAGCTGATCTCCGCCTTGTTCTCTTGTTGCTAATTGGCCAATAGTATAGGCATCGTTTCCAGATCCGCTAACCACTAAATAAGTGTTCGCAGAAGTGTAACCAGAGCCCCCACTAACAATTCTAAGACTGCTAACGCCAGTTTGATATCCACTTTCTCCAACATTTGAAAAACCAGACAAATTTGAGAATTCCCCTGTCCCGAAAGTCTCAACTGTAACCGACGCACCAGTACCATCTCCGCTGATATAAACACTTGGATTTATATACCCAGATCCGCCAGAAATTAATTCGACAACAGAAATCCTTCCGTCATCAATGAAATCTATACCTGTCTTCAGAGTCCCATCGAGAGACCTAATATTAACCTCATAGCTTTGAAAGAACGGGCTTCTTATCGCCTCATTTCCCTCGACAAAGACATTATTTTTCGGGTGAACCAAGTCCCAGGTGATCTTTGTATTTGGATTGTCAAACTGTCCGCTTGAAGCATAAACCCCTGTCGCTACATGCCCGCCTAACTCAGAAGAGTAATAACCAGAAGCCTTTCCAGTATCACTGGCAGAAAAGACATTGTTAGCAGAAAGATTATTTGCTACCCTTAGCCCAGTAACCTTCCAAGTCTTACCGCTAATAGCGTAATAATCTACTGGACCAACATGAATATTTACATCAAACGGCATATCATTAATTTACACTGGGTCATTGGCCATGTCCCTTGTTTACAATAGGCAGGCCGTCGTCGTATTCATCATTAGGGTTAACCACGACAACCCCAACGGTGTTAATCACCCCTTCAAAACCTTCATCCAGGTTCACGCTAAAGTCTTTAACATTTTCACCATTATTACCTATTGCTTCGTGTTCAAAGTGAAATGTTTCTGGGGGAAGCAATATACCGTTATTGTTGCGTTGGACCTGCACGTCAACAATAAATTTATCCCCCTGCGCTAAGTCAGCTGACTTCACACTTAAGTTTAACATTTTTCCTTCTCCGTCAACTCCCGTATTAGTAACAATCGCAGTGACCCCCTCAACCTTATCTGGGCGATCAGGATTAGAGATTGCCGCGTACCTCATTTTGTCAATTTTTAGATTTTTTTCTGTCGCGTCAAATTTGCTGTCGTTATATTCTAAACATAAAACGCCATATTCCATCGGGCTCTCCTCTGAAACGCTCATTACCCTGTATAAAACTTCTTGAATCTTTAAATCAGTATCGGAATTTTGCAGTATCCATACTGCGCCCACTTTTATCGAACCAAGCTCTTCTGCTGGATCACCATCCAGCGCGGTTAAAGTAAGAATCGTTCTTCCTGCGGGAATGTTAGCGTCTTTATCTATTGCAGACACTTTATATTCTTTTATTTGAGGTTTTCTTTGCGCGGCTAATTCTTCATCAGTTATTCCTTTCTTTTTTGAAACTTTTCGATCTAGGCTTTCTTCTGTTTCAAATGCCCGCGGAATAGCTATCGTGATCTTTTCGCCAACCACGCTTTTGTCAACTTCGTTATCTAGGGTTACTTGTTTATTTGTCCCGTTGAAATCAACAATTCTCCCACCATATCTTCTTTTTGTTTTGTTTTTGTCTATTATTTTTACAACGTCTCCTGGCCTGAGGTAAGCCGCTTCTTTTCCAGCGGTAAACTTCACGCTTTCCGTTTCTAATTGAGAAGAAAACAAAAACCACTGGCCTAGTCTACGCGCTTGCCCCCGAGAAGAACAGCCAAACGCAACTAATTCCTTTTCTATTAAACCATACCTTATTATGCCTTCAGGGTCTTCGACATACTCAACCTTTGGCCTAAAATTTTCATGTTTATCAACGTACCTTACCATAGCGGTAGTAAATCTTGAAGTTTTAGGAGATCCAGTATAACGAAACAGGCCGTCTTTCACATTTGAATTTGTAAAATTCATTATTGGATCTCTTTGTTTATCGAAAGAAGTAAACACCTTACCTCCAACGATGTAAGTTAACCCCCTGAAAGTCGAGGCAAGGTCATTTAAAATCTTAAAAGCGTCAACCGCGGTTGTTAAATGCAGATTGCAGGTGAACCTTGGCTCTAAAACATCGAATTCACCTGGAAACTCCGCAGAGACCGACCCAGATACAGATGTGTCGTTAATTTTTTGAGTTTTATCCTCAGATTCAAACGCAATATCAAAAGCGGCATTAACGGGATATGTACTTGGAGTGTCTTTGTGTCTCATTTTTTCCACAATTAATTGCTTTTCGGTTTTTGGCTTGAAATATATAGCAGAACTTTTTTCTCCATCCTTTCTAGGGCTTACTCTTTTTCTTATTATTTCTGTCTTAAGAGTGGGGTCAAGCAAGTAACATTCTTCTACAGAAATTGGTCTTTGCAAATGAATTATAGCAGAACCAGGAGAATCAGGACCAGCTGATACATTGTATGACAGATACCTTTCGCCCTGGGCCGTGGCAATTTTCTCTTGAAGCACAGAGGAGGTAGCAGACGCCATCTTAATGTATTTTATTCTTCTGTGCACTGGTTCCTTACCGTCGTTCAGATCATGAATTGCAATAAGATTTCCCTCTGGGAACTCTTTTAGAAACTCTGCCTGATTTGCAAAGCCGCTAATTTCTATGAATATTTCGCCCGCAGTAACGGTTGTAGGGAACTGGCCTATGAAGACCTTATTGAGAGAAACAACCTCGAAAGTCCTTGATCCATATTTTGGCTGAAATCCTGTAGGGACAAGCCCATCGCAATATTTGCCCAACTCATACAAATTCCACTTATTAACAAAATCTGAAGAGATTCCGTATTTCCCAAGCCCATATCTTTTGTTTGTAACTAAGTCATAAAAAATCCAAGCAGGATTATCTGTCCACTGATTCCAAGCTCCGTCGAAATTGGCCCCATGGTCAAAAAGTTCAGCTGCAGTCACCAAGCCTGGATTATGATCTTCAATAGCAACAGAGTTTTGCTCCAGCCCGTCGCCATTTAAAAGGAAAAGACTTTGCACTTCGTTATCAATCATATCGGTCATTGCGGTGGGACTTGTTCCCGTGCCGCCATGCGGCCAACTTTTTGAATCGAAGCTAGCAGTGTACTTGCATTTTCTGATTACATGAACATTATCAAGATATCCGCTAAACGAAGTGTGCGCTTCTCGTTGATCCCAGCCAGAAGTTCCCGCGGGCGTCTTGCCGATGCACCGATCGTTCCCTATGTTTATCAGGCCGCTGCCCGCATCTTTGCCGCTCCTGAACGCGAAGCCATTGACCTCTCCGTTGTAAAAATTGTAGGCCTTTCCTCTTAGGTCTTTTGGGTATTCAGCAGTGTCAGGCCGAATAATACTTGTGTCTGTCTCGTCTACGCCGTCTATATAAACGTTAAAAGTATCGGCGTTCCTGGTTATTGCCACATGGTGCCATTCGCCATCTGCAATATTAGAAGCAGACTTGACTCTTACTAATTCGTCAACTGGACTGCTGCCATGATCCTTATGCTCTGCATCTGATCTATATTCCCTGTGGATCTGCCAACCGTACGTCTTGTCTTTTATGTCGTAGGATCCTGTACCCTGACCAGGTGCGCCCTTGCCAAATAAGACTCCATCGATACCTGCTCCGCTGCCCGTAGTATCCACCTTCTTGACCATCTTCCTCTTCCAATGCCCATGCCCAGTAAAATATCGAAAAAATATTTGTCCAAGATCTTTTCCATTATTGGTTCCTATTTGAACGAACCAGTTGCCAGTTGTGGGAGTAACTTCCCAACTTTGAACTTCTCCAGATGGCTTCCTTCCCACCACCTTCAAAAACTGTTCCCCAACCGCATCTGTTCTCTCGAAAACCATTGGATGCATCCCTGCCGCCGCGCCAGTGAAAGAACTGTCGGATCTATTCCACCCAGTGCACGGAGGAGTGCCTTCTCCGCTTGATAAAATTGTTTTGTAGAACCCCTCGAGGCCCGAAGTTGAGCAGGTTCCAGACCCATCGGCTTTGTGAATTTTTTGAATTTCGGCGGCGGTTGTTTTAACATAAAACTCAATTGTAAAATTCTCAAAACCAAAATCACCAACTCGAAGATTTGATTTTGGCCATATGTCATTCTCTATGGGGAATCGATCTTTTGGTCTCTTTACGGAAATTCTTTTGGCATAATCTGCTGTAGTCTTCATGCTAGTCGATTCGGCAAAAAAGAGACTCCCGCTTCCAGATTTCTTGTTGTCATTATCAACCTTTACGTTAGAGCTTCCATCTCCTTCTTGATGAGCCGTTCCGACGTCATCCGCGCCTGTTTTATTTTCCACGGTTGCCTTGGTTCTTTGAATTATATCAAACTCCTGCTTAGGGTCCACTTTGCTAGCTAGCGTCTTGAACCTACCGTTCCAATTGCCCGCATACTCTTTGGTATCTGGAAGGTAATTCGATGGAACTTTTACCTTTAATAGCTTTAAATCGTACTTTCTAGTAGGTATAGTCGGGAAAGTTCTTGCATCAAGCTTGGTTGCTACAAGCGCGCAATTTGGATAACTTAACGCAGCAGGAATGGCTTCCGTGACAGAATGAAAACTGCATTCTATTTGCGGCTCCTCAGTCCCGTATCCTGCATCTGACTCTAACCTCATAACTCTTATTACCCTGTTGGAGTTATTCGGGTTGGGAGGTAAATGTATAATATTTTCAAAAATATAATCTGATGTAGCTAATCCCTTGCAGCACTTTACGAAATATCCGCCCGTATCATTTTTAACGAGATCCCCTGCATGGTAGCCAATGTCACTTGGCGCGGGCTCAGTAACCTGATAAATAGGAGGCTTAGGCATTTTACCCGCACTGTCCCATCCCTGCCCTGACTCATTCCCGACAAAAATTAAAAAAGTTACCTCCTCGGGAACGGTTTGACTACTTCTTTTTCCAACCTTCAGCCTAGATAAAACATTAATTTGCAAATTAACGGAAACAATCTCAACCAAAGGATTTACAATTGTATGAGTTATCGGAAAACAGTTTCTTTCGGCTTTTTTAAATTCTTGATGAACATCACGTTGAGTCTTCGCCCCCTCCCAGTCCGCTAGCTTCTCCCTCCCCCTTTTGAAGCTCCCTTCCGCAGTGGTTAAATGTGATCTTACTGATGGATCAGTAGTGTTTGACGGAATTAACCTTATATTTTTTTCCGATGTTTGCGCGGCATATGAGTAGTCCTCGCCAAGAGGCTCTTGAACTTCTTGTCCCTCCCTAAAATCTAAATCAAAAACTTTAAAATTAAACGTATCAGAATCTGGGTTATAAACCTTAGTTTCGTCCAAAAGCACTGACTGCAGGAAGGAAGTATTAGTTTCCCTGTTTGACGTCCAAAAGAAATTTAAAGTTTCTCCGTTTTCGTCGCAAAATCCCTCTATAGGGCCCTCGGAAATTAAGTCTACTATCGAGATAGAGCTTGCAGATTCTAAATATTCCGTTTTGTTGTCGCCCACTTCAGCTTCATCTAAGTCTTTACGTATTGGCGGAGTATAAGTCCCTGCTCCTGCGTATATTTCATCAAGAATCTTTTTGCGCTTCGCCGCAGCTACCCTCCTCATAGCTTCTCCAAAACCTGCTCCCATTACGAAACCGACCTCCTTTCTGCACTGTTTACGCTTTCAGACATATTATGTCGCAACTTTCTCCTTTGGCACTCCCATTATGAAATCAGATTGGCCTTTTGTTGGATCAAACTCATACATTTGCTCGTGTCTAAGTGCCGCCGATACGACAACAGACCCGACCCTTAATCTTCCGTAACCCAGCGGAACTGGAATTCCCTGTGCTGCGGTGTTTGTTGCGCCAGCAAAAAGATACGATTTTGTTTCTCTCTCCTCTTTTGGCTTAGGGGGCTTAAATAATGCCTGCATTATTAGCCCAGTGACAACAGCAATTACAATCTGAATCAATATTTGCTCAATCCCGCCTCCAGCGATCTGGGGCATAATGTGAATTGATTCAATTGAAGCAGGAAGGTTCGATTCAAGTTCCTCTTTATTTGTTAAATTTTTATCGTTTACCCTGAAAGTGTAATGACCGAATTTTTCTTCATTTTCGCGAAAAAAGCTGGTTAGCTTACCAGTGTTTGCCTCAATAGCCCATAAAGCTTCCTGCACAGAGTCAACCTCTAGCTCCCACTCGTTCCCAAGGTGCCGCCCTAGCTCGCCGTATAGAAAAACCTTCTTCATTCCTTAGTATTGTATACACTAGTTTAATCGATAAATAGAATGAATTCTTTCCATATGCTGGCTATCTAAATAATTTTTCCTTGAAATAAACCCCCCTTCGTGGTGCCAAAATTGATCATCTCCTATAAACACCCCAAAATGGGAAAAGAATCCGTCAATCTCAAATAATATTAAATCATGTTTTTTTATATTATCTTCCTTTGAAATTTTTTTAAATTTATTTTTTTTAGCGAAAGTTTTGATCATATTCATGGTTTCCTTTGTATAATCCTGTCCTTTTTTCGTCAAGGCGAAATTTAAATCAAAATAGGACGCAAGCCCCTTTGTCATGTAGTAATCCACCACAAAACGAAAACAGTTCCTTAAATCAGGCATATAGGTTCTATTTTCCAATGCGGGAATTTTATAGCTTTTTGGAAAATGGAGGTAAAAACTTTCCGTCTTTAAACTGTAAATATAAAAAGGTAAACACCAATTTTCGGAGGATTCTTTATCAAACTTAGAAGGCCTTGGGCTGGAAATTAAATGAGAATGATAAATAGAAACGACCTCTAAGCCTTCACTCTTTTCAATAAAAGCTTTTGGCGAAATCTCAAAATACCTCTTCTTATCAAAGCAAACGTTTTTACACGGGACAACCTGCAACTCTTGCATTTTGTTCAAGCCAATTAATCCGCAACATTCGTTTTCTTGTTCGTATTCAGCGTGAGCTTTAATTAATTTTTGAATAAAATTAAGGTCATACATTATTAATAATAACCGAATTTGTCCGTTCCAGGGAATCCCCCAAAAGGCAACCCCATAGAACATCCGTCAAACCTTAACAAGCATCCGCTAATTGTCTTACTGCACTGATCTTGCACCCAATTTGATTTGTCGAGCGTTGGATCACTGCCAGAAACGTTATAATGAATAAACTCTACAGATGGCTCGTCTGCAATTTTTGTAACAAATCTTCCAGTTGGTTTTGCGACAAAATACAACTGAATATTCGGGTCCCCTTTAGTTGAATCATCGTCTGAAGCATCGACGCCTCTCACAGTGACAACGTCACCGCTTAAATAAATTCCCGTAGAATTATACGACCCAGAATCATGAAAGAAACCAATTCTTTCGTGTGCGTCGCCATTTCCGTCTAAAACATATTTATTCCACGCGACGTTAACTGCCGTCGAAAAGCCATGTCCGCCTTTTTCGACTGAACTTTTGAAAATTTTATCATTAGCGTCAGCTTTTGGCACCCCAATGAATTGCTCGTCGGCTGCCGTCTCAAATAGGGTTGCAGGAAAAGCATTCTTATTTCCGTAGTTGCACCCACGCCCTCTGTATACCCATGAACAATAATTACTGATAACTTGCCTGCTCGGAATCTTTACCGTATCCATCTCCAATACCGAAGCAAGCTCAAATTCTACAACATCCTTGTCTTCTACTATTTTTTGATTAATTATAAACTTATCATCAGGAAACCTTGCATTAACATCAGGATCACCAAAAGGATTTTCTCCGTTATAAAAATTAACTGCATCTAAATATTTCAAAAAGATTCTTTTTCTTGTAAAACGAAGTCCAACAAAATCATCCCTGCCGTTTATAATGTCAGAAATAAAACCATCAACATTTGCAATTCTTAATCTTGGCCGAGGGAGCGTTCCGTCTCCCTTGGTTTCCATTTCCTCTATTTCTACTGGAATTGATTTATAAGTTTTTCCGCCATGCGAAAGATCTCCGTTTATAACTTTTCCAGGATGAAATCTATAGATGCCCAGGCCATACTTTTTAGCATTAACCTCAAACAACTCAATAATAGCAGTTGCCTCCAGATCATGGAGTTGATCTTGGAAATTATAAGTGGCTACGCCAGTTGGTAAAGCTGGAACTATTAACTGATTTCTTTTGTCATCTATTGGCATTTTGTGTTAAATAAATTTATTTCTTATTGATACGAATCCAGCGTAGCTGTTATTTTTTCCTCTTAGACCGAAATCTGCTATTCTACAATTGGCGTGCCTCCCAAACAAACCTTTTGCGCCGTAACCTATGTCGGGCTGTGTATGATCATTTGGTACTGTCTCTCTGCCGTATCCAGACTGTTTATCGGCTCTAATTATTTTTAACCTATAATATCTATAGGCTGTTGCATTGACTATTGGATAAGACCTGATTAGGCCAGGCACGGAGATATCCTTGGTAGTGAGATCGTCTTTCCATTCTTGGGCGGGACTCCCTATGTTATGAGGAAGATGAGAGATAATTTGCATTCCGTGAGCGGAAGTGCTCTGCAATACAGGAGAGGATACCTGTTTATCTAAAATATCCCAGTCCTTATCATGCGTAGGTTCACCGCCCCGATTTTGACCGTTGCTGATATTTGTCGCCTGCAGCTCCCACTCGCTCGGAGCGTGCGACTTTTTCATCGCATATTTTCCCTGTAACCCCTTTTGATAATACTTTAAATCTGCGCCTACGCTGGCAATGCTATAGCTTTGCACAGTCTCTGAATTCCCCAATCCAAAATCATAAACCAAATAATAAGGGAAAGTTGTGTATAAGCCAGGCTCCACATTAAACTCAGGATGACCGTATAACGCCCAGGCCCCTCCCGTGAAGGAACAATAATCCGCTCGACCATCAACAGTTGTTGCGGCCCCGCCAGCGCTAGTTGGGTGAATTTCCTGGTTAAAAGCTTTCCATGCGGGATAACTTTCTTCTGTTGCAATAACATATTGAGATTCATTGGGGCCGTTATTATGTATTCCGCTCATGTAGCCCAATGTCCTTGGGTCATCAACCTCCTTAACATTCGCCGCGCCGCTGTTTCTCGCGGTAAGATATTGCCCAATGCCAATTGTGTTTCTGTAAAGCTCGGAGCTTTTTGCGTCTGTCGCGGTTCTATGTCCTCCAGCTATGCTCAATCCACTCGAGGGAATATTGTTAGATGACAAAAACCTCAGGTCACATCCGCTTGTTTCTATACATAATCCGCCGCTTCCTCCATATCCATAGTTTCTTGGCTCGGCGCCTATCGGCGTGACGCCGTCCTGCAGCCCATTTCGTTCAGGCATTCCGTGTTGCGGGTGTTCGCCGTTTTGTCCGTCGACGCCAAACCCTCCTCCAGCACCACCAACGCCGCCAGCATTTCTTTGATATTCGCTGTCGGACGCCCATTTAACCCTTGTGCACGACACGTTCGTGGTTGCTATCTCGCCTCTTTCCGAATTAACCATAGTCTTCACGGCGCCGTCTCCGCCGTGAGAAGCTCTCTTTACAGATTTATTAAGATCAGTGACCAATCCTATTTGTGAATTCTCTCCATTTTGGGAAGGCCTAGAATTAATCACTGAAAACGTTCCGATCCAATCGCTTGTTTCAATTGCTTTGTTTTTGTATCGCAAAACTGTTGGACAGCGTTTTCCGCCTGCGGCAGTCTCAAGCTTGCCGCCTTCGGCATCGTTTGCCCTGAAGCCCGCTCCTCCACCACCAGCTCCACCAGCCCTAAGCTCGATAAAGGAATGAGAGGTACCGCCATCAGTGCGAACGGTTTTATTTTTTAAATAAGAATTAAATTTTCTCTCATCTCCTTCTTTTTGATCGAGTAAGCCAATTAAGTTGCTCCATCTAACTCCTCCTTGGCCTCCTCCTCCGCCGCCACCAACGATATATCCATCGTCGTTGCTTATTTCTATTTCTTGCCCTGCGTACCCACCGCGTACACCCAAGGCAACGCCGCCATTTTCCCCGTTAATAGGCTCTGTGTTGGTCGCAACAGCGCCATCTCCGCCAGGAAGCAGATAATTCCCCTCGGTGAGCCCCGACATTGCTTGCGTAGCAAGCGGCCCAGTACCTTGCAACTCATGACACACCCCTAGGCTGGTTTGACTTATGGTAAGCGCATCTGCTGTTGCCCCTGGTCTGGCCGAAGGAGTGAGCTGTCTTGAATACGCAAAAGATCCATCGGTTTGACTTTGAGCATCTGCGCCTTTACCTCCTGCGCCTATTATCTGGGCATTTTTACCCAAAATTATTCTTAGCTTAAGCCTTGTTGCTCCGTCGGTTTTTGTAAGAATTTCCCCAGTATCCAAAGCTGGAATTAAAGGATCTGTTGATACAATTTTCGTATCATCCCCAATTATAAAATGTATTCCAGAATAGTTGTCAAAATTACTAGAGCCCAAGTCGCTCAATGCTTTCTGTGCTTCGCCACTAATATTAACATGATAAAGAATATGATCAGGAGAATCAACATTCACTGTAATTGGCGCCTTTTCTGTTACTACTGCTCCTGTTGGACATGCTGCATAATTTTCATGATATGCGCAAGTGGCAAAAGTCCTTTCAACAGAAGTTCCGACTCCAACAATATCCATGTTGGACGCGGTAACTTTATAATAATAATTAGTATCTGGGGTTACGGGCTCGTGTCTGAATTCTGTTGTTCCAGTGGGCATTCCAGTTGCTAAATATTGAGTATCTGAGACCTTGATCCAGCCTTTCTGCGGTCGGGGATTCGAAACCATTTGAAAGATTGTCTCGTTTGGCTCGGTTGAATAAGCCACTGAAATCCCAGTTGCGGTTGCTGGATCGGACAATCCCCAGGACCCAGTGATAGCCAAAGCACCTGGAACCTGCGCGACTTTAAGGCTTGTCGGAATCCCAGGAGCCTTATCGTGAACTGCTTCACCTGATAGATCTATTTTTAAAATTCCACTTGGATCATCAAACAAAAACTCGTCTACTGTAGACACCGTCAAGGCGCTATACTTAACTCCACCGACCTGAGGCTCATCAGTATACATTATCCTTCCTTTATGAAAACTCACATTCATCGACGCCGCTGACCCAGGAGACGCTCCAAGTCCAGCGTTTCCGCCTATCTGGCCTGTGTGCCCAGTAGTTGAGAAAATTATTTCAAATCTTCCACTGTCTCCAGCATTTAGTTTGTATGTTAAGCTTCTTTCTGAATAGTTACTAATCCTACTGTCTCCCAAGTCTGCAAATTTATACAAACCTTTTGCGGCCTGTATGCCAGATAATGACAAAGTTGATTTTATTGTTTGTTCTCCGCTGTTCATTAAGAAAAGGCCCGTCCCACTAGAAAACCCAGTCATAAAATCTCCAAAATCTATTCCGACCGTATCCTCCCCATCAGCAGGATACGGAGCAAGTATTTCGTTTTTCTCGGAAAGAATAGCTGTTTTGAAAACCCTGGCTTTTCTTGAAAAATCTAATGGATTCTGTTCTAGCTGTACTTCTATTGTATGGTTGTCGTCAAATATATAACTATGTCTCCAGCTTTCGCAAATAAAATTTAATTTTTTATCATGAGGAGCTGGAGGAGTAAACTTGAAAGAATGATAAGCTTGCTTATTTAACAAAAATTGAGAAATTGCAACCGCCTCCTTGTTTGATCTTCCCTCTAGAATAACATTTAATTTTAAATTAGCAGTATTTATTCCGTCATTGAACCTTTGAGTAAAATCATTATTAAATGAAGTTTTTGAAAACCTTATCGGAACACTTGAGTTTGTGACTACTGAAGGCTTAAAGAAAAAATCATGATTTGTCCAAAGTGTATTTTTTCCAACTGGACCATTTGAAGTGCTCGAAGTTGTGCTTGATTCGCCAGTATAAAAATAATAACCGTCCGACCCGCTTAATGTTCCAAGCACCCCTCCACTATGATAAACTGTATCATAAATAGAATAAGTTTGCCCAGCTTCCCAAGGAACGCCCTGAGTATTACCAGTTGGAATAAACCTATCCAGCCATTTGGTCGAACTATTATGTTCATTTATGAATTCAGCTCTGATATCGTTTACATTATTAAACCTATTTTCTAAGCCGTAACTATCACAAAAATGTTCACTTTTTTGATTGTAAGGATAAAATGGCTGAAAAACAAATCCAGTAAAACCCGACACTGCCCCGCTTAAAGGCTCAAAGGAATGACTTTCTAAAAAATTTGCTATTGCTTTTGCTTCGCGATCTGTTCTGCCCTCAAATGATAAATTATACGAAGCTTTAATATTATTCGTTGACTTTGGAACCAAAGAAAAATATCCATCACCAAAATCTATTCTATTGTTTACTCCTTGAAAAACCACACTTGAGTTATATCCTGGCTTAAAGAAAAACTCTTGAGTCCACTCACTGGCCAGTCCAGTTGGAGCGTTGTTTGACGCTTTCGCAGTATTTTCGTTGCTTGAGGTATGCGCCGTCTCGCAATAGTAATATCCCGAGTCAGACGGAAAACATCCAGTAACATTCCGCGTACCGTTACCGCTAAAAAACACAGTATCGAATTTTTTGTAAGGATGCGCTGGTATCCAACCAGAAATGTTCATGTTAATGTTATTCATTATTGATGTGCTTGTATTACTGATATAGATCCACCAAGATACCCCTGAGGACTTACGTTTAATTCTTGTTCTGTTATTCTTCCGCTACAGTAAAAATGCTGAAGAGGTGACGTATTGTTAATATCATATATCGAACACTTTAAATTTGCCTCTGCGCCGCCATAGTTTATGTTAGTTCCAATATTATCTCCTCGAATAGACATAGCTATATCAGTCTGCTCCTTAGTGACTCTTGTTGGGACAGTTTCTCCTGCAAGAAAAACTGGACCTCTGTTTGCTTTCATCGAATAATTAAAAGTCGCTGTGTGGTTCATATTAGAGGGTGTGCCCGCAACAAAAGACTTTATTGCGTGAGAATATTTTGTTTTTGCAAGTTCCGCATCATAACTAGATGATATATTATTCGAAAACGAACCAAAAAAATCAAAAGAACTTTCAACTAATATTGGAGCATATGGCTGAACATCAAAAGATAATCCATTTAAATAAGCGTTATTAAATGTCAGTCCACCAAAACTGCCTGCAACAGCAGTCTCTGCAACCCCAGTAACATCAAGAAAACTAGCCAGGCTTCCAGTAAGATAATGGCTAAAGCTTAAAGTCCCTCTGGCCCCATTCGCTGGAGCATATCTATGCACGGTTCCGTCAACCAACCGCACAGGACTCACTGCAGCAGACACATTAATAGAGGCCGACTGCGCGAAAATACTTTCGCCCGCTACCTTTATTAAAACATCCTCGTACTTTAAAAATGACATTATCTTCGTTTATTAATATATTTTTTAAAAGTCATGTTGACTGACGCGACTCCGTCTACTTCACTTGAAAATGATTCACTGATCATTCTTGCGCTATCAAGGCCAAATGTGGCCAAATTTGTTCCATTATTGCCGTTGATAGCTATATTTACATCTCCAGTATAAACTCCCGTTAAATAGTCATATAGATTTTTAGTCTGGTAATCGTCTATTTCAAGAGTTAAATTTGTTGTTTGCTCTATTGGGTACACAAGATCCACTTGCACTGGAAACTTTGCTTTCGTGTCTGACGCGCTTGTTGGTAAAGCGTAAATAGCCTGTCTTGGACAGGAAATTTCATGAGTAAAAGAAACAATTCGATTTGTATTTGTTTTTAATTCGTCACAGGTAATTGACATTGTTCCCATATTCGGAGCGTCTATTGCTTTATCTGTCGCTGAAACTGATCCTGCGTTAGCTGTTTCACTGGCAGACAATAGTCCTGGACCAAGATCCCCGTAAACGGCAATTTCAGTAGAAACATTTGGCAAATTGCCCACTTCACAAGACAAACTGTACGAAGTTAAATATCCACTGTAAAAACCAAAAGATCCTGTATTCGGAGACCCTTGTGCATTATACGAGACAACTCCGCTAAATGCGGCATTTTCGCCCGTCATGTTTAACAAGGCGTCTTCATTGATCAATGTTCTGTTGATTATGAATTGCCCTTCTAATGGGCCAGCCAAAATACTGTTAACATATCCATGGCCCGCAATATTTATCGACTGCTCGGAAACTCCATACGTGCCGTTAATGGACTGAACTCCAGAAAGTCCAGTTCCGTTAACGTAAAAATTTTGATCGTATGACAGTGATGCGTTTTTCATTATTGATCATTGGATGTCACATCACGAAGCATTCCGCCTGTTCTCTTTTCTTGTTTTAGTACTGTCTTGACTGCGTCAGCCAATCTCACGGCCATTTCTCTTTCAGAGGCTCCTGCCTCGCCATTCGCAGAAGTGTTCGTTTCTCCCGTGCTGCTGTTTACGGTAATGTTGATTGTTGTGCTGCTGTCTCCAGATTTTGTTGTGCCGCTTTGTTTTTTGTCTGCAGAGTTTCCTTCTGCGGGAACAAATTGCTGATCGCCGACTAATCCTCCTTCTTGGTAACCAACTCTTCCTCCGCGATTAAGCTTGTGAAGAGCTCCGCTGCCATGCCTTCGGACTGCAGAAGAACTCATTACGAATTCTCCGCCCGTTAACATTGCAGGAATATTGTCAATGTAACCACCTCGCTGCCTGGGTGGCCACGGGATTAAGCCGTTTGGACCTGGCGGCCGCCGCCACGCATTCGGATCAAATTCAGGATCATAGATCATTTGAGGACCGAAATCCCAAAGTCCCTTTAAATATTCCATATCTGGTGGCGTTCCCTTTGGTGCTGCGCTAGCTCCAAGCATTCCCCTTGGATACGGAGTTAATCCTGCGCTTCGCTGCATTCTTTCGGCAATTTGAGTCACTGCTCCTGGGCCTTGTGCTTGCATTGAAGCACGAGACCCTAGGCCTCTGCCATATTTTCTGGATGTTGCGGGAATTCCTTGGTTTCTGCTTAGTTGATTTCTCATGTGTTGGGAAAAACCCGCCACGCCAGTCCCCTCTCTTTGTGGATTTGCTGGCTGATTACCTGGATTAGATGGTAAACCAGCGTTTTTAAGCGAGCTTTTAAGGTCCATGCCTTTAGCTAAATTTTCACCAACTTGCATATATTTTAATGCCTGTGCGGCTTTTGCCTTATTAACTCCTTGCGCTGGCGAAGCAAGCCCCATTTTTATCAAAGCTTGAGCGCTCATTCCTCCAGAGCCAGAAGGCCCTGTCGGTGGCCTCAAAAGATTCGGATCAAATTCATAAGGTGTCACTGGATGTAGCGGCGTAGGTAGCGGCGTAGGTGGTGGCGACGTCTTCGCACCTGGCGAATACGGGTTGGGGCCACTGTACACACCAGGCCGCCTAGAGCTACCGCTTTTATTGTATGTTGACGCCGAGCCTACTCCATATCCTCCTGAAAACGGGCGAGTATTCGTCCCGCGAATCGTTATGCCTGGAGCTTTAGGGGCGCCGCCGCCTCCTGCGGGCGGTGTCAGCCCAAGTGCGACTGGATCGGCAAATGGGTTGTATTCTGCCGTATTTGGATTTTCTAATTTGTCAAACTGGTCTGGAGTCAAAGGCTTGTTTTTTGCAGAAAGCTTATTAACGCCAGCACTAACGACAGAGCTAATTACGGCTCCGACGATCATTTGCGTCATTTCGTCCCTTTTTGCCTGCTTCTCGAATTTTTTATCTCTTTGTTTTTGATGCCATTCTTGAATATCTCCTCGTACAGATTGCAATGTTGGATCGTTGGAGTGAGCAAACCCACTTAGCCTTGAATCCTCTATTCCCAATCGAAGAGAACTTCCTCCACCGCCAATCGCACTGCCTAATCCTGTTACGGGTGGTAAAAATTCATTTTCTTTTATGATTTCGTCTAGAGCGCTTCTTTTTACCCCAGACTGAGAAATTGGCGAAACCAATCTTCCTCCAGTTTGAAATTGTATGCCCCTGCCTTCCATCATGGTTTGCAAAGCGGCCACTTTTCTAAGGATGCTTACATCAGGCCCAAATTTAACACCTCCAAGAATCATGCCGTCAAACATTCCTGGATTATTTCCCAGCTCAAGAAGCATTGGCGTGAGGGCCGCTGGGCCACCCTGCGCCGCTCCTTTATGCATAAGGTTAGTTAAGTGTTTAGATGCCTGAATGTGACTTATTGTATGAGTTCTGCCGCCAGACCATTGACCGTCAATCGCCTGACCTGGGAGGCCAAGTGCGCCAGGACGAATACCTCTGTAAGCTTTAAGATTGCCTTTTAATTGCCTTTCTGCTCGAGAGGCAAGAGCTCTTCGCCTTATGCCAGCCATTTTAGGGTCAACCGTGGCAGCTGGTGCTGCGCCGCGCCTAGCCGAAACAGCGTCTAACTGAGCCATAATCCCATTGGTCTCAGAAATTTTTGAATTTGTTGCTGAAAGCCTTTTAGATTGAGCGGACGAACCTGCTCCAGTCAACTTAGCAAGTAATGTAAACGGAAGCCCAAGCGTTTTGCCAATACCTCCCATAAACCCTCCTTTAGCTTTACCGAATCTTGGAAACATGCCAAAGTTCATTGCGTCAAGGTTTTCTTTTCCGACTCCATCAACAAACTTTTTATTTAAAACGTATTCACCGTCTTCCAGTAATGCTGGATTTTTATCTCCCGTGCGACTGCCAGAAATATACATTCCGTTTTGGGCTTGAATTAAGCCGCCCATTTGATTGCCGCCGCCAAAAAGCTTTGATAAAAAGCCTTGATTTTTCCCTCCTTCAGGAAATAAATACCCAGTCAACTGTTGAGCTAGTTTCTCCGATTGGATTCTATTGATGCTCCTCAAGACGCTCATGGCAAAATCTCTCATTGCGTCTTTTGCAGAAGACGCGCCAGTAGTCATGTTTGAAAAAGCGTCGGCAAAAGATGCGCTGAAACCAGAAGTAAAACGGTTAACGTCTCTCATACGGGCGGAGGTTTCTGCAAGAGTGTCGTTAACATCTGCCATCTCCTTTTCAAAATCCATATCTTTCTTCAACTTACTGAAACTTTCTGCAGTTTTTTTAACGGATATCGAAAACGCTTCAAAGTTTTTGCTCTGCTTTAATGCGTCAACTGACTCGCCTTCACCAGGTCCCACATTTAAGCTTAAACCTCTTTCCGCGAATCCCGCCATTTCTACTTTTTCATTGATCAAATCTTTCTCATAACCAAGCGACGATCTTAAATCTTCAATGTTTCCTGCTCCTTGCCGTACGTTACTAAAAAACGTATCAACCGCTCCAAAATTCCCTTGTGCTATATTTTCTCTTATTAAATTTCTAACCCTTAACTCGTTTGCTCCGCCACCTTCAAAACCAAACCCGCCAGCTTGGGATATTAATCCGCCTCCCTGCTCTGATGTAAATTCTTGCAATCTTGCGTTGTTGACAGCGTCCCGCCCTGCTTGATTTATTCCTCTTGTACGTTTTGCTATGTCAAGAGATGAAATTCCACCAGATCGAGCATATATTCCCAAAGCGCCACTTGCTTGAGCTTGAGTTTTTTGTGCCCGTCTTGAGGTCTCCGCTGCAGCAACATTCCTTCGGGACAAAGCGTCTAGTTGGCGATCTCGCTGTTCATTTATTTGGGATCTAAACTTTTCCTTCAAAGCTCCCGCCCTTTCTTTGACGGTTCCTGTCTCGGCAACATCACCACCTTGTGTTGTAAAGACAGCTTCACCTAAACCCGTCTGGTCTTGGAGTATCTTGAACATCCCCTTAAACCCGCTGTTTATGAAATCAGTCACAGGAGCCATAAATCCCCTTTCCGTCCAGTTCCGCCCCCGTCCATCAGCTGGGTCGCCTTGCTCGCGCAAAAATTTTGCATCGTCGCTATAGTAACCTGCAGTCAATGCGCTTCCGACAGCCGTAGTGACGCCAGCTACAGGTCCCAATGCCCTGCCCACTGCTTTGGTACCGAACATCTTTTTACCTAATGCTTTGCCGCCTGCATGGCCCAACATACCTCCGCCAATTGCTGCAGGTAAGACGCCTTCAGAGACTCCTAGAAAATCTTGAGCCATTGGGTCAAGCATGGTGCCTATGCTGTAACCCATAAATGCATTCATTGCCGCGTTGCCGAAGCCGCCTCCAGGAGCAGCCATTGCCGCTGCTGCTTTTTTGTCAACCCCTGGCGTTATTGATATTCCTCTCTTGCTTGGCGTCGGGTATGATTTTTTAGCCTCGTGTGTAATGGCTTTTGCTGTTGCCTTGCCAAAGTCTTTAGCCGCGTCTGGCACTATTCCTGCTACTATGAACTTCGGCGTTGGCGCCCTATGCCCAATTGGCGTGGCTTCAACTTTGCCCCAATCAACTTTGCTGAGATCGGGAACGCTGGGTCGAATTGCAGCGCCAGGGCGCCCGAGGGTCGGCTCAAAATTCGGAAACATATTAACTGTTCGCAAGTCCTGCCCGCGGTGCATTCGTGCTGCATCTGCAAAACTATGCTGTCCGACCGAGGGAGAAATCACGCCAAATCCTTGTGGATTAAATGAACTTCTTAACGCGGTATTTTGTACGACTCGAGTTTGAACTCGCGACGGACTCATTCCTAATAGGCCGCCGACTTGTATTTTTTCTCTTTGAACTGCGTTGGAAAGCGGGGAGAAGTTTGGTAGGCGCAATCCTTGGTCTAAGTCGCTGCCCGTATAAGACAGTTTTCCTCTCCGAAGATCGAAAAATCCACCGCCTTGCGCGTTTTTAACGCCACCAATATTGGCTGTCATTCCATGGAGCGGCGCGCCACTTACGACCAAAGTATTTCCTTTTTCTAATACGGTAGTACCTCTTTCAAGCCCCGCAGCAAAAAGCCTCTGCTCTCCTTCCGCGGTAAACGTCGCCTTTCCACCTCGATGTTTCCAGTCTTTACCAGGGAGCAGTCTTGCATAAGGAGCGAAGTTTGGAGCAAAGTTTAAAACTTGGCGGTTGTACCTTAATACTTCGTCTTGTATGTGCTTCTGTTGCGCTACGCTAAGGTTTGACAAATTGCTTTTAACTAACTGATCTCTGGTAAGCGCAGTAAAATAGGAGCCTTTGCCCATGGCTCCGTAACCTCTGAGCCCACCTGGATTATTTATTACATAAGAGCGATATTCCTGGGCAAATCTTTCAAGCATACCTTGTTCGAACTTTGCCAACTTGTTTTGTGTCTGGGCTTCTTCTCGAAGGCGATTTCGTAAAGCTGGATTTGTGCCAGAAACTAATTGTTTTTTCATAGCGCTGGCAATAGTTGTCGCATCGCCAGTTGTGAATCCCGCTAATTTCTTTAATTCCATTGGGTCTGTACGTCCCCCACGATACCGTACTGCATCTATCGCATAGTCTGCTCCCTGCCTACCACCAGTTCCGACTGTTCCAAAAGCTCTATTGAAGGATCGTTCCGTGACCATTTCTGACATGTGCTGATCATAAGCGCCACGATCTTTTTTAGATATATTCTCTTTTATTAGCGCTTTATTGATTTCTCTGTTGACTCCAACCAAATCTGTTTGTCCAGTGTGCGCCCGAGTTAGTGCAGTTCTTGCGGCGTCTGACAATCCAGGCACAGTAGATACTGCATCTTTCATTTGCTCAATCATTCTTGTTTGCTGACTTGGGCTAAATCCAGCCATTTTTGTTTGCATTTGAAAGCCTGACATAGTTGAGTTTCTTACAATGTCGGCAAGGTCAGCAGGAAGCTCTTTTGCCAAAGCAGCCCTTGAAGTATTTAAATTAAAGGTGCCGCGATAATTTTCTGAAGTGCCAAGCATAGAAGCTGAAGTAAATTGAAATGGATTGTCGCCGCCGCCTCGTCCCAGCGTTCCTCCAGTTTTTGTTACTCTTGGATTAAATACTCTGGCGGCAAAATTCGGCACGCCCTCTGTTGGCGCAAGTCCAGGAACTTTTCCACGGCGACCACCAAAGAACTTACTTTTTTTACTAATTTCTCCTGCTCCAGTTACTCGATACCCTCCAGCAAAAGCTGACCCAGCCATTGCA
>Ga0080013_1002359_pt1 | contig 22353 bp, 17 predicted proteins | sample ETNvirenome_6_85_FD_69236 | JGI IMG/M metagenome (GOLD analysis project Ga0080013, IMG submission 69236) | Marine viral communities from the Pacific Ocean - ETNP_6_85 (SPADES assembly) (version 2) | ecosystem: Environmental > Aquatic > Marine > Oceanic | place: Pacific Ocean | collected 2013-06-19 | reverse complement strand
ACACACCAAGTTTCAGGAACATTGGCTGTGTCGGGAACGGCAAACATTTATGGCCCAGTCGGGGTAGGCGTGGGTGGTCCGACCATTATTACGCGAAATACCGCTTCTTTTGGAGATGATTGGCAGCAACCCGTGTCCGGGGCATTAATTATTTCAGATGATATTGGTGCTGGTGGCACCGTGAATGGGGTTGCACAATTATATATTCATTCTCCAAAGAATTTCGCTGTTATTGGATTTAAAAATGAAGATACTCTAGTGTCGGGTAAACAGAGCAATTATTTAACGAACGATTCGTCAAATGGCGCTTGGATGGGGCTCCAAGATAAGAACCTAGTGATGCGAAGTCATCTTACCGATGGGGCAATACAACTTGTCGTCGAGGGCGGTCAAGAGGTACTGATTGAAAAAGATGGCACCACAATCGGAAACGATGCAAGTGATTACCACCAAGTTTCAGGAACATTGGATGTTTCTGGTTCAACAATTTTAAGCGGTTCTAATACGTTTGGACAGCTTTCAACTGACCTACATCAAGTCACAGGAACACTTTCGATAAGCGGTTCACAACCTCTTGTGGTTTATGGGCTAGGACCCGGTTATACTGGCGGACCTACCATTATTGCTCGCAATACTTCTTCAGTTGGCGGGGCAAACATGTGGGAGCAACCCGCGTCTGGTGCATTGATTGTATCGGCTGATACGTGGGGAACGCAGAAACATGGGTCAGTCATGTATGTGCATTCTAACGGGGTTGCCTCCACTATTGGCTTCAAGAATAGTAGTACAGATACGGCTGGAATACAAGGCAACAAAGTCACTTCGGGAAAGGGAGCCTTTGTCGGGCTTCAAAATGCAGATTTATTTTTAAGAAATGAGACTGGGAACGTGGTTCTCACAGCCGATGGAAGCCAAGAAATAGTTATAGATGGAGCCGGGACCACAATCGGAAACCGTTTCACTGATTACCACCAAGTTTCAGGAACATTGGATGTTTCGGGATCTGTAAAGGCTCTTGGGTTTGCACCAAATCGTGTGGCTTATGCTAGCACAACCACAATCACTGATGTTACTGCGATTGCTGGCGTCACATCAGGAAGCATAACATTAACATTACCCGCTGTATCTGGATTTAGTGGTTCAACATTAATCATAAAAGATGAGTCAGGAACCGTAAGCGGCGTCAACACAATAATTGTAAGTTGTTCTTCGGGAGTTACTATAGATGGTGCAACGACTGCCACAATCTCATCGCCATATGGTTCAGTCTCAACATATCACGATGGAACAAATTGGTTTATTTATTAATGGAGAAGATTTAAATGACTTATAAGTTTGGCACAAATTACGGCAGGATCGGAACAGCAAGGTCTGCTAACCTACAGGCATACTACCAGTTTGACGGTGACCTGACTGATAGCTCGGGGAATGGATTTGACTTGTCTTTGAGCACCGGGACAACGGCATACACGAGCATCCCTTACGGCGGGTTGAAAAGGTATGCGCCAGATCTGGCAATACAGGGATGCAAGTTTGATGGAGCAACGCGATTTGAAAAAAGTGCAGAAACTGAGTTTGTAATCACTGGTGCCTTTACAATGCACATGCTTTTGGTGCTCGACTATGTTCAGTCTGGATACGAGTGGGTCATGGCCTATGGTCGAAACATTTCAGACGGGGGGAATTCTCCAACCTCAAACTATCTCTATTCTCAAACAATAGGGAGTTCAAAATACCAGTCTTTTATTGAATACACGAGCGGGGGTGGAAATAGTCAATGGGACGTTGAAAACTGTCCGCCTATTGTCAATCAACCCGTGTTTGTCACGCAAACCCGCGATGCAAGCGGCAACTATGAATTTTACGTTGACGGGGTGTCCATGGGCGTGTCGTCCGTCGCAAACTATCCCAACTCCCCCACAGGAGGCGATTCAGCGGGGTGCGCTTTAATGGTAGGAGGGCAAGACGCTAATGATGGTGGAGGAGGGACACCAACTTACTTCCAGGGCGCTGTGGCCGAATTGCAAATCCTAAACATTGAACTGACTCCTGCGCAAGTCCTAGAGGATGCGCGGAAGGTTATGCCGTGGTTATGAGAGGAGATAAAAAAGATGACATATAAATACGGAACAACTCTACCGGCTGCGTTTGAGGTTGACCCAGACGGATCGCTCAGTGATCCCGCTGGGCTCGTATCAGCATGGCCTCTCACGGAGATGGGGGGAGTCAGAAGAGATCGCCGAGGCCATTTCGATCTGTGTTCAACGGGGGGGATGGAGACGCTCGCACAGCAGACCGGTCCGGGCTTTTCAACGTCAGTTAAACACGCTGGCGATTTGGCGGTTATGGACTTAGACGGCAACAGCTCCGGGGGCAGTGCTCGGGCAGACTCAGATCGCAATCGCGATAAGATGGCATTCGCGCTTTGCAACACCGACTGGGGCTATACATCGGCCTATTCTTGGTGCGTGTGGTTCAACGTCGGCGTCCTACAGGCTACGCAAGCGATGCTTTTTACGCTCGCCAATGATGACGATTTAAGCGGCGGCTTTCGAGTGCAGCAGTCCAGCGATGAGACAATAATGCTTTCCTCTGGCGACCCCCAGGCGGATCTTAGTACGACGGCAACGATCACCATCGATACGTGGCATTTCGTCTGCGCCACATGGGACGGCACGACGCGCAGACTTTATTTAGACGACAATGCGAATGTCAACGACACGTCTGGCGCACCTACAGCGGCTACAACGAATGGAAAGCTAGCGTTTGGACGATTCACGCGAAGTACAACAAATTGGGTGTGGACGTTCTACGGAAAAATGTGCCACGGGGCCATGTGGAACAAGGCGCTGACGAGCGATCAGGTTGCGACTATGTATAACGGTGGTGTTCCGAATAGGTACAACCCAAATGGATAGATACTCAAACTGTGTCATTGGAGCGGTTAATCTGTAATGCCTAGATACTCAAACAGGTCTGCAATCAAACTTGCGGTTAAATCTAAACACGCAATTTATAGTATTTTACTAAACTTACTGACTATTTATTTGAGACAACTATTACTATTAGGAGATTTAAATGTCATCATCAATGTTAGAACAAGCCGTCATCGACGCGCAAGCCCTTAAGGAAGCGGCAATCAAAAACGCAGAACAAGAAGTGTTAGAGAAATATTCAGGAGAAATCAAGGAAGCTGTTGATTTGTTAATTGAACAATCTTTAGAAGAGCCCAACCCATTGGGATCAGAAGATTCTCTTGACTTATCTGCCGACCTTGGTGATGCTGTTCCTGATGCAATTGTTGCAGATATTCCAATGAAAGCAACTGAACAAGTGGATGGTGCGAAAGCAGATGATACTGTCATTCTTGATTTAGACGCATTGATGGAAACAGTAAAATCCTTTACTGAATCTGAAAGCGAAGAAGTTGTATTTGAAGTGAATGAATCAGATTTGGAAAGCCTCATGCAAGAAGATTCTGACGGCGAGGAAATGGTAGAAGAAACTAGGGGAAGTGTTGAGGGTGAACCTTCGCTTGCAAAAACGACCGAAGATGATGAAGACAATCCTATCGATTATGAGAAAAGTCAGAAAGTGGGAGACAGGGTTTTCGAAGAAGAAATTAACCTCGATGAAGAATCTCTTAAAGCAGCAATCGCAGAAATCCTAAAAGTAGATTTGGAAAATGTTCCACGCGGCATGGCAGGAACAACACATCCTACGACCATTGAACAAGTAGACGCAATCAACATCGCGGCTGCTGCCGAAGAAGACACCGTTAAAAAAGAAGAAAACGAAGCTTTTAATAACGCTGTAAAAAAGATCGCAAATTTAGAAGAGCAAGTAAAATCTCTCAAGTCTGATAAAAATAGGCTTGCGAAAGATCATAATGAACTTAAGAGTATTGCCCGTCAAGTCAGTGGTAAACTGACTGAATTAAACACAGCCAACGCTAAGTTGGTATATCAGAATCGTATTCTGGAATCCTCCTCCTTGAATGAGCGACAAAAAACAAAACTTGTCGAAGCGGTTTCAAACGCGAATTCAACTGAAGAAGCTAAAGTTATTTTTGAAACTTTACAAGATTCACTTTCCTCTAAGGCGCAAAATGCCCCTTCGACCTTAAGTGAAGCTGTAAACAAGAATAGCTGGCTTATTTTGAAATCAAACAAAAAAGATTCGCAAGTCTCTGACTCCGCTTCCGAGCGCATGAAGAAACTTGCCGGAATAATTTAAGGAGAATTAATACAATGAGTATTATTGAAAAACTAACAGAGGGCATTATTAAACGTGATGTCCAAAAAGAGGGTCAGGCTCTTCTCAACAAATGGGATAAGACTGGTCTTTTGGAAGGGTTGGGCACTGATCATAGCCGAAATGCTATGGCAGCTCTACTCGAAAATCAAGCAAAAGAGCTTCTTCGAGAAGCTTCAACAATGGCAAGTGGAGATGTCGAGGGCTTTGCAGCCGTAGCATTTCCAATCGTTCGTCGCGTGTTTGGTGGTCTAATTGCAAACGAGCTAGTATCGGTTCAGCCTATGAGCTTGCCGTCTGGACTTATTTTCTTTCTAGACTTTACTTATGGAACATCAACCGGAAACTTTACCACAGGCGAATCACTCTATGGTGGTGGAAAGGTTGCTAGCGAAATTACTGGTGGTGTAAATCTTTCGGGCGCAAATGCTGAAAAGAGCTTTTATAGCCTTAATAATGGTTATGCATCTCCAACAGGAAGTGCTGCAACCGCAACGACAATTCTTATGTCGGGAACAGTTGGTTCTCGCACCAATGACGACTCAAACGATGCGCTTTCACGAGCTGTTAATTGGGATCCAGATCTTTCTGGTACTGTTGTGGCAGTGGCAACAATTCCGCTGGCATCTCTAACAGCCGCACAATTTAATATGAAAGACTTTATTACAGTTCGCCTTAGTGATCTTCCAGCCGAGCGACAAGTCCGTCGTTTGACTCGATTGTCCGGTACTGCTCCGCACACCAATGTAATTGTTGTTGTAGAAGCTACTGGTTCGGCTACGTCGGCTCGTGTGGCTGCTGATCTGAATACAGCTGCAAATTCAGACTTTACTATTGATGATGATTTTACCAATGGTTCACTCGGTGGAGTCGTTGGTACACAGGTTTGGGGTCTTGAAAACAATACCGCAATTCCTGAGATTGACATCAAGGTTGATAGTGTTTCAATTACAGCTATCACTAAAAAGTTGAAAGCAAAATGGACACCAGAATTGCAACAAGACATTAATGCATACCACAATATGGATGCAGAGGTTGAGCTTACTGGGATTCTTAGTGAAACAATTGCACTTGAAATTGATCAAGAAATCTTAGAAGATTTGGTTAAAGGCGCAGCAGCTGGTACTCTTTATTGGTCACGGCTACCTGGTAAGTTTGTGGGTGCAAATGGATCGAGCGTTAACCAATCTCTCTATCCTGATTTCACCGGAACAGTTTCGGAGTGGTATGAAACACTTCTAGAAACTGTTAACGATGTGTCTGCACAAATTCACCGTAAAACTTTGCGTGGTGGAGCAAACTTCTTGGTTACAAGCCCAGAGGTTGCAAACATCCTAGAGTTTACAAGTGGTTTCCGTGCTGATACAACCGCCGATGAAAATCGCGGAACAGCTGGTGCAGTTAAGGTTGGATCTATGAGCAAGAAGTGGGACATTTATGTTGATCCATATTTCGTGCGAAATGTAATCCTTGTCGGTCGTAAGGGCAGTAGCTTCCTAGAAAGTGGATATGTCTATGCACCTTATGTGCCTCTACAGGTTACACCAACTATTTTCGGAACTGAAGACTTCGTACCTCGTAAGGGCGTTATGACCCGTTACGGTAAGAAGATGGTTCGTCCGGATATGTATGGTCTTGTGATTGTTGAAGATTTAGTTTAAATCATCAATACATAACTTAAACCTTTTAGAATGCCTCACCTTTCTTTATGGAAGGTGGGGTTTTCTTTTTTTCATTTAAGAACCTTTTTGACTATTTAACATACAGGAGAGTAAACAAATGCCAGCACCCCCCATTTTATCACCAGTTCAAAAAACAAGTCCCTATGTTTTGCCCGCGACAGGAACACATTCAAACGTTACCTCCACGGCACTTCCATATGGAATTTATTTGGGATCAACAGATTTTATTTCGGGCGCGGTGGATCAAGTAGCTTTTACTTATAAGATGCTTGGAGGAGATGTCTTAGACATCGAGTTAACCGAGCAAAATGTTTATACATCCTACGAAGCGGCTATATTAGAATACTCTTATATTGTTAACAACCATCAAGCAAAAAATGTGCTGACAAGTTTCTTGGGCGCAACAACTGGAACATTTGATCACGATGGAGAATTAAAATCTGGCGAGTTATCCTCTAGTTTAGCGGGCACCCAGGCATCTTTAAAATATCCAAAATTTACTTTCGCGGCAAGCAAACAAATTTCTGACGGTCTTGCACTCGGCGCGGCACTTGGCGATACACGGATTTATTCTGCATCTTTTGCTGTAGCAAATAATAAACAAGATTACGATTTACAACAAGTTGTTCAAAATGCATCAATCTCATCTTCTCTTAGTGCGGACATTTCTTTTACCGGAAGTATAAACAATAAGAGGATCGAAATACGAAGAGTTTATTATAAGTCTCCTCAATCTATGTGGAGATTTTATGGATATTATGGTGGTCTTAACGCTGTCGGGAATCTTTCTACCTACGGTCAATATTCTGATGAATCAACCTTCGAAGTGATCCCAGCGTGGCAAAATAAACTCCAGTCAATGGCGTTTGAGACAAATCTTTATACTAGAGCGTCCCATTATTCCTATGAGATTCGAGACAATAGAATTAGAATTTATCCATCCCCAAGCACACCGGGAATCGGCTCCCCAACGAAAATGTGGTTTGAATTTACCGTTCCGACCGACCCATGGACCGAAGACGCCACAAGAAAATCGGGTGTTGAAGGCATAAACAATTTAAACACATTACCATTCGCCAATATTCCTTATAAGAACATCAATAGCATGGGAAAACAGTGGATTAGAAAATATTCTTTAGCTATTGCGAAAGAGATGCTTGCTCAAATCCGAGGAAAGTTTGGATCAATTCCAATTCCAGGCAACTCAGTGACATTAAATGCTTCGGAATTGGCAGCTCAAGCAAAAGAGGAACAAGGTTCACTTAAAGATGAATTAAAGGTTCTTTTAGATGAGCTTACTTATCAATCTATGGCAGAGAAAGAAGCTGTTATGGCTGAGTCTGCCAAGACAACACAAGTTAATATTCCTATGGGGATTTATCTAGGATAGAATCATGGCGGACAATAAATGGAATAGACCTAACAGCCCACCACCACCTCTTTTTTTTAATAAAAAAGAAAGAGATCTGGTGAAGCAAGTAAATGATGAACTTATTGAACGTGTTATCGGGCAGACTATTCTCTATTATCCCATAAGTGTGGAGCATAGCGACTTTCACCCTCTTTACGGAGAATCAATTACAAAGAACTTTTTACCACCAATAAAGGTAAATGTATTAATTGAATGGACCGGTACAGAAACGACAACCACGAATTTCGGGGTTGACCGAATTTATTCCTTAACTTGCCATTTTCATGAAAGAAGGTTACAAGAAGATCAGGACTTATATGTCCGTGAAGGAGATTTTATTCTATATGGAGGAGATTATTACGAGATTGTAACAACATCAGAAACTACAAGTCTGTTTGGTCAAGTAGAGAATCAACTAGAAATCTCCGCAAAGTGTCATAGAGCAAGACAAGGAGTCTTCGACGGTAAATAATTATGAAAGATATTAGTAATGTTAGTGGCACAATTGAAAAGATTATGCCCTTTAAGCCTTCGACTTTCGAAACGATTGATTATGCTCTTGTTAGCTGGGTTGAAGATCAGATGAATGTTTTCTGTACAACCAACAAAGGGTTCAAGAAGGTTCCCACCGTATGGGTGGCAGGAGAACGCTCTTGGCAGGTCAAAAATGATAAAAATTTAAGAGATTCTGATGGTGCTTTGATATTTCCAATGATAACCGTGCAGCGAGATAGTATCAATAAAAACCCTCAAAAAAAGGGTGCTTTTTATGGTAATGTCCCACCAGTTCCCGACAACAAGGGAGGATCAATAACAATCGCCAGAAGGATCAACCAGGAAAAGACATCTAATTTTTTAAATGCGGACGCTTATAAAAAAGCAAGTAAGATCGCAGGTAATGCAGGTGCCACAGGTGGTCAGCAAATTAATTTTCCGAGCAAAAAAAAGAACAAAAAAGTTGTTTATGAAACGATCACGGTTCCGATGCCGGTGTACGTTGAAATTAAGTATGTTTTAACAGCTAGAACTGAATATCAACAACAAATGAATGAAATTTTGCAACCTTATATTGTGAATACCGGTGGCATAAACTATAAAGTTCTCATTGGCCATGATGGTCATCGATATGAGGCGTTCATGGATCAGAATTTTAATGTTACAAACAACCTTAATCAATTGGGAGAAGAACCTAGAATATATGAGACTCAAATAACAGTAAACGTGCTTGGTTATTTGGTTGGAGCTACTGCAAACGCTAAACAACCCAATATTGTTATTAGAGAAAATGCGGTGCAGGTTAGCATACCACGAGAAAGAACTATATTCGGCGACGAACCCGATTGGAAAAATGGAAAATATGAACCTTAGAGTTTCCTTTGTCTTTTGCGGCAATAACCTACTATTTATTAGAGAAATTAAGTATTTTATACCTAACAAGGAGATTCACATAGATGGCTAAAACTGGCGTTGATAAATTTAGATTTATTTCACCTGGAATTCAAATTGCAGAAATTGATAATTCCCAACTGCCCCAAGTACCGGAACCAGTAGGACCGGTAATTGTAGGGACAACATTACGAGGGCCTGCATTACGCCCCACAAAAGTCGATTCATTTTCGGAATTTGTAGAAATTTTTGGAATGCCCCAAGTGGGCAACAAAACAGGAGATATTTGGAGAGACGGAGTTTTCGGACTGTCTCCCACATATGGCGCTTATGCTGCTCAAGCGTGGCTTAGAAATAATAACCCAGTTACATTTGTTAGACTCCTTGGTAAAGCAAATACAGACGCAACAACCGGCGGTGTCGCAGGTTGGAAAATTGGCGGTTCACACGATGGAACCTACGCAAATGGTGGTGCATTTGGATTATGGTTGATTAATTCAGCAAGTTCGACCGCTTCCGCTACAACCGGTACACTCGCAGCCACTTTCTATTGTGATACTGGGCGAATTGATCTTACTGGAACCGTGGCTGGGGGAACAGCAACAACTGGTTCCGCTGGACACTTAATTGAAAGCCGAGGAACGGGAATAGAGTTTCTGGCACAAGTTAAGAGTGGTTCTGCTGGTGGAGTTGCTGAAACTATCAGTTTCAACTTCAATGAAAATTCTAAAAAATATATTAGGAAAGTTTTTAATACCAATCCTACGCTAATCGACCCCAACAATCGACAATATGCTACAGCCAATCGCAAAAATTACGTCCTTGGAGAGACATATGATAGGTCTGTTGATGAACTTATAACAAACACTGGTGGCAGTGAAAGTCGCGTCTTCGGTGTAATCTTGCCTCTAGCCAACAGCGTCACTGATACTAATGTTAATCAGTCTAGTTTAATTAAAGCATCTACAGGATGGGTCATCGGTCAAGATTTGGGAGACTATACCACATATGGACCTCTAAATAACAACATTGATAAGTTGTTTAGGTTTAGAAGTCTTGAGGGTGGCTCGTGGAATCAAAAAAATCTTAAGATTTCAATTCGAGATCTTAATGCCGCAGCAAATGAATTTTCGCCTTTCGGCAGTTTCACAGTTGAAATTCGTTCATCAAGAGATAGTGATAACGACCCAACTGTTCTAGAGAGTTTCACCAATTGTAATCTTAATCCAAATTCTGCTAACTACGTCGCTCGGAAAATCGGCGATTCATATGTTGATTGGAGTGACACAGATAGGCGATATCTAGAATTTGGCAATTTTCCAAATAAATCAAAATATGTTTATATTGTGATGCACGCAGATGTAGACGGCGGCGCAATCAAAAAAGAAACATTACCTTTTGGTTATTATGGTCCACTACGTTTCCGTGGATTTGGAGTTACATCTTCAGCAGATACAGATACAAGAACTTTGACTGCCGACAATTCGGGAATTACCGGTGTCGCTAACACAAAGGCAGTGCTTGAACAAATAGCTACTGGTAGCGGAGCTGGAATTGTAACGTTCGCCGGATCTTTCGAAGGTGCGTTTTTGTACCCAAAGACATACCTGCGATATACTACAGAAAATGGAAATTTGTCATCACCAACTGATGCTTATTTTGGTCTTGATACCACCATCTCTGGAAGTTCGACACGCTTTGAACCTTCTTATGTGGATGTAGTCGGAGGTTTGCCAGATGACTTAAGGGTTACAGACCCAGGCGCAGCAACCCCATCAGACGGAACTTCTGGTCCTACAGAGTATGAGTATGTGTTTACGCTGGATGATGTGACACGTCATTCTACCATTACTTCTGGAATCACAGCAACAACAGCATCTGCCACTGGATATTGGGTTTCTGGTTCTCGCCGTGCGGGAGCTTCTTTAACCTCTACCGGTTCTTCGCCCACATACAAGGGTGTTCTGGACGCAGATTTTAATAAATTCACAATGCCATTATTTGGTGGTTTTGACGGAGTAGATATTGAGGAAAGAGATCCTTTCAATGATTGGAGTCTTGGCGGAAACAACTCAACAACATTTACTGAAACTACAAGCTATGCTTTTAACTCAGTAAAAATGGCAATTGATTCTTGTGCAGACCCAGAAGTTGTAGAGTGCAATATGATGACTGCGCCGGGAATCACTACAAGCGGAATTACAAATCATATTCTAAATGTAAGTGAGAATCGAGGGGATTCCTTGGCAGTAATTGATATTGCTGGAAACTATACGCCACGCGAGGATCGGTCAGCTTATTACTCTAGTGACTCTAATAGTGCCATTCGCGGCTCTGTTTCAACCGCTGTGTCAACGTTAGATGACAGAGTTATTAACAATAGCTACGGAGTAACATACTTCCCATGGTTGCGATATATTGATGAGAATAGTGGACTTGATTTTTGGGGTCCACCATCGATTGCAGCGGTTGGTACATATTCAAGTGCTCAAACAGATTCAGAATTATGGTTTGCTCCCGCTGGTTTTACAAGAGGTGGTTTAACCGAAGGGTCTGCCGGTCTTCCAGTGATTGGAGTGAAACAACGTTTAACTTCCAAGGATAGAGATGATTTATATGAAGCAAATATTAATCCTATAGCATCTTTCCCAGCAGAAGGAATCGTTATTTTTGGACAAAAGACGCTTCAAAAGACACCATCTGCTCTTGACCGAGTGAATGTGCGACGATTGATGATTTATCTGAAGAAAGAGATTTCACGTATGGCAGCTCGATTGCTTTTCGACCAGAATGTTGAAGTAACATGGCATCGGTTTACAAGTCAAGTTATTCCATTCTTAGACAGCGTAAAAACTCGTTTAGGACTAGAAGACTTTAAAGTGAAATTGGATAGAACAACAACAACACCTGACTTAATTGATAGGAATATTATGTATGCAAAGATTTATCTTAAGCCTGCTAAATCCATTGAGTTTATTGCAATTGATTTTGTGATTACGAACTCTGGTGCGGCTTTTGAGGATTAAATTGATAAGTAGCAACTACTTATTTTAGGAGAGGATAATAAATGGCATTTTGGAATGACTCACAATTAGAACCTAAGCGTTCATATAGGTTTCTACTAAGAATAAACGGTTTTCAACCATATCTTATAAAGTCGGTTAAAAAACCTTCGTTTACTATAGGTGAGACGCCGCATCAATATCTTAATCATACCTTTTATTATCCCGGTCGCGTTACATGGAATACAATTGAATTTACAATTGTTGATACAGTGGGTGATTCAGATAACGGAACTCGTCAAGTTATGGGTCTTCTGGAAAGGTCAGGATATACACTACCAGAGATGCAGAATACCAATACCATTTCCAAGGCGGAAGCAATCAAAGCTATGGGACAGATTGTAATCGAGACAATTGATGCCGATGGCGACGTTAAAGAAAAATGGTTTATTAAAAATGCCTGGATTCAAAGCGCAACTTTCGGAGATTTATCATATGAAGCTGAAACAATGCTAAACATTTCAGTCACTTTGAGGTATGATAATGCTGGTGTTGAATTTATGGAACCAGTCGGCAAATTGCCATCTAACTTATCCGTCTAATTTTGCACACAAGGAAAATAAAATTTTAAAACTTTTTAAAAACAGAGGTAAACATGCCACGAAATAATGAATCCCGTTTAGGGACTCAGGCAGAAGGCGATTCACCGCCAATTGAAAATTCAAATTCACTTTTAAATTTTGTAATACCCACTGAATTTGTAGAACTTCCTACAAAGGGTAAATTTTATCCACCTCACCATCCCCTGCATAATGTAGAGGAAGTTGAGATGAGATACATGAGCGCAAAAGAAACCGATATTCTTACATCAAAGGCTCTCTTAAAAAAGGGTATTGCTATTGATAGAATGCTCGAAAGTCTTTTACTTGATAAGAGTATCAAAGCTGATGAAATGTTTACAGGAGATAAAAATGCTCTGGTAGTTGCTGCCCGAATCAGCGGATTTGGACCAAACTATGAAGCGCAAATTTCTTGTGAAAATTGCGGAAATTCAGCCGAACACGAATTCGAGCTTAATGAGATTGTATCCAAACAAACAGCAGATGATATACGTTTCTCCGAACGGGGAACTTTTTTCATTACCTTACCAAAGACTGGTGTCGAGGCAGAGTGTTGTTTGTTAACCGGAAAAGATGAGTCTTATCTTTTAGCCCAGTCCGAAAAAAGACGAAAATTAAAATTACCAGACACAACAATGACAGATCAATATAAAATGATTATTGTTTCTCTCAATGGTGTAGTCGAAAGGAGTAAAGTCGAGGAATTTGTGGATGTAATGCCTGCCATGGATGCTACTCATCTTCGTAAAGAATATGATAGAGCAAGACCAGATGTAGACATGACGTTTCAATTCGAATGCAGTAACTGTAATGCCGAAAATGAAACTGATATCCCTTTCTCGGCTAACTTTTTTTGGCCTAAGTGATTCATATAGCGAATATGTATATGAACAGCTTTTTTATTTAAAACATTACGGTGGATGGAGTTTCATCGAATCATACAGCTTGCCGGTTCAACTACGAGAGTGGTGGGTCAAACGTATAGGCAAAGAATTCCAAAGAGAAAAAGACGAAATGGAAAAGTCGCAAAACAAAAATGCGTCACTTCCTTACCGTGCGCCGTGATCTAAACTCTTATTGTAGGGTTTTTTATTTTTGATCATTGGACTATTTAATATATGGAGATTCTATTGTGAAAGATATTAATAATTTTTCAAACACTGTAAAAAGCATTTTAGAAGCCACTATGGGGTTTGCTTCTCACCAAGTTTCGATCAAGGGAAATAAAAAGTATGTGAATACCTTTGTTGAAACATTGTTACAGGAAAAACGATTTCTTGAAAAATATTTAGAACACGGCGAAAATCATTCTTCTACCCAAGCTGAACGAGTAATGTTGGAAGAGAAGATTGAGAATTTTGAAAATTCAACAGGAATTGTCTGGCCTCTAGGGGATTAATAAAAAATGGCTAACGGTCAAGGTGGCGGTGGAGGCAATCGAAGTCGATTAGGAATTCTTGGTCGATCTGCGATTTATGCAGGCGCAACAGTTGGTGCCGAAACTCTTGCCCCCGGAACCGGTGCTGCGGTGGCTGGCACTGCTGCCGCTGCGGAAGGTTTGACCAAAGTCATTCAAGCACTTCAAGGTGCAGTTGAAAAATTAACCGCACCATTTGAAGAATTTTCGGACGCCACAGCCAAAGCAGCCCAAGCATTTGGAGCCAAAGGCTGGTTTGAAAGTTTTGTAGATGCTGCCACCAAAGTGGACGACCTTCGAGCGAACTTACAACGAGCAACCGGACAAACAGAACAATATGCGAGTGCTGCAATAAGTTTGCAAGGAGCACTTAGCGGTCTTGGATTGTCTACCGAAGAAGCTACCAAAACTTTTACAGCTTTACACGACTCTTACTCTGATTTTTCTGATCTTTCTCCAAAGATTCAAAAATCACTTGCACAACAGACGGCTTCACTAACAAGATTAGGAATTTCTCAAGAAACAACTGCAAAAAACTATCAACTTATGGGCAAGGCTCTAAAGATGACAGACAAAGAAATGCAGAAAGCAACCGCGAGGATGACGAAATCTGCATTATCGTTGGGGCTTGCCCCTCAAAAAATGGCAAAAGATTATACAGCAATCATGCCACAGTTAATGCATTGGGGACGCAACACAGAAGATGTTTTTTATAAATTAGCTGCACAGTCAAAAGCTACTGGAGTTGAAATGCAAGATCTGCTTGGGGTTGCGGCTGGTTTTGACGAATTTGAATCTGCTTCAAAAAAGGTGGCAAACTTAAACATGATTTTGGGTGGCACCTATTTTAATACTGTTCAAATGATGAGGGCAGATGAAGCTGAAAAAATTGAAATAATGAGGGAAGGTATTAAACTCACCGGATTGTCAGTCGATCAGTTTGGTCGATTTCTCGGTAAAGATGTTATGAAAGCGATGGGTTTTAAAGATATGGCGACTTTCTTTCAGGCTATGGGCGCTCCCGACAGTCTAGTTGACAAATACAGAAAAAAACTAACACCCGCCGAAATTGCCCAGCAAAATTTAAACAAAGCAATAAGCAAGGGAGTAAAACTTACAGAACAGTGGTCGGCATTTTTCGAAAGAACCTCACGAATTATTGGAAATAAATTCTTGCCCATCATGAAAGAGTTCGGCAAGTTTATGATGTCCGGTGAAGGCGGCAAAGGCATCACCGACATGTTTAATTTCTTTGCTATGCGCATAAAAGATTTGGTGAAATGGTGGGATCAACTAGATGGTCCAACTAAATCAACTATTAAAAACTTTGCCAAATTTCAACTAAAACTGGCAGCTACATCATTTGCTGTATCGCAATTTTCGGGGATATTAAGTCCTGTGTTGGGGATGTTCACAAGTCCAGGCACAGGTTTGATCGCTGCATTGGTTTATGTCTCACAATATTGGGGCAGATGGGATGATCTTATAAAAGACACAACAACCCACCTTTATCGATTAGATAATACAATCAGTAATTGGTTAGGCACCATGCAACAAAGAGATGGTTGGGCATGGTTGTCGCATGTTGAAACATTTTATGAATTTATGAAGATTAAAATTCCTAAAGCCATTGATGCCGTAGCTACCTATTTTGGACCGGCTGGTAGTTTCAGCAGTGACTTTGCTTATTTTTCTCAGCAAGTGAAAGATGGTTACGAGATTGTTAAAGATTATTTTAGAACAATCCAGGCTGCAACTGCTCAACAAGGTGGGGGACTGCAAGGGTTTATCGCTGTGTTAAAAGATGAAATAAAGAACTTTATCCGAGAGATCGCGGGATTCTTGCTTTCCCAATTCTCAGGAGTCCTTTCCACCTTTAGTCAAGAACTCCTGGCGAGTGGTCAAATGGGACCGGTCAACCTGTTACCCCAAGGGATACAAAATTTTGCAAGGGGGAATATTATTGCCGACCGCGCAAAACAGTATGGGATCAGTCATGCCCAGTCAGCAGAGTTTATCCGAGCACAGGCAGAATCCAAGGACGCGGATTCTTGGGTCTTCGGCGGCATCTCCGCCAACACAGAGGTGAGACGAAAGAAAAAAGCCCTCGGTCGTGCTGTGGGTTACACCGACCTTGGAAAATTGCTCATTAGCGAACTGGGTCGCAAGGCTGCAAAGAAGCTGTTTGAGAGTGATACGGACGATATTGTTGACGCAGTTAGGAAAGCTCTCCCAAAAAAACACGACGGAGGATCTTTCACCCGAGCAATTGTGCGAAACGATGAAGGAATTGTAATGGTTCCACCAGGAATGAGCGCGATGGCAATCGCATCCTCTATGATGAATGGCGGAAACCAAAACGCAGCCGCATCAGGACCAATTAATCTTTATGTGGACGGGGAAAAACTTGCAAGCTCACTTCCTCTGGTAAATGCCTTAAATAAAGAGTTAGGAACTAAATTGGGATAGTATTTATTCTATAGGGAGGAAGCATAAGATGCCAGTAATAGCAAATGTACGAAAAGGATTGAGTCAGGGAGGGAGATTTCTCGGACTCAGCGGGGGGTTTAATGATCAATCAGATGCTCTCAAGAAAGCCGGTCAAGTCATCCTGTTTACTCACGTCCCCACAGGAACAACAGTCGAATTTAAAGCATTTTTAACACAATTTCAAGATCAGTTTTCCTCCAAATGGCAATCACAGGCGGGTTATGGCAGAATGGATAACATTCAGATGTTTCAACAAACAACACGCCACCTTCAAGTTACTTTCAAAGTTGTGGCAGCGTCACTAGAAGAAGCCAAGAGCAATATGGTTAAAATGTCAACATTTTCTCAAATGCTTTACCCCACGTTTGACGGATCGGGAGGAGCCCAGACAATGAAGGCTGCTCCGTTAATAAAGCTGAAGTTTATGAATTGGGCACAGAATGCAACCGATGGCACAGGGTTAATGGGAGCGACAAAAGGCTTTAGTTTTGCGCCTGTTTTGGAACCTGGCGTCTTTACGACCAAAGATGCAGCAGGAATTCCTATTTTATTTCCAAAAGAGCTGGCAGTCAGTGTTCAGATGGATGTTATTCATGAACATGCGTTGGGTTGGAGAAAGGAAAAGACGAAGCCTATACGCAAAACTGCACCAACATCACAAAAATTAACCACAGCCACCGCAGTTGAATGGTATCAGCCACAGGAACAGCTTTTTCCTTATGGAGAGTTTGTGGGAACACAAAAATTTAGCAATGTTGCAAGCCAAGTTCCAAATCCAGACTATGAGGAAAAAACGAAAAAAGAAATAACAACTCCTGACGTTAATGCCAGGGGTGGTGGTTCAAGAGATATTCCAAATCAGACATTAGCTCAAATTGGTGCAAAAGACGATGCAAGGCGACAACAGAAAGAAGCCGCTGGTCGAGATCTCAGGAGCCTGAAGATGGAAGCTGCGAATGTGGGAGGTGACACTGGTGGTGCTCGGGACCGACCGATAACAGTCTCCCCATCTACAACTACCACGAAGTATCAGCGCACGAATTACGCTGGTCCAACGGATAATACACAGGTAAGCGCCCGTGGGCAAAGCCTTGTAAATCAATATCAGAGTGGTAGGGGACAACCCCGATGACCTCAAGATATAGCACAACTCCGATTGGCACAAACTCGTCAGAACAATACGAGAATGAGTTCAAAGAAAGGAACGTAAAATTTATAAGACAGTATTTTACTCCGATTCTTCGACACCTCGATCCCTCTCAAATGGTTGATATAAGCGGAATCTCTCATACCTGGAAAGTCGGGGACAGATATTATAAACTTGCCCATCGCTATTATGGAGATTCTGAACTATGGTGGGTAATCGCATGGTTCAATAAAGCTCCCACCGAGTCTCATTTAAGGTTAGGAGACGTTATTTTAATTCCAACACCGCTTGAAACATTTTTAGATCGAATCGGAGTCTAATATGGCGAGAAAAAAATCAAAGACTGTAACGTTTACTGAACAAGAATTTATCCTAGACAACATTCAGCTTTTTCAAAATACTGTTTTGGATAAAAAAGCAAATAATGGTAAAGGGGCTTTTGTATCTCCACCATATAAACGTTTCATTCAACTTAGTGGTGCTCCAGGAGCAGAAGTAAACCGATTAGTTGCGGCTCCTTACTCCAAAGGTCTTCACTTTGGTCAAATTACTCCTGCTCAATTATCTTTGCTTGTTCCGAAAATGAAGATTTACAAAATGTTGAGCGATGGATCTCAAATACAGTTCCCTTTCAACACTATTCAAACTGTTGATTCAATCACGAATAGTCTTGAAGGTCGCGGCACAGCAGTCTCCCTTAAAAGTATCCAAACGCGAGATGAAGGTAAGCATACAGAGTCACAAAAAAATCAATCTGGTGTATTGAAATTGTATTGTCAGAGTTTAGAAGCTTTTTTTATGACAAGACCTGGCGGTATTCGGTTTTCAGATCTGATACACACTCAACATGGTGGAGGAACCTATCCATCTCAGGGAGAAATATTGGCAGCCGATGTTGTTCGTAGGAGTCCGATAAAAATCGAAATAGGTTGGGAAGTGCCTGACGACAGCAATAGCACTCTTTTCAATTCCTCTGAACTTAAAACAATCAGAGCATTAAAGCATGTAATACTTATGCAGAGTTATGAATACGAAATTGATCTTCAAGAATCTGGAGAGATAGAAATTTCTATCAATTTTACTGGCAATTTAGATTCTGCATCACAACTGGGAGCAGAACTAGATCTCTTTTTTGCCACCGATAATTCTATTCATTCGCAAGTTGTAACGAGTGAAAAAGATCGACTCGCCCGTCAGCTGAAGGAAGACAGAAAGACCAACACAGGTGCCATGGTTTCCGAAGAAGCGGTGCAAAAAGAGAAAAAGAGAACACAAGCAGGCATCCAACATGTTTTAAGCGGGTTGAATTCTGTTTCTGCCAAGGACGCTTGGGTATCTCTATTCACCATTATGGAAAGCCTAAATTTTAATGAGGCAAGTGATGACGAAGATCAAGGCGGTCGAGTATTTTACATGGATTTACCCGAGATAGCTTTAGAGGCTTATGTTAATGCCAAGCGAGAGATGGCAAAAAAGACTAAAGAGAAACAGCTTGGTTTTGGTTTGCTTGGCACCGTTGACGAGCTTAGAAAAATGGTGGTGAAGTCTATATACAAAAGTGTCAAAAGATCGAAAAACCACGGCAAAAAACAGGCTTCCTCCAGTCCAATTGCTGAAGCACAGAATATCATTAAGAAAGCAGGCAATGATCAAAAATCAATGGATGATATGCAAAAAGAGTGGGGGAAAGCGTTTCGAAGTTCTCTATCCAAGGGGACCAAAGCGGGCGAACGAAGAATTAACTTTTTCTTTTTGGGTGATTTAATTGAAGCGGCTCTTACAATAATTCATGACCGACCTGAAATTGGAGAAGGGTGCCCACCAAGCCTGTCTGTAAGGCGAATGCAACAAGCTCAAAAAATGTGGGATAAAGTACGAGTAATCCTTGGGACAATAGATATTAAAAACCCATTAACTCAAGAAAGACACACAATGTCTTTGGCTGATTTACCGATTTCATTTAGCACATTTCAGATGTTTTGGGAAGAAGTTGTATGGAGTGAAAATAAATTGAATTATCCTCTTCCAATGTTCTTAACCGATGTGTGCCAGACGCTGGTTCCATATGCTTTTAAGAATTGTATGTTTGGAGGAAAACCACTTGGTACAAGTGACAAAGCCACACTGTACAGATTCCGAATGCCTGCGGGTGACATATTGAACGAGGTTTGGAAAAAAGGAATGACGAAAAACATTTCCTTTGAGGAAATAACAGAAGCAAGATGGGAAAGATCCTCTGAAGAAGAGGGTTCACGAACACAATATAAAGAATATATGTTGTTACAGGGAGACACAATCGCACCGCAAATGCCAACCAGAGCCAACGATATAGCCACCCGGCTTGCGTATAACAGTAAGCATTCAGTTCCTACGTTTTATATTGGAAATAATAAAGGATTGCTTAAGAGTGTTCGTTTTATACGGAATGGACTTCCACCAGGTATGGTAGCTGAAAACATAATAAAAAATGCAGATAATAGTGCGGGCAACCTAGCTATGGCTGGACTATATACTTGTCGTATAGAAATGTTTGGCAACCCTCTTATTTTAAATGGAATGTATGTTTATATAAACCCACGCTCTCTTGGCATACCCGATAGCATAACAGAAGATATTGCAGGGGGCATCAATAAGTATATATGGGCGTCTAATGTTGGCTTGGGGGGTTATTACCTAGTCAACCAAGTCACACACACATTAGATTCCAGAGGTTATACAACTTCTTTTCTTGCAACGCCCGAAAACGCACTTCTTGGATTTGAAAAGTGGAGCAATACTCAAATCAAAAAAATGAGAAACGCGGTCAAGAAACCAATAAGTTGATAAATGTCCTATTTAATAATATAAACAAATGGCAGGCATGTATGGAAATAATGATCTAGGCGCGGAGGAGTTATTCCGTCAAAGGCTTTCATATAAACAATATGGATACTCAGCGCCAGTCACACCTTTTGATCTATGGTATAATAAACCACTCTATGGCAGAGTTGGTGTTGATGGTTCTGTTGTTTATCCTCGTGAAAACTATTTAACACGCCTTGAGTCAAATACCGCAAAGAACATTTTTGTTTTAAATTTTGTTGCTGATGCTTTTTCTGATTTTCGTAAAAACTATATTTTTATGCAACCTTATGATGTCGCGGGAACAGTATTTGAATCCTTGGTTCCAGTTAAGGGATATTATAATCCAATATTGCGATGGAAAAGTTATGCTGGGAATATTTATGACACATTTGTTGGCGAATATTTAGAGGTTGCCAATCGTAAAAACAAAATCATATCTTTTGGTGATTACTTGACCGCTTTCGATAAATATATGGAAGAATTTGGTTCAATAACTCCAATAACTTTAACAAATTATTTGACATCCACACTGATTTCACCACTGATTTCTGGAATAATGATAGAACTCTCCAGTACGAGTCATGCAGAGGATATGACTAAAGAGCTTTTTTTCATGGAACAAAATTGTTTTGAGTGCTATACTTCTGTAGCACAGAAATTTGGATTTAAGATCGATAAGAATGCGCCTTGGCGTTTAATTGCAGATCTAAACTCACCTGCGATGCAAGGCTATATGGAAAAGTCTGGAGTGTCATTCTTAAACCTTTATGATATTTCATACACTAAAACTCATGAAACTGACATATCTTACATAAAAGAATTTCTTTATGAATCATATCGAACCTATGTGGAGTCAAATCCTGATATCTTTATTTATGAATACTATGGTAAGTGTCACAGAACACTAACGAAGACAATAGCAAGAGAAGTTTTGTTTGAAGACAAGTTCCTCGATCAATATCCCGATTCTTTTTGGGTGGGATATTATGTTAAAATGTTAGCAAATGAACAACCTGGAGTTCTGACTTCGAAAGAGGTGAACGATCTAATATTTCAGTCAGTCACTTTAGCCAAAAATGAAGAATTAAACGAAGCGAAATCAATGGTTTATAATGCCTTCAATAAATTTGTATTGACATGATCTATCAAATATGATACGATCTGAATATGTTATTTCAAATAATAGATAACAAACAAGTTTGTCCGAGTATATACTCAAATAAGCAAATTATTAACGATCCTCAGTATGAAACATTAACAAAAACATGGTCATATAATCCTTCTCTAAAAGATTATGATATTGATTATGCTTCTTTGTATGTTGGTGGGAAATCATTGGATGAATGTTGTCCTGACATTTTAAAAGATAAATGGGAAAAAGTCAAACAAAAACATTTGGCGCTTCTTAAGAGTTTTGAAATTGGTAAGGTTAATTATAATGATTATTGTTTTTATGATCTTGTTCCAGAATCTTTTGTGATGGAATTTTTTGAAGCTAAGTCTCAAATCACTGATCATGTTCTCAGTACACAGGAAAAACCATCAAATTATGATTTCATGGTAGAGTTGTCTGAATTGGTTGAGGATATCTCAAAGAATAAATTAATCTTAAACACATCAGGATTAGATGAATCCCTACATCAATTGAGAACAAGAAAGTTTAAAGATAAACTTCACAGGATAAGTCCTTATGTCAAGTATAATGTCTTTGGAACAATCACAGGGCGACTCACCACAAAGAAGGATTCATTTCCAATTCTTACAATGGACAAAAATTATAGAAAGATAATTCAGCCAAAGAATGATTGGTTTATTGAATTGGATTTTAACGCAGCAGAATTAAGGTGCTTACTGGCACTAAACGGAGTTGATCAACCAAAGATGGACATCCATGAGTGGAATGGGAAAATCTTAAATAAATTATTTGATCAAATAATGAGCAGAGATGAAATTAAACGTAAAATCTTTAGCTGGCTTTATGGTCCGCCGAACGGTTCTCTTGGTATCCCTCAAATTGAGAGATATTATAATAAAAAAGAGGTGCAAAAGAAATATTGGAATGGAACACAGATAGAAAATCCCTTTGGTCGAATCATTGAA
>Ga0080013_1002358_pt1 | contig 22357 bp, 21 predicted proteins | sample ETNvirenome_6_85_FD_69236 | JGI IMG/M metagenome (GOLD analysis project Ga0080013, IMG submission 69236) | Marine viral communities from the Pacific Ocean - ETNP_6_85 (SPADES assembly) (version 2) | ecosystem: Environmental > Aquatic > Marine > Oceanic | place: Pacific Ocean | collected 2013-06-19 | reverse complement strand
TAAAATTTGGATAAAAGAACAGGAAGAAAAACAATTATACATAGAGTCTGTATTGAAAAAAAATTTACATTTAAAAGTGTTAGAATTTAATGTAAGTGATGAAGGACATGGTTGGAAAGAACTATGTGGATTTTTAAATAAGGAAATACCTAATATAGATTTTCCACATGAGAATAAAAATCTTCATAATAAAGAAGTTAAATGAAAATTATAGATAAACAAATACCAGTTTTAAGACCGTATGGGGATAATTTAGAAGTAAGTTATCTCAAAGAAGTAATAGATAGTGGATGGTGGGGAAAAGGTCAGAAAGTTGAAGAATTTGAAGAAAAGTTTGCCAAGATGGTTGGACACAAATATGCTATTGGAGTAACGAGTAATACTCATGGACAAGATTTAGTGATAAAAGCTCTCGGACTTACTGGAGTTGATATTATAAATCCAACAATTTCATTTGCCACTACCGCGGTTGTTCCACTTTGGAATAATTGTACTTCAAACATTGTTGATGTGGAGAAGGATACAATGTCAATAGATCCATTGGATGTTGAAAAATACAAAAATGATGATAGTGAAATGTTAATCGCAGTTAATCATAATGGAGTACTTGCTAAGATAGATGAGATAAGAAAAGTTTTTAATGGTTTCATTTTAGAAGATTGTGCTCATAGTTGTTATACAGAGGGAGCAGGATTGAAAGGAGATGTTGCAGTTTGGTCATTTCAAGCAGTAAAAACTATGTCTACTGGAGATGGTGGAATGATTACTACAAATGATAAACAGTTAGCTGATAGATGTAGAGAAATGACTTGGTTTGGTATTCCATCTACTTGGAGCAGAACTCAAGGAAAAAATATTGGTTATTCTTGGGATTATGAGATAGAATCGCTTGGGTATAAATGTTATATGAGTGATTTGATAGCTGCGTTGGGGTTAGCTCAAATGAAAAGATTACCAGAGTTACTTGAAAAACGAAGATGGATTCAAAAAACTTATAATGAAAAATTAGATAAAAGAATAGAGAGACCTGTGTGGTCAGAAACTTGTCAATATTATGTTGTTAAAGTGGATTCAAAAATAAGAAATAAATTAATTATATTTTTGGCAGAAAAAAACATACACACTTCAGTTCATTTTAAACCATTACATTTACATCCGTTATTAAAACAAGATAGAGATTATCCAATATCAGATGTAGAATGGAAAAAGATGATTACTCTACCGTGTTATTATAGTATGAGTGATGAAGAACTAGAATATGTGATATATTGGGTTAATAAATTTATGGAACAAAATGAAATTATACATACATAAAGATACATTTTATGATAAAGTTTATGGTGATGAAACTTGGTGGAAACGTTTCGAGTGGTTATTAAATAAAAAATATAAATATATAGATTATGAAATAGTAAATTTACATTACGAGGATAATATCAAAGATTTACAACTTGGAAATGATGATTTCTGCATTTGTAGATTTGCACATTATGAGGAAGATTTTGAATTAAGTAAAAGAGTATATCCATTATTATATGAAAAGTTTAATGGAAGAATATGGCCAAATAAAACTGAATGGTATTATTATAATGATAAACAAAGACAGTTAGAATTTATTAGAGAGAATAATATTCCACATCCTATTTCACATTATAGTTATGGTAGAGATGATTTTACAAAATGGGTAGAAGAAAATAATTTAGAGTATCCAATAGTTGTAAAGAAATCACAAGGTGCAGGTTCAGAAGAAGTTAGGTTGATAAACCATTGGAGAGAAATAGACGATATGGTTTCATCACCAATAGATACCAGTTGGAAAAGTGGTCAGTTTATAGCTCAACAATATATTGATGTTAATCATGATATTAGAATAAGTATTTTTGGAGATAAAATATTGTTTAGTAAAAGAATACATCATTGGAAAACAGATGAAAAGAAAAGATTTCCATATGGGTATTATTATGGAGATAGAGTATTTGGATATACTAATAAAAGTTTAACTATTACTGAAATAGAAAAAATAAAACATATAGGAGTTTATTTAAAAGAAATAACTGATACACATTTAAACTCAAAAATAATGTCGTGGGATATCATTAAAGAGGAAAGTGATTTTAAAATTTTAGAATTTTCAAATTGTTTTTATTTTAATATGGTGGACAACCAATTGTATTATGATATTAAAGAAGAAAAGATTTTAAAAATGAAAAATAAACTAAAGGATAATACTTTGTATACACAAAATGTACTATTAAGGACTATAAGAGGGATTTCGTAAATGGAACATATTTATATAATATAAGGATATAAAATTATGAAAAAATTAAAATATACCGCAACAAGAGTATTTAATTTTCTAAGTGTAGTAACTACTAATATAGATTATACACATGAAGTTTTAAAAAAAGGTAATCCTTCGTGGAAACCACACCAAATTTCTGATGTGAAAATTGGAGATGTAGTTTTATCATATGATTTAGATAAACATAATATTGTGGACGCGAAAGTTGTAGGTAGGGTTGAAGAATCACTATCTGAACAAGCAGAGACATTTGAATTTGAAACTTTAAATAAAAAATTGAAATTAACCACTTACCATTCTTTACCTTATTACAGAGATGATAAATTGATAGAGGATAGTGTAAGTACGTTAGAGGTTGGGGATAAAGTAATATCAGTAGATTCAGATTTGAATGTAGAATTTACAGAGGTAACTGATGTTAAAAAAGAAATTACGAATAATGATACAGTATATCATCCAAGAATTTCAAATGATTATTATTTTGTAAATAGGGTTTTAATACACGATTAAAAATTAATTTTAAATGGTTATAGTTCATAGAGACAATCAAGTTTATAAGGTTGATCAAATGGCAGATACTGCTGTGAGGAAATTGAGTGAGTTTTATTCTACTAAATTTAAATCAATTTTAGAATCTTTTAATATACCATATAAATTCACAGATTATGAGGATTATACTGGCAATTATTTTGTGGGAAGATTTGCACAAGCTGATGTTAAATATCATAGTAAAGTGTATAATAAACTTTATAATTATTATGGTGAAAATATGTGGCCAAATAAAAAAACATATGATGTTTATAATAATAAAATTAAAGAGTATGATATTATAAAAAAATATGATAGAGTGCCAAATACTATTATTTGTAATACTATTGAGGATTTATATAAAAATATTGAGGTAGGAACGGTAGTAAAATCAAGTCATGGTGCAGGATCAGAACAAGTTTTTTATATTTACAAAAAAGAACAAATAGAAAATTTGGAAAAATATATTTTAGGATGTAATTTACCAAATATTAAACCATTTTTTCCTTGTATAATAACAGAATACATTGATGTAGATTATGAATATAAAATAATAATTACTCACGATGAAATATATGGAGTAAAAGTTAGACAATTTAAAGATTTTGAAACACCTAATATGTTTCCACATAATATTGATTATGAAAAAGTACATTGGGGATTACGAGACGTACCGCCTACACTTCCGATGGAAGAGAAAGATTATGATTTAGAGTTATTGAATATTATACGAGATATTAAAAAAGAATTAAATACACCAAATTTAAAATTTGATATTATGGGAAATAAAATTATAGAATTTTCATATATTTACGGAGAATTATTACCATTATATTCTGAATATTGTTATTATGATTTGATAGAAGAAACTTTTAAGTATAAAAAAACTTCAATACGAGAGTTTTCTAATAAACAAAATTATTCAGTATTAAAACATTTTGGGATTATATGAAGTTATATACTAATGGTTGTAGTTTTGTTTGGGGAGATGAGTTAGAAGATAGAGAAAATAAAGCCTTCCCATTTTTGTTACAGAAAAAACTAAATTGTGAATTAATTGATAACTCAAGGTGTGCGTCTGATAACCAAAGAATATTGAGAGATGCTTTAACAAGAGATTTAACTGACCATTTTGTTATTATAGGTTGGACATTAATATTTAGGTATGAATATTATGACCTTGATTATGATGGGCCTAATAAATATATTATAGATGGTGGAAAATGGGTTACACATACACCAAATATTAAAGAATATAAAAAGTTTGGAAAATATTTTACATATGATTGGTTTGTTATTAATTTTGTCAATCAAGTTGTGGCATTACAAAATCATTTGAAATATTATAAAATTCCATTTTTCTTTTTTATGAGTTATCCGATATTTCCATCATGGCCATTACTGAATTTAAAAGAAGGAGTTAAAGCAAACTCAGATATTGATAGAATTAGAAAATATTTATATCATTTTGATTTAATAGATGAGAGTACCTTTCCGAGTATATTTAATCAAGATTTGACATTTAGTGATTATTGTATTAATAATGGTTTAAACAATTTTATGCCGAAGTTGCATCCAACTAAAGAACAACATAAACTATGGAGTGAATATTTGTATGAGAAAATAAGGGTCTTGGAATGAAGATAAGTTATTGTATCCCAATGATGAATAGATTGTTTCATTTAAAAGAAACTTTACAAAAAAATATACTAGATACTAATCATTTAGATGTTGAGTTTATTATATTAAATTATAATTCAAAAGATAAAATGAATGAGTGGATATTTCAAAACTTTGAAAAGGAGTTGAAGAGTGAAAGAGTAAAGTTATACTGTACAGAAGAACCACAATATTTTAAGATGGCACATTCTAAGAATGTGGTTGCGAAATGGGGAAGTGGAGATATATTAGTGAATTTAGATGTGGATAATTATGTTACAGAGGGGTTTACTGAATGGTGTATAGAACATTTTAAGAAAAATAGTAATATTGTGTTAGGTTCAAATCCACCACATCCGAGGGCGTGTGGAAAAATAGCAATTACTAAAGAAAATTTTTATAAATTAAAAGGGTATGATGAAGGATTTGAAAGTTGGGGATTTGATGATATTGATTTTGTTAGACGAGCAAAAGAAATTGGATTAAAACACATAGAGATTCCCGAAGAATTTTTTATGGGATTACACCATGATAATAAATTAAGATTTGAAAATTATAAAGATGCTAAAAAATTATTAAGTCTTGGAAATGAATTAGATGGTAATTTTTGGAAAAAGTATAAAGAGTATTCGGTATATGACGATAGAAAATTACCTATTACAGAGGTAAATAAAAATGGTTGGGGAGAATGTGAAGTTAAAGCGAATAATTGGTTGTGTGAAAAACTTATTTTATTAGAACAAAAGTATGGTGGTTTAGTACAAGATGTAAAAGTTCCAAGACAAGGCACAGTGCCAGAAAATTTCCCACCAGATAGAAAGTATTTTTATTGTCAGGGTGGAGATAGAATGAAATCTCAACATCATTATTATGCACCAATATATTCTAAATTTATTGAAAAGTATATTGATTTGGATAATATAAATGTTGCAGAAGTTGGTGTGTTGACTGGTAGTGGTATAGCAATATGGAGTGATGTATTTAAGAATGGAACTATTTATGGATTTGATTTAGATTTGGATAATTATTTTAATAATAAAGATACATTAGTACAAAAAGGAGCGTTTAAAAACAATAATGTGTTGGTTTATGAATTCGACCAATATAAGGATAATATTGATTATTTAAAAACTATTAATGAAAATAAATTTGATATTGTTATAGATGATGCAACTCATCTAATAGAACCAACTCTTAATACATTTGATTCATTTTTACCTAACTTGAAAGATAGTTTTATTTATATTATTGAAGATATTCCAAATCAATTTGAGTCTACTGTTAAGGATCTTCATAATCAAATTAAAGATAGAGATTCTAATTTGAATATTTATTATGAGAACCAATTTTCAGTTATAACGAAATGTTTTGATTATAAGTTTGGTGAATAGATGAAACAAGTTTTAAAAGTTAAGATAAATTATCCAGAAAAAATAAATTTTAGTTCTTTCTATCATCCATTTAGATGTGAAACTAAAAGTTTTCATATGGATCATGTAGAAGATGAATTAGAAGCTGATATTATCTATAATAATATCTATGATTATAGAGATATACCAACATTGGCGTATGAGGACAACGATTTAATTTTAATTCCTCATCCATTATATAATAAGAAAGTTAATGATGAACATAATATAGTGGTTGTACCTTTAGTTATGCACGAACAGGATAAAATAATATTTGATAAGACATTTTTAAGTGACTGTCGTAAAAATAGTAAAAAATATAAATATGGTTACATAGGAGATATTTATAAAGGGAGATTAGAATTAAAAGATTTAAAATTAGATTCTTATTTTTTTAAAGACACTTCAAATGATACTATATGGCATTTAAATGAAAAAGATAAAGTTGAGAGAATAAAAGATTTTTTAAATGAAGTAAGTCTATCAAAATTCACCTTTTGTCCAAGAGGTAATGGTAGTAGCTCTTTTAGATTATTCGAATCGTTAGAGGCTGGTTCTATACCAATCATAACTGGTATGATAGATTATCCATTTAGTGAAAAGGTTGATTGGGATTCTTTTAGTATAAGGGGAGAATCAATTGAGGATTTACCAGTATTGATAGAAAAGTCAAAAAATTTAACAGATAAAGAGTATGAGGTTATGAGACAAAATGGGATTGATTTTTGGGAGCAATATTGTAGGTTGGACAATTATCATGATTGGGTTATAACGGAGTTTTTATTATGAAAACAATACCTGTATTATCAGATGCGAGATGTGGTACTATGTGTTTTCTTTGGTATTTAAAATCAATAAGTAATAATTCTGAATCATCTTTGTTTTATGATGTTAATTATAATTTTAGTAATGAAATTGGTAAGTATGGTAAAAATAATATATTGGTAGGGTCTGAATTATTTAACAATGCGGAGTTTTTTCATGGAAAGGTTAAAGGATTTTATATAAAAAATGATTTGAGTTTTGATAATGATGTTTATGAAAATACGGAAAGACCTGATAAATATATAGAACATTTAATTAAAGGTATACATTCTTTACCAGATGATAAAATACCTGAATATTTTACTTGGAGTTTTCATGCTGGACATGTAGGATTAAAGCATAAATATTATGAAGAAGTATTTAAAAATTTTGATTACGCTATCTTATTAGAGAGAAAAAACAAGTTAGCTAATTGGGTATCAGTACGGAAATCAACCCATTTTGAAAAATTTGCCCATTACGATTATACGGATTATAAGATAGAGTTTTCTGTTGAAGGCGAACATCCATTAGAAAATTATGATATGTTTGCAGAAATAAAAGGTAGGGTTTGGGGAACATATAGAACATTATTAAAAAAATATAATATACCATATGTAGAAATTTTTTATGAAGATTGGGAACATTTTAATCCCACAGAACAATTAAATCATATAGTAGATAAAATAAATCAATTACCGGATGTTAATTTAAAAGTAGATAAAAATGTAGAGATTACACATCCGTTTCCAAAACAAAATAATTATAAAAATATTGAAGATAATTTTACTAATCCAGAGGTATATTTAGAATATGTTAAAAATAAAACCTAAAATACACGATAATAGAAATTCTAAGAATTTAATAATTTGTTTTTTAGCAAATATCGGTGAGGATTTCGGTAATTATAAATTTTATATTAAGAATAAAAATATTTTTATAGAAAATAAGAGATTATATGCAAAGAGAATAAATGTAGATTTTATGTATTTTGAAGATAATCTTCTTAAATTATTAGATGATTATTTTCCAAATGTGAGATTAACTGCAAAAGAAAAATTAGATTATATTAGAATATGTTTGAATGAATATTTTGAGGAATATGATAATATATTTTATGTAGATTTTGATGTTTTTTTATTTGGTGATAAAAATGTTTTTGATGTATATAAAATAGATAAAGTATTTATGCATATATATAAGGTTACATATCCCTGGGAGCATACACTACCATTTTTTGAAAAGTTTGATGATAGAGTAGTAATTAAATATGGATTTAGTGCTGGGCAGATGATAATGAATAAGAAGGCGATTAATAAAATTTACAATCGTAATACTATTAAGGAATTTTTCCAATTAAAAGAGGAAAGAGGGTTAAAAGAAGAATTTACTGGTTTAGAACATTATTTAGTTTGGTTACAGAATTTTAAACTAAATACTAAATTAGGTGATATATTTCAAAATATGAATTATGAGCAGGTTAAAAAGTTTGGAAGTAAACTGATTTATGAACAAGATTTGAGTGAGGAGACTTTACTTAAATGTATAAGTGAAAATGTTTTTTTAATTCATCCATTTGGCAAATTTAAAGAAAAACTTATTAGTAAATTATATAATATACATCAGAGGGTTAAATAATGAGTGATAACGAAAATATATTAGACTTATATGATAAGTTATTAGAATATGATGACGATGATAAAAAAGAACGTTTAGCTTTTTGGCCAAAACAAAAAGGTAAAAGTAAATCTTTTTGTATGGCGCCGTGGACTACAATTTATGCACAACCAGATAAAAATGTTAGATTGTGTTGTACAGCAGATCGTAATATTGGCTCTTTAAATGAAAATTCGCTTGAGGAAGTTTGGAATAGTGAAGAGATGAAAAAATCTCGTCTTGCTATGTTAAAAGGGGAGAAAGTAGATGCTTGTTATAGATGTTATGAACAAGAAGAAAGTGGTGTAGATAGTTTTAGAATTTCATTAAATAGACAAATGTTTCAACATTATGATGAAATGATACCAAGTACTAAAGAAGATGGTACAGTTGATAAATTTAATATAAAATATTTTGATATACGTTTCAGTAATTTATGTAATTTTAGTTGTAGAAGTTGTTCACATATGCTGAGTAGTGGGTGGTACGAAGATGCAAAAAAATTAGGTGCTTTGAGTGGGGATAGTAAGGTTTTACATATTGATGATGAGACAAATGCTATATTTGATGAGATATATCCAATGATTCCTGATATAGAAACATTTTATTTTGCAGGTGGAGAAGCTTTATTTCAGGAAGAACATTATAGGATATTAAAAAGAATTATAGAATTAGAAAAATTTGATGCAAAGATTTTTTATGCAACTAATTTTAGTAAAATAACATATAAAGATATGAATTTTATTGATATGTGGAAACAATTTAAAAAACCAATTCATATGGGAATAAGTTATGACGCGATGGGAAAACGTGGTGAATATATGAGGAAAGGACAAAATTGGGAAAAGTCAGTAGAGCATGTTAAGTTATTTTTAAAAGAATGTCCTGAACATTTTTTACATATAATTCCAACACTTAGTATTTTTAATGTATTTGATTTACCTGATATGCATAAATTTATGGTAGAAGAATGTGGTATGAAGGTGGATGCACTTTATATTAATATGTTAACTGGACCAGACATTTATAGAGTCCATGTTTTACCAAAAGAATTTAAAGAAAGAATAAAGAAAAAATATCGTAATCATATTAAGTGGTTAGGGAGAGGGCATAAAGAAGGTAAATTTGAATATGTTGATTTTGCTGTAAGATTATTTAATCATGCAATTGAGTTTGTAATGAAGGAAGATTATTCATCACACTTAAAAGAGTTTTATGAAGAAACAAAAACACTTGATAAACTAAGAGGTGAATGTTTCGAAGATGTTTTCACAGAATATAAAAATTTAAAAAATCATATTAAGTAATGGATTTACAATATACAAAAGAAGCTAAAAATTTAATAAAATCTTATGATTTATTAGATCATGCCAACACATTGTCATCGGAATATGTCGTGGTGAACTGGTGTTTGGGTAATACTTGTAATTATGCGTGTAATTATTGTCCAGATTATTTACATGATGGTAGTAGTGGCTGGTTGAATTATGATGATGTTGAAACTTTTTGTGAAAGAGTAATAAATCATTATGGTGATAGAAAAATATATTTTGAATTTACTGGTGGTGAAGTTACAATGTGGAAAGATTTTCCAAAAATAATATCATACTTAAAAGATAATGATGTTAATGTAGGTCTTATATCTAATGGAAGTAGAACTTTAAGATGGTGGAAAGAGAATTACAAAAATATAGACCATGTATCTTTAAGTTATCATTCAGATTTTGCAGATGATGAACATTATTTAAAGGTAGCTAAATTTTTAAGTGGTAAATTAAAAACACATTCTAATATAATGATGGATCCAGATGAAAGTAAATTTAAAAGAGGATTAAAAATAGCAGGTGAAATTATTAGAATGGGAGACGTATCAATAGCGTTACAACCATTAATTGTTGATTTCCAAACAGACTTATATGAATATAATAAAAGACAACAACATATTCTTGATAATCAGAATGAAATATATTGTAGTAAAATAAAGTATACTAAAGATTGGCCGATTTATAGAGGTCAAATGAAGATTCAGAACACTAATACTGGGGAGGAATTATCATTTTCACCACACTATTTTATATCATTAAAAAAGAATAACTGGAAAGGGTGGTATTGTTATGCAGGAGTTGAACAACTTATAGTTGATATAGATGGATCGGTTTGGAGAGGCTGGTGTAAGGTAGGTAAACAACTAGGTTGGGTTCAGAGAGGTAGAAGATTAGTTTTCACTACTGAACCAGTTTTATGTGATAAAGATTTCTGTCATTGTAATTTTGATATAATGTGCACAAAGGTTAAACCATGATACCATTAGATAATAAACAACTTAGGTGGTATAGAAAAGATGGTAAATTTGAGTTAGTAAGTGTAGATGAGGCCATTTCACGAGGATTGAATAAATGGAAAGGGTGGAAATGTTCTGTGGGGGTTCGTGCACTTTATATTGATTATGATGGTGGCGTATGGGTAGGAAATTGTGCATCAGCGGCAAAAGATAGATATGATGCGGAAGAATGGGAGCCTTATAGAATTAAAAAAACTGAGGGAAAATTTGGTAAACCACCATATGATGATTATATACATACTAAAGTTGAAAAGAAGTTTGGTAAATATCCATATACAGAGTATATAAACAAATTAGTAGAAAAAAAGTTTGGTAAATTTCCACATGAAGAATACATAAATAAGCAAGTAGAAAAAAAGTTTGGTAAATTTCCACATGAAGAATATGTTAAACAACTGATAGATGATAAGGTGGGGGAAGCCTATCCACATACTAAGTTTCATTATAAGTACGGAGACCATTCCGGATTGTTATTTGAAAAATTACTTAATAGAGTCAATAGAGATTTTGCTGAAGAAGTTGAAAAATATACGGAACATATTGCTAGTAATTTTGCTGAAGAAATTGAAAAATATACGGAACATATTGCTAGTAATTTTGATGTAGAAATTAAGAAATATACAAAAATTTTAGCCAAAGATTTTGAAGAAGAAATTTTAAAATTTCAAGATGATTTATTTCCGAAGTTTTTAAAGAGTGGTTTAGCATATAAAAATATAAATTTAAAAAAAGAAAAGGATTGGGGACATTTAGGAGATATTTATAATGGGTTTGAGTATCCAAAAAAATGGGTAACTTGTCCATTTAATAGTTGTGGATGTGGTTCTGATGTAATTATTAGTAAATTTAAAAATAAAGATAATTTTTTTTCCAGAAATAATAAACAATTATTGATGGTTACTAATAAAGGATATGATGGTCAAGATAAGACTCAAGATGATTTTATTGATGAAGTTCAGAATGGAGTCGGAATAGAAATGAATTTTCCAATACCTTATCAGGTTTTATGGGATGTTTCTCGTAGATGTAATTATGATTGTTCTTATTGTTGGCCTAATGTACACAACAATACAGAGGAACATTTTAGCAAAGAGGTTGCATTTGAAACAAGTGATAAAATTATAGAATGGGCTAATGGTAATGAAGTAAGATTTAATTTTGGTGGTGGAGAGCCAACATTAGTACCATATTTTATAGAATGGATGAAATACTTGAAAGAAAGAAAACAATGGACTATGGTTACAACTAATGGAAGTATGAGTAATGATTTTTGGAAAGAATGTGTTAAATATTTAAATTCAATTAATATGAGCGCACATTTTAATTCTATGGCAAGTTTTCCGAATAGAAAAGAAAGATTTTTAAGGAATGTAGAAATTATTTTGGATTATCACGATAGGGTTAAAGAAGACCATTGGTTAGAAATAAAACTTATGACACCACCTGGAAAATTAAATGAAGCATTAGATTTTAAAAATCAAATAGAAAGTTTAGATAAACTACACAAACCTGGTGCTAATGATAGAATGAAAGGTGTTTGTAGTTTAGTTCCAATTAGGGGAATAGAAGATTCATCAGAAATGGTTGAATATAGTGAAAATGAATTAAGGTATTTACAAAATCAGTAAAATGTTAGATAGAGACGCCATAGCAGCAAAACATATTTTAGAAAAGGATCACGCATCTTCACATTTGGGTAAAATGGAATATGAAGGAGTTAGTTTTTTTAGAAAAAAAGTTAATTTAGAGAATCCAACTGACTCTATAAGTTTAATAATATGCCCTTCATGGGGAAATATATTTCCACCTTATAATTTAGCAAGGTTAAGTTCTGTATTGAGACATAACAATTATGATGTTACTGTTTTTGATTTAAATATTGAAAGTTGGAATTATTTAAAAAATAAAACGGATTTAGATTATTGGGAAGGTAATTTATATTTTAAGTGGTTAGCCGATGAATATTTTGATACATTACATCCACTTTTAGAAGGATTTTTGAATAGGGCTATAAAAAAAATAGTACAATCTAATGATAAAATATTAGGATTTAGTTTATATACTACTAATAGAGAATGCAGTTTCTGGATGATGAAAAAAATAAAACAATTGAGACCAGATATAAAGATTATAATAGGTGGCCCTGAGAATATGATACAATTCTCAGGTAAGAATATGGAACTAAGTTTGCAAAAACATTTTAAAGGTTTAGTGGATTATGTAGTGATTGGTGAGGGAGAAGAACTTATTCTTGATATAATGAAAACTTATAGGAAAAATAAAAGTGATGAAGCTATTTTTGTAGGAGATTTAAAGTCAAAACTAAATTTAAGTGAACTTCCTTTTCCCGATTATTCTGATTATGATTTGAAAAAATATAGACATAAGAATGGTGCTAGTTTAGAAACAAGTAGAGGATGTGTTGCTAGTTGTACATTTTGTTCAGAGGTTCAGTTTTGGAAATTTAGAACGGCTGATAGTAATAAATTGATTGAGGAATTAAAATATCAAATAAAAGAATATGGTTTTAATAGACTTTGGTTTATAGATAGTTCAGTTAACGGAAATCTAACAACTTTTAGGGCACTTTTAGAATCTATTGTTAAAGAAAATATAGATATTTCTTGGAATGGGTATGCAAGATGTGATGGTAGAATGGATAAAGAATTTTTTCAATTAATTAGTGATTCTGGATGTACAAGTTTGAGTTTTGGAGTTGAGAGTGGAAGTCCAGTTGTTTTATTGGATATGAAAAAGAATATAGATACTTGGGAAATAGAATCAAATTTAAAACACGGTCATGAAGTTGGAATGTTTAATCACGTCAATTGGCTTATAGGATTTCCAACTGAAACACCATTGGATTTTTTCCATAGCTTAGGTTTATTATATAATTGTAATAAGTGGATACATAATATATCTCCAGGAGTTGGATGTGGAATAGGAGCCTTAACAGACTTACATCTCAACAAAGAAAAATATGGTATAAGTACTTATGCACCAATGTTTGACGAATGGGTTACAGCTGATTTTAATAATACACTTGTTCATAGAATATTAAGAATGGTTTTTATGAACTCTTGGTTAAATCCACTTGAGTGTGAAAATTCAATGGAACATGCAGATTTATTAGATGTAGTGAATATTAAAAGTGAAAAGAAACCTAAAACTGATAGAATGTTTCAATATTTATATGATTTTAAAATTTTTAAAAGTGAAGATGAAGATATTCCAACTAAAATATTTAATTCAATTTTAAATGAGTATGTTATGTTTTGTTTCTCTTATTATACACTTTATGGTGAAGTTGAGATGAAAATAAAATTAGATAAAGAAATGATGATTAAAGAATTTGGTGATAGAGGAAAGTGGTATGAATCGGAAGTATATTTGAAACTTGGAAATGATATGATGATGGACATAAAAGTAAATCAAAAATTATACTTTACAGAAATGGATAAAGATTTATGGGATTTAAAAAACGAAGAATATTCAATGGAAATAGATACAAAAGTTAAAGTTGGACAATTACTTGATGATTATAGAACTCAAGTAAATTATATTCAAAAGGAAATTGTTTATGAAGTCTAAAACTATTATATTCAATGGATGTAGTTTGACTTGGGGATCTGAAACAACTAAAGATAACAGTTATACTATAGACGATCATCAAGCCTCTTATCCATTCAAACTTGGAGAAATAAATAAGTCAGTAAATATAGTAAATATAGCTGCTCCAGGTTCAGGCAATTCGAGAATATTTTGTTCAAATGTAGATTATTTGTATCAACATATAGATAAAAAAGATGATTTGATTTTTGTAACACAATGGACAGATCCAAATAGAATTTTGAATCCGAAGGATGTTCGACAGATGTATGAAAACAAAAGAAAAGATATGCCTTGGTTTTCTTCGTTATACGAAACAGACAATACATTTACGAGTGAAATATTTTGGAATCAGACCATAGCACAAGTTATATCTTGGCATCGGTTATGTGAGTCATATGGTATAAAAAATTTGAGTTGGTTGATGCTGGATGTAATTTGGGATAGAGTACAAAAAAAATATATAGAGTTTTTTAAATTAAAATCACCAAATTTTATAGAAATACATGAAAAGGTGGAACGTATTTCCAAAAGAAAATGGTGGAAAACCCCGGTAGAAAGAGATGTTATATATGATCTTTCTAACATATATGATTATATGGAGAAAAGTAAAAGTTTTATATTAGATATGGATTGGCTTGGAATGATGGATAAATTTGGAGATGGTACTAGAGCGGGTGGTCATCCAACAGAAGTGGCACATGAAAAATGGGCAAATATACTTAATGATTATATGACGGAGCATAAATTTTATGATTAAGTCTAATAAGAGTTTAAAATGGCATTTGAAAAACACTAAGAATTTTTGTGCAAAACCATTTTTAGAAACAGTATATTGGTATGATGGTATAGTAAAACCTTGTTGTATTTATGATGCTGATCCTGAAATTTATCTTGAGGAAGCTTCTCAAAAACATAAGGTTAAATCAGGGAATTCTACAATAAAACATACTAATTTACTTGTTGATGATGTTACTATAAAAGAAAGTTGGTCTACTCCTGGTTTAATTAAAATACGAGAACAAATGGTGGAAGGCGAGCGACCTTCAGGGTGTGTTAGATGTTGGAATGAAGAAGATCAAGATTGTCAAAGTGATAGACAAAGATATACAGACCACGTATTAAGTGCTTTAGAAGACAATAAAGCAGATATTAATGTTGATACTACATATGGAAATTTAGAATCTAAAGCCCCAGTTAGAACAGAGTTAAGACCTTCTAATGCATGTAATATGAGTTGTAGAATGTGTTTTTCAGATGTTAGTGATAAATTAAGAAAAGAAGAATTAGATAATTTAAACGACTATCAAGAATCAGATTGGTATAAATATTATTATCACAGACCCAAAGATGACTGGAATCCAGCATTTAAGTTAAATAATATAACTACTAATTGGTTAAATCCAAAAAGATTTGAAGAATTGATTGAATTATCTAAAGAAGTATCACCAGAGTTATCTGATAAACTTTATAATTTACCAAATTATTTATTAATTGGTGGTGAACCATTTGTTATGCCAGGAATGATAGAATTTTTGGAAAAATTAGTTGATATGAAAATTGCTAAAGATTTAAGATTGACTATTTCTACTAATTTAAGTCTTATAAATAGAAAAATGTTGAAGTTTTTAAAATCTTTTAAATCAGTATATTGGTCAACTAGTATTGATGGTACTAAAGATGTACATGAATATATAAGAAATCACGAATCTTTTGATGATATAATAAAAAATCATAAATTATTAAAAAAATCTGAAAATCCATCTTTTACTATAACTCACGCGTTAAGTATATTAAATATTAATGACGTATCTGATTTTTTAAAATATATGGCCAAAACTGGCATTTTAGAAGATAATGAAAGAGTAATATTTAATATAGTTGAAAATCCAGATTTGATTGTATGGAATTTACCATATGACATACGTTTAAAAATTAAAGAAGATATATCTGAAACTTTAAATGAATTACGAGATACAGGGTATTATAAATCATTAATTTGGAGAATAGATGATATTCTTTATAGATTAGAACAAAAACCAGAATTCTTCGGTAAGACAGAGGAGCAGGTTAATTTTTGGATGAAAAATTTTTGTAGTAGGATGAAACAACTTGATAAAATTAGAAATCAAAATTTATTAGATATAGATAAAGATGGATTTTTTGAAGGGATATTTGATAGATATGAATAATATAGTTTTTTGGGTTGATAAAATAAGTAAAAAAGATAAAGTTATTAATAAATCAACTACTAAAGATGGATTTAAATTTGATTTTATGGGTAAGAGATGTTATGTTGAATTCCCATATGGTCTTAAAGTTAAGGATGATACTTGGGAATTTCAAGAACCATACGATGTATATCCAGATCATGGTTATGAAGCTAGTGTTAGATTTTTAAGAACTATATTTTATTTGGGATTTGAAAATATAAAAATAAAACAAATTTTTAAAGATACAGTTGATAAAAATGATTTAAATTTAATGCTGATAACGACTGTTGGTAGAATAGATAATGTTCTTTGGACTAATAGTTTTTTAAATTTCTTAACTAAAAAACATAAAGTATTTTTTATAGAAAATGATATACAGATTGTTATAGATGCATCACATGAAAATGAACCACATATGTATGGTGGGAAAAAGGGAGAATATTTTAGGACACATATATTAAAAGATTTAGTTACTAAAAATGCATTTTTAGGACAGAGATATGGCAAAACATTAAAGATAAATATTTTACAGAATAATGTATATTGTGAAGAACAATATAAAGATTTTTTAGAAAGGGAATTTAAAAACTACAATGAAGTTATATCTAATTTAAATATTAATATATATTTTCTTCCCGGTATAGCATTGGCATATTATAGATGGGTACTGAAGATTAATGCGATAGATAAAACATTTAAATTTAATAAAAATTTAAAATCAAAACATTGGATATGTTTAAATCAACTGACTACATCCCATAGATTATATTTTTTATCGAGATTATATAAACATAATATGTTAAATAAAGGATATTACTCTTTTGCACCATTTACTGGTATGTTAGATGAGAAAATAGAAGGTTCGTATGAATATTATTATCCAATTGATTTTAAGGACGAGTCAGTAAAATATATTTGTGATAAAATTCCACTTAAATTAGTAGATATGTCAAAAGATAATAAAAATTATATTGAATTAAATGACGAGGATATTATACATAAAAATCCAGTATGGGATATTCCACCACAGGCCAATGATGCTTATGTGTGGATATCTACAGAGTCAACTTTTTCACATACCCATCCATATAAGGATAATCAAATAACTGAAAAAACTTTTAAGCCACTCATTATACATAAACCATTTTTAGTTGTGGGTGGTGTTGGAACATTAAAACAGTTAAGAGAATGGGGATTTGAAACTTTTCCAGAGTTATTTGATGAAAGTTATGATGAAGAAGAAGATATGTTTAAAAGGATGAAAATGATATTGAATGAAACAAAAAAATTAAATGAAATGTCTTTAGAAGAATTACATAATATTTATTTAAGTATGGAAGATAAATTATGTTATAATTCTAATCATTTTCGAACCAATTTCAAGTCAATATTAAAAGAACAGAGTAAGACCGTAATGGAGAAAATGTATGGAGTTTAATATACCTATAGAAGTATATGATGGCTGGAATGATATAGGGAATCAAGTACCCATGTTTAATTTTTTATTAGACTCGTATGATATTAAATTAAAGAAATTAAAATTAAATGATTTAATAAAAGATAATAAAAATTTTGTTACTTTTTATTCAATAAGTTGGGATGAGCTTTCACCACCACAAACTGCTAAAGATTTAGAGATAAATCTAAAGACTATTTTAGATAAAATTGATAATTCAGTTATAAGGGCGTGTAATGAAAAAAGATGTGTTATTATTATTCAAAGTTTTCAAATATATTTGGGAATTAAAAATGATGAAGTGGGATATCAACCATTTTTCGATAAACTTTATATAGAATTACAAAAAAAAGGATTGAAAAATTTTGACTATCTTTATTATATGACTGATTATTTAAGAGTAAAGGATAATACAAATAAAATTAATGTAATATCTTATTGGTTTATGGAAGAATTTTTGCTACATAATGTATTGTGTAATAGACCCGATAATTTTGGGTTACATGATGCTATTAAACCTACACTCGTTACTGAAACGGAAGCACTTTCACATAAAAGAAAAAAACATTTTTTATGTTATAATAAATTTCTACGTGGCCATAGGAAAGAATTAGGAACTTATTTGTATACGAATAAACTTATAGACAAGGGGTTGTTTTCATTTTACAAAGTTGAAAGTGATAAAAATAATAAATATACTAAATTTTTAGAATCTACACCATATGTTTTAGATTATGATTATAATACCGAAGTTTATGATGCTAAGGAAGAGGGACTAGCGTATAATTTAATAAAATCTCATTATCTGGATACATATTTTAATATCGTAACTGAAACGGACTATGAACAAATTGCTTATACTTTAACTGAAAAGACATTAAAACCAATATTACAATTACAACCATTTATAATAGTGGGTGGTGTCGGAGCTTTACAATATTTAAAGGAATGTGGGTATCAGACATTTCCTGAAATAATAAACGAGGAATATGATAATATTGTAAATAACCGAGAAAGGTATAGATATCTATTTAGTGAGATACATAGACTATGTAATGTATCATTGGATGAGTGGGATGATATGTACCGTAGAGTATGGGATAAATTAATACATAATAGAAAATTATTTTTAAAAAGAAATACACAAGTTTTTGATTTGTTTGAGGAAATACATGAAAAAATATAAAAATATTGTTGTTACAGGATGTAGTTTTTCTGCTGGTGACTATAATGATGAAAATGGAACTTTTTTGAGAAATGGAAAAACCTATGGTGATTTAATAGCTAAGCATTTCCAATCAAAATTTTATAATTTAGCCTATAGTGGTCATTCAATTCAATACATGACTAGAAGTATTTATAACTGGTGTAGTGAAAATACTGAAAAATATAAAGATACTTTGATTATATTAGGAGTTACTGGTGCTCAAAGATATGAGATTTGGAGTAATAGGTTGAATAAATGGCATAGAATTCACGGAGACCACGTAGGATCTTTTTATGATGATTTGGGCCGCACGAATGGCCCTGACGGTGATGTACCTGAAAAAACTATGGAATTTAAAATGTCTCGTATTGAATTAAAAAAGTGGTATTTAAATTTTCACAATAATATGGCTAGATTTATTATATCTGAAAATTATTTAATAGGATTAAGTTCATTTTTACAATTAAATAAAATAGACCATGTATTTTTTGACGCACTGACAAATCATCGTCCGGTTTCACATCACGGGATACATGAAGAATCAAAATGGTCAAAATTACTATCGATGGAAAATTGGTACAAACACCCAAAATATTTATCGATGGCACATTTTACTGATACATTACCCGACATGAGAGTTACAGGTGATTTATATCCGATTGATCATAAAAGATATGACAATCACCCAAATGAAAAATGTCATAAATATTGGGCAAAATGTTTATTGGAGTATATAAATGAGTAAAGGTTTAGCTAATAAAGCACAATATCATTTTGAAAGATTAAATGGTATGATTAATTATGGTAGAACTCCAGTACCTTTAAGTCTTGAATTACAAATAACTAATACTTGTCATCAAGCCTGCTATTATTGTAATTCAGAAATATTTAGGAATCATAATCCAGATAAGGCTACAACTAAGGATTGGATAAATTTTATAGATAATTTACCTGAAGGGATTAATGATGTTACTTTTTCAGGTGGTGGAGAGACATTGGATCATTTAGAGGCGGATAGAATTATAAATTATGTTTTATATAAGGGATATAAGGTAGGATTGATAACTAATGGGGCAAGATTTAGACATTTAAATTTTACAAAAGAATATAAACCTAGTTGGATAGGAATTGACTTTGATAGTGCAAATCCAGATACTTATTTTAAGATACGAAAAGGTAATTTAGAAAAGGTAAAGAAAAGTATTAATGAGAAAATGAGAGAATTTCAGAATTATGGTACTTTTTTTACTTATAAAGTTTTAATTAATGACTATAATAACGAGGTTTCTGATTTAAAGGCCAATGTTGATTTAGCAGTAGAAATGGGATTTGATGAATACTTTCAAAGAATAGTTTATTTTGGTTATAGAACAGAAGATTTGAAGGGTGCTGGTAAGAGAACATTAGAACCACCTAAAGGATACACGTGGGAAGAAGTTGATAATGAAATTAGAGATTATTGTGAAAAGAAAGGAATTTTATATAAAGGTACATTCGATAAACAAAAACATTCAGAATCTATTAGGACTGCTGATTCTAATATAGAAAATTATGAATGGAATGAATCAACTCAAACTCATATGGTAAAACAATGTTTTGCTCCATTATTTTATATAGTTGTTAATTCAAATGGTGATATTTTGTGGTGTTGTGAACATTTAGGAAACAAAGATTATGTGGTTGATAATTGGATAGAGAAAGGATTATCATTTTTAGAAGAAAAGGGATTAATTGATAAAATGAAAAATTTTATTGATTGGAGAAAATGCGATGTTCAATGTAGGTATTATGATTATAATAAAGTAGCGGCACAAATATCTGATGGACTTGAATTTTCTGATTCTGGACATAAAACGGGATTTTTTTAATATGACAGATATAGATATTAGTAGAAATATAATTTATTTAAGTGGAGATATAGGAGAATCTACAGTTCCATATTTTATCTCAAGAGTAAATTATTTAGTTGAGGAAAACAAAGATAGAGAAATTTTAGTTTATCTAAATTCTTATGGTGGAGATATGTATTCAGCATTTGGAATAATTGATTATATGAGAGTATGTGAGGTTAAAATTGGAATTGCTTGTTATGGTGCTGCAACTTCCGCTGCCGCACTAATTTTAATCAATGCTACTGGAGAAATAGTAATGTCTAAAAATTCTTATTTGATGTTTCACCCACCCTGGATTGAAAAAGATAAAGATATAGATGAAAACCATATGAAGGATTTAAAAAATAAAATACTTGATAATTTGGTAGCTCGTTCTAATAAGGGAAAACGGTTTTGGAGTAATAAATTAAAGAAAAATTATTATATAAATGCCAGAAAGAGTTTGGAAATGGGATTAATTCACAGGGTTTTGAGTTATTAATATTTATTAATATAATGATATCACATAAATATAAGTGTATTTTTATTCATCTCGCCAGAACGGGTGGAACAAGTATTGAATTTGCATTAGATGAAACAGTACATGGGTGGGAAAAACATTGGACACAAAGAATTATGAGGCGTAAATATAAAAATTATTGGAAAGATTATTATAAATTTACTTGTGTGCGAAATCCATACGATTGGGCGGTTTCTCAGTATTTTCATAGTAAGCAAATTAATTACGAGTGGTATGAGAAAACTTTTAATGTTGATATAAAAACTATGAGTTTTTTAGATTTTTTAAAATTTAATAATATTAATTTTGCCGAGGACAAATTGAACTTTTTTTTGGATGATTTAGATGAAATAGATTATATTATTAGATTTGAAGAATTGCAAAAAGGATTTGATTATGTTTGTGATCAAATAGGTAAACCAAAAACATTACTTGAGAAAATAGAGAGTTCTACTCATGAATCATATATGAATTATTATGATACACAAGAAAAAATAGATATTATTAATGAGTGGAGAGATTTTGAAATGTTTGGATATGAAATGGTAAATACAATTTAATGGAAAAAGTAATCATAGTAAACCCCGACGCTAAAATGGACGCAAAACAATTTGCATATGCTCCATTGGGCCCATTATACATAGCGGCTGTTTTAGAACGAGATGGTTTCGAATGTGAGTTGTGGGATTTACGAGAAGATTATAACTCTTATGATAATCCACCAAAAGGTGATATCTACTGTATTACTGCCGTTACACCACAAATAGATGATATGAAAGAAG
>Ga0080013_1002357_pt1 | contig 22359 bp, 26 predicted proteins | sample ETNvirenome_6_85_FD_69236 | JGI IMG/M metagenome (GOLD analysis project Ga0080013, IMG submission 69236) | Marine viral communities from the Pacific Ocean - ETNP_6_85 (SPADES assembly) (version 2) | ecosystem: Environmental > Aquatic > Marine > Oceanic | place: Pacific Ocean | collected 2013-06-19 | reverse complement strand
GTAGTCTGTAAATCAAATAAAGCCACCGAAGGACAGTATGAAACAATTGTATGTCACGATTGCGCCTACGATTCATGGGGGCGAGAAAATACACCAATAAAAGATAGATGCCCTTCATGCTACAATAGCCAAGAATTATGGGTGGGTGATTGGATGAGATGTAGTAAATGCAACGAATCTATGTGTGAAAATTGTGAAACAGAAAATTACCAAGTTTGCGAACAATGTTGGGCTGACGATGAAATCCGAGCCTCCTATTTGCGGGCTGAAGAGTTTGGGGCTGAAGATTCTCGAAGACGATTGAAGGTATTGATGGAAGGGAAATCTAAGGAAGAAAGAAAAAGAATCTCTAAGATGGTTCAAATAAAGGGTTTGGAAAACACTATCGCTGAATTACTGGCTCATGCAGAAGCCTTTGCCGCAACATCCTTCGATGAGGATGAGGATAAAAGCCCTAAAATTAATAGAAATGAGTGGATGCCTCGGACTGATTGTGAGATATGCGCGAGGCTATTCACCATTAATAGATTCGGACAACAACTTATCCAACACTACCTCAAAGAATCTGATAATGGAGAGAAGGGTTGGAAGTCTAAGAAGAATGCTGATGGAACTAGGAGAACTGCAAGAAATATCGCTGGATTCTTTTTATATGAGTATGGCTTAGATGCATTGAATCAATATGTGCTATTCCAAGAGAAGACAGGAGTTTCTGATAAGGTAATAGAATTATTGAGATTGAGTTTGGTTGATAAGGTAATTGCGGGTGATGTGGTGAATCTGATTGAGATGATGGATATGGGTGATGAAGTCGATGATAAACCGATATTTGGAAAGAAATTTAAAAAGGACTTTAGTAGTGAGGGAAAATAACAAGGAACTATATTCTAATCAAGAGGTTTTAAATAGTAAAAACCGTAATTAAAATCTATGACTAATAATTGGCAACCCTCTATTGAAGAGAGGAAAATCATTTACAGTTTCGCTTTACAAAACAACCTTGAACACGGACAAGCCCAAATGGGTTCTATAATGGGAAAACTTAGTCAAAATTTTGATATGAAAAAATATGGGAAATTACTTCCTAGATTCGTTATTGCTGAAGTCAATAAGGCTAATTCATTAATGCAAAGGGAGGGGGCAGAAGCAGTTAAAGAGGAATTGTTAAAATTAGATTCATCAAAAATGGATAGATTAGAGAGAGAGAAGGTAAAAATAAAGAGAGTGTTTCCTGAGTTACCTAATGTGGAACAAGATAATTTCAAAGTAAGATTCGCTCCCAATCCCAACGCACCTTTAACAGTAGGGCATATGAGAGGGGTCCTCATTAATAAATATTACGCAGATAAATACGGTGGAGATTTCATATTAAGATTTGACGATACTTCAACTGATGTAAAACCTCCTATAATTGAAGCATACATTCAAATCCTAAAGGATATTAAATGGCTCACAAGTAAAGCACCTGATGATGTTTTAATAGCAAGCGATAGGATAGATATATACTATGACTATGCCAACCGACTTATTTCGATGAACGGTGCTTATATGTGCAATTGCAAGAACTTCAAGGAACTCAAAGATGCGAGCAAACCTTGTCCTCACAGGGATTTGTCTGTCGAAGAGAACCTTGAACTATTTAACAAGATGAAACAAGGTGAGTTCGAGGCAGGGGAGTGGGTTCTAAGAGCAAGAACCAACCTCGATGCCCCCAACCCTGCCCACCGAGATTTCGTGCTATTCAGGGTGCAAAGAAACGCCCATCCACGAACAGGGGATTCTTATAAGGCTTGGCCCATGCTTGATTTCCAATCCGCTATTGACGACCATCTCTCAAGGGTCACTCATATTATCCGAGGAATAGATTTGCAAGACTCAACGGCAAAGCAGAAGATACTTTATTCCGTTTTCGATTGGGATTATCCTGAAACTACTTATTGGGGTAGGGTCAAGATATTAGACCAAAATGATAACGAAGTTAGATTCTCCTCCTCGCAATACGCTAAAGATATAGCAGAAGGGAAATTCACAGGATGGGATGATAAGCGTCTATATACGGTGCAAGCATTCAAGAATAGAGGATATACGCCTGAAGCCCTATTAAACTGGTGGCTTGAGTATGGATTGACCCGTAAGCCGATTACCGTTTCAATGAAGACCTTAGATACCCTTCAGAAGAGAGAAGGGAAAGGAGAGGTTATGGAGGCAGAAGAAGGAGATGAAATTAACATCACGAAAACTGATGATACCTTTCTTCAAGGGAAATTGAAAGCGGCTCTTGATACTTGGGATGATGATTTTTGGCCTATGAAACTTGAAAATCAGTTAGGCACATATTCTTCCTACATTGAAGATGAAGGGGCAAGAGAGTGGATGTGGGGAAATGCAGTTTATTACACCCCTAACCATCCTATTGCACCGAAAGCAAGATGGAATCCTCAAATGTATCACCGCATGATGAAAACCACCTATGGGGAAAATGCAGAAGAAGTCATTAAACAACAACAATGTGAGATAAAAGCCCCTGTTATCGCAATTCGTGAATATGATGGTTTCGATTATTTGGTTTCGGGAAATCATCGAAGTGCAAGTCAATGGAATGCAGGGAAAAAAACCATTCCAACAATCATTCTTGATATGTCGGCTTTTTACGATAAATCTGGAGAGGATTTCCTTACAATGACTTGAGGGCGAAGAATTTAATGCTATCAATGTTTCAAACACAACTCGTTCTTATCTTTAAAATTAGAAGTTTTTATCCTCATTTTAAATCACCCCAAGGTTCTTTATTCCAATTCATCAAAGATGATTCATTAGATATTAGGAAAATATCATAGGAATTCCCCCACATCATCCTTTGCATAGAGGTATTAAATGAACCCCCTGCCCCCTGCTTCTGATGGACTCTTACTGGCTCCCCTACAACTCCCTCTCCTCTTTCTAAATCTATGTCGGCATACATTTTCTGCCAAATAAAAGGAGGTCCATAGGGCTCCCCTTCCGCCAACCACACTTTCCAACTAGGGTTCAAAGCCATGAAATACCAAGTATTTAGACTTGGACTGGCTAATCGAGTCATAAATTTCTTATTCCACCATGCGTCATCACCAACAGGTATCGACAATAATGTTGGTCCTCTCATAGGTCCGCATATAGACGAAGGAATAACACTGAAAGTAAATCTCTCACCTTGTTTCATTTCAAATCCTCCCAAGGATTTTTATCCCAATTTAAAAAAGCAGAACCCCTTCTCATATTTTCAAAAGGAATTACGATTATAAATGGGGGTGAATTAGTAAAACCCCCTGTATGCAAAGTGGTGTTCCACCCCCTTTCAATAGCCCAAAAACCCTTGCTCCAACGGATGACCTTATTGTAACCAAATTTATCTTTCATAAAGTATAAAATTTCCTTCATTTCAAGACTTTCACTGAAGTCCATCATAGACGACCTCTCCCTACCTCCTTCTTCACTAAATGTAAAAATAACATCTCCTTCCATATAATCCTCGCCTAAATTCCATTCTTGCCAACCATAAATTGCCTCAACTAGAGGGGGTTTAACGGACCTCAACCGATAGTTTTTATGTTCCTTAATAAATTTATATGCCGTAGCCCATCGAGTAATATAATCCTCTATCACTTCTGTATAATTCATCGTTTCACCTCCTTTTTCCAAGGCTCTTTACCAAGCCCCCAGTTTATAAAATGGTGTGATTCTGAATGACTAAAAGGGGTGATTACTATTGGATTATTTGAGTCAATATCTCTCCAATAATCCTTTTCGTGTAGGATTGCATAACTCATCGGAATTATATTACACCAAATTATTGAAACAAATGATTTTGGAATCCTATCCCTCGTATTGAGAACTGCAATGTAGTCATTACCTTCATAATTTATAACCTTATATATTGTATATCCCCTGTTTTTTAGTAAATCACTATATGAATTAATATCATCCCAACGCCCCTCTTCTGCTGTTGCCCCTAGTTCCTCCATCCAAAAGTCAATGCCCTTCATTTCTAATAAATACCTCGACAGACTCTCTATGCCTTCTCCAAATTTCGGAACTTCAACTATTTCAGTTTTTATATAGTCCTTTAAATATGCGTATTTGATAGCCTCAATCAAAGTTGAATTTCTCCAATCAGTGCCACGCCACATCACCTGTGAATTTAAATTTAGATATGAAGGCACACTATAATCGAAATACCAATCAACGGCATCTTCAGAAACCCTTAATTTCTCCAAAATCTGAGTAATGAATTCATTCATAATTCGCTTTTTATCCTCAACAGAAATCATTTAATACCCCTCCAAGGTAAATTATTCCAATTGAGAAAAGGAAGATTCTCAACATTCTTTTGATTAGGATAGTGGGGGTGGGTGCTGTAAAGCATCACCCTTCCATCATTGTGAATCCAATACACATCACCAAAGTTGTAATCAATATCGTTATTGGAATCCTTAAGATACCATGCCCATCCATCAAAGTAATTCTGATGCACATAGAATCCTCTTGGTAAGTATCTGTTCAACACCACCAACGCTTCAACTGTTTCCCCACCATCGTCTAATGGTATAACGCAATCTTTACTAATAATCATAATTACATTACCATGTAATCTAATTTCATAATTATCATCATGTCTTTCATATAGCCATGTGTTGTAGTCAATCCACTGTCCTCTCCATCTTTTCCTCCACCCCGCTGTTTCCATTATTGTGTGTGCCTCATTCCAATTCATTTCACATCACTCCAAGGGTTTTTATCCCAATTCATGAATTGCGTGATTATTAGTATTTTAGTTAGTGAAACAACATATTTTGGTAGGGAGGTAACGGGTTCATAATATATTTGATATTCCACCAGTTCCCTATAATTCTTCTTAAACTCTTCAGTAGGAACATATATTAGAAGCCCAGTCTTCTCTCTATCCCACTCGGTCGGGTGATAGTAATAAAAAATATTGTTCTCGTAATCCAACATCAAATACAGTTGCCCTTCTTCAATTGAGTTGTGACTGAAAGGCACATCCTCCCACTCTAGCCCTTCATCCTCTAACTGCTTCTTATGTTTAAGCCAAGTATCATTATCGTATATCTCCTTAATATACTTCTTGAATTTAGTTTCATCCTCAAAATCAGTCAAATTCATTTCATTTCCTCCCAAGGCAAACCATTCCAATTTATCAAAGGTGTTGTTTTTATAAATGCTAAAGGAGTTAATGTTATTGAAACAAATGATTTTGGATTCTTGTGGTATGTCAATAAATCAGGTTTATATATATTACACCACATTCTAATAAGACTGTTAGTATTTAGAACAGTAATATAAGACTCACCTTCATAATTAATAGGTTGGTATATTAAATAGTTGCCACCTTTATCTTTTTTCATAATAAGGTTCATACCTTTACTTTCCAACAAAAACTTCATTAGCCAATCATTATCTGATGAGTCCCATCTCCATAAGATACCTGAACTATTACTTTCAGTCTTTCCCCTAAAGCGATTAGGAACTTCAACTATATGAGGCTCAATATATTTATCGTAATAAGCGTGTTGTATGGCTTCAGCCATATTGAGTAATCGAAATTCGCCTTCATCATAAGAAAGATTTTTATCCCTCATATCACCCATATTCACATAGGCAGTAGGGTGATGAAGTCTTTCTGTAAATGTAATTTCCCATTCATCCGAAGGAATTCTTAATTTTTCCATAATCTTAGTTATGAATTCATTGATGATTCGCTTTCTCTCTTGAGGAGGAATATCATGACTCATTTCACATCCCTCCAAGGCGATTGATTCCAATTAATGAAATGAATACGCAAAGATGAATCAGAAATTTGGACTCGATAATACTTATGCCAATGACTACCCCTGATATTTGCGGCAATGGACTCGCGCCATTGTGATGACGGCCGAGCATTCCTCGGCAAAACCTTTATACGAGGATAGGATGTTAAAGCGGAACTCCAAACTAAGTGCTGAAACTTATCATCCATAGCAATCCAATAATAATACCTCGTTTGATTGCCCACATCTATTATAATAATTTCATCCTTCTGTGGAGGAATATATGGAAGGCCTTGCTTAATTTGTAGTTTCATATTATTTTTATCTGTTAGATTACCCTCAATTAAATGTTCATTTTCCTTCAACCATACTATAAAATCCTCGAAATCCCAATATTCATCGCCAACTTCCCAAGGCCGCGCCGAATCCATATAGAAAAATTGTGCTACTGATACTTAAAATATTGGGAGTTTTTAAATAGTTAATTGTTTTTAGTAATTTTAATGTATGAATATGAAATCAAAGTTTTGCGCGTAGTTGATGGCGACACAATAGACGCTCAAGTGGATTTAGGTTTTAAAATTCACCATAATATTCGCATCAGGCTTTATGGGATAAATGCGCCGGAGGCTCGGACAAGGGATTTGGAGGAGAAGAAGCGGGGGAAGGCGGCTACGGCGAGGGTGGAAGAAATTATCCAAAATGCAGATAAAATTATTTTGAAGTCGCATGGTATTGGAAAATTCGGGAGATGTTTGGGAGAAATAACCATTATTAATTTTGAGGACAAAGAGGATAAAGAACACAACCTTACCGAAACCTTACTCGCCGAGGGTCATGGAGTGCCGTATTTCGGTGGAAAGAGATAACTTTTATATAGGTGTAAGTCTAAAATCAAGGTTATGAACAAGTTGAGGAAGTTCATTGGTAAAATTACTTCACCGATTTTCAAATCCTCCGGGAAGATTCGTGGTTTGAGGAGATAAAAACTTCAGAACTTATGATTCTCATCTTGAAATTGTTCTGAGAAATGGAAAAGGAGTGAAAAAAATGAGTTTTGAGATAATAAAGGTAAAAGGTCTTCTCGCAGAAGATGAAGAATTGATAGGGAGAATATTTCCTATAAAAATAGATGGAAGTGAGGTAGCGGATTATAGAGTTTTAAAATTTGATAGTCCCTATGCCTTTTTACGAAAGGTATCTGATGAGGAAGAGTGAGGGTGGAAAGAATGGTGACAAAAAATCATAAAAAGGGAAGGCCGTCTTCTAATATTGATAGAAATAGGATTAAGTTTTTGAAAATTCAATCTGAGTCAAGAATGGAGAGGAAATTAGTAACTCATAGAATAAACTATTATGCGATGAAGAATAATATTACCAAAGATGGGACACAAGTATTTGTCATTACTAATAATTTCGAGGAGGAATGAGTATGAGTTATAAAAAAATTGGTGATTATGTGGTGGGAGGATTTATCGGTGCATTGGGTTTCTTCAATAGTAGTAAATTAGAATTACGGCAAGAAGTTAATAGTAATGCAGAATTATTATTTCAGAATGGGCAAATTGTATCAGCCGCCCTCGTTTTCGTGTGTTTAGCAGGAATACTGGGTGAATATTGGTTCATGAAAGAGATGAAAAAACACCATCCAAGAAAGGAGTTAATAAATATTCAAAAGTTTAATAAAAAAATAAAAAGGGAGAAGAATGAGAGTAGGAAGAGAGTAATGAGTGAAAAGTTTGACCCTATACCACAAGATGACCCCTCATTTCAAAATAGGAACAAGGAGAGAATAAATATACCCATCTTTGATAAGGTGAGCCAGTTGAAAAATCGAAATAAGAATCGAGATAATAAAAGGGATATGAATGAGAAAAATGTGTGAATATGCATTACCCCCTATTAGGAGTATGAAGAGAACATTTATATAGGTATTTTTTACTCATTCATTTTGTCTAAGAAGTTTGAGATAAGTGATTGTGATGCCCTATATTCCACAAGATGAGAGAGGAGATTTGGATGAACTCGCAAGGGCTTTAACTACAAATCTAATGAGTGGGAATTTTAGAGGAAAATTGAACTACTTTATTTCTTCCGTTGCTCAAGGATTGATAGAGGCTAATGGAGTTTCATATTCATTTATCAATGATTTCATTGGAGTGTTGGAGTGTTGTAAATTAGAGTTATATCGCAGGGTCGCATCTCCTTATGAAGACCAAAAAATCGAAGAAAACGGAGATGTATATAATCGGAACTTTGATAAAGGTGTTCATCGTCAATAATGTCATGAAGTGCGATAATTGCGGTATGAAGATAACAGATTTAAGAATTAAAACTGATGAGTGTTGCAAGTGGGTGGTGATGAGATGAGGGCTAAGACTGTGACTCATGTGGAGTATGAGGTTTTTAATGCAATATTAGATTCGGATTTGATAGCAGAAGCCGTTAATGAACTAAAACTAGAATTAGTTCCTAATGGGGATAAAATAGCCCAAAAAAGATTTGAGGAAGGGGTAAAATCGGCGGCTCAATATATAGAAAACCTCGCCGACAGGAGAAAACACAGATTACCTCAAGAACATGAGGATTATATTATTAAGGGGTGATTCTTTGGGAAGTTATTGTATTTGTAATAGAAAACAATTTAATATGGCTGAATACCACTATGCAAGATGTTTGATTTGTTTAAATCACCTCCCATATGATGTCGTAATAGAGGGTTGGAAAAATATATATGGAAAGGAGTGAATACTGTGGATAGTGCAATAATAGAATCTATTATGGCTTTCATCGCTATTGTGTCCTTAACTTCTTGGATTCCACAAATAGCAAGAATGTTAGAAAGAAAGCAAACTGATGATTTTAGCCTATGGACAACTTTAATCTTAATATTTTGTAATGGTTCTTGGTGGTTTTATGCAATATATATTGAAAGTGTAAGTTTTTTTATTCAACAAACCCTTACACTCATTATGTTAATGTGTTTTGGATTGGTTATTATAAAATATAGGACAACACCACTACTTTTTAAGAATAGTGATGGGGTGAGTTATTGATTCCAAAAGTTAGGCATATTGGAAGTTTCCAATATTTCCCTGATAGGGGGACTAAGTGGGTCAATTATTGTGAATATGATGCTAATGGTAAAAACTGGGCTGATGAGTGGATGCGTGATGAATCATTATTCCTTGCATTAACATTTTGTAATAAATGTTTGAAAATATTTAAGAAGGAAAATGGAATAGAATATGGCGATTGGTTAGAAGGTATTAAAAATCGTAAGAAAATGATTACTAAAGTTTCTTCAGTTGAAGTAGTAACTAAGCAAGTATTCTATGATGATGTTAAAAAACTGAGGGAATATCTCAATGTTTAAAAGGTTATTCAAAAGGGATAAAGAACTTCATCAAGACGAGGTTTTAATAACCTATCGGGTAAAAAAACATTTGAAAAAGGATTTTAAAGTTATTGGAAATGAGTATATTACAGGGGAAATAACGCATAAAGATTTTTTTGTGGAGAATCATGAAATAAATGAATATTTTTATGATTTATTAAGAGGAACTAAACATACATTCAAAAGCCAATTTTGTTGGGCAAATATTCTCATAGAATATGAAAATAGAGATGAATTTAATGATGCGAAAAATTTATGTAAATGGTTCATCAACTCAGGATATAAGAATTTTGAAGACTACCATTTTTTGATAGTGTGGAAAGATAATTTAAATAATACTCAGGTTTATTTCGATGATTTGGAGATTATTGAAAGGCTTATGTTATATCAGATAATTTCTAATATATGAGTTTCACATTATAAGAATTGATTAGGTTGGTTTTCTCAATTATCTATGGGTGGGGGGAAATGCAGATGTATTACTGACTAATATACCCTCAGATGAGATACAAATAGAAGAAATATTCGAGCATGGGTGGTAATAACATTTAAATAGTAGTGGAATATATTATATTTAATGTTCAAAAATTCAAAACTTCAAAGATGTAGTCATTGTAATGTGGTATCTGAGTTAATAGAAGTTAATACTATTGAAGGAGTAAGAAGATTTTGCGGTCCTGTGTGTTTAGTTCACTACCAACAAAAAAAAAACATACTAGATTCTGAATATGAGCAAAAATATAATACACCAATAAAAAGTGGTATAAAAGCATTAACTAAAGAAGTTAAGGAATTAGAAATATTGATTGAAAATTTGAAAAGAATAGATTATTTCTCAACAATTACTTATAATCGAAGAAAAAGAATAACTCTTAAAAGGATTAGAGATTTATGCGACAAAATGAAAATACAGATTGATTCTTTGAAATATGATAGCACATTTCGCGCTGAAGATGAAATTGAATTAACTGTTGTGGATGTAATAATGCAATTTCATTGGACATTATACAATCTTAAAAAAATGATGAATACTGATGTGGCGGAAACTCAGGCCTTTATAGAGAGGACTATTGATGAATTAGAACAAGAATATCCTGAAATCAAGAATGATTTGAATAGTTAGATTTATAAGGATGATATAAAATTATTCCACTATCAAAAACAACAAAAGTCTTTAATAGGTGTAATCTAAATAAAAAAGTATGAATCTTACCTATTTTTATCACACCTATAATTCCACCATCTCTAATGAGAGGTGTGTTGAAGTAGCATTAGGGATGGAGTTCATTAAAAAAAACCCTAATTTTATAGAGGTGGGGGCAGTATTACCTTATTATGGAATAGATGCTAAAAGAATAATTGACTGTTTTGACCCAAAAGGAGATGATGATAAAAGGTTATCAGAATGTGATATAAGGGGTGAAAATGTTCTTTGTATATCAACTTTAGAACACTTTGGAACGAGTGAATATGGTAATGAAAAAATGAGTAATTTAGAGGCATTAGCAGGACTCTTACAAATTATGACTACTTCAAAGAATTATCTTATAACCATACCATTAGGGGCTAATAAAGAATTAGACCAACAATTAGCATTTATTCTCCCTGAACTGAATTGTTATGGGTTTAGAAGGAGTATGGAAACCCCTTTAGAATGGAAGATGGTTAGAAATATTAAAAAAGAACATTTTAACGAAGAAAATTTGTATAACCCTCAAGGTTTTTCATATGGGGAGGAATGGATTTATGGGGCTAATTTTATCATTATAATATCCTCCGAAAAATTACAAGAAGAAATCACCTTCTCTCCACCTAAACTTACCCATTCTATTGATGGTGTTGAATACAATATACACAAACCAATTTTTGAACCACGATAACACAAATCATTATATAGGTCTAAAATCATTTTAAACCATGAATCATGGTGAATACATTTCATTTCTCAAGCAAAAATGCGATGCAGAATATGAAATAGCAAAGGTAGCACGGTCAAAGGGGTTTGACCCAAAAAACTATGTCGAGATTCCTCAAGCCGAAGACTTAGCCGACAGGACTCAGAAATTATTGGATTTTCTCAGACCAAGAAAAACCGCAGAACAAATTAGAGAACTTACTCAATTGCATGAGGGTAATCGTGAAATGGTAGCCATTGAAATATCAAAAATAGTAGCGGCTGAATCTTATTTATACGGTAAGTTTGAAAAATGCCCTGAGTGTAAGGGTGTTGGAAAGGTCAAAAAGGGATGGCGCGAAAGAGATTGTCCTTCGTGTGATGGTGCTACCATTAAATTTACCTGTGGTCTAAATCATGATTGGAGAGAAACTTTAACATTGTTCGATGAGCAAAAAGACTTTGATGACCTTATCAAGGTATCAATCTCTTGTTATCATGGTGTTTGTGCAGGATTAGCCGTTTTAACTGAAGGGATTCTTGTAGCCCCACTTGAAGGGGTAGTTTCCGCTAATGTGATTCAGAATGATAATGGAACTAATTGTTTAAATATTTCTTATGCAGGTCCTATTAGGTCAGCAGGTGGAACTGGGCAAGCCTTATCTGTATTGATTGCTGATATTTTGAGAAGAAAGTTTAATCTCGCTAAAGCACTAATCACGGGGAAGGAGGTTGAAAGGTATAAGGAGGAGGTTTCCATTTATGCTAGAGGGTTACAATATAGGCCATCGAATCCGCAATTAGAGATTATTGCTAAAAATTGTCCCATATATCTTGATGGAGAGGGTGTAGGGAAAGAAGTTTCAGGTCAAAGAGATTTACCTAGAGTTAGAAGTAATAAAGTAAGGGAGGGGGCAGTATTAGTTATGTGTGAAGGTTTGGTTCTTAAAGCCCCCAAAATTTTAAAATATACAACGGCTCTAAAATTAGATGGGTGGGAATGGTTGGCTGAATTTATTCAAGAAAATAAAGAACAATCCAAAGTTATTGAACCATCTTATAAGTTCTTAGGTGATGTGCTTGCTGGAAGGCCGATTCTAGGGCTTCCTATGCATCAGGGCGGTCTGAGGCTAAGATATGGAAGAAGTCGCTTAGGTGGGCTTGCAACCACCTCTATACACCCTGCTACGATGAGGGCATTATCAGGATTTTTAATCACAGGAACACAAATGAAATATGAAAGGCCCGGTAAAGCAACAGTAGTAACTCCTTGTGAAACAATTGATGGTCCTTATGTTGAGTTTAAAGATGGAACCGCAAGAAGAATACTCGATGAGGAAGAATTACCTATTGGAATACCTATTGATGCAGACTGGCCTATTAGAAAGGTTTGGGATTTAGGAGAATTACTAATTCCTGTGGGTGAATTTATAGAAAATAATCATCCTATTATACCATCACCCTATGTTCGTGAATGGCATGATAAAATAGTTGAAGAATATCCTACCTCATTTATAGAGGCTTTAAATGAATCAAGAATTAAAAACTATCCAATGGCTCCTGAATATGTCGCCCATTACAGTATGGCTAAAGCGGAAGAAATAAAGAAACTTCTCGATAATATACATATTGATATATGTAAGGGAATTGCATATGTTCCTGAAGATTGTCTTGATATAGCCTATAAGATTAATATTAATGTAGGTTTAGATAATAAAAAATATTATTTATATGGAGATAATCTATGTGTGCTTTTAAATATATATTCTAAAAATAAATTATTTAAGAAAGATATTAATTCCTTTACAGACGGATTTGAATATGTTAAATATCTATGTGATTATGAAATTAAAAATAATATCACTACATTCATTGGGGCTAGGATGGGAAAACCCGAAGGGGCTAAATTAAGAGAAATGAAACCTAAAATACATTCACTATTTCCAGTAGGACATGATGTAGGTAATCAAAGGAAAATTTATGATGCTATTGTTAAAGAATCCAAAATAGATATAGGGATTAGACATTGTGAAATTTGTGATGAGGAAACTATTTTTGGTGTTTGTTGTGGAGAAGACACAAATTTTGTTGAAACTAAATATAAAAAACACGATATAAAATCTTTATGGGATGATGCTAAGGGAAAATTAGATACTTATATAAATGAACCAATTAAAGGTGTAAAAGGAATGATTTCTTCAGAATTGATTCCGGAAAATTTAGCAAAAGGATTTATTCGATATGAAAATGAGTTAAGTGTATTTCGTGATGGGACAACTAGATATGATATGGTTGATATATCCATGACTCATTTTAAGCCTAGTGAAATAGGGTTATCTTTAGAAAAAGCACAGGAATTAGGTTATGATGTAAATTCAGTTGATGAAGTAGTTGAAATAAAAATTCAAGATATTGTATTATCATTACAATTATCGGAACAATTATTAAATACAACAAAATATATTGATGAAATGTTAGTTAAGTTATATGGAATGGAGCCCTTTTATAATTGTGAAACTGTTGAAGACTTATTCGGACAATTAATGATGGGTTTAGCCCCACACACTTCTGGGGCCATCTTATGTAGGATTATTGGATTGGCAGATATTAAGGGTCATTATGGACATCCCTTTTTTCATGCTGCAAAGAGAAGAAATTGTGATGGAGATATTGATTGCGTAATGTTTTTATTGGATGGGCTGATTAATTTTAGTAAAGAGTTTCTTTCAACATTTAGAGGGGGGCAGATGGATGCACCCTTAATTCTTACTACCAGTATTAATCCTTCAGAAATTGATAAAGAAGCACTAAATCTTGATATAGGGTGGGAATACCCTGTTGAATTTTATGAATGGAGTCAAGAAACTCCGTTGGCTAAAGATGCTAGTAGGTTTGGAGTTTTAACTGTTGATGATGTATTAGGGAGTGAAAAACAATATGAGGGCTTTGGCTATACACATGAAACTATTGATTGTAATTCAGGCCCTAGAGATAATCCATATAACACATTAGATTCAATGAGAATGAAAACTATGGTGCAATTCGCTTTAGGAACAACTCTAACTTCAGTCGATAATAACGACCAAGCAAGTAGGGTAATTGATAGACATCTAATTAGGGATATGAGGGGAAATTTAAGAGCCTTCGGGCAGCAAAAAGTTAGATGCACCAAATGTGGAGAATCTTATAGGAGGCCTCCATTAAGCGGTAAATGTATAACAATTATAGATAAAAAAATAGACCCATTTTCTAAAGAGGAAGTTGAAATAACTTGTCCGGGTAATATAATTCTTACTGTTTCAAAGGGTTCAGTTAGTAAATATGATTCTTTAATGGAAGAATTAATTCAAAAATATGGTTGTAATGAATATACTAATGAATTATATCAACTTATATCTTCTTGGGTGGCTGAAACATTTAGAGTTCCCAATACTAAGAAACAAGAAAGACTTTGGAAAATCAATAACCCAAATTATGATAATCAATAATATCTGCATATTCGGATTGACTAGGTAAATATTCCATATCATCAGGTTTATCCAATATATTAAATTCATATATTTTATTCAAATATTCAACTGCCTCGGGGTGTTTATCATCGGTTTCAAATTGATATATACCTTCAAAGTGCTTTAAGAAAAAAGTAACATTTTCATGCTTAATAATTTCGGGCGGGGTGTGTGTGGGGGCAAGGATAATATAGAAAACATCACTTTTCAAATTTGATTGATGATAACTCCTTGTTATTTTTCTCATTTCATAGTAAGCATCCTGCATATTTTCAAATTTATTAAAACCAATAAATAATATATTATTATTATTATCACCATAAACTCGGTTAAAAACATTAATCTTATTAATCAAAACATTATTCTTATCATTATCTTTAAAATCGTGATGAGGAAACCAACAAGAGTGATTCCATTTAACTAAATTAGGAGTTATTTCTTCCGGTAGGTAATGTTGATTGATATAGAAATCCTTTACATAGTTCTTATTAGGATGCAACTCAAATTCAATCTCAGAAATATTTTCCAATCTATAATCAACTTGATTGTGATACTCCTTATTAATTAAATGCAATTTTAATTCTTCAACCCCCATATTAGAATAATCAGTATCAGGATTATAGTAAAAAAGGTCTTTAGTATATCTTTCAAATTTTTGCTCAATATTTTTCAAAGCACTATTGAAATCCACATAGACCCAATCAAAAGGACCTGAGAATTTACTCAAGTTATAATATCTAATAAAGAAGGTCGAATCACAATTACTTCCTATCGAAAAAACATAATTGATTTCCTTCATGTCTTTAATAGAAAGACGCTTTACTATTTATATCTTACCCTAATAATCCCTTATCTGATGAATCATCTCATGCCCTAACACCAATACAAATCCTATGATTAGTTCCTTTCTAAATTCATTAAAATGCCTACCTATATCGGGGCCTTTGAATCTCTTAAACAACCTGTATTTAATTTCTTTAGTATCTTTGTAGCGACCGACTGGCAATAGAGAATAACCTAATTTTCTATATAATTTTTGTGCTGATTTATTACTAAATCTAACATGGCCGAAGATATATTCAAATTGATTCATTTCTTTAACTCTCTCTTCCATCAAGCCGATTAATTTCTGAGCAACTCCTTTACCCCTCATCGTTGGCGAAACCACAATACCGACAAAATTCATAGTATTATAGAGTCCCTTAGAATTACGAAAAATAGGGGAGTATTCAGGCCTTGTAAGAACATATCCGACTATCTTACCCTTATCATCTTTAGCAACCAAAATAATTGATTTCGATTTATTGAGAATTTTTCTAAAATAATCAACATCCCTTTGCTTAGTCATATTCTCATTATGTAACTCCATAATTTCAGATACACCCGCAGAATTAATGGTATCATATATGTTGTAGCCATCTCCTTCAAAAATAGGTTTTGTTACCATTCTCATATATGGGGTGCGGAGAGGTGTTTTTTTAATTAGTTTGGAAAACTCAGAGGCCTCCTCTATCTCATCGAATATTTTAAACTTTTTCTTACCTTTGAATCTCATGAGAACCAATATCTTAGTTTCGCCATCCTTATAAGTTCCATTTTCAATAATTTTCACAATAAGATTTTCTTCCTCCGACTCAGTTTCCATATCATCATAAACCTTATAAAGAACATTACTCTCTCTTATGTTCTCATAGAATATGATTCTCTTTTTGGAACTTTCCTTTATTTCCAACATCGAGGAAAGAATGGAGTTATTTAACCTTTCTAAAAACCTATTTAAAGCCTCATCACTATCGGATTTAGGTGAAACGGCACCTATTTGATATATATTATATATTTGATAACCCTTTTCGGAGGACATTAGTTTATAGATAACTATGGATTGGGTGACTATCCCTTTATCACCATCTTTATTCTCGATTGCCTTTGCGAAAGCATAAACCTTCCATAATTTACCATCATCCTTTAGAATCTCTCTTATTTTGGAGTCAGTTATCTCAAACGAATAAATATTCCCAGTAAGAGCCTTGATTAATTCGGCCCAATTATTCAAGTCATTATTACTCTTGTATATATCCCCATCGAAATCAACCTCGCCAGTATTGATAAAATTGACATTCAACATAATATATATAGAATCTTTTTACTACTTAATTATTTCCCAATAACAGAATATCATTCTCAACCATTAACTTTACTATTGACTCGAATGAGGTCTTTGGCATCCAACCCAATTCCTCCTGAGCCTTAGATGAATCTCCCTTTAGATAGGGAACTTCCGCAGGGCGCATATAACGCTCGTCTTGCTCAATATATTCACGCCAATCTAATCCTACGACCTTGAATGCACAATCTAAGAACTCCTCTAAACTATGTGCATGATTGGTCGCTAAAACATAATCATCAGGAGTATCTTGTTGAAGCATCAACCACATACCCTTCACATAATCAGGTGCATACCCCCAATCTCTCCAAACCTCTAAATTACCTAATGAAATTTTATCTTGCAATCCTAAGTGAATTCGTGCTACCCCATCAGTAATCTTTCGAGTTACAAATTCAATCCCTCTCCGTTCAGATTCGTGATTAAAAAGAATACCATTACAAGCAAACATTCCATAAGACTCCCTATAATTCCTTACCATCCAATAAGCATACAACTTAGCGATACCGTAAGGAGAGCGAGGGTAAAAAGGAGTATTCTCATTAGCGGGGTTCTCAACCATCTTACCAAACATCTCACTTGTTGATGCTTGGTAAAACCTAACCTCCTTTCCAGTAGCGTCTTGAAATTGTTTAGTAGCATTTAGTAATCTAAGCACACCCAATCCATTAGTATCTGAGGTTTCAAGAGGAATCTTCCAAGAAGCACCTACAAAAGACTGGGCGGCTAAATTATAGATTTCATCAGGCTCACATTCAAAAAGGATTGTCCTCAAAGATTCTGTATCACTCATATCACCCATCACGAAATGAAAATTGGAGTTGTCTTCCAGATGTTTTGTATTAGTCCTATTTTTAACCGAAGACCTTCTTTCCATACCATATACTCTATAACCTTTAGATAAGAGAAGGTCGGCTAGATGACTTCCATCCATCCCATTTACACCGGTTATCAACGCTATTTTTTGAGATTGCATAGTTCGGATGAGATATATAACCTATTTAAAACTATTGAGAAAGGATGTTAAGGCCGATTCGTATCTTTCATCAACTTGATTCCTTACTAATTTCAACCCATTATAAATTTTTTTAACTTCATCTTCATTGTCTTCCAATTCCATAATCTTCTCAATCCAATCTTGAGAGATTGCCTCCCAATCAATTTTATGCAATTCTTCTCTATTATTAATAATATTGAAGGGGTTATTTGTGAGATAGGGAGAATAAACAAAAATACTATGTGGGTCAGATGAATAACGAAGAATCTCTATATCAGAACAAATGGGGATAGTTCCTTGCATAGCGGCTTCCATCGGCATAAGGCCAAAACCTTCTAATACAGAAGGGTAAAGTAAATACCTCCCCTTTCTAAAGAAGTCATTTTCCATATCTCCAACCATATTAATTATATCCACATTTTTCAAATCTTTTAATTTATCATAGTAAATTGTATCTTCTCCCCAATTACCTCTTTTTACAAGGAATTTCTTATCAGGAAGTCTTTGAATAATATGATATAGAGTTTCGGCTCCTTTAGTAGTTACAAGATTATTAAATATGAAATCATAAGGTCTTTTTTTCCATTCTCCATAATCATAATTAGCAATAGGTTGAAATGTATTTTGTTTAGGGATGAGAACTCTTTTCTCACCTTGCGTTTCATTAAGGTGAATGTTTTTAGTTAAATCATAATGAGAGCAACTCAAGAACATATCTGAATCCCATTCCAATCCTCCTGTATTATACTCCCATATAAGGGAAAGAGTAGTTATATCAGGAAATTTATCTTTTAAAAGACTACAAAAACTTAAACCTTCTTGTTTCAAACAACTCCCCCAATTACCATAACCAATGTAAATATCAAATTCTCTATCTTTAATCTTCTCCAACGCTAATATCATTGAATAATGTCTTTTATCTAACACAGTATTAGAAAGAGATAGAGCATACTGAGAATTCATATGAAGGGTTTGCTTTCTATAATCTCCAATGAAGTCATTATAAGGGTGGGCAGGATTAAGTCTAATAACCTCAAAGGGAAATTCTTTCTCATAACCTATTATATCAGGCATTGTAGTGATAACAGTTACCTCATGACCCATACCTACAAAGTCACTCAACCAATCAATAACACACTTCTCACCCCCTCCATACAAAGGATAAAAAAGATTAGTTCCCAATAATACCTTCACCATCACCCCTCCATAAGAATATGAATAAATTCATCATACCTCATATCAAATCGTTCTTGGTGATGAGAAAGAACCTCTTTTTGAGATTCTATTAAGAATTTATAATGTTCTTCAGAAGGAGTTTTTACAATATTCCCAATCTCCTCAGCCCAACTTTGATTAATTGAAATGTAATTCTCCATATAATAATCAAAATTATAAAGAATAGGATTGTTTTTTAATTCATTATCAATATAATATGCAAAATTAGCATTCACCCATCTATTTGATATGGTATCATTAAGGATTGGTATAGAGCCATTACAAATTGCTTCAGCAGAAACCATCCCATAACCCTCATTTAATGATGGGTATAGAATAAATTTACATTTTTGATAAAAATCTTTATCTATATCTTCAACCCATCCAATACTATCATAATTATTTGCAATCATAGGATATATTACTTCTAAATCATAGCAACTACTGTAAGATGGTTTTTTAATTAAAAATTTAGAATTCGGATAATCTATTAATAAACTTCGGACAATAGAGTTTCCTTTGTGATATAGAGGAGAAACAAAACCAAAATCATAAGGTCTTGATTCCCAGTCTTTAAAAGATTGTGGAGAGAATATTTTTTTAACAATTTCAGGCGGAACACAAATTTTCTGATTTTTATTTTTTACACTAATATGATTCATTTCCAATCCATTCAAACACATGATATAATCCACATAATCCCAATCATGAATTTTTATCTTCGCCCCTAGAGGGTTAGTAAAATGATATATATCATATTCTAAATAAAAGGTTTTACTATCAGGATTAATTTCCTTTATGAATTTTGGGATATTGCCTTCTTCACAATCTAAATTTAGTATATTCGCTCCAAATTGACCTACACCAATATAAATATCAAAAATATCTGATTTTTGAATAAATTCTTTCAGACTATTTTCAATCTGTCTTATATTAGATAGATTAGGATTCTTGCATTTGAAATAATTAGATGCGTATGAAATCTCAGAACCCCACATAAAATCAGAAACTGATAACCCATTTAAATTATCCGAAGAAACCTTACCTTCAATAATTCTATGGACTGGATAATCAAACTCCCTCTCATAACCTTCAATTTCAGGAATAATAGTAATTACCTCAATTTCAAATCCATCTAACATCAGCCTTTGCAAAAGTTGTTCTAAATGCTTTTCCCCACCTCCTTGTAATGGGTAAAAATTTTCCGAATTAATTAGTATTCTTTTTCCCATACTAAAACCCCTGCTCTTTAAACAAAGATATGTTTTGTTTTATTCTGTTGGCATTTTGATAATCTTCATTATGAAGATATTCATCATACAATTTTAACATCATCTTTTTAGATTCCTTAATTCTTCCTACCTTACCCATCGCAATAGCCGCCCAATCATGAAGTATAGTTATTTTATCAACAAAAAACAATCCATTTTTATTCCAACTCAAATTATTTTTGATTACATTATCATAATGATGTAATCCTCTAATAACTTTTTCCATATCATCATCTTCAATCGCCTTGTGTAACAAATCTGCTAACGCCTCGCTTCTTGTAGGTATGGTTTCCATAGCATGAAAATAATCTTCAATATCCTTACTTTGCCGACCTGCATAATAGTAGGATAGATAAACTTCCTCTTCCCATCCACCCATTCTCGCCCTTAAACGATAGAAAAGTATTGATTCTTTCTTCATCCCAGCATCTCTATAAGATTGAGCCAAATAAAAAGTATATCTTTGAATCAAGAAAGGGTCTGTTTCTTTAACCATCTCATTTAGAAAAACATCTGCATCTCTTTTAAACATAGCAGAATCTTTTGCCCTTCCACCCCCATCGCCTTGATGAGTTATCAATAAGTCATCCCTACAAATAGTTATAGGTTTAATTACATCTTGACATTCAATATATTCATGTAAAACCCCTTTCCAAGCCCAATTATATTTTCCACTTACCAACCAATTCATATTCCAATAAGTATGATTCTGATTTATAGTGATAAGATAGCCTGATTCTTCACTATCTAAATCGTTTTTATTAAATTTCATATCCCTATTATGCAATATCATATCAGCATCAATAATCAAGAACCAATCAACATCCCATGTGAAATGCTCAAAGGCTTGATTTCTTGCATCGGCAAATCCTCTCCAAGGCGAGTCGAATACAACCCCTGTCTTATCCTTTAGAGTTTCTTCTATAATTGATTTAGTGTTGTCCGTAGTTTTCAAATCCACGCCAATAGAGTAGTAGTCAATATAGGGAAGAACGGATTCTAAGCACCTCTTGATTACCTTTTCTTCATTATAGGTAGTCATGACTAAACCTATTGTCGGCATAAAGAAAAATTCCTTACAAAGTATTTAAAACTTACCCATCAGGACTTTTTATAGCACTATTCACGAATGGGTAGTTTTATTGGATTTACTTAATGGTTCTTATACTCACTTGGGTCTGTATTCCTCGGGGAAGGCATTCACAGCGGGAGTCCCTGTATTGGATGTGAATATGACTCCTACACTCACCGCTATATGTGCAAAACCGGGGACTGTTGGGCCGCACCCAGCCGCAACTCTTATCTCATCTCCGGGCAGAACTAAAAGTGCGCCTGTTGGCTCATAGGTGACAGCCGCCCAATCAAAAGGAGTTGTCCCAGCACCGGGAATGGGAGGTGCTGGATTAAGAGCAGTTGGTGAAACTGGAATAGGCTGTAAGTTGTTTTGAAACCATGAATATAACAGTGCCGGCACTCCACCAACCATTCGCCAAACTTCCACCGTGTATATAAACACTTGGTCGTAGTCAGTTGAAGCGGCGCACCACCTCATAACACCCGGGAAAGGAATGGTCCATGTAGGTGTGCCTATGACGGCATCATCACAAGTAGGGAGATAATCTTGCTGGTTCGTTTCAAATGTGCCTTCCCATTTAAATGTCGCCGCACCGTAGCCACCTCCACCACCTCCCCCTCCGGTCGGACCAACTGCTCCAGTAGTTCCTTGTTCTCCAGTTAGTCCTTGAATTCCTTGAGTTCCAGTAGTTCCTTTACTTCCAGTAGTTCCTTGAGAACCAGTTGTTCCTTGAGAACCAGTAGTTCCTTGAGAACCAGTAGGTCCTTGTGCGCCTGTTATTCCTTGAATCCCTTGAGTTCCAGTAGTTCCCTTAGTTCCAGTAGTTCCTTGAGAACCAGTAGTTCCTTGAGAACCAGTAGTTCCTTGTGAGCCTGTTATTCCTGTTTCACCAGTTATTCCTTGAATTCCCTGAGTTCCAGTAGTTCCTTTACTTCCAGTAGTTCCTTGAGAACCAGTAGTTCCTTGAGAACCAGTAGTTCCTTGTTCTCCAGTTATTCCTTGAATCCCTTGAGTTCCAGTAGTTCCCTTAGTT
>Ga0080013_1002355_pt1 | contig 22366 bp, 37 predicted proteins | sample ETNvirenome_6_85_FD_69236 | JGI IMG/M metagenome (GOLD analysis project Ga0080013, IMG submission 69236) | Marine viral communities from the Pacific Ocean - ETNP_6_85 (SPADES assembly) (version 2) | ecosystem: Environmental > Aquatic > Marine > Oceanic | place: Pacific Ocean | collected 2013-06-19 | reverse complement strand
TATCTGCTGCTACAGCGTCTTGCCCTACCTTCTTGTCAGCGGCGGACTCTAGATCATCCATGAATTTATGGACTGCATCTATATCCCAGCCATCTGGAACAACTGAATCGTCTGAGAAATGGCCGTCGTCTTCACCAACGTACTGCACCCAGCCGCTCATATCGTCAAGTATCCAATAGATGTCTTCGGTGGGTAATTCAGGATCATTAAGTGCTCCCTGGATATCGTCATTGATTGCGTAGTTTGCAATTCTATTAAACTGATCAAGATCTTCGTACGGATTGTGCATGATCTTTAGCATCTCTGTTTCTACTAGAAGAGATTCTTTGATAATTCTTCTAAGTTGTCTCTTTGTAACTTTCATTTTAGTACTCCGCGCTGTATGGGTCAATTAAAGCCTTGTAGATTGCATCATAACAACTGGACAAATGATCCTCTATGAGATCTGCCCCACCATCATCTTCCACGAGGAATTCATCATACCAACGAGTTAATTCTGTTTTCATGAATGCACTCTTCTCGGCCTCTATCTCTGTGCGCTCTTCAGCCCGGGCATTTCGCTCCCAATCTTCGGAATCATTAGGGCCCCAGCCAGGAGCATTCATGTCTGGAGGAGGTCCAATCTCTGATAGCCGAGACTTCTTCTCTTCTTTGATAATTTTTCTAAGCTGTCTTTTAGTAATTTTCATCTCATCTCCGGGGCATAATACCATGCGTCTTCTTCAACGTCAAAAAATAGCGTTTCATCTTCTATCATGGTGTCAGCCACTTCCCACATTCTTTCATCAGAAACACCTTGAAGTACTGAAGAGTATTCTGGATCTTGACGAGCAATTCTTAAAAGACTTTGTCCATCAACACCGGAATTGGCTCTTGCTGCATTTTCTAAAGATACGGCGATGTAGTATTCCATATCTTCTTGATCGGCTCCATGGCGATACTCATACCATTCGTCAGCATCATTATCATATGCCTCATTTACCAGCTCAAACTCCGATGGTGTATCCATAACTGTTGAACCATCAGGAAAATGAACCGTGTACTGTGTACCATCCTGATCTGGAGTGATCTCAATGACTGTACCAATCTGGTCGCCCACACTCCTCTCGTAGTCTCCGCCCCATCCGTCACCCTCAAAATCAACTGAACGAACAAGGTCTCCTATTTTGAAGTGATCAGTATCGGTATGATGCCTGTAGTCTGGATCGTTGTGGAGAGCATTACCAATCCAACCACCAATAGGCTCTTCCATTTCACGGGGATCGATTGCTTCTCTAATAATTCTTCTTAATTGTCGTTTAGTAATTTTCATTTTACCACTCGCCCTCATCGTCATCCAGCGGTTCTATTGCTATGAGCCAGTCGTCATAGTTAATTTCATGATCTGAAAGCGTTTCAATATCACGCAAATAATCAACGAAATCAGGCACAACATCATCCGGATCTTCAGTATCTGTCTCTATCAACCATGCCCCAGTCCCTGAGTGAACACGAAATTCAGTCACTTCGAAACCATCCTCAAAACCATCTGCAGCATCCATTACAATTTTTTGAATATTGTCAGGAACTTTCGCCTCATGAAGCCTTGCGGCTTCTTCTCTAATGATTCTTCTAAGCTGTCTTTTCGTGATTTTCACCGTGTCTTCCTCACCCACCAATGATCGTACTGAGTTGCTCCGCGCATAATATCAAATGGCAACTCTTCAAAACTCGGATTAGCGATAAGCCATTGTTCAAAATCCTTGCGCATTATCTCACCCATACCCTCATCAATCCAAGCTTCTCCGGCATCACCCGGTTGCTCGGCAATCTCCCGAGGATAGCTGAAGTCTTCATCGCCCTTAGGTTCAGGTCTCGTTGCAGGAGGGCGACCCTCGTGCTCTTCCCACGTCTTCACGCGCTCCGGATCCCAGTAGTCCTCTGGCTTGTATACGGCTTCTTTGATGATTCTTCTGAGCTGTCGTTTTGTGATTTTCATTTAGAACCTCGGTCCGGGTGCTTGTGATGGTTTGTAAGACTGCTCAGCTTTCTTGTACAAGCTCCAAATCTCTTGATATGTTTCAATGGGCCAATCAATCCAGACGCCGTCTGTCGACGTTGATAATCCGCCACTATGAATCTCAACCTCATCTTTCATATCCTGAGGGCCTCCCTCAAAGTCATGATAGGCAGTCGATAAGGCATTGGCCACTGGACGAAAATCTCGACCTTTTACGTTTAGAGAAGCTAATAGAGCTTTGAGTCCTCGAGGATGCGTAGAATTACCCTCATTAAGGATAGATTCTTTAATAATCTGTCTAAGTTGGCGTTTGGTGATTTTCATTTTAGCTTTTCTTTCAAGCCTCTTAAGACATCCATTACCTTATTATATCCGTTTACTACGTGATTTTTAACCCAGCCAAGAGAGCGAGTTACCCAATCTCTAGCAGTTCCCCAAAGGTCGCTAGCAACTTCAGTAACCTGATCCCAAGCTAAGTCTAAAATATCTAGTACTAGTTTAAGTGGAGCACTTAGGACTCGAAGAAGAGGATGCTTATCCCTTCTCAGCATAACCCAAGCCAGCGCAATACCCACCAGCAATCCCTCAAGGCGAGGAGTAGTGGTGTGGAGATGAAGTAAAACATCGCCGCCGAAAGTAAGCACTGTGACTACTAAACTCCAAAGAGATCCAGCAACTCCAGTCAATAAATTCCAACAAGATTCTAATAGTCCTAACATAATATTTCCTTTATTACCTTCCGGCAATAGAATTAAAAGTAACAGATAGTCGTGTAGCCGCTGTGAAAAGATCTTCTATAGCAACTGCCAAAGAATTTTGATCTTGACCTTCTAGCCATCCACTCTCTACATATTTCATAAGCACATCTTCTATCATAGATGAAATATCATCAAAAGAATCAGCTAAATCAACGTGAGAAGCGTAGTCTGAATATTCATTCAGCTTCTGCTGACCTTTTATAATAGCTGCAAACTCAGAATTAGCTCTAGACTTCACCGGAATACCGCCGCCATTTGCCATCCTGACTTCTGTAATAAGTTTTCTAATTTGTTTTCTTGTAATTTTCATGCTGCTAGCCTATCTATAATCCATTCATCGGGTACGTCACTCCTAGCCTTGGCTACACTATATGGCATTCTATCTTCTGGGTCTGCATCAAATGCATACCACCCAAATAGCTTTTCATACATAGGGGTTTCCATAAAATCCCAAGGATCCTCGGTACCATCAAGGAATGGCCACATCTTTGCAATTTCGTTTTTTGTGAGACCGGCTGACTTCATGATCTTTTCAGCATCAAGTTGCTTTGTAAATCGAGCATCCTCTTTCTCGGTTCCGACAAGCTGGCCTTCTGGCGTCTCATCATAAAACTCAGCCTCATTGATCGATTCTCTAATGATTCTTCTAAGTTGTCTTTTTGTGATTCTCATCGTTTAAATCCTGCCTCATAATCTCTTTCGTCTGACCAAACACCGCCAGACCCATAATCAGCTAGCAGGTTTGCAAGCCCGATAGAAGCCTCTTGGCCAGGGTTGACATATTTTGTAGCTTGGTGCAACGGCTTAGCGTGGAAATGAATACTTCCACCAATTATACGAGAATCTTTATTCTGTTCTGCGGCGATGCTCTCAGCTTCAGTTTTAGAATATACTCCCGGCTGATCGCTCTTCGGCCACATTGACTGTTGGCCCCTGCCAGCATTTCCGATAACCACATAGAGATTCTCTTCTTCCAGAGATTCTCGAATGATTCTTCTTAGCGTCCGGCGCGTGATCTTCAGAGATTCATTCTTCTCTTCTCTCTCTTTGTCTTCGCGATTCTCTCTGTCTTCGACAGTCTTATCAATGATACCCTTTTGAAGACCGTCGGGAAGATTGCTTTGACCACCTTTCAGCGCGGAATCATCGTCATATTTCTTAGTAGAGCCTTCGGCTTCTCTAATGATTCTTCTAAGTTGTCTTTTTGTAATTTTCATTTATAACCTCCTCACCATTCTCCACGCATGTATCTCGCAACTTTATCGACGAGCTCATCGCCCTCTTCGTCGAAGCGGTAGCCAAGGCCACTAATCATTTCAGCAATCTCAGCGGGTGGCAGCCGTTGAAGGTCCGGATTCTTCTTGAAGAGGGCGCTCATCGCCCGGGTGACGCCGCCTGGATATCGCGGAAGTTCGCCGGGTGCCCTCACAGTCGGTGCGAGAGTCCAGGAATCCTGAACGGCAATCCAATTCGTTAGCCTAGCCTCGTCTTCCGGGGACACTTCTATTTCGGATGTCGGAATGGTCCCGTCGAAATCCTCGCTATAGCGAGGATCTTCCCAGCCGTCGAGATTCCGGCTAGCCCAGGACATCAGGGCACCATACCAATCATCGTCTGAATATTCATCGAATGCTTCTGGAGAAATGGTAACTCGTTCTCGCGTTCCGCCGGGGTCACCGGAGTGGTTCTGGTGGTGCCATTTGAAAAGGGCGTTGACTGTTATATCATCTTCTATGTCGAATTCGGCTTGTTCTCGGAGGAGCGCTTCCCTGATTAGTCTTCGGAGCTGTGATTTTTTAATTCTCATTTCACTGCGCTCCTCACTGCATCTTCAAGCGTCTGACCACCGTCGACATCTTCGAAATCCCAGCTCTTTAATCTCATAATAATCCCATCTGCGTCGCCAGGGAATTCCTCTGCCGCTCGCTGGAAGGCCATTGTCTTGTGCAATCCGCCGCTATTAGAAAAATAGCCAGCAACGTCATCGGAGTCATCGACATAGCCGCCAGCTGTGCCTGAATTGGTCCCGGTCGAAATTTCATAATCGAATGACGGTGCGCTAACATCACTGTCTATGGCGCCATCTGCGAAGAGTTCAGCTACGAGGTCATCATCTGGAACATCTTCATAGCCGGCGGGAACTGTCATTGTCTCCCACCCCTGCACTTCATCTTCACCTGGATATATCTCAGTGTACTTAAGGGTGCGTCCACCGGCCTGTTCACGCAGGATTGATTCCCTAATGATTCTTCTAAGTTGTCGTTTTGAGATTCTCATTTCTCTACCTTCTCTAAATTTGCGGGGCCGCCCGGCAGCCCCTTGTTCATATCCGCGCTTGTAGTGGCTGGATCCAAAATTAGCCAGTCCCTCGGGTGATTGGGGTTTGCCTCTCTTGGCATCCCACCACCCGTGGCTATGCGCCGACTCGTACTCAGCCCTGGTATCATCATCTTCATCATCACCATAGTCTATCTCTCCGGCGTCTGCTTTTTCTTGGGAAGACTGAGTGTCCTTAGCCGTAGCTGGAGCCGTAGCTGGAGAACCGCCTGCCATCCAGGCCGAGACCCGGGCTGTGTCTTCTTGATGCATCAAAACGTCTTCCAGCGATGGAGCTCCGTCTAGATTATCATGGGCCCAAGCCATTGCCAACTCGATGGGAGTGTCTGCCTCGTAGTCTTCCAACTCTTCTGCCCAGACACTAACTTCTTCCCAGGACTGGTTAATGCTGCCAGCATCATCGTCAGGCCATTTAAATAAAGCTCTAAATTTTATACGATCTTCGGCCTGTTCACGCAGATTAGATTCTCTAATGATTCTTCTAAGTTGTCTTTTTGTAATTTTCATAGTCCACCCAATACGGTTTTAAGTGCATTTAAAGCCTCAACGGCTTCTGGCAAGTCCGACCATTTCGGGTGTGCCAATTTTTCATCTATCTTATCAAGAGTATTGTCGAGCTTTCTCTCGAGCTTCTTCAAGGCTTGTTGTTCAGTAGAGCCCCAGGCATCCGGACCAAAATAAAACATCTTTCTGCCTATTTTCTGCAGCATGTCGCGCATGTCATACATGTCGTCGCTTTCAATCTCTGGCCAGATATCAGTATACGATAGGTAGGCAGTAAAGCGGTCTTTTGCAGTGTCGCTTGCCGAGGAGCGTCCAGTCACCAGGTTCGCGCGATCTATGACCCGAGCCATCGGTAAAGTAGTAGTCAAGTCCGGAGAAGGCCGACGTTCGTTGGCGTCCATCGCCCACTCGCGCAAGACCGCTTCTTTGATTAATCTTCTAAGTTGTCTCTTTGTAATTTTCATAATCCACCCAGTACGGCGCTAAGCGCGTTTAGTGCCTCAACAGCTGCTGGATTTTCTGCCCATTTTGGGTCTGCTGATTTTTCATCTATCCTAGCAAGTGCCATGTCAATTTTTCTCTCAAGATTAATCAAGGCTTTTTTCTCAGTCGGGCCGACGGCTTCCGGACCATAAGCAAACAGGTCTCCCCCTATTTTCTTAAGCATTTTCTTTGTAGCGTATGCTTCGCCTTCTGGTGGTGCTAGTATTGGGTGGCGCGCCATTCTAACCTCTGGCCAGATGACTTCATAAGGTAGGGATACGTGAAAGCGATCCTTTCCGCCTCCTCTCTCCTGCCCCAGGGATTCAACGCGGTCGAAGACAAGAACGTCTCGTAAAGCCGTCAAACCCTCAGTGGCGGGCCGTCCACCACGCCGCTCGAGAAGGATCGATTCTCTAACGATTCTTCTAAGCTGTCTTTTTGTAACTCTCATTTGAATTATATCCTTATTCTATCTATTACTGGATTATATGAATGGCTTATCTCGCGGTACATTTTCTTTAATACAGCCTTGGTTATTTCTGCCACTTCATCTTTCATTTTACCGCTGCTTCCAAACTCGCGGCTTAATTCATCCTGCACAATCTCTTCAATAGCTTTCCTAACTTTACCCGGATTACCGAAAAAAGATGTACCCAGAGATGATTTTAGTTCGGACTCTATCTCTTTTTTAATGATTCTTTTTTGCTCAGCGCGATCTTTTTCTATGGCGGATTTCGCAATTTTCTCTACATCGGTTTTTGTGAGCTCTTCTACAATAATAAACTGACGAGCCATTTTTCTTATTAATTCTTCTGTTACCGCCACTTTATCATACCCTAAAGCAGATTTAAGACTCAAAATACCCGATGGAGTGTCTAAATCTAATCCAGATTTTTCTAAATCTCCTGTTAAAACTCTAGCTTGAGCACGAATTCCAATGCGGCTATCATCACGAGTGCGAGAGCCTCTTTGTCTAGCTCCAACTGTAATTGAAATTGGAGCAGCTAGAGGCAATGCGCCAAAACCACTAAGCCCTAAAGGGTCGTTATTAGGGCTCAATAAATAAAGACCCCAGCCTTGAATTTGAATATATTCAGCTGTCTCGCCCTTTGCTTGATAGTGTTTTGCGATTAAATCGCTTTTACCAACTCTAATAGTTGTCGTAGGGAGCATTGGATAGCCTGTTTCTTTAGACCATTTTCTTAACTCTTTATAACTAGAAGGCTTTATAAAACCCGCAGCACCCAAAGCCTGTATTTTATCCATAAGCTCAGCATTAGAATTAATAATATCTAATCTTTTTGCTATCTCAGCACCAATAGGATTTTTAGATTTAACCTTATCTGAAATAGTAATGGTGCCAGATGCAGCGTCATACCCTAGAGAAGCGCTACCCATATCTGCTGCTATAGAAGCTTTTGCTTCTATTCCAAACGGTTTATCCTCTACAGTAAACGCTGTTACATCAGCCGCTGACGTAAAACCCGCCGCTCCTCCAGTTTTAATACCAGCAGCTTCAAGATCTTTAACTAATTTGATTTCATAGTTAGCCCCTCTATCTGCAATGTCAGCTCCGCTCATCTGTTCGGCTAGCATATTGCTAATCCATTCCCTTAATAAACGTTCATTCATTACTATCCACCACGGTACTAATTTAAATATTCCCGAAATATGCAATTTGATTGATCAATTTACAGTTTAGCTAGTATATTTAGATACGAGCAAATGATAATACGAGTGCTACAATGAAAAGAAAAGCTGATCCAAACGATATTCTAGTCGAGCAGATCCTTGACGAGGCTTTAGAAGACCTCCTACGGGAGATCGAGCATATTGCTAAGGCTGAGGATCTCAAAGAGGCTTCTGCAAGCAGAAAAATCCGCAAAACTAAAAAGACTAGATAATATAAATCTTATTAGTTGCATATTTTTCAACTAGCGGTAGTCATTGCCTAAATATATGAATTCCACAACGTTTCCGTCGGGATCAGACTCATATGAATACCAACTGCCATCACGGTGTTGTTTAACTTCGCAGCCGTCTGGAAAATCGTTGAAGGATTCTATTTCTATAGCTAGGTGATTAGGATGCTGGCTTGGAGTGACTAAAGCAAGCTTTGTGTCTCCAATACTAAGCATAGCCCAAGAATCATCTATATAATCCACTTCAGCTTTAAAATTTTTGCGATACCACTCAATGGTGACGGGGATATTACGCGACTTAACAGCCACGTGATGAATCTTCATTTTTAATCCAAAAAGGTTACAGCCTGAAGTTGTGCGCGCTTCACTGAAATTTCAGCACGCTCGAGTAAGTTTAAGCACTCATAGTATTGGCAGTGCTGGAGAAGCTCCGCAATCCCATATTCTAAAAGCTGTTCTGCCATGTCTAACGGCATGCTTCCCAAAGGGCCGTATCCGCGAGCTGCATCTACTAGATCTTCTATATTCATTGGTTCTCCACGACAAAGATTCTTTATTAAATATTCATCGCTAATGCAATTAATAAAAATATGGACTTAAAATATTTCCAAGCACTAGAGTTAAAGTAGTACACGCTGTAAGTAGACTGACAGCAGCTGCCATTAAAATAATATTGCGCTTCATGGTTTATCCAATTTCTGCAAAATTGCATATGTCTAAAAATGCTAAAACTTCTGCAGTTTCCCACTTGTTGTGAGTTTTTAAATCGTTAAACAAATCCCAAAATCCCTCTTCGTCTATGAAGTTATCTTCAGTTAGCCTTTTTTTAACTTCCTGCAAAGCTTTTTCTAAACCCATCGGCCCAAGAGCAGAATAACGTATTTTAGAATATCTAAAAAACCTATCCTTTTCAATATTTCTCTCAACTTCAATCATAACTTCTCCAAAGCTTGCGGTTATAAGTATTAAGCTTTAGCGTCTACGGTGGCTGCTTCTCTTTCTATTTTTCTTCCGTTTTGCTAATTCTTTTCTGCTTAAACCAACATTTCTGTTTGGCCTTCCAATCTTTTTCTCGTCAGGATCTTTAAGTAAATCTTTTTTCATAGATTGCAGAGTTTTCCTGCGCTTAACAATAGATTTCTTTATACGGCCGGCTGATAAACGACCAATCCTGTCTAAATAAAGCTTACCATCCAAATGGTCGACTTCGTGCTGGAGCACTACAGACAAGGGCGGATCTAATCTCATCTTCTTAGCTTCGCCAGAAGGAGTTTGATATTTAAGAGTTATTTTTTCAGCCCTCTTTACATTCGCCAAAGACCATGGGACTGATAAGCAGCCCTCTTCGCCAATCCAGTCACCCTCAGGGTCTTCCAGTATTGGATTTAATAGAACCCATACACTTTCTTTTTGCAGGGGGCTAGAATCTTTGTCAGGGTTGTCAAAACCAAGCTGTAATGCAGCTAAGTCAATTAAAACAACCCTCTTCAACTCTCCAATTTGAGGAGCTGCTATACCCAAGCCAGACTCTACATTTAGCGTGTCGTATAAATCAACTAATAAAGAAGATAAATCTGGATCATCTAAATCTACAGGCTCAGATATTTTCTTAAGCGTAGAGTCTGGCCATTCTAATATCTTTCTAAAAGGCATTTATTAGCCCACGCATATCTTAGATTCGATAGCTGGAAGCAGCTCTTCTAGCGTGACTTCAGAATCTCCAAGCTTAGATTTAATCTTAGCAATACGAATCGCTGCCTTAAAGGCTTTGATATCTAGTTTTTCTTTGTAATCAGCGAAGAGCTGATTCTTATCTTCTTGTAGAAGTTTAATTTCATTTTCTAGCGTGATTAATCTCTCGACTAATTCAAGCACATCATTATTCGACATTTTCTCTCTCCTTTTTAGAAATATATCCAGAAAATATACAGCATAAAGCAGTTATAAAACCAGCAAACAAAAGTTGATTATCACCAAGATAAGCGCCAAGAAGCGCAAAAATATAGTTTACTCCAGCTAATCCCCACCACAACTCTGGTGGAATCCACTTTGCTATCATTTCTTTACCTTTCGTAAGACTGAACTAATTTACCTCGGTCTCTTCTGGTTCAATATAATCTACTATTTTATCTATATGACCACAAGCCTCACACTGATGATGATTAGTAACAGTGGTACTATGAAAAACTGAATGAATATCCATTATCATCTCCACAAACGGCTCCCACTCTTCGAAACTAAGATGAAGAGTGATCGGCCCCATCGGGATCGAAATAAGTTTGTTTTCACCATCTACAACTGAGCTTGGTGATTCACCAGGACTCATGATTTCTCTTCTGGGTTTTGGTCAGCAGCTTTGTAAACACCATAATCTCTAGGGTTTTTATCTGGCTTACCGCTTGGTTTAACAGTATCTTCAGTCTCACTTTTGGCGAAGCGTTGAGTGGCTTGGCCCTGCCCGAGGCGCTTATCACGCACCTCGGGGTCTTCAAACAAGAAGTTAACTTCTTCTCTAGTGGGGGGACTCACATCTTCGGTGTTGAGAGATTCGACTAACTCTTCATAAGAAGTTATATTTCTACGGCCAGCCCAAGCTCTAACCCCATCATTGTTTTTAAGTCTTCGCTTTGCGAAGAAGTTCCAAGAAACCGACATTATATTATTCCTCTAAGATTAAATATCAATCCCAGAAATAATTTCCTGTACACATTCTTGGAACCTTGGGTCTTGCGCCATGTTCTTAGAGTTGGGAGCACCATACAGTTCACAAACTGGATTAGCAATTTTTTGCATGGCGCGTAGAAAAACATTTCTAGCAGTAGAGTGATTCATCTTATCACCGTCTGAAGTCATGGTTTCTGCAATCTCTCGATACCCCATGCACCCTTCATCTGAAGATACTGTGGCGTAACCACTTGTACTCTTATATCCTTTTGGCATACTCATTTTGAACGCTCCTCTAGCTTTTTGATTTGTTTTTCTGTAATCGGAAAACTACTGTGATTGGTAGAATCTTCTGAGAGGCCGAACCGCAGCCTCAACACTTTTTCTTCTCTTTCAGACAAACCCGAAAGAGCAGCTCGAACGATATGGACAAGCTTTTCTCTGTCTAGAAGATCATCCATAGTTTCCTTGTCTTCTGGAATGACTTCAGCCAAAGTTCTACCTCCGCCATCATCTGACCTGCCTACCTTGGCGTCTAGAGAAAGAGTAAATCTAGAGCTCTTAATCAAAGAATCTAGAGTTTGCTTCTTAACTCCTAGCATATCTGCAAGCTCGTCTTGAGTTGGCTCATGGCCGAACTCTTCTTCAAACTCTTCCTTCAAAACTCGCATCTTCCATAGGAGACCACGAGCATGCGTTGGCAGCTTGATAGCGGCAGAATGAGAGGCAATATGCCGGCGAACAGCCTGCTTGATCCACCAACACGCGTAGGTGGAGAACTTATGACCTCTCCGCCAATCAAATCGATCGACTGCCTTGATCAATCCCATGCTAGATTCTTGAATCAAGTCTTCAAGACTGCATCCGCTGTATTGATATTTCTTAGCAATTGAAATAGCGAGACGTAGATTAGACGAAATCATACGATCTCGAGCAGCTCTGTCGCCCTTTTCAATAAGTTGGGAGAGCTCTACTTCTTGCTCTTTAGTAAGGAGATCGTGTTTTCCGACCTCAGAAAAGAAAGCTGAAAGATCTTTCATTTGGCACCTTGGTTGCGAGAGTTGTGGCGAAGTTGCCGAAGATAAAGCTGGTGGGCTGACCGCCTTGCTTCACGAATTTCTGCTTCTCGATGGAGGTAGCAAAATTCTGTTTGGAGCTCCTTAAGTTTCTCGTGGGAGAAACGGTTATTGCGGATGAGACCGCGGATTGTACGGACGCGACGATTCAAATCGTCGTCAGAGATAATAGCAATCTTATCTTGAGATAGCTTCATGGTTTTTCTCCTAATCCTTTATTGGATGTATCTATTATACCATACTGAGTGTTGTTTTTTACAGATTCTACAAAAAAAATAATTAATTTTCTATTCTCTAATCAATGTTTCTATCTTAGCCTCTCCCTCTAAATCTTCTGCAATTGAACAACCCACTGAGAGTAGAGAAGATGCTGCAGAGCTGGCATGCTCTAGGGCGCATCTAACTACTTTAAGAGGGTCTATAATTCCAGACTCCATCATGTCAACGTGTTTCCCTTCTCTGGCGTCATAGCCATTTTTAGAAGATGATTTCATTACACGATGAAGTACAACTTCTGACGACCCCCCGGCATTATTAACTATTTGGCAGAGCGGGGCAACACAAGCATTTTTAATAACATTTACTCCAGCTGAAAAATCGCTAGTTGAGCCCTTTGGAGGCTTTATAGTCTGACTAGCTCTCACCAGAGCTACACCGCCGCCTGGTAGGATTCCTTCTTCTACAGCAGCTTGAGTGGCATGAAGAGCATCTTCAACTCTATCTTTTCTCTCTTTCACTTCTAGCTCAGTGGCTCCGCCAACTCTTAAAACTGCTACGCCTCCAGAGAGTCTAGACAGCCGCCTCCTCATAAAATCATACTCACTGGCAGAAAGTGAAGGATCATTAGATAAATTTCTTACTGCATTTAATCTATTAGAAACTTCCTCTTCCTCTCCAGCACAACCTATAAAAATGGACCTGGACCTATATACTTCTACTCTCTTACAGCTTCCTAAATCTTCTAGCTTAGACGGAGATTCTTCAGCTGAAGTGTAGACTTGGGTTCCAAAAAGAGTCGACAAATCTCCGAAAGATTCTACTCTAGACTCTCCAAACTCTGGAGCTCTAATTACACAAACTCTCAAAACGCCCTTCATGTGATTAACCACTAAGGCCTTTAAGGCTTCTCCCTCTACATCATCTGCAACAATAAGGAGATTTCTGTTTTGTCTATGCGAAGCCTCAAGAAGCGGCAATATTTCAGAAACACTAGATATACACTTGTTGATGAGTAAAATAGCTGGATTCTCTAACTCAGACACTAATCGATCTGAATTAGTCACAAAATATGGAGAAATATAGCCACGGTCTAGCTGCAGTCCATCTACCACTTCAAGGCTAGTGCTAAACCCTTTTGCCTCTTCCACAGAAATAATTCCATCTCTCCCTACGGCATTCATGGCTTCAACTAATAGCTCTCCTATTTTCCTATCTCCATTTGCTGAAATAGTACCTACATTGATTATTTCCGCATCAGCAGAAATAGGAGTTGCAGATTTTCTCAAGTTTTCTATTACTTCTTTTGTCCCGAACGTCATTCCCTCTCTAATTTCAGAGTTAGAATATCCAGCCGCTAAAAGCTTAAGACCTTCAGAAAATATAGCTTGAGTCAAAACCGTAGCAGTGGTAGTGCCATCTCCAGCCGTATCAGCGGTTCTAGAAGCTGCTTCTTTAACCATTTGAACGCCAAGATTCTTAAATTGATCTTTGAGGTTGATAGAATTTGCTACGGTCACTCCGTCCTTAGTAAGCTTCGGGGGTCCAACTAGCTGCTCAATAACTACATTTTTACCAGATGGACCCATAGTAGTTTTAACCGCGTTGGCGAGAGTATCTACCCCAGCTAACAGCTCTACTCTAGCTGTTTCATTAAACAGTATTTTCTTATTTGATCCGTTCATCCCTTAAGGACTCGCTTATTAGAATTTTCTTGCAGTATTTTACTTGCATTGTCTAGCACGCGGCGGTCTTTGCTTAAAACATTTTCCGCAACCACTAAATCACCCATCCTAAAAGCAACTTCGTTTTCTCTTAAAGCTCCAGCTTCTCTTAATAGACGAAGCTCTTCGTTTTTTAATTCTTGCATTTTAACACCCCAATTTACTAAAAGTATTTTTAAACTTATCCCAAGATTTATCGTTGATAATAGATTTAAATTCCATTTTTTCAAAAGCATGTTTTAGATTATCCCACTCAGCTGTGGAACTAGATCTTTCGAACTCATGCTCAACCGAATTCATATCATGAAATTTAATCATAAAAACATTGTGTTCAAATTTTTGTTTCCTGCCAGGCTCAGCTCCTAAAAACTCTTCAAGCTTTTCTGAACTTTCTATTAGAGCTGTAGCTCTCTTGTCTCCAATTCCTCGGAAACCTGAAATATTATCACAAGAGTCTCCCCTAAGAGCTTTCCATTGAACGTAGTCGAAATTAGGTCTTTCTACAAAACTCTTTCTAATTGGATTATAAATCTGTACGCTTGAGGTAGTGTTTAGCAGCTGGATGAAATCAGTGTCTGTAGAAACTACTACGCACTCATCATTGTAGTGCTTATCTTTTGCTAAAAATCCAATTACATCATCGCATTCATATTCTGGGTGGCGAACTACTTCAATTGGAAAAAAGTTTGAAAGCAGAGAAATAATTTGGCTCTTTTGGTTTCTAAAATTTTGATCTTTTTCAGTCTCTCTTGTACCCTTATAATCAGAAGACGCCTCCAGCCTCATTTTTGGATAGCCTTCAGTTACGAAATAAACCTTGTCAGGATCAAACTTTTCTATAATCGGCCGGAGAGATCTAAAAAAGGAATAAACAATTGAGTGTTCGTTTTGTTTATGCCATTTTGGAACGCTGTGGCGCGCGCGATAGATTAAATTGTATCCATCCAAAATAAGAACTTTCATTATCTACTCTCTAAGCTCAGGCGGTAATCTAATATTAGCTAATTGACCATCGCCGAGATCAACTTTAACTTTGTCATACTCACCAGTGCTTAAATTATTTTCAGAATTAAAAACTGAAACTCCTTTTTCGGCATCTGGAAAGTGCTCATTTGCAATTTGAGCTGCTTGGCTCACCATCTTCTCTATATTAGATGTGATATTTTTTATCATAAAAGCTTTTACCTCTCTAATATCTTCAAACACTTCTCCATTAAAAGAAGAAAGATCTAGCATTTTTTCTTTCCCGGGGATCTTAACGTTATAAACTGTTTCAGATCCGTTTAGAGTGTTTTTAGTAATTTGTTCCACTACTTGCACTGGGACAACAGAAAGACTCTTTGTTTGAAGTAGATACACCACTTGGCCGACAGCGTAAGCAGACATAATATTATCTCCTATGTTTAAATTTAAGCACGGTTTTCTACATGGAAAGGCTTATTTTGCATTTTTTCTAAACTAATTGAATAAGAAGCCGGAGTGTTCGTCCAGTACTCAATGCTTTTATTAATTTTTTCTATTTGTTCGGGTGTAGTAGCAGCGGCTTTTTTGCGAGATAGTTTTTCTAGATTAAACTCCGTTCTACTAGAAATAGAGCCTACCAAAATAGAACACTTTTTGACAGCGTTTCTCATGATTAGAGAAACTTTTCCGCGAGATCCTGGAGATGGTTTTCTAAAATCATCAATCGTTAACCCTTTAAAATGAAACACTCCAAATTCATCAAAATCTCTGTTGCACAAAACATACAAGTAATCTAAACTACCTTTTTGACTAAGGGTGCCATGGTCAGTCTGCAAGCCCCAACTTCCTGACTTATGTGGGCTAGTAATTTTACACTCTAGCTCAGTGTTAATTTCAGGAATAATAATATCTGGCTGGCCAGTTTTACCATCGGAATAAGCAGTTGGATATTTAGACCGCAAAGCTTCAGCAAAGAAATTTTCTTGTGGTCGTGACATCAGAATGTTTCTTCTCCCTAAATCTTCTAGAAAATCCATATCATGTCTTTCATAGAAATCTTTGAGATTATTGTGAAACGCAGCCATTTTTGCTATGGCAGAGTCTGCCATTTCTTTTGTAAGATAACTCATATAATATACCCCATTGGATATAAGAATTATATCACTATTTGTTCAATTTTTCAAATTATTCTTTAGTATTTTCTATTTCGTTGCCATTAAAATCTACTTTAATATGAGATCTGTCTAGAGCGTCACCGTCAGCATCTCCCTCTACGGCGACCTTGATATTGCTGGTGATTTGCGCTCCTTTAACGGCCGCTGTTTTAATTGGCTCTAAGCCAAGAGCAAATCTAAGATTATCATATTCTATCCACGTCATTTTATTCTTAAGATAGTTCATATTAGCATATTGATACAAATCTAATTCGGTAACTGGGAGCTCTTCTCCATCGGGGCCCGGCTCAAATTCTCCAGTTTCTCGTGACTCAAAAACAAATAGCATGCTTGGCATATTTTCACCAGGCGGTACCTGTATAAAGGGGATGTGAGAAGACAGTCCGCCTTCTTCTGACTCTTCATATAAAATCTCTGGAATCCAGTTAGTATTTTTCTCTTCTGACATGTCTACCTCAATAAACCAGTTACTAATGAATAGTAATTAGATTCATGAGATGTATAGGAAGTTAATTATGAGCCTAGCGCAGCCACTCTTTTTTTAATCTCTTCAATAGCTTGTCCATATTCAGAGTTTTTCCATATTTCTGCTTCTAAGCCCTCGGGTGGCGGGAACATTTCTTTCATCATGTCTTCGTATATTTGGGTTATCCCCTTTATTTGTTCTGCTGAGCCCTGCCTAAATCCAGAAACAGCATTAGCAAAAGCAATCCCTTCTAGCTCCTTTGCTATTTCACCGTCTTCTACTGCGCTTATTTCTTCCTCTGTGGGTTCTTTTTTTCCTTTTCGAGTTAAAATACTTTTAGCAGCCTCTTTCTTTGCTTCTTCATCTTTAAACATTGATTCTGCATCTTTCTTAAGCTGTTGCGGCAGCTGCTGAAATTCTCCTAGATCTGCGTCTGGAGCCATTTGCTGTAGTTCGGATATTGCCGATGATAACTCTTCTACTGAAGAAATATTCACTAAATTTTTTAAAAAATCGATTTGAGATTCTACGCCGTCTATTTCTTTTGATAGCTCTTGCGCTTCTTCCATTAGTTTTTTCTGGACTTCTTTAAGTTGGTTGCCGTACTCTCCAGCCATAATCTCAGGACCGATTATTTCTGCTGCCTCTGCTGCCTCTACTAGCAAGTTTCCCTGATCTTCAGCTCCCATCCTAAGTGTGAATATATCTTCTAGGCTTCTTAATAATTTCGCGACTGGACCGGATTCTTCTTCCTCTCTTTTTCTTTTTGCTACGTGGCCGCCTGCTTCGAGCTCGTCGATTGCAAAATCACCAACTCCAGCTTTTTTTAACCATCCTACTACATCAGCTTCTCTAGTCTTGTTGGCTAAAGTTAAAGAAATGAAAGCGCCTGGATTAGTTGCTAGCGCCCAAACGGCTACATCTGGACCAATTGGCATCTTAATAGCAGCTAACTCTTGTTTAAAAGATTCGTTTCTGTCTTTTTGTCGATCTTTGATCTGTTGGGCTTTTCTTCCATTAAACGTAGTAAAAAGACGAAGCTGAGTTATTACGTTACTTAATATTGCTTGCGCGCCCAAGTTTAATGTTTTAAAGAGAGGTCGCCAAGCATCTATAAGCCCACCAAAACCTGCATGAATCCATGCGTCATCATAATCTTCAGTTAGAATATTTTCTTCGGCGCTGTTTCTTATCCATTCTCTAAGCTGTTTTTCAGCAATTTTTTGCGATTTAATATCGTTCATCCCTAAACCCTTATTTTTTTCCCAGTAATGCTTTCATATCTCATTAAAATTTTTTTTTCAAACTCGTTCAACGAAGGTTGCTTTTTAGTAATTTCATCCCTTCTAGAAAATTTAGACCTCACTTCTGGGTGAAGAGAAACTAATAATAGTCTTTTAAGTTTTAACCACTCGTCATCTTTATCCATGGCCGGACTTAGCTCGAGAATAGTATTCTCAATTTCTTCACCAATCATGTGCAATTCCCTCTAGTTTTATTATAAGTATTAAATAGAGACCTTCCAAATTATGAGAGCCGTTATAAACAAGCTATTTCTGATAACGTTATGTGGATTAGTATCTATAATCCACCCGCATGCTATAGCAGATACGACTGTAAATGCGGCTCCAGAAATAATAAAAACTTCTAACAACATTATAAAACAGAATCAGAAAATTTCTAGAAATTCTGCAGTAAAGGTTGTTGGTTTGGAAGGTGGACACGGGTCTGGCGCCTATGTAAAATTAGACGGCCAGTACTTTGTAATAACAGCTAAGCACGTTGTGGGAAGTGATTGGCTGTTTCTTATAGAAGGAAGCAATAAGGAGGAATCCGTTGTAGGCCAGGTTGTTTATCGATCTGACAAAAAGGATATTGCATTACTAAAAGTCCCAAAACTAAGAAGCAGAACAGCAGCAAAACTAAAAGTCACCGAACAGAAAGACTTAAAGATAGGACATGAGGTCGTATATAGCGGCTATCCAAGTTCTTATGAGCTGCTCACTTCTAGCGGAATAGTTTCAGGATATGAGAATTGGGGAGAGTCAGTTTTAGTTCAAGGCTGGGCTTGGCCGGGATCATCCGGCTCGGCAGTTTTCAATGAAAATGGAAACATAGTGGGCTTGGTTATTGCGATAGGACTCGAAAGATTTAGAGGGTCAGCGCAACTAATAGAAACTCTAGTTTACACCGTTACCATTGACAATGAAGAGATGAAGGCTATAAAGAAAATATCAAAAAAATAAATCGGAATCACCATGAAAAAACTATTGCATGTTTTCGCATTAATATGTGGATCGGCATTAATTGGTTGCACCGGTGACTACCAAGTAGTTGATAGATCTGAAACTAGAGTAATAGTAGACTCCTACATTCAAACTGAAAAAATAGAAGAAATAGATGTTCTAATAGCGTTGGACACATCTGGTTCGATGAGTGACAATTTTGAAGATGTTGCTGGCGGTATGGAAATACTTCGTACTGACATTGAATCTTTGACTCTCGATTATCGATTTGGGTACATCACAATGGATCCCACTCGACTTTCCTACGTTGGTCCATACGATTCATCTTCTTCAGCAATAGACATGCTTATGGCGCCGAACCTTCTTGATTCTACTTTTTATGAGGAGGGGTTCGGAGCCACATACACTTTTTTAGACACAGAGGAAGGATTAGCGTTCAGGCGACCCGAGGCGGATTTTCTATTGTTCTTGATTTCTGATGAAGACGAGCAAAGCGCCATAACTGCAGATCTATTTTATGACTGGCTGCAAGATGAATATTCAGAAGTTCGGCACGATGTAGTTACAATTACACAGCTAGAAGGTAGTCAGTGTGGCTATTCGTACGATGTTGGATATAAGTACGAAGAACTAGCGCATCTTTACAATAAAGACCCTATTGATATTTGCGAAGAAGATTGGTCCGTTTGGCTTTCTGACTCTTCTTATCTAACTGATCTAAAGGACTACGTCACGCTGAGCGAGAGCAAGCCCATAATAGAATCAATAGTCGTGTATGTAGAGGGAGAATACACTAGAGATTGGGAGTATCTAGAATCATCAAACACTGTACAACTAGGCTTTGTGCCAGATTATGGCGAACTAGTTGAGATTGGATATAAGGTGGAAATATGAGAATCTTAAAGCAAGCGATTTTTTCTTTAATCTTTTTAGTAGGGTGCAGCGATTATAATCTTCAAAAGTTCGAACCTCCGGTAGAGCCAGGCGTGGTAGCACCAGAGATAGAAGTTGATCCCATAACGCATGATTTTGGAGCGTTAAGCGCCGGCAGCGAAACTTCGGATGCGATTATCAACATAGAAAATATTGGAAACGGCGATTTAAATATAGATGGCATTTATCTCCATGGAGGAAACTCTAATTTTTCTTTAACTGTTCTGCCAGCAGATATTGTAGAGCCTTCAGGAGCTGTAGAGTTAATAGTAACTTATTCGCCAGGAACGTATGAAACTAACACAGACACCATAAGCATATTATCAAACGATGAAGACGAACCAGAAGTGCTGGTTAAATTAGACGGATCAGGAGACGCGCCGGTAATAACAGTCACTCCAGATTATTATGATTTCGGAACTCTTTACTTAGGGTGCGAAGATGAATTATCTATAACTGTCGGCAATATTGGAAATTCTAATCTTATTATTTCAGATCTAGAATATTTTGCTAGCATACCAGATGATTTTTCACTAGCGGATTATGAAGGAGATTACGGCCCTCTACCTATCACAGTAGCCCCTGGCGATACAATTGATTTAAGTGTGGATTATACCCCTTTAGATCTTCTAGACGACTCTGCATACGTAGAGATTTCATCTAATGATCCAGCGACACCAATTGCTACAGCAGACCACGATGGTTTAGGAGACTATGAAGCTTGGATACTAGATAACTTTACTCAAGATGGAACCGTATCAGTAGATATATTGTTTGTAATTGATAACTCCGGCTCAATGGGATCTAACCAAACAAACATTAAAAATAACTTCGATACTTTTATGAATGCATTCTCTGCAGCTGGAGTATCTTACAACATAGCATTAATAACCACAGACAGCGGCGATTTTGTTGGGCCTGTTATCAGTGAAACTACAGTGGACCCTATAGTAGAATTCAACGATCAGATAGATTCTATTGGAACTCGTGGAAGCGCGCATGAAAAAGGTTTATGGTACGCTTATGAATCTACAACAACCGGTGACGCGTCGCTAGGAAGTTCAACTGGATTTCATAGACCTGATGCTAGACTAGTCGTTGTATATGTTTCTGATGAACAAGATTGGTCTCACCACACTGCCGGAGGCGGGGGATCTACTACAATGGTTCATTCAGATTACTCAGCATCGCTTCTTTCTCTTAAGAGTTCTTCTGATTTAGTGGTTGCTCATGCAATTGCAGGTGACTCTCCTTCAGGGTGCACCACAAACGGCGGTGCCACGTTTGGTGATGGATATTACGATGTAGTAGCTGACTTAGGCGGGACTTTCATGTCAATCTGCGCTTCAGATTGGAGCGTAACAATGGACACGCTAGCTAGAGACTCTATGGCTATACTGTCTTTCCCGCTTTCTGAAACTCCCATTGAAGATACTATTACAGTAAGCATTGATGGCGTGCTATCTAGTGATTGGGTTTATGACAGCTCAGCAAACTCAGTTACTTTCACGGTCGCTCCAAGCGACGGAAGCTCTATAGATATACAGTATGCGTTATGGGCTACGTGCGAATAAATGGGCGACTTAATAAATTTTCCAACATGGTTCTATGAGAAAGAAAGAAAGCTTAACGAGCTAGAGCACGAGCTCGCAATCGAACACTACTCTATTGAGAGGGAGAAGTACCAGCTTGAAATAGAGCGATCTAAAGTGAAAGGAAAACTATTAATCACTTTCTCGTGCGGTCTATTAGCTGGGCTATGCTTAGGGCTGCTCGGCTTTTTAATCTAAAAATCAGAAGATTTTAACAGCTTAGCAGTATCTTCCCACGACTCTACTTCATGCGTTTGGCCATTTTTGTATTTTGAAACTGCTTTGGCTAGAGCGTAATCGTTTCCAGGAGGTTTAACTCTATCACCAATAAAAGTAATCTTGACATTGCGTGGTAGTGGTTTAAAATATCTTTTAATAATCTGAGATTTGTCATTTCCTTGCGGGAAAATATCTATACTAACAGCACCGCCAATAACGAAATCTATCTTAGAATAAGCTTTTCTCAGCTTTTTAATTATCTTATCTCTCTCTTTATGCTCGGCGTCGTAAGCTGCATATTTTTTTCTTTGCTCTTGGCTTGCTTTCCCTCCAACTATGGAAAAATTAATCATTCCAGCTCTATTTTCGTAGTGATTGCCGGTTTTAGTGGAGTATGGAGACTCAGCCACTAAGCTATCTAGTTTTCTTGTAAGCATAACCGGCGGAATGAAATCGTTCTCATACATTTTAATCCAAGCATTTTCTTCATCAAACTTGTTCTTATAGCAAGCATTGCCCATGCACGGGAAAACTCCGTGCATTTTATTCATAACATCTACACCAAGCTGATCTAGCAATCTTGGAAAGCTGCCGCCTGAAACGAGATACACCTCTCTATCTACCAGCCAATCGGAAAACTGTTCTAAAAACTCAGGGGCAGCTTTCTGTTTTGGAGGTGTTAAGGTTCCATCAACATCAAATAAAAATATCTCTCGTGTCATTTAACTAATAGTGGACATCCCTTTAATCATCGCAACCTCTAGATTTGCGTCTCTCATTTCTTTTTGAGAAGTCAACGGCGGGATGGAACCCCTTCCGTATCTAGCAATTCCAAGAATCTGATTCACTGGAGCAAAAGTTCCAGTCATTTTAAACTGCTTAGGAATGCCATCGCTATCATATCCATAATTGAATACTATACCCTCTAGAGCTGGAGGGTAAAACCCTGCAGAATCTATTCTGTTTTGGTTAGTTTGAAGCATGGTCATTCGCTCTGCAGACCAATCATCGTCTGTTGTTTCAATCACTAGAGCTGCAGCAATGCAGGCGTCTTGAAGCCTGTCACATTCTTCTAGCGGGTTCTCAATA
>Ga0080013_1002354_pt1 | contig 22372 bp, 19 predicted proteins | sample ETNvirenome_6_85_FD_69236 | JGI IMG/M metagenome (GOLD analysis project Ga0080013, IMG submission 69236) | Marine viral communities from the Pacific Ocean - ETNP_6_85 (SPADES assembly) (version 2) | ecosystem: Environmental > Aquatic > Marine > Oceanic | place: Pacific Ocean | collected 2013-06-19 | reverse complement strand
ATGCTACCTATGGTGATCAGTGCCAATAGAAGACTACATGAAATTGGTATGGGGATATTTTTCATAGGATTCATATATACCATCGTGAAGTATCATATATGGAATGTCTATCTTTGATGGCTTGCGGAAGAATACACCCATGACATCCCAAATATACCCCATATAGTAAAAAGCTTCACTGGTGCGCCCTAAGAAGGGCAAAGGATCGTATAGGAGATGGCAAAGGAAGCGCGGTCAGGGGGAACAACTCCCACATGCCGATGGTGCGATCAGACCGTGAACCCTGAGTCATGTTTCGCGGACATGGTGATAAAGGGAGATGATATGAAGTGGATATGCAATTGTGGGAAAGACGTGACTCAAGAATCCGAGTCTTTAATAGCGTCAAGCTCGTAGCCCATAGATTCCAGCAGGCACTCTACTTTGTAAATCGAAGGCTCTGCGATCTTTCTGCGCTCATAGTTTTCAATTGTACTTGTTCCGATGCCGGACATCATGGAGAGTTGTGGACGTGATAAACCCTGCTCTTTCCGTATGGCCATTAAAATATCGGCCCAATGGGTTTTTAGTTTCATACACGTCAATGTTTCAACTGATCTTCTTCCTCGAAGTCATCCAGGATATCTTCGTAGGTTGCTGATTCATCCCCCGCCATTATTCCCAGTGCCACAGTTAATAGTTTAGCCATAAGATAAGTCAAGACGGGAAATCCCATCGTAGTAACGCCGTATTCAATCGCTACGCGAAAAATGGCGATGGTTCTAGCCACATGAGAAATATCATATTCCTCAGACTCGGCAACTTTTCTGAGTCTGTTATAGAGTAGATCTAAATCATTCTCACTCATCGTTTCTAACCCTAGCATACATGGCCAACACATCTGCATCCTTGGGGGATTTTTCGGCGGTATCCACTAGGAATGCTATTTGCTGCGCCGGCGAGCGATGGTTTTCCTTGGCCATATCACCAAGCTTTTCCCAAGTGGGTACGGGAACGGCAACAGATTTGTATTTTTTAATGTCGGGCATTTTAATCTCCTTTAGGTTTGTGTCCGAAAGGTGGACAGATAGTTACCTTGTTTCGAGACAGCCATTCTTCTTCTTGTTCTTTATCACTGTCGTCGCTAGGCAAACCGTGCTTTGAAATCCATTTCTGCATTCTTTTTTGGTGGTTCTGGATTTTTATCCAGCTAGGTTTCTTTTTTCGCCAGCCGCTCATCTAAGCCATTCCCTCAATTCTTCACCCATGACCACGCTGGCAATATCCATTTTGCTTCGCAGAGCCTTCACAATTCTTTCATCAATCGTGTTTTCTGCAATTAGATCGATGTACGTAACGTGGTTCGCTTGGCCGATCCGATGCGCCCGGTCTTCGGATTGCATACGCACAGCCAGGTCGAAGCTGTTGGCGAAATAGATCACGGTTTGGGCTGCGGTTAGCGTGATGCCGTAGCCGCCTGTCTGTGGATTGCCGACGAAGAACCTGGCATCGCCTTCTTGAAACTGCTCTATGGCGCTGGTTCTTTCGTCATCAGACGTGTCGCCGAAATAAGTAACCGTGGACCGTGGACCGTACTCCTTGGCAAGAGCGGCTGCAATTCGCTTTACGTCATACCGGAAGCGCGACCAGATAATGACTTTACCTTCGACTTCCTCGAGACAGGATATCAGTTCTTTGAGTCTGTTATCGTCTACCTCAATGAATTCCCCGCTGTCTGTTTTGGTGTGTCCCGATAGGACTTGCTGCATTCGCAACAACTGGGTCATGACATTGGGAGTGGTCATGAAGTCATGCTCGCCAATCTGAGCCAGGGCGAATTCTTTAAGCTCTGCGTATATTCTGGATTGATCTTGGGTTAGCGCCACATCTCTTCGGGTATATATTTTCGCTGGCAAATCCAAGCACTCTTCTTTCATGACGCGGCTGGAGAAGTCTTTAAGCATAGTGGATAGTTGCTCAAGATTCCGATATCCGACGATCTGATTGAAGGAATGCGAGCCGACATTACGTTTCTTCATGACGGCGTAGCGGTATTGAAACTGGAAGAAGTTGTCGCCGCAATCTCCAAGAAGTGTCTTATCGAGAAACCGGCATTGCGCCCACAGGTCCATGGGGCTTTGGGTTACGGGAAAGCCAGTCAGGATGCGTCTGTACTTCGCAAGCGGCGCCAGGTTGATCAAAGCTTTAGTACGGCGCGCCTTGGGGGATTTTATTGCTGTCGATTCATCCACGGTCAAGAGAGCTCTTGAATGATCCAAGAAGGTGGTGAGGAAGCGTCGGCCTTTCGATGTCGAAAGCGCTTCGACATTCATAATGAATATTTTTAGGCTTTCGGATGGTTCCAGTATTTCAAGCAACTCTTCCTTGTGCTTTTTTGTTGGGGAAGGTGTCCATACAACCAGATCATATTTAACACGATCTGGCATATGGGCTGGTATTTCCAGACGCGCCCAGTTTCTGTAAACGCCCTTGGGCGCCACGACCACGAAAGCATCTATCTCTTTTCGTTCATAGAGAAGAGCGGCATTGTCGATGCAGACCTTACTTTTTCCCGTACCCATCTCCATGAAGTAAGCCCATACTCTCTTGTTCCAAGAAGCTTCGAGAGCGTCTTCTTGGTGCTGGTATGGCGTGGTCTTGAACAGATATTTTATGACGCTTCCCCATTGATCGGTTTGATCACGAGATCTTCCGCCAAGGGCGCCGCCACTAGAATTCTATGTCTTTTCTCAAATCGGGAGCTAACAAGCAAAAGGTTCTTCTGGCGCAAAGCCTCAACCTGTTGCACGGTTAGATTACTCAGACGTTCCCACACTATTCTGAAATCCGATCCGCGTACCGGCGGGCGATCACAGCGGGCGATGGGAATCCAGTTTGAATCTTTAGCGCCATGAACCATGGGACGAGTATATCCCATCAAAAATATATTGCAATGGGAAATCATCTGCTTTATAACTTCAGAGAGAAAGGAGAAAGCGAGTGGCCGGCACCGTCTTCATCACACAAGAGAACCCCAAGGTAGACACTCTCTCGGCGAGAGATTGGGGTCACCTCGATCCTCTTACATCTCCTTTCGACCAGGTTCATTTGAATCCTGGGCGTATCGTTTCCCAGTTGCGGCGCAAGCTTCGTCATTACGGTGATGAGGATTGGCTATTGGCATTGGGAGATCCGGCCATTATAGGCATTGCATTCGCAATAGCTTCGGAATCCAACTCTGGACGTGTCAATCTTCTGAAATGGGATAAGAGAGAGAAGACCTATTATCCTGTTCAGATTACAATACGTGGCGGAATTGGAGAATTTGAAACCTGACGAGGGAGTACGTTGATGAGTGACGTTTGGGAAGAAATTACCGCTGATGCATCGGCCTTTGAGGGATTGACCAAGGAAGCTGGAACAGAACTTTCGGGTTTGATTCGCAGGGCAACTGAAATCAACAAAGAGATTTCCAGCCTAGAGGGTAAGTTGAGCGATAAGAAGAAGACCCGCGACAAGTATCTGTTTGATCTGATACCTAACCAGATGAGAGAGATCGGCCTCGACAAGGTCGAAGTGGATGGCAACACAGTCAGCCTATCTACTTTTGTATCTGGAACGATGCCAAAAGACCCACTGCAAAAGGAAATAGCCTTACAGCATCTGACGGATATCGGTTGTTCTGATTTTATCAAGAACGATGTTGTAATAAGATTTGGTGTGACCCAACACAATGAGGCCAAGTCTCTTCAATCCGAGTTGGATGATAAGGGATTAAACACGACATCCAAGACGTGGGTGGAACCGATGACCTTAAAAAAGTTGATACGTGAACGAGTAGAGAATTCTCAGGAGATCGATCTTGAGATGTTTAACGCGAACCTTGGAACGATAGCAAAGATCAAGAAAGGATCATGAACGATGGCTAAAACAAATGGAGCATTAGAGAAGGCGTTTGCCGAAGACAGTGGGGCTGGGTTTGAGGACGTTACTCAATCTGACGTTCAGATTCCCTTCCTCCGAATCATTCAAGCATTATCTCCTCAGTTGAAGAAAAAGGAGCCGCTTCTTTTCATAGAAGGCGCATCTCAGGGGGATATCTTCAACACGGTCACCAAGCAGTACTGGGTCGGGGATAAAGGCGTGGCTGTCATCCCAGTACATTTCCAACATAAGTTGAATGAATGGGTTCCGAGATCCCAAGGTGGAGGTTTCGTTCGGGAGTTATCGGCCACCTCTGAAGAAGTGCGCAAGGCTGTACGGGACAAGGATGTCGGCATGGAAGTTCTGGAGAACGGCAATGAGTTGGTTCGGACGGCCACGCATTATGTGAAAATCGTGCATGAGGATGGATCTCTGGAAAGCGCGATGCTCGACATGAAGAAGACACAATTGAAAAAGTCCCGTCTTTGGTTGAGCATGATGACGATGCAAAAGCATAACGGTGCGACATTACCCAGCTTTGCTAATATGTATCGTCTGAAGTCAGTCGAGGAAGACAATGACCGAGGATCATGGCATTCATGGTCTATATCTCTCGAAGGGCCGGTTCCATCAATGGAGGTTTACACAGAAGCCAAGGAGATGCATGGCACGATTGGCCGTGGAGAATTGAGGATTGCGCCGCCGCCTCCTGAACAATTGACCGTCAATCCAGATCCTGACGACAGCATCCCATTCTAGAGGAGGTTGAATCCCCCGTGTAATGCGGGGGATTCCTTCGCTATGGGTACGCAAGAGAAGCGCTTTTTTGATCTTTTTAACGGTCATACCGGAGCGCATGGGCAAACATCTATTCTGAACACGCAGCGGCGCGGCAAGCAAGAAGCTGATTATATAATCATCCGCGAGCCGTTGACCGTGGAGCTTGTGCGCGAGCATCTGGACGGCAAGCGTGGCGTAGGAACTATTCCTATCGATGAAACGAACATGTGTTCGTATGGAGCCATCGATATCGATGATTATGATTTAGATCTTGCGGCTCTTTATTCCAAAGTCATTAGACTAAAACTCCCCCTCATTACATGTCGCTCTAAATCAGGCGGCGCTCATTTATACCTGTTCATGTCCGAGAAAATTGCGGCATCGGAGATGCGCGATAAACTGGCGGAATTTGCGGCGGCGCTTGGCTGGGGTACATGCGAGATATTCCCTAAACAAGAAATACTCCTCGCGGATCGGGGGGATGTCGGTAGCTTTATTAACCTACCGTACTTCGGCGAATACACGACACGTTATGCGCTGACTGAAAACAACGGCAGTCTGAGCCTTGATGAGTTTTTAGATAAGGCGGAAGACGCAAAGATATCCTTAAAGGATCTTGCCTCGATCTCTATTGGTGGTGATGCAACAGTTCTCCCGCAAGGACCACCTTGTCTACAGCAGATAACAGAATTGGGTATTCCGGAAGGTGGAAGAAACAACACGCTTTTGAATGTAGGCATCTATTACAAGATGGTCGATTCGGAGAGTTGGAAGGAACTCTTGGAAAAGCATAACCAAGAATATTGCATTCCTTCCCTGCCAGCTAAAGAGATCGTCAAGATTCAAGAACAGTTGGAGAGGAAGGATTATTACTACACATGCAAACAGGAACCCCTGCATTCCCATTGTAACAAAGCGCTTTGCAAGACGAGAAAATACGGTGTCGGCAATGGCGAGACGGCGCCCACACTGAGTGGATTGACTGTTGTGGAATCTGAGCCGCCCGTGTGGTTTCTGGATGTTAATGGTATGCGCTTGGAGTTATCGACCAAGCAGCTACAGATGCAAGTAGAGTTTCAACGTGCGTGCATGGAACAGATATACAAGATGCCGGCAAAGATGAAGGAGGGCGATTGGCGTGATCTGGTAGATGTAATGCTCGACAGCGCGACACGCATTTCGGTCCCAGAGGAGTTAACGCAGAAGGGACAGTTCCTGGAACTACTGGAACAATTCTGTGCGGGAAGATTCCAAGCGCACAGCCCAGAGGAGTTGATTACGGGCAAGCCTTGGACAGAGGACGGCATTACGTATTTCAAACTCGGCGCCCTACAGGAGTTTTTGAAACGCAGTAATTTTTTGGTCTATACACGCGGACAGATAACGGAGCGGCTCAAGGAACTGAACAGTGGCAAGATATCCGACAAGAGGTATTCGTTCATGGATGATCAGGGTAAACAAATAGCTATCCGAGTGTGGTTTGTTCCAGAGATGAAGCGTGGGGATGTGGAACTTCCTGACGTTACTTTCGAGCCAGAGGATGTTCCGTTCTGACTGAAACCACAACATACATGGGACCACCCGGCTGCGGTAAAACGCAAACCGTCTCCAACCTGGTACGAAACTGTATCGAGGACGGAATCCCCCCAGAGCGCATCGCCTGTGTGTCGTTTACCAGGAAAGCCGCAGCGGAAAGCCGGCAACGTGTGTGCAAGGACTGGGGGATAGAGGAAGACATGCTTCCTAATTTCCAAACGCTTCACTCCATAGCGTTTCGGGAAGGAGGGTTTACGACCAGGGATGTTATTCGGTCAAGTGAATTGAAAGAGATAGGGGACCAAATTGGTCTTATATTCGGAAAGAGCAAGAGCAACAGGGCAGAGAGCGATTTTGATCAAGTAGGTTTGGCGGAAGGGGATCAACTTCTCGGCGTTTATTATCTGGCGCGGAATAAAAGGATATCGCTTGAGGAAACTTTTGCAAAACACGCTCACCCTGATATGTCGTGGTCTGTACTCAAGCGTCTCGTAAACGCCTATGAGGATTTCAAGCGCGTCAGACACAAGATAGACTTTACGGACATGATTGAGCAGTTCGTAGAACGCGCAATGCCCTTGGACATTGATGCTCTGTTCGTTGACGAGGCCCAGGATCTCTCCACCCTGCAATGGGAGATGATTAATATCTTACAGAAACAACCCAGAATCGTGGTTTTTGTTGGGGATGACGATCAAGCCATCATGGATTTCCAGGGTGCGGATGTGCAAGCGTTCCAGAATGCATCGCCTAATAAGATAGTTCTGCACCAATCCCACAGAGTACCTCGTTTGATATGGAAAGAAGCGCAGACCATAGTCCGTAGGATCGAGGGCCGCGAACCAAAGGTCTGGTATCCGACAGAGCAAGAAGGTCGTATCCAGTGGCATCAAAACGTATTGGATGTCCCTTTGCATTCCGGCAATTGGACAATCATGGCTCGAACCAACCGCTTGGTATCGGCATATGCCAAGATGCTGCGGGATGAAGGTTTTGTATATAGCCGAAAAGGTCATCCCAGCATTGCGCCCAAGACCTACGATGCGATGATGGATTGGGAGTCATGGACGAGGGGCGAATCCTTGTCGGGACCGCAGATCCGCAATGTTTATTCCTATATGAACAACGCATACGAGAAGGGCTATGGACCACGGTCCAAGAACCTTCAAGCGTTGACTGAGGATGATTTGATCACGATGGATGAAGCCATGGGTACACTGGGCTTGCTGCGCGATAAAGAATTGAGATGGCATGAGGCTTTGGATAAGATTGATCTTGAAACCAAGACATATGTTCTTAACGCTCTCAAGCGCGGTGAAAATGTAAAGCATCCCCGTATAAACCTTAGTACGATCCACGGCATGAAGGGCGGCGAGTGCGACAATGTGTTAGTAGTTCCTGATCTCTCTTATGCGGCGGCTGGAAAGCTAAAGAGAGGAGGGAATGTGGAGCATAGGGTGTTTTATGTCGCGGTCACACGGGCAAAGAAAGAACTCCATGTTATGGCACCTATGACAAATCAGTATTACGACTTATGACAATAGATTCTTTACTGAAGACAATAGGAAATCTTCTCAACGGACCCAGAGCAAAGTCTCATGGTAATTTTGTGGATCTCCATGAGCGTGTGGCGGAACTGTGGACGCCCGTACTTAAAAACGGACCAGTAACCGCTGACAAAGTGGCTTTGTGCATGGCACTTTTGAAAGTCGCCAGGGACGAGGTTGGTGAGTTCAACGAGGACGATTGCATCGATGGCGCGGCCTACATGGCTCTATGGGCATTGCTCGTAGCTCATAGGAACAAGACAAGTGATTGAGGATATCTTTGACGAAACGATTTGGACGCCACCAGACTCTCTTCCAGACCTTTCTTCCGAAAAGCTCATAGCCATAGATGTGGAAACCCGCGACCCAAACCTGAAGACGTTAGGACCGGGTTGGGCGAGGAACGATGGGGAACTGATCGGCATTGCGGTTGCTGCGCAGGGTTGGCATTCCTATCTCCCTATTGGGCATTGGGGTCGTGGCAACATGGCCAAGGATTTGATCGTCCGTTGGATGAAGGATCAACTGAAGCATGGCATGGATGTTGTCTTCCACAATGCGCAGTACGACCTTGGATGGCTTCTGACGGAGGGGATAGAAATAAAAGGCCGCATACTCGATACGATGATCGCGGCGCCGCTACTCGATGAAAACAGGTTCAGCTATTCTCTTAACGCCTTATCTGCCACGTATCTGGGAGAGCGCAAGCAGGAACAAGATCTAAGGCGAGCCGCAGGCCAGCATGGTGTGGATGCCAAGGCAGAGATGTGGAAGCTGCCGGCGGCACGAGTAGCTCTATACGCGGAAACAGATGCACGTCTGACATTCGGATTATGGGATATCCTCCATAAGAAGCTGTTGGATGACGGATGCTCGAAAATATTGGAGATGGAGCTTTCCCTTTTGCCTATCGTATTTGAGATGCGGCGCCGTGGCGTAAGGGTGGATGTGGAAAAAGCTAATGAAGTGAAGGATATTCTCACCAAGAAAGAGAATGTTCTACTCAAAGAAGTTCACGATGAAACCGGGGTTGACCTCGAACCTTGGAACTCAAAGAGTTTACAAGCGGTCTTTGATAAATTGGGTCTGAAATATGAGAAAACATCCAAAACAGAAGCCGCCAAGTTTACCAAGCATTTTCTCAAGACCCATAAGCATCCGGTTGCCAAGAAGATACTTGAGATCAGAGAGTTCAACAAAGCGAATACGACCTTTGTTGATACCATTCTTCACCATCAGCACAATGGCCGTATTCATTGCCAGTTTAACCAGTTGCGCTCAGATGACGGTGGGACTGTGTCTGGACGATTCTCCTCCAGCCATCCTAATTTGCAGCAAGTTCCCGCTCGACACCCTGTGATCAAAGAAATGATCAGGGGTTTATTTCTTCCAGAAGAGGGATGCCAATGGGGGAGTTTCGACTACAGCGCACAGGAACCTCGATGGCTAATGCATTATGCATCCCTGACACCGGCAACAAAGAACAACGAGAAAGTCAAGGAGATCGTCGCTCGCTACCAATCGGACACTCTGGATTTCCACCAGATGGTTGCAGATTTGGCCGATATCGACCGTCCACGGGCCAAGACAATAAACTTAGGCATCATGTATGGAATGGGTCTTAAAAAGCTGGCATCCGTACTGGGAGACATCCCATTTGAAGAAGCCAAGGCGCTAAGGGCGGAATATGATGAAAAAGTGCCGTTTATCGCTGATCTTGCGGCGGCTGTGATGGGCGTAGCATCGCACAGAGCCGTCATACAGACCTTAATGGGCCGTAAATGCAGGTTCCCGATGCGCGAAAAGAACGCTTTCAACACATTTTTCAAACCCATACATGTCGATACTCTCGAGCAGAATTGGCGGGAGATCATGGCGATGCCCTTGGAAGAGCGGCCTACAGAATGGCAGTTTAAGAATCCAACCCTACACAGGGTCGCGTTTACCTATAAATCGCTTAACAGACTGATCCAAGCTTCAAGTGCGGATCAGACCAAGGCCGCCATGAAAGCGTGCGTTGACCACGGACATTGGCCCATGCTTACCGTTCATGATGAGTTATGCTTTTCGATTGAAAGCGATGATCAGGTCAAAGAGATCAAGCATCTGATGGAGAATTGCGTTCCAGGGTTATGCATTCCATCTAGAATTGATGCTGGACTTGGAGCGACGTGGGGATCCGCTAAGTAAGTTGTTGAGGATATCGACTGGCTAAATATTTTTCAGCTTGTGCTAGGGTCACGCCAGTCGCATCGGCTAATCGCTGAGCGTCATAGAAAGATGATGTGGCATCCTCTAGAGTCTCAGTCGCCGTTGGCGGAACCTGTAATCCGATATCTACCGATGGTATCGGTGGTAAGGAAATTCCGGGACCGAGGTTTGAAGGCCGTCCGCCGTATACAGTTTCTTGGCCTTGAACGGCACCGGTGTCCGCTGCCGGCGGCGCAGCTTCTACAGCCTCAGCCTGATCGAATTGATCGCCTATATACCCTGTAAAGCTAAGGTCACTCAAGCCAAGGGGGTCTCGGCTGAACCCCATTTCCTGGCTAACGTCTCCCGTCACCTCCCCCAGTGTTGTACCCAAAGCTTGTTCCGCAAGTCCCATAAGCCCAAGCGATGGTTGTTCGGGATTAGTCAATCCATACGCTAGGGTCATTGCCGTTGCGGGTAATGATAAAGCGGGACTTAGCATACCAAGCCCTGTCGTGCCTAAACCCAGAACAGCCGTTCCAAGAGGAGATTCGGGATCACCTTTGACCCCTGTGTTAGGATTTGCGCTTAATGCACTAAACTCTGCATCAGACATGTTGGCAATATCAAAGGCATCAAATTCTTGGTCCCCAAGGGTCAGTGCTAAAGTTTGATTACCCAGAGCATCTTTCACATTCATATTCGCAATTTGATTTGCCTTACTTATTGCGCCAGGGGAAAATCCCTCGGACACAGCGTCACCCATAGCCTCACTGATTTTACTTCGCAGGGACGCATAGGCCATCGAGTTAGGATTCAGTCGGGATAAATCAGCGTACATCTGGGGGACATTGTTGTTAGCCAGTGCGGCAAAGGATTTTTTAGCATTGTTTTCAGCTATGGATAGCGCCATATTGAGTTGTGGCGTTTTGTGAGGCGTCATCATGGAAGAGATATCGACGTTGGCTGGTGTTGCATGGGCCGGGGAGAACACTGAAACAAACCCCTTCGTACCAGGAACTGTTGCATGTACATTCCCATAAGGACTATAGCCAGTGACACTGGATGTAGAACCTGTACCGCCGCCGCCAGCAGCAGCACCTGACGGACTTGAATGACCCGGCGCTCCCGATCCAGCCCAAAAACTAGCAATCCCACCAGGACCGCGATACTGGCCACCGTCAGGCGTTACGCCGCCACCTTGCGCTCTGAGAGTGGAAGCTTCTTCAGGGGTAATGTAGGCAAGCATGTGCTGCTGTCCGCCAAGAACCGGATTCTTGGGCAATGAGGCTATGCCGCCCTCTTGGAAAGGTTGCCTGGCACTTATTTCCGTGCCTTCGTATCGTCTTTGACCGCCAGGACCGAACGGTACTCTATCGGCTGGTGTTTCCGTAACGGCAAAGGAACCTAATTCCCTCCCTACCTCATTCGCCTTTTCCAGTATTGAATTTATACCGCGTATGGCCGAAGGCTGGGATAACCAATAATCTGTATCCCCACCCGTATATTTTAATAATGATTTATCGTCATTTGTTTTGGTTTTGACTATTTCCTGTCTCACAAACCCATCATCATCAAACTGCTCCTCCCCATCTATGGTAAGAGGTTCAGTCATCGGTATGGCAGAAAGATCCTCCGTGTGGGCATGTATTAAGCGCACCCACATTTCTTCATTCAAATTGTCAGAAAATCTATCTCCATATTCGCTGGGAAACTGAGGAAGTTTAAAATCAGGGTCTGCTTGACGAATTCTTCCAAGACCAGCGTGCATCCATTCGTGTGTCGGCGTTCCTTCCACAATAACCTGTGGGCCAAACTCTTCATCGAAGGTTTCTGCCGCAGTTATCACACTTCCGCCTGGATCATCTAATAGCTCCGGTCTATCCGATCTCCTAATTAAATATTTTTTACCAGGAGAAAGGTTTTCGTAAGCGTGTTCTGGAGGTGTGTAGCTCCCTCGAAAGCTCATGTTTCTCATATCTGCCGTGGCTGTCTTTTCGAGTGTCGCGTCCCTTCCTATTAACGCTAGAGGGTTCTGCCTGTTTGGAAACCTTCCAGCTTCGCGCATCATATATTCTGCGTCAGTCACTGGAACAGGTTCGCCGTCCACCGTCCTAGGTCGACCAGGATTCAACAAAGGATCTCTTTCGCCACCCGGCAGCACAGAGCGATCCAAAAGCTCTGATATAGCTAGATACTTCTCATCTGGCCACTCCTCCCCAGGAGGTACTTCGTCTTCAAGATATTGCTGCCTGTTTATTGCAGATCGTTCTGCCTGAGAATTATCCGGCTTGGGAGGATTTGGAAGAACAATGCCGCCTTCTTGGAAAGGTATTGTGACGTTACCCCCAACATATGTTTCATCTTCTTGTCGAGGATCAGGGTTTATATTTCTACGAAACTCCCCGGAAACCCGTCCGTCTCCCACGGGATGAGTTGCGCTGGCGGAAAATTGCCTGTTTGGATCATCGTAAAGTCCGCGCTCCATGTATTCTGCGGCTAATCTAAGATCATCACCAATACTCAACCCCGCTCCTACGCCGCGTGCTCTGGTTCCGGATTTATGCACACCGCCTGCCGGGTCTGTAGATCTATTGCGTCCCTGACCATAAGTTAGGCTAACCTCATCCAAGGTCATCCAATCAGGAGCAATACCATCTAATACATCAGACGTTTTTACTCTAACTGTGCCTTCATACCCTCTGTTTCTAAACTCAGGGTTTTGTACCCCAAACTGCCTTTTTATGTTTTCGGGTATTTTGTATTCCGTGTCACCACGGCTGTACCTACCTTGAAGCTGTAAAAGATCGTCAACATTTAGAACCCCACTTACGCCAGCGGAAGACGCAGTTTGCGTTGGGGTAGATGTTTCGGGCGCATAAAATGCTTCAGCAGAACCAGAAATAAGTTCTGACGGCAGGATGTTTGATTGTGAAGTGGATTCGCTCTGCAAGTGCATAGGTAATCCATGCCGAGAACGGATCTCGTCCAGCAATGCATCTTCTGGTATTGGCACCCCCATAAGATCTCGGGGAATGTATGGTTCTTCAGCCATCGGCCACCTCCCCTTGGCAGCAGTCGCCGTCAGCTACGCATTTGCAATCGGCGCACTGGTAATGTCCGTGAACAAAGACCTTGGGCTTTGCGCAACCGCACTTAGGACAAGGCATCCCAGCTTCGTCCGTCAAATCGTTTGGCTTGTTTTCTGTTTCCTTGTCCAACATAACTGCAATGCACCCATCCAGAGTTTGGTTGGCCTTCCTTGTAGAATTCTAAAATAAGCTGGTCATAAAGAAGATTATCCATGATCCACCGTGCAAGGTCCATGTTGGCTACACCAGGAACCTCGAAATCCACTGCCTGTCCCGTGGTATGTTGCGACCTATCAGAGGATCCCAGTTCCCGGTTCAGTGCCAGGCACCGATAGCCGCTGGATGGCGTTATAGGTATCTCGTAATGGCGCCGCACAGGCTCAAGGATGCTCGTACAGATAACCTTCAGGTTTTGTATGCTCTCCTTGTCTGGTTCATTCTTTATTCTCTTGCGATCCGCCACCTGAGATTTGGTCAATTCCCATAGTGAGAAATGCTCAGATAGCTTCATTGAGGAGTTAGACCCATTATTTGCCGGCGTACCCTTTCTCTTTCTACGGCAGATGCTGTGTTTATATTTGAAGGTCCAGCCTTTGCCCAATCCTCATAAGAGACAGGAATTTCCCTGGCCCTACGTAGTCCTAGAACATCTCTTCTGGCTTCTCGTTGCGTGTCTTCTCTTTCTGGAATTTGCCTACTCTGAGATATAATTTGCTTTTCAGTTTCTTCTTCCATTTCACCGAAGATTCCACTTCCTGCCACAATAGCTGACTCCGTAGCTAGAAGTGAGCCTATCCTGTTTATAGCGTAGCTTGTTTCACCAGCCTGCCTAGATGCTGCAAGGGATGGTAAATCAGCACCCGCAGCAATGGCTTTTTCATATTCTCGCGCTCTCATTCTAGGAGATGTTAATAGTTTAAGAATGCCTCTATTCCGTAATGCCCTGGATAATAAAATAACGCCACCCGCAGTTCCGGCAGCGGCTACCCATTGTCCAGAAGCAATCATACTTACCATGGCTACAGCGGCAGGGGCGGCAGCGATTCCACCAAACCCCTTAATGGCAACATCTGAAACATCAATGGCATCATCAGCCAGACGCGTTAAAGATTTAACCACATCTACACCAAGAATGGTGTTTAATGCGCCATTTTTATTCTGTACCATAATAGTATCTTTGAGGGCTTTACCCCACGCACCGCTCTGCATTGTTGTCTCATTCAGTGGAGTCTTCCCAAAAGAATTATATATTAGATTGTTGACTACCATGTCTTTCACGCCGCCAACTTTTTCTAACTCCGCATCTCCCACAACATTGGCTAATTTTTTATAGGAAGCTGGATTGCTCAAAAGTTTTGGAATGAGATCAGAGGGATTAGTTATAGTTCCTTTTTGAATTGCGTTTAAAACAGCATCGCCAGATTCTGAAACAGCCCTGTCAGAAATCTCTCTCAACCCTTGTATTCGGGCTTTCAGTGGTTGATTGACCATTGTTGGAATGGCATCGAATAACTGCTTTTTAGTTGCATCGTCAGCTAAACCAATAAGTCGGAAAGCATCCATGGCTTCTCTCATGCTGGGCGCAGTTTCTGCACCAAACAGCGTGTTCTGCATATCGTCTCCCAGCGCTTTGAATCTTGTCGCAAATTGGCCTGGGCTGAACTCACCTATATTATCCAGAGATTCCCTTCTAGTGTTGTCCAACCATTCTTTAGCGACAGAATTACGTACAGATTCCCTGATTAGTTTGGGATCTGTACCAGCGCGGGACAGATAGATAAAATTATCCAACTCTTTAAGGTAAGCATCTTTCTCTAGAACCTTGAACACATCATCCGCCGGCAACTCATCAATCCATGGTGAGATTTTAGGAAGAATTCCTTTAAACCCAGACTCCTCGATAAGATTTGAAGCCTGCCTGAACTGGTTACCGTCCACTAAACCCCTGACTCGTTCAATGGCCTCAGTGGCCCCTGGTTGTACTATTCTTTGGGATAATGTCGAATTGGGGGTGATAGCATCAAGATACATTTTTAATTTTGGAACATTACCTTCCTCAACCAGAACTCTTAAAATATCCCTATTGCTGTTAAATAATTTATCTTTGGTTTTTTTCATTATGGTATTTACAGCAACATTATTGAATTGTTCTTGCCCCTCTCCAAACAATTTATTGGCTGCTCTCCACTGTGCCAAGCCTTGGCGCAGAGCTTCTTTCTCTCCAGGGACAAGTGCTTGTGTGTAATGCTGCCCCCCTATTTTTTTACCAGCGGCATCCACGGCACCTTTTGGATGTCTTAAAACTTTGAACCCTCTCGCCAAATCTAGAGAAAGTTTACTAAACTCCCCATCTAATATCCCATCTATAGCCTTTATTATTTTTCCGATTCCAGCTTGGGCGGAATTAGCAACAAGATCAGGATCTCCTTTGGAAAGACGTAGCGTGGCCTTCAATTGCTGTAATTGACCTATAGGCAATTCCCCCAATTCCTCCAATTTATTGAACAAAGTACCCTTGTATTCTCCAAACGGATTTTCCTTTTTGAGACTCTCAATCACTTTTTTAATGGGTTGAATGGAAAAAACGCCATCTGGACCCATGGTTTTAGTGGCTATGTCATATAGATTATTGGATTCTTTCCTGAATAAAGTGGAAACAAGTTGAAGTGCCTCAGAATATTCTCCCGGAAGCCTTTCGGATGCCACAAATTTAGCTTCATAACGAGCGAGTTCTGTTTTAACAATATCATCAAGATGTTGCTTGGTGATTTTAAAGGCTTGCTCTGGGTCTGCCAGTTTTTGACCTATCAAATTAGCAATGAAGTGATCGTTCTCATATAATAATTTTACCGCGTCTTGTTGAGAAACAATTCCGTCATCCACATCCTTTAAAAGTTTTGTTATGAATTTAACATTATCTTCTCCCACTCTGGGATTCGGCATAATCTTTTCATTTACCGCAAGCGCACGGGCCGCTAGAGCTTTGCCAGCCGCCGCTTGCACGCTGGGTCTAGCTCCGGCTGCTATCAGTTGTTTAAATCTGGATCTCGCTTCTTCAGTGGCTAAACGACGAGCTTTCTTTCTAGTCATTCCAGTTGCGACAAGCTGTTCTATTCTCTGAGAGGAAACTTGTGGTCCCGGTCCTTTGAGCAATCTCCCAATGCCTTTTGCAACCAGTCGGCCACCACCCTCGAAGAAAGCATTAAGCACACCCTCAGTGGCGATCATTCCGGCAACCTCGCCAGCCGATTGACGATTTAATCCCTGCGCCCATTCAACCCCTTCATCAGCAGCCTTTGCCAAAGCTGCTGCACCACCTACAATGGCCATTCCGGGGATAAACCCGACTCCTGTTGCGGCTATGCTGGCACCAATTGCAGCTATAACTGACGGACCAGATTCTCCTCCAACATCTATAATGTCTTGCCATGTAAATCCGGGCTCATCTAGATAAATCGATCCAGAATCGGCCAGATTATATCTCTCTCGTATTTCAGGAGCGACTTTAGACTGATCAATAACAAATGTATCTTCTTCAACTCTGCGGCTACTGCCTTCGCCAAGAAGTTTATTTAAAAGATTTTGTTTTTCTTCATCATTATCCATACGAGCCAATTGATACCGTAGCCATGTATCCGTAACTTCGCCTTCGGGATCTTCTACAACAGGCTCATCGACCTTCACCTCTTCTGTCACTACACTATAATCAAAAGGCTCATCGGTATCTGAAGGGGATAACTTCCTGAGACGATCAAGCTCTTCCTCTGTAGGCGTATCACCAGCAATTTTAACTGGAATAACCCCTTCCGGAGTATTGATGTTAATAACACCCATTGTGTAATATACCTTTTGTCACGTAGTCAGATCATATTTAAAGAAGTCTTTGCCTTTTCTTTTTTCTATTTGCTTTTTAGACTCTTCTACTTTGGATATGTCGGCTGGAGCTAAATCCGCAGATCTACCAAATCTAGTAGCTATTCTCATAGCTTCGTTATCTACTTTTATAACTGCTCTGTCGATACTGTCATTGAGTTCGTCTAGAGCCTTGTAAATAACACTGGGATTCGTAGCCATAATGGCTGCGTTAAATCCTGTTACCGTATACATGGTCTGCCCAGTATCTCGATTGATATCTACATCAACCGAAAACCCAAGAGTTCTTGCAACTCTGGCACGGTCGGCATCGGATATGGTTTTTCCGCTTTCCCCAAGAAGAATTGGAGCTATTTCCGCTAATATAAGACGGGCTTCAATTTCAAAGTGTCTTGTTTGACTAAGATCCCCCCCAATTAACGCTCTTCCAAAACGGGCCAATTCTCCTTCGCCGCCGCCGAAACCTACTAGCGCGTCGCCAATTCTCTCTTTAAATCCCCCTATGCCAGTAAGCCTTTTTAAATCATCTCTATTGGCCAGTTTCAATATCCGATCAGATAAACTGGTAAGAGGCGCTCTACGTGAACTCCAAGCGTGATAGACAGAATTCCAATTTCCAGGCGTTAATATATCTTCGGGCATTAATCCGCTACGAATTCCAGCGATATCGGCAGGAATAAAGGAAATAGTTGTTCCTTCGTCTCGGCCAAAAGCAAAGATTTTAAGCTCTTTGGGCGTACCGCCAAGTTCATTTAGCTGTTTTAATGTCAACTCACCAGGTTCTCCGCTAAGATCATCGAGTGATACGGTAGCTGGTTTTACTTCAACAATTGGCACACCTGCACTTTGTAGCCTTCGTGCTTCCATGTCAGTTAAAGCAGGCCAAGACATAAGTTTCGGAACAACGAAAGACCCTTCTTCAGCATTTGGATCCATGACTTTGTTATCAACAAGAGATGGTTTTATCGTTATGTAGTTCTTTCTTGTCCTGTTTTCCTTGTCTATTTCTGCCTGTTGCGCTCTCTGCTCTTTCAGAATGCCTATTTTTGCTCCCCGTTGCTCTGCTTCAATACCACGTATGAGCGTCCGTTGATCACCTTCCCTAGAGAGTTTTGTCTCAATAGCCAGTTTGGCAATGGTCATTTCCCGTTCGCGCTCTTTTTCTTTCTGCGCTGCTTTAAAGTTCATCATTGCCGGCAATGCTTGTTGGATGCCTTGCCCCACATTGACCCAAGCATTTCGATCTTTTCCAGCAGCTATGGATGCTCCTAACATCAAGAGAAGAAGACCTTCCATTTGTGGATCGTCTTTTGTCCTCGGCAAGAGAACATCTATCTCTTCTGCCATTTTTTTAGCATCAAATGATTCACCTCTTGCCGCCGTTAAAGCGTCACGGAAAACATCATCAACAGTTTGATTAACAACAGTTGCTGGAATATTGGGATTATCTGGAGATTCCCCAGTTGATGACACCCATTCTTTAAGTGAGACTAGAGATTTTTCCCTTTCTTGTATTTCATACGCTACTCGTGCTGCTTTCATATTCGCTTGAGAACTGCCCCTCGGAGCATACTGCTCCTCGCCGCCTGGTCTACCAACAAGCGCCGCGTCTTCTCCAAGGCCCATTGTGCCAACGTCAATGTCTGCATCCGTGAGATCTGCGGGGAGTTCTTCTTTGTCTGGTGATATTATTTCTTCTGCGGGTTGGGCGGCTGGTGCTTCATCCTTGGAAAGAAGGTCAGGGGTAGGTTGGTGAAAATTCTCATCTTCATAATCGTAGAGGATATTATCGGGAACTTGATCCAGTGTTTGTGGGAAGACAGCAATTCCTTCCGGGTCATAATAAATTCCGCGTTCTAAAACAGATGCCTTACTAACTTGGTCTGCGGGTATTATCCCCACTCCCTCCTCAGTATCAAAAGCTGCTGGAGCAACGGCGGGCTCTATTTCCTCTTCTGCAAGAAGTTGCTCTGACAAAAGCTCTGGTCTGTTTGGATCGGGACCAGATAGCGGTGGTCCTGCTTCTTCAGCGGCTTGAATTATTCCCACTCCCGGATCTTGAGCTAAGATCGCATTTCTCTCGGCTTCAGACGGCATTGTTTGGTCGTCAGAAGATATAACACGTGGGGCTTCCGCCACTTGTATGCGCGGCTTAGGAATTGGTAAACCGCGTTCCTTTGCTGCATTAGCAACATCAGCATAAATCGGATTGTTGGGATCTAATCTCTGTAATAACGTAATAACTTCCTCATTCGACGTATGAAGCCCCCCTGGTGTTTCATACATTTCGTCTGGTTTAATTGAAAGAGCATATTGAACTTGCCTTCTAAGATCATTAGCCCCTCCCTCACGAAACTTGGCTATTCCACCATCGGCCATGGACAGTGTAGGACCGCCTTGCGGATTAATGGCATCGTTTGCAACTGCATTTATCAAGTTGGGAGAGGATGCAAGAATGCCCATAGGCTGCATGTTGGCCATAGGATTGCCCGCGCCAACCATCCCGCCACCCTGGAACAATTTCCGGTTAGCAAGGACCGACCTTAAAGGACGATTATGCAGTGATCTGCGCATCATGGATTCCCGCCAGTACTAAATATGTCGCCAAATGGATTACCCAGAGCTCTCTGTAGGCCGAGGGCTCCGACCCCTGCGCCTATGGCTTGCGAGAGAGGACTAGGCGATGGCGCGGTTGTTACGCCTATTGTAGATGCGCCACTTCCTATCGCGGGCTTGAAGATATCACCCGTAAAACCAATTCTCTGGAAGGGTTCATAGGCTTGCTGTAACTCAGCCTGCCGGCGAGCATCAAGCTCGCGTTGCTGCTGCGTCTGACTTAGGGCGCCTAAGCCCGTCAAGGATTGTACTTCCTGTTCCACAAGACCTTGTCCCATACCGGCAAGATTGGCTTGCAGAGTTCCAAACTGGCCTATGCCAGACCCGGTCCTTATGCCTTCCTGAGATTGTGCTTGTCCTACTTGAGCCAAAAGCTGGGAAATGCCTTGTTGGCGCCGCTGCTGGTTCTCGAATGCCGTTGATGCGGAATTCTGGGCTTGGCTGAAGTTTCTTGAAAGATCCTCAAAAATACGTCTGCTTTTTATATCAGCTAAATTTCTATCCAGTTCCGCACCTTGGATTCCAAAGCGACTTCCCCCAAAAGCGCCGCCCTGAACAGCTTGCGCGGCTAATTGGTTTTGTTGGATATCCGCTTGACGTTGATATTCGCCAAGAGCCTCTTGAGTGACGAGTTGTTGGTATGGATCGAGATAAGGCTGCAATCCTTCAGCCGTTGGAACAAATGTCTCTCCTGTTCCAGTCGCTTGTGCAGCCGCCTGACCGAATAATCCTGGAACTCCCGCTGTCTGCTCTTGGAGTGTAGCAAGACCTTGCTCTATCGTTCCTGCACCCTGCGTTAAGTAATCCTGAAACTGGCCAATTCCCTGACCTTTAGTTATCGCTTGCTGCGTGAGAGGATCAAGTCCTGCAACCTCAATATCAGGAATATCAACAGGCGTTTCTCCTCGAAGGAAAGCCTGATCGAGAAGACGCCTCTGGAATTCTTCGAGAAACGGCGCTTGCCGTATAATACTGGCAGTTGTTGTTGTTTCGACCATTACGCGGCCCTCTCAAATCTAGACATGAGGTCGTACATTCGAGCGGCTCCCATATCTCTGCTTCCATTGCCGGCGCCTCTGACGGCATCGGCAGTCATGACGAATTCGCCATCCGACAACCGTGCCGGAATACTATCAGAGATCCCTGATCCAGGACCCACGATCTCACCACCACCCTGCAATGTTATAATTCCGCCTTTGGCTGCCGCCGCAGTAGGTTGACCGTACATGTCTGTAATAAAGTTCTGGGCTTGTTCCAGACTAGCTCCCGTAGCATCTGCCAAGGTTTGAGGATCGGTGGACGGGACTATTCCAGCCTGTGCCAATAACTGTTGGCCTTCCGGTGTATCCTTGAAGTTTGGATTTGCTTCTTTACCTTGCAGATATTGATCATACGCATTGCGTTGCGGATCAGCCAACGCTCGTTGCTGTTCCGGTGTTAACTCGTCATTGTCACCGGACAGTGCATAAGTAAGACCGGCGATAAGTGCCGGGAGAGTAGCTTGTTCCACCAGCCTGGCGGCAGTTTCGCCACCCCATCCTTCCCACAATCCCGATCCGGATTCTTTAGCTGGACCAACCAACTCACCCCCACCTACGCCAGTGCGAGTATCTTCAAAAAGCCGAGTTTCTGGCACATATTCACCTTGAGGGGGGGGCTGAGTTTTCTGTGCTGGTGCGGCCTTTGCGGCATTGTACTGATTCCAGTTTGCATAGCCCTGCTCTGTGAACACGTTATTCTGATCTATAGCTCCAACTTGCTGCAATGCCTGAAGTTCATCTTTAGGAAGCATTACAGGCTGATTTGATGGAGATCGGGCAAAATCGTGTGGTTGACCTGATACTAACCGGGATTCCGGTCCAGCACCTATCTGCTCCGGAACCTGATATTGTGGGAGTAATCCCGTATATCCCTTCGATCCAAAAATACCTTGTTCAAAGGGACTAGCCTTACCTCCCTCGAACGTACCTCCTATTGCTTGGAAGGGTTCTTTCAATCCGCCCCAGAGACCGGATAAGAAACCTGTGTCTGCTTGTTGTCCGGAAAACCCGCCCTGAAGACCTCTACCTAAAGCACCTATCCCATAAGTTATGGCCGCGTTTTTAGCGACATCGCCCCATGAACCACCTTGCAATTTCGTAACAAGACCTGAAGCAATAATTCCACCAATGCCCGGTGCAATCATATTGCCCACTATCGGAGCAACATAAGGCAAAGCCTTCTTGAAGACCTTCTTGACAGTTTTGAATATCTTCTTGAAGAAGAATTCCGGCTGCCCGGTTATGGGATTTATGGAGTTAAGGCTGTTGCCAACAACATAGCGATTGGGATCCCTAATCCCCATTACCTTCATCTGATTGAATAAATCAGCCTTCAGTTTTGGGTTCGCGTCAAATATCTCTCCTGGGATAAGGGTCTCGCCATCCGAAGCATGGACCATGTACGAATCACCATATCGCCCAAGCGTGGCCAAGCCGTTGGCAAGAGCCGCTGCCGAAGGTTCTCCATTAAATTTTGGCGATGTATATGCCATCAAAATACCTCTAACATAATCAAGTCATTTCTAAAAAGCTACCAATCACATGTAATCTATTGGCATTCGCAGCAGTTACCTTCAACACTTCAGATTCTTGGATGACCAAGGGTTGCGTCAAAAGTTCAGCCGTTCCATTTGCTGTCGTTGCTTTCACATTATAAAGTACAAACACCGCCGCAGCCGAATCAGTTATAGTTACCGTGATAGTGGATGTTGAGCCACTATCATCCGCTACCAATAAAGACTTAAAAATAGCCGTCGTTGCCGCAGGCGCAGTGTACAAAGTTGTCACACCAGTA
>Ga0080013_1002352_pt1 | contig 22378 bp, 12 predicted proteins | sample ETNvirenome_6_85_FD_69236 | JGI IMG/M metagenome (GOLD analysis project Ga0080013, IMG submission 69236) | Marine viral communities from the Pacific Ocean - ETNP_6_85 (SPADES assembly) (version 2) | ecosystem: Environmental > Aquatic > Marine > Oceanic | place: Pacific Ocean | collected 2013-06-19 | reverse complement strand
CCGGATTGGATATACATATCTTCTAAGGAGTACGATCTTTTAAGCCCTCGTGAATGCATTCGAATGTTACAGGAAAATAAGCCTGATGCAATCCTTCACTTAGCCGGCAAGGTCGGCGGCATTAAAGCTAACAAGGAAAATCAAGCAACTTTTTACTATCAAAACATGATGATGAATACCAACATTATTGAGAGTGCCTATCAGTATGGCGTTAAAAGAGTATTGTCTTCTTTGAGTACGTGCGCTTTTCCAAATATCGTAAAAGACTATCCCTTCGCGGAGGCAGATATATTTGATGGCCCCCCTGCAAAAACTAATTTTTCTTATGGATACACTAAAAGAGCGCTCCACGTTCAAACACTATCTTACAGAAAACAGTATGGGGTTAATTACTCCACCTTCTGTCCCTCGAACATATACGGACCTGAAGATCACTTTGACCTGGAAAGATCCCACTTTATACCAGCACTGGTAAAGAAGTTGCACGATGCCAAAGAGGGCCAGACTTTAGAATTCTGGGGTACCGGCAAGCCATTAAGGCAGCAACTGTATGTCAAAGATTTAGTAAAAATAATACCAATGTTATTAGAAAAGCATAACTCTTCGTTACCTATAATAGTTTCTCCAAACGAAAATTTAAGTATCTCGAAGATGATTGAAATTGCTATAAAAACAATTAAAAAAGATGTTGATGTTGTATATAATAATAAACTAGATGGACAATATAGAAAAGATGGCTCCAACAGCGAGTTTTTAAGCTTGGTGGGGGACTTTAAATTCACAAATTTTGAGGATGGATTTAAGAGCACCTACGAATGGTATAAAGAGAATCAAGGAAGATTAAATTGAAGACGGCATTAGTAACGGGCGTAACGGGTCAGGATGGATCTTATTTGACTGAGCTTTTATTGGAAAAGGGATATCAAGTCGTAGGACTTAAAAGAAGAACATCAACAATTTGTACCGAAAGAATTGATCACATTTTCAACAATCCTAATTTTAATATACGCTATTTTAACTTAAATGACCCCGGATGCTTCTGGAAATTGATATTAGAATACAGGCCAGACGAAATATACAACCTAGCAGCCCAATCACATGTAAAAGTTTCTTTTGAAGCACCTGAAGAAACAGTTCAGTCAATCGCTTTAGGTACCCTTCGTATGTTAGAGGCAGTTAAGACAATCGATCCCACGGGAAATCAAATAAAAGTTTATCAAGCTTCTTCTTCTGAGATGTACGGCGATAATCCAAATTATCCATTTAATGAACAATCGCGGTTCACACCAGCCTCTCCGTATGCGTGCGCCAAGGTATTTGCGCACAATCTAGTAAGAAACTACAGAGAAAGCTACAGAATACACGCTTCTAGTGGAATTCTATTTAACCATGAGTCTCCGCGAAGAGGTAAAACGTTTGTCACGAGGAAAATAACCACTGCAGCAGCAAAAATTAAAATGGGCCTACAGGATAAACTATTTTTAGGCAACTTAGAAGCTAAAAGAGATTGGGGCTTCGCTGGCGACTATGTAGAAGCTATGTGGTTAATGCTACAGCAAGACGTCCCGGACGATTATGTGATCGCAACCGGCGAGACACATTCTGTGAAGGAGTTTTTAGATTGTGTATTTGACCATGCCGGCTTAAGCGTAGATAAGCATGTGGAAATTGATAGCCGCCTCTTTAGGCCACAGGAGGTACCTTATTTGCTTGGAGATTCTATAAAAGCAAAAAGGGTTTTAAAATGGGAGCCCAAAATTAAATTTGAGGAGCTGGCCAAGATGATGTACGATGCAGATTGGAATAATATGTGTGAGACATATGGAATTAACAGGAGAAAACAAGCATGAGCAGCGAATTTAACTTATCAGATCAAGCAGTGGGGGCAGTTATGATGTCCCTGCAAAAAAGCCTTATGGAACAAAGTGACATTGTTCCAGTCTTAAAAAACTTTAAGTTTAAACTTTCAGAACAAGGGCTGGTGGTTTTAAATCCGCCTCTTGTTAAGTTTAATGATGAATTTGAAGAACAGCTTCAAGCCAAGACAGTTGAAGCTGAATAATGCCTACCTATATTTATCATTGTTATGAATGCGAAGGCGAATTCAAAATTCGTCATGGTATGAAAGAGACCTGTGACGAGTGTGATTGGTGTGGTTCTCCCAACTTGGTGAGAGTGCCTTCCAATTTCTCTACTCTTCAAACTCATGAAAAGAAAGAAAAGGTTGGCGATCTTGTTAACGATTTTATAAAAGATTCAAAACACGAGCTTGACCAACAAAAAGAAGGCTTAAGAAAGGAAAGATAGTGATAGAGTTTTTTCTAATATTATCAATAATACTGAATTTATTAATGGGGTGGTATATTACCCAGCTCATTAAGCGTTTCCTTAACGTTTCAGAAGATCTAGATGAGTTTTTTAACCTATTAGGTGAATTTTCAAACCATCTGGAGATCATTAACAATATGGAAACTTACTACGGAGATACTACTCTACAAAATCTTGTAAGGCATTCGAATGAGATAATTGATCTTTCAAACGAAATTAGAACAATATATGATGTTGACTATGAACCACAAGAGAACGAAGATGAAAATACGGAATAATATATGGCTAGAAGAAAAAATCATTATTTTACAAAGGTTCATGAAGAAGCAATAATTCAATATTGTCTTTCAACCGACCAAAAAGAAAGAAATAGATTATATGAACAATTAATAGGACCAGCTTTCGATGAGATGGTAGATAAAATTGTTTATACTTATAAATTCACCAACCTCCCAAACATCGATTGCCTTAAAGAGGATTGTAAGAACTGGCTTATAACTATTTTAGATAAATATGATCCTCATCGAGGCTCCAAAGCCTTTTCCTATTTTAGTGTAATCACAAAGAATTGGTTTATTCATAAGGTTAAAAAAACAACCCAAAGATCAAAAAGAGAAGTATTAGTAGAGGATTACACTGTTGGAGTGCAGCAGGAAAATATTTCTGGCAACAATCCTTTGGTAATGTATAATACGTATATTGATGATAGAATTAGAGAAGAATTTTGGGCCAACTTCAAAGGCTTGATAGAACACTGGGAAACTCTGCCAGTGCGCGCAAATGAAAAGAAGGTAATTCAGGCGATCAAAATATTGTTTGAAGAATCTGAGAATATAGAAATTTTCAATAAAAAAGCTATTTACCTATACATAAGAGAGATTACAGGCTTGAACACAAAACAAGTCGTAAGTAGTCTGAATAGAATACGAGCAAGGTATAGGGAATTTAGAATAAAATGGGAGAAGGAAGAATAAAAGATGTTGATCATTATCTCAACGAATCAATAAAAAACATCCGTGATGATCGAGCGGTAACTTCAAATCTTTTAACAGATTTAGTGTTAGAAATGAAGAAATGTTCCGACCTGGAGACTCATAAACATTTAGGTGTAATTGCTGCAAAATATGTAGAGACTCTACAAAGATCAAATGAACAACTTGTGAAGATTTCTGCTCTATTAAACAAGCGGCAAGACAGCCCTGTCGAGCTAGACGATCATGACAGAAAACAACTGTTTGACTTAATACAGAGCGAGAAGGGATAAATAGATGTCCGAAACTCCCAACGTTACGCAAATTCCACCCGGATATTTAAATGACATTTTAGGCGACCCCGCTAATTCATGGAGTACGAGGGTTAGTGCAGATGAGTCTCCATGGTCTTTGCTGGGCCGAGCCACAGCCGAGAGGACTTCAAACACTTTAGATACCATTGGTGCGTTGAGAGGGATTTTACTAAGAGTAATAGTGCCTGCCGATGCTCCCGCATCTCCCGTCAATGAAGCTCTAAAGGCTTTTAATGTAGCCGTACCGGAATTAAAAAAGTATGTCGTCAGAATTCCAGAATTTAGTCATGCTATTCCTGCTCCAGAAAGCCTAAACGCAGATGGAAAAACCAACACGCCTTTTGATAACATTTTAATAGACATGCACCAAGAGCAGTTTATTTTTGAAGCTATAAACACAGAAGTAGACAGCATAGAGGTTCAACCGGGCCAAGAGGTTTGGGTTAGGTTCGGCAATTCAGCGGCCCTTTCGGATCCGCAATATCTAGGGCCTGTAGAGGTCGGCCCCACTGTCGCTGGCTCGACTGTAAGCGCACAGAGTGCCTGCAGAGGTCAGTCACAATATGGAAGCGACGGAGCACCAGGAGCACCTATTGGTGGCCGTTATGTGGCCCCCGTCACGACAGCAGCCGGCGAGCCAATCGCGGTCACGCTCGGCCGCCAAGAAGCGCCTGCCGGTACCGTCGGTGATAACTTGTTATTGTATTATCTCTACGAAAGGCAATTACAATTTCTAGAGCCGTTAAAGGAACACTGGACAAAAGATAATCTTAAGAAGTATTGCCAATATGCAGCTTCAAATTATGGAGAAACCGAAGCTGAAAAGAAATGGTTAGCCGAGATGGCTTGGGGTGTGATGTTTGGAGAAACTGACGAGACCTATCAACCAAGGGGCATTTTTGCCGCAAGTCCAAGCGAGCCGGCCGGCCAGAAACAAACTGCCTATGGGATGGGTCAGATTATAACTGCGCGCTTTAGAGGTGAAAAAAGAATTTATGGGGATTCAATAAGCTGGGCACATCATGACTTGTTAGACCCAGCTATGACCATTAACACAATTATTCTTTCATATAAACGCCTGTGGAAGAGAAATAACGGCCCACCCCCGGAGGATAGCAGTCAAACAGGAGATTGGTGGGCCGGCCCTGGCGCAGGAGCCGCAAAAACCGACCAGATAAAAGCCCAAGGCCCAGGAGTTTTAGTTTTGGATAAAGATGAAGGCACCGAAAACCCGCCTAATGCCTTTACAAATCCAGAACTTCTAGAAGAATGGAAGAAAGTAGCAGAAGAAAGACCACTTCCATTGTACATAACTTACGAACAGTGGAAGGAGAAAGTCCCTCCAACACCAGAGAATATATACCCCAACTATGGAATAACACCAGACCAAACAGCACCAGAAGGGCTAGCCGGCCGAGGACCAGCCGAGGGAACTAATGCTAATGTTCCCGGCGCCAACACTAGCATAGAGAGGCCGAATACCGAAAACCCACCACCGCTGCCGGAAGGAGACACATCGAATACTGCAGATACCGGTGAAAACCCGGAGGAGACCCCTCAAACTGCTGAATCTGCCGAGCCGTGGACAAAGGTTGAGAGTATCCCCCGCGTTCATGTTAGAGGAAAAAATAGAGGAAAAGGTCGAAGCGAGTGGGGTGTTCCAAAAATGGTGGAGTATCTTCATGGGATGGCTAATATTCCCGGTGGTGAGAATGAGCCAAATGGAGGCGGCTGGTGGATTGGAGATATTTCCCATCGCGGCGGCGGAATCCAAGTGGGGCACCAATCGCACCAATCAGGCATCGATGTTGATATAACAGTTCCGGTGAAGAACGGCAAGATGGGAGGAAATATGGGGGCAGGCACACCAGAAAACCCCCAAAACTTTACTTTTGCTAATGTTGGAGTTAATCAGCTAGATACTGAAGTTTGCATGGCATACTTTAAATATTCTCTACCTTACGTTAAGAAAATTCTTTTTGATCAAGCTTTAATCAATAAGTGCAAAACGACGGGCCAAGAATGGGTCCAGCAAGGTAAGATCACTCAAGAAGAGTATGTTAGAATTTTTAGAATCGTTAAACATTGGCCAAATCATGCCAACCACTTTCATACAAGATTGAGCACTCCTGGAATTAAAGATCCGCAGTCAAAAGGACGTCGCGACCCTAATGCACCAGTTTTAGAGCAGGGACAAGAACCAAGTACCGGCGCAATACGTCGCGGTTCGCCCGGCTGCGGGCCTGGTACTGTTGGGGGTAGCAATGGCCGAAGACGCGGAGGCATAGGAAGCTCTAACTTGCCTCCTTCACGAAGCGCCAATTTAACCCCGAGAACGACAGCAGATAAATATAGAGAGCACATAAAAGCACAAAAGGAAAGGATGAAAGAAGCAATGAGCCGCCAACCGTCTTTAGCCAGTAAAAAAGGCTCCCATAGGGGTGTTAACAACATTATTGTAGGTGGTCAACCGGTTGCTACCCCCTTTAAGGTTATAAGATATGACGGCACTGTCCCAGGATTTCCGCAAAAAATAGAAGGATCTGGAAAAGCTTGGTGGGATCCTGAGTTTCCACAATCTACAAGTCGAGTTGCGCTAAGTAGAACACGTGGTGGTACCAATCAAGGCTGGTATAGAAAAAATGAAACTATAACACATGTAACTTTTCATAACTATGGGAATGCCACTGCACGTGAATTTAAACCGGGGTACTCAATTGCTGCGACTTTTGCAAAAAGAGGATTTATAGGGCATTTCTTTATCGCCCCAAACGGCCAAATATGTCAAGCTGCAGATATGTTATGCAGAACCAGCCACAATGCTGGAAAGCCGCTAGGGACTGGAACAAACGGCTTTTCAATAGGCATCGATCTTGGTCCTGGCGCACACAGCCACCGCGTTCAAGGTGAAAATCTTTCTGAAACAGCTGTATTGCCGCCCGAAGCAGGTCGCATACATCTTAGAAGATACAACATGGATAGCTGGAAACGCCCAACTTCAGTGAGCGTGGGCAAACGCGCCACCCATGAAGCCGCATATGCATTGATTAAATGGTTTGAAGGGCAAACCGCCATTAAACATAAGTATGCATTTGCCGATGCGCGTTTAGATACCGCACAATTAAGAGAGTCAAATGTACAAGCGCATAGTCAACTGGAAAATAATCGAATAGATGGTATGACTTATATATTCTGGGCCGGCGCATATAACAAGCCAGGCAAAGTGGAGATTGATTTTTAAAAATGTCACCTTTATACGAAAGAGTAGTTGATCTCACTAACGTCCCTCCTGCAGAAAAAGAAGTGATGTCTACAATGTCTAGGCAATCTCGTATTGATACTTCTGGTATAAACGGCGATCAGTTAATTGAAGCGATTCCTCGTCTCAACAGCGCAGCCTGCGAAAGGGTTATTGAAGGGCAAAATAATACTTTTATTGTCCTCGGAAGAGACAGGCTTGGAGGGACTCTTCATGGCTATGGAGGCATTGGCCACCCACGATGCGGGACAATAGACATTGTTGCTGGTAGGATGTCCAATTTAGTAGTCACAGAAGATTCTACAGTTGGCCCAGTTCAGGTCAACCCCAACACAGCTTTGGACGCCTCTAGAATATATATATCGCAAAAAACAGATGTTGATAAAAACTTTAATCTGGCCGATGGAAAAGTAGGAAAGTCTGTAGGAAAGGCAGCAATTGCGATCAAATCAGATGCTGTTAGAATCATAGCGAGAGAGGGGATTAAACTTGTTACCGGGACTGATATAATCAATTCTAGAGGGGCCAATTTGGTTTCTGTTAGCGGCATTGATTTAATAGCTGGAAATAACGACTCTTCTTTACAGCCGTTAGTCAAAGGAGAGTCCCTTGTAGAAACCTTAAGCTCAATGATAGACAGAATAAGCGAACTTAATGGGATTGTAGATGCATTTGCTACTTATCAATTGGAGTTAAATAGTAAATTGATGAACCACACACATCCTGATGTGATTAATATGGCCATAGGAGCAATTGGAGGAACTGGGCCCGATGCTCTCACAGATGGTTCCACGCTTCCTTCGCCAAAAGTAGCGAAAGCGGCTATGAAAAATATATTTGCTTTAAACAGCATCACAAAAAAAGATCTGTTAACAAACAAGGTTAATCTAGGAAGGCTGAGAACTACGTATCTGAAACCATTCAGTACTGAATATATCAATAGTAGATATAACAACACAAATTAAGAGAAGATTATGGCTGAATTACAAAATTGGTATGAAAAACAACAACCTTATGTAGAGGCGATGCCCGACGGCGACTACTGGGTCGTTCCGGTAAGGTTTGATAAAGACGATGATCTATTAAACATCTTTCGAACTACAACCGGCCAACTACAAATACAAGAATCTCTTTTTAAAGATGATGCAATGATGCTTGAGATAAAAGAACAAGCGCTTGAGACTTTAGTCGCATTTTTAAATAAATTCCCACCAGCGACTCAAGAGTTGGAAGCTCAGTCAATGATACCCGACAATGCCACTGGTTTTCATGTCGATGTGGTGCCCGACGGAAAATTACACATAAAAGTATTGTTTTGGAAAAGATGGGTTGATAATTTGGTTGAATCTCCAACACCCACGAGTACTGCAGAAGATCCCCTATTAGAAGAGGGTATGTTTGCTACGTTCTTAAGAGGAAGCTATCTGATTAGTAACATTGATAAACTAGTGAGATTGCTTAACTTATTTAAAAAACAAATAGAAGAAAGCAATATGATTGTCGAGGGCCTCGATATTGATTTCGAGATAGAACAACTTCATAAAGTAAAGCCGGCCCTGAATAGATTTATAGGTCAAAATTTCCCGGGAGACGATGTTTCAAAATATAGATTAACTAGCGAGAACGACAAGAGAATAGATATCGGCTTCACTCGCGACTATAGATTACTTTATGTTTCTATGGTTCTTGGTAATATATGGGAGCCCAATCCACTAAGTGGACAGCTGACGGCCACATCAAAATTTCTTAATGTGGGCATCGATGATCTCAAAAGTACACCCCCGTTTGATCATAAGCGAACTAACACATTTTTATTTCTATTAAATGATATAGTGTTTAAATACGGTGTCCTGCTGCAATCGCCACCTAGCAATAGAAATGAAGATAACCTTCCGCCATGGCAAGATTTCATTAATCGGTTCGTATATAAAGATGATTCTAATGAAGTTGTGGTTCTCACGAACAATACACCACAAGTTGAACAAGAAACACAGAGTGCTACGGAGCAGACATCTACGCTGCCTCAAGTAACCGATACGATCACTCCAGTGGGCCCAACGCCAATCTCTCCCGAGCTTAAAGAAGAGCTGGCTAGAGAAGCTAGCAATTCTAGCGAAATGGTTATCGATACCAAACTAAAAGAGGCTCTCGATAACAGCGCGAATATTGACTCGCTAGAAGACGTATATGGCATCCTCAACACAATATCAATTGGTGCCCTTACCAAGCTAGCTCTTTCTTCGGTACAGACATGCTTATCGCCAGCAGATGTCGAAGAAATGTATTGTAAAGAGGATTTTATATCCTTAACCATGCAAGAAGTAGAAGGGGTTATAATGCCCTGTTTGTACAATTCCGCAGCAGCAACCGCAGCAACCACAGCCACGGGCGCCCTTATCGCTGGACCTGCCGCTCCCGTCTTTGTTGATCGTGGATATATGGCTGATGATTTACAGAGTATAATAGATAATAAAAGAAAAGATTTGCTAGAAAAGGCCCAGGGCTTCTTCCCGGGTAATTTCGAGCATGAGCCCGACGATGATCCTTTATATTCTACAAACATCCCTTCAGCGGACGATATAGAAAAAATAGAAACTCTGTATTGTACGAATTCCAAATTTAGAGAACAGATTGGAGGAAATTCTCCAACAGATCTTAAGCAAGAATTAGACGATTATTTCTCATCTTTAAGCGTAGAAGAGAAGGTAACACTATGCTCCTGTATCTCCGACAATTATGGATCTAAAGTCGATTCTACGAGTGATTTTGACCTTTTATTGTATACTCTTGGGGGCGCAGCAATTGCGGCTCTCATCGCTAATGGTTCTATCTCTCCAACAATGGGCGCTTTGGTTGCAGATCAGTTAGGAATTCCAATGAATGCCCTTTTAGGACAGGACACTCCACCCACAACAGATTTCATTAGGGACTATCAAGAGCAATATGAAGCTTCACTATTAGATATTGTTGAGTCTATTTTAGTTGGCTCCATCGCTATGATACTAGAATTAGTAAAAGATAAATTATTTGGTGGAAGTCCGGAGCAGGAGTTGTGCGGCGCCCCAAGCGATTTATATCCGTTTGGAACGATAAGTCCGCTAAGCCTTATTACACAATCCCCTCCTCGAACAAGAGGGAACGTTCCATATGGAGAGTTTGATGCAGCTGATATAATTGCGGACTGCTTTAATAAAAACAAAGTAAGGTACGCAGAGGTTAATCAAACTGTTGATTTTCTTAACGACGTTGCCTCTTTAGTTACTGCTAGCGGATTACGTGGCTTGTTTAAACCTTCTCTAAGTGGCATGCATACCACAAAAAACTTTCAAAGAATATTAGATTTGGCTGCAAAGAAGTACAGCGATTCGATAGGCAAGGATTTACGAACAATAAGCAAAGCAAAAGCGCTTTTTAAGTGTATTGGTGAATTTATTGATGATGCGCTTCTTCAGGCATTCATTGATGAAGCGGCTGCTTTAAAAAATTCAGCCCTATTGATATGCAAAGAAGAGCTGTGCGAAGATGCGCTTTATGAACAACTGTTGAAATACCTCTCAGAGGAAGATGCCCTAGAGCAGTGTCGACAAAATAAATTAGATAATTTGGAAAAAATTAAGAATATATTACCTTTCTTAGATAACTCTAAATTGCAAGAAATGATTCCATCACTCTTTTGTGAACCATGCACTGATAAAGAAGTCATATTACCTTCTCTTCACGAATCTCAAAGTTACTTGAACGAGACAATGAATTTAGAAATATATACATTGATTGATCAATCATTTAATATAGATATAGACAAATATAAACCATTGTTGTTGGACGCAAAAAGTGATATCACTTCTTTAATTTATGGGAAGTCGACCGATGGAAGTCAAAATACCAAATTAACTGAAATAATGCATGGCATTTTTAGTGGTGCCTCTGATAGCCTTAAAGCAGATTTGGAAGCGGAAAAACAGGCTGGGAAAGTAGCACCCAGAATATATAATGAAATAGCTAAAGATATGGACACAGACAACATAGAAAGCTGGTCTGAATCTGAATCCTCAGACTTACTAGCAACGGGGCAAACGAAAACGACACTCGAACCAGTGCTGCAAGTTATATCCTATTCGACGTCAAATGATTCTCAAAAGTTTGTCTTGTTATTAAATTCTGGAAAGGGAACAAAGACTTATACCGGGCACGGATTGTCTATAGAAATCTCTGGAGAATCAATTAAACTTGTTATTTATGACCAAAATGCATCTAAATTAGAGCTTGAACACGAATTCACTGTGGCGATGGACGTATCGCAAGACAGTTTTGAGGATTATATGATGAAACATCTGGCGCCCTATGGAGGATGGGGAGGAGAGTCTACAATTAATCTTGAAGCCATAAGTAACGTCATAGGCGGCTTCTACGGCCAGGTTTTAACAGATATATTTGAAAGATCTCTTGTGGAAACTACAAATACGGGATTGTTTAATAGAGAGACCTTTTCAAAACTAGCTCTTAAAAATCCACCTTGCGGATCGACTGCAATTGACGAGGGCATACTCAACATTAACGAGAAGGTCATAGAAATAAATGAATGGGCTAAAGCTTTGGAGTGTTTCATCCCAAGGAACGACGGGAGTACTCCATCTGCTTTAGAAATTGCTAATGTCATGGGCCTGTATTCCATTATTCTAAAAGTCTTTATCACGCAAGAGTATCTTAAAAACATATTTGTGTTTTCATTATATAGAATATCCGATATAAGTCGAAGCGAAGTATATATGAATTATATTTACGAAAATGTGCTTCAAAAAATTGTAGCTTTTGAAGGGACTGGCGCCGGCGGCCTAAGATTTCAAGAACATGCCTTGGTTTTAGTGAAGGCTCGCGCAGATTACGGAGACAATATCCCGTTTGAATCACTTCAAAGTACAGAATCGGCCGTCCGCTTTTTAATTATGGAAGCGTCTGTTGAGATAGCAAATGTTTTGGACAATAGGATTCAGGAACAAGTTTTAACCCCACAGGAAAGGAAGAAATATGAAGAGTTTCTTCAGATTGGAGATCAGACTGCTGACTTATCGGAAAACTTCATCGGCAATTTTATAGAGTACGTCACATATCCAGAGATCCTTACGCCCGGTACTTTGGCGCCAATAGCTGATGAGGAAAACAATTTGGTCTTTTCTAGCACGCAGTATCAAAATGTGGTACCGCCCAAAGGTGGAGGTCTTTTCTTTCAAGAATACTTTGAGATCTCTTCTAAATTCGCAACCAAGGATGGCTCTGTGGATCTTACAAATCTCATAAGGCAGAAGATAAACTCTGCTCCCCCCAATACATCATATGCGTATTCCGTGGGCGCCGATTACCCAGGCCACGCGGACCAGTTCGATTATCCATATATAAAAGACGGGAATTTAATTAGTGACCATTGGCTAGCCAATTCAGGCACCCCGCAGGGCGGCCAAGATCCAGTTCAGGAACAAACTTTTTACTTTAAAAACATTATAATTGATGATCCAACGTTTTCTTTTTTGGTGCGACCCGGGGTTGTGCTTGATGGTACTTTCACGCAAGCAGAGTCACTATCGGATGAAGATTATTGTGTTTGGTCGAACTTATTTGGAACAAAGGTAGAAATTACAAATCCACAGTCTATTAATAAAGCTTCTGCTGATAGTTTTAGGTATAGAGGAAAGACAGATCTAAATGTGTCCATTCCGTATTACCAGGAGTCAACTTTTGGCTTAGATGAGTATCTTTGGCCGAAGACAAGCTCTCTCCTAGAAAAAGTTTCCTGGGCCAAAAAAGAAAATCCCAGCTACTCCAGCTACAACGCACTAGCGGACACCTTAATCTTAAATTCTTTGACTCTTAATGCCCCATATACAGATTGGTTTAAGCCGATTAAATATGGCATGAGACTGATGGTATCAATACCAAAAACAGATGCGGGAGCGTCATTTTTTGATACAATCGTAAACAGCCTGAACCTGAACGATGTGGACAGTGAAACTGAAAACTATATCAAGCTTCTAGAAGACAAAGTAATTCACTACAAAGAAAAAGATAGCGATGATCCGGGGCACCTAGTCTTCCCGCTGATTGATGTTAGTGAGGAGATGATTCAAAATACACTACCTTCAGTGCGAGAACTTTTTGCTTTGGTTATACCTAGCATGTTGACGACTGGCCAGCTTAATGAAGGAGAGCGTCGATATCGATTATTGAAAAAGCTGGTTGAACGGATTCAAACAGACTATCAGGATCTGTTTAAAAAGATTATTCCCATCAAAGAGTTGGTCTTGATGGTTTCGTTATATCATAGAATTGCTATGGAGTCGATGTATCCAGAGATAGATAGCTTATTTGATTCCACCACTAAGGATACGCTGGATGCCCTCAATATGCAGTTTGCCGCAATCGATAAAGACTATCAGTACGATACTCAAGACTATGCGGGAGTCGATACTGATATGGATTGGGGCCCGCTTATACTCAGCGTGGTTAAAATGGTTGTTGGAGCCTCCGCGAATTTGACTGATCCTACTTGGCGCACCCCATGGTTCCTACCCGGACCAGCCACGCCCGTAGGAGTTATTGCAAAAATTCTTAAAGACGTATCCATCGATCTTCCCGACGGTACTGTAGGTGGCCAGCCTTTGGAATTAAATGATGACGGATCTGGCCTAGAGGGTACACAACTGGTCAATCAGGGAGATGAGTGCGAAGGCGAAGTAAAACAGGAAAGCTCAGAAGAACCAGCCAAGCCGGCATTTCTCATAAAGCCCTCGTAGATAAAAAAGCTTATTTTGGGTAAAGATTCTAATTATTCTTAGTATGATTGGAATATCACCAAAGTTACCATTACGGGTTGATTCGGTAGATGGCTTCTATGCCTTGACAAAGAAAATAACGGAAACTCTTCAGCAAAATCTAAAAATGTTGGTCTTGACCGCACCAGGCGAAAGAATGATGAATCCGGAGTTTGGAGTCGGGCTAAGAAATTTTCTTTTTGAAAATGCACCTGCCGATAAAATAAGAAATAAGATTTCTACACAAGTTCAAAGATATATACCAGCTATAAAGCTTACTGAGATAATTATTGCTAACGCTCCTAAGTCAGAAATAGCCATAGATACCGACGCACACACTTTGTTGGTTAAAATAGAATATGTTATACCGTCTTTAAACTTCTTTAATCAAGAACTAGAAATGCATTTCTAACTAATTATTTATAGAAGGGTCAAGCAGAATGCCGAAAAAAACTCCATCGATAAATTACACAAGCCGCGATTTCAATTCCATTAAAGATGATCTCGTGGAGTACGCAAAAAGATACTATCCAGACACTTATAGGGACTTTACAGAGCCGTCCTTTGGTTCCTTGGTGATGGACTCCGTGGCTTACGTGGGAGATATTTTATCTTTTTATGTAGATTATCAAGCGAACGAATCTTTCCTATCGACAGCCATAGAATACGATAATATCGTTAAGCTATCGAATCAACTTGGATATAAATATCAACCAAATGCCTCTTCTTTTGGTACACTGCATATGTTCGCTTTAATACCGATTGAGTCAAACACAATCGCCCCTGATACAAATTACATGCCTATATTAAGAAAAGGCTCTAAATTCACTTCATTGGCTAACTCAATGTATACCTTAATAGAAGACGTTGATTTTTCTAAAGCTGATAATGAAATAGTGGTGGCACAAGTGGACGCTACATCTGGAGCCCCCACGGCATATGCAGTCCGCGCCGCTGGAACTGTTATGTCCGGAGAATTAATGGTAAAGCAAATTACCATCGGAGCATTTGAAAAGTTCCTCAGAGTTAAGGTACCTGGCCAAAATATCAGTGAAATCGTTTCGATAACTGACGATAACGGGAATGTTTATTATGAAGTCGATTATCTCTCTCAGAATATAATACATGTCCCCGTGGCCAATAATGGCGCCAACCGCGCCACTGTTCCAAACATCTTAAAAGCGATTAGCGTTCAACGAAGATTTGTAGTCGAGAGAGATCAGAGCGGCACTTATCTTCAATTCGGTTATGGATCCGAAGAGTCTCCAGTTAGACTTGAGCAGCCAAGTAACGTAATATTGGATCTACATGGAAAGGATTACTCTACAGATACATCCTTTGACCCCTCTGTCTTGGGGCAGACCAACAAACTGGGAGTTACCCCCTCTAACACAACTTTGACGGTAGTTTTTAGAGTAAATACAAGCGCAAATGCCAACGCTGCGGCTCGCACTCTTGTTAACGTTTTTAATGCCGTTGTAAATTTCGACAGTCCAGAGACGCTAACAACTGCAAAAAAGAATTTTGTTATCAATAGTCTAGAGGTTATTAACGAAGACGCGATTGTTGGTGATGTTAGTCTTCCGACTTCTGATGAACTCAAACAAAGGGCCTATTCCTCCTTCGCTACACAGAATAGAGCAGTCACAAGGCAGGACTATATTAGTATGATTTATAGAATGCCGGCCAAATTTGGCTCCGTGAAGAGGGCCACACTAATTCAGGATCGAGATTCGTTTAATCAAAGAAACTTAAATATATATGTCGTTTCAGAAGACACCAGCGGAGATTTGGTTGCTTCCAACTCAGTTTTAAAAACAAATTTAAAGACTTGGGTAGAACAGTATAAAATGATAAACGATACTGTTGATATTCTAGATGCAAAGATAGTTAATATTGGAATTGATTTTGTAGCAGTGGCGGCTTCAGGGGTTAATAAGAATGATGCCCTAACGGCAGCCACAAACTCGTTGCGTCTCTATTATGTTAATCAGTTTGATATAGGGGAACCCATAATGATAACAGACATTTATAGGATCCTCAACGGAACCACATTAATAACGGACACCGTTTCAGTAAAAGTAGTAGTAAAATCAGGTACCAATTATTCAGATAATGGATTTGATGTTTTGCGTGCAACATCTGCAGACGGTCGAATGGTAACTCCTTCATCGGATATGATATTTGAGATCAAAGATTTCTTTAAAGACATTACAGGGACAATTAGATAATGGCTATTAAGAGATACACAGCAGACGCAGATAATACTATAACGAATGCCTATAAACAAAATTTAACAATTCGTGCCACCGGCTCGAATATGGGAGAAGCTGACGTACTTGAAATTTTCTCCATTTATGCGCAAGAGTCTAGTTCGTCTTCAGAGTTGTCTCGCGTATTAATAAAATTTCCAGCAACCGGCACAAGTGCGGGCTATATCTCTTATGATAGAACTCAAGATGATATTCCCGCTTCTGGAAGTGTTTCGTTTTATTTAAGAATGTTTAACGCCAGACATGTCTCAACGACTCCTGAAGATTTTGATTTAGTTATTTCCGCAATTACCCGATCTTGGAACGAGGGCGTTGGCTTGGACATGGAAGATTATTCCGATAGAGATGCTTCCAACTGGATTAATGCTGAAAGAAGTTCGTCCGCAGCCACACCATATGAATGGAGCGCCGAAGGCGGCGATTGGTATACTGACTCTTCTTCTTCTTTCACCGCTTCCTTTTCCACCGGATTCGAAGATTTAGAATTAGATATCACGCCCTTAGTGGAGCAGTGGGTTAATAGTTCGGGCAACGTGCTGGGAAGTAAGTCGAATTATGGGTTGATGGTCAGGTTGTCTTCTAGTTTGGAGGACGGCACTGAGTCCTATTACACAAAGAAATTCTTTGCGAGAGGTAGTCAATTCTTTTTCAAGAAACCGGTTATTGAGGCTCGCTGGGACTCTTCTAAAAAAGACGACAGAGGAAGTTTCTATTATAGTAGTTCGCTAGCCCCGGCTGACGATAATTTAAATACCATTTATTATTATAACTATGTAAGGGGCCAACTGAGGAACATTCCAGATATTGGTACCGGCTCTATTCTGGTGAGTTTGTATTCCGGCTCGGCCACAAATAATGTGCCTTCTGGATCTAAGCTATTGTTGAGCGCAGGCGGCGACGTAGCAGCAGGCGAAGATACGGAGGTCACGGGCGGCTATGTTTCTACCGGTATATACTCTGCCTCTTTCGCATTCACTGGCGCCACAACCTTATCAACAGTTTATGACGTATGGCACAGCAGTTCAACTGAGTACTTTACAGGTACGATTACACCACAAGATGTATCAAGCAGCTGGTCTGCACAGTTCTATAATCCGGATCAAACATACGTATCTAAAATAATTAATATGAAGCCGGCCTATAGAACAGCAAATAAAAATGCAAGATTTAGGCTATACACCCGCAAGAAAGATTGGAGCCCAACAATTTACACAGTCGCTTCCAATGTAATGCCTATAGATCTTGTAGAAGATGCCTATTATAAAGTGGAAAGGGTCATAGATGGGTTCGATGCGATACCATATGGTACCGGCACCTTGAATCACACTAGACTGTCTTTTGATAAAAGCGGCAGTTATTTTGATTTAGATATGTCCATGCTAGAGGCAGACTCCACTTATGAAATAAAATTTGTTTATTACTTGAATGGCGAATATTCAGAGCAAGAAGAAAGTTTTAAGTTTAAAGTGGAATAAGTATGTCAATTAAAGATTTATTTGAAAAAAAGAACACTAAGTTTTTAGCTAATGCAACTCAAAACGAGATCGGACAAGATGTCGAATCTTCTGAGTATTTAGTTGATTATCGTGATCAGAAAGAGAGGTTTATTCCTCCTGTAGATTTTTCAAAGCCTGAAAATTTTGCTAGATTCGGATCCGCCGAAAAGTACTATGAAGATTCTATTAAGCGAATCTACAACACTTATCCTTATGACGGCTCTCTGAAAGAAAAAATACAGTGGGAAAATAGCTCTTCTTACTTAGACCTTTACATCTTTGACAATGGATATCCTAGAACAAATGGGTATGTAATTTTTTCTGCAGACGGATGGGGAACTGCCGCTGACGATGCAGATGGATATGGATCTCCCTCTTCGCAAGAATACATTTTAATTAAAGGCGGCCCCAATACCTCTAAAAGAGCTAAAGGAAAAGGTGTTCAAAACAAAACTGGCGACTACACAAGTGGCTATGCTAACAAATATGATTTAGCAAAAAATCGCGAGTCCAACCTTAAGATCGGGGGCGTCGACGGAAATACTGTAGAGTTTTGGCTCAAAAAAGAAGAGTTCTTAACTAGTTTGACCAAAAAAGAGGTTGTCTTCGACGCCTATACGACAGATTTTGTGTCTTCAAGCGTGAATTACGGTCGCTTAACCATTGAAATGACTGGTGCCGCCGACGGATCGTCGCCTTTTATTATTACCTATATGTCTGGAACATCCGGATTTAGCAGCGCTAGCATAGGTCAGGATATAACTACTTCCTCCATTGCTGATGATAAGTGGCATCACTACGCATTTGTTTTCGAAAACACTGGAAGCAATTTAGAGGCTAGATTGTATATTGATGGCGCATGCAATCATACCCTTTTGGGATCGGCAACCACTTTGGCTTTTGGGGACACCGCCGCAAATGTTAATTATGTAAGTGGTAATATTAAAGCTACAATTGGCTCCTTGGCCACAAGACCTTCCGGCACAATTGCTAATCCAAATGCTCAAAACGATGCTACTCTCGGCTGGGGTAAGTTTTCTGGTTCGTTAGATGAATTTAGATTCTGGAAAACAGCTAGAAATTCTTTACAGATAAACAGACAGATGATTGAGCCAATCGGCGGTGGAACAAACACTGACGACGCCAATACCGCTCTGGGGGTATACTACAAGTTTAATGAGGGCATAACCCAAACGGCCTCTTCAGACAGCACCATGCTGGACTACTCTGGTCGCATTAGTAATGGGCTATATTATGGATACAATACATCTGTTCGTAACACGGGCTCAGCCATTGTTGATTCTGGCAAAGCCACCTTCGAGTTCAAAGATCCAATTTTATATTCTTTCCACCCGGACGTAAAGTCGTTTTATAACACTCAGACAAACGAAGGCAAGATTTATGATTATACAAATAATTCTTCAATAATCTATAGCCTTCCGGCCTGGATAATAGAAGAGGATGAAGTTAAGGAGTTATCTCCTCTGCGCAATCTAACGCAGATGATTGGTAGCTATTTTGATACTTTAACCAATAATATTAAAGCTCTACCGGATTTACAAAACAAGACATACTTAAGCGCTAGTTATAAGCCCTATCCTTTTGCCGATAGGCTTTTAGAGTCAGTTGGCTTTAATTATGTACCGGAACTTTTTACCGATGCATCTGCTTTAGAACAATTTCGAAACAGAAACGAGGAAAGACTCTTCAAACAAAAGCTTTATGATATAAAGAACACAATATATCAGAATATCTACAATAATATTGTTTACATTTTTAAAACAAAAGGGACAGAAAAATCATTTAGAAACTTGATCCGCTGCTTTGGTGTCGACGACGAGATTTATAAGATCAACATTTATTCTAATTTTGGTGACTATGAGTTAAACGATAACATCAGATCCGTCGCGGAGGCCAAAAAATACGCCAACTTTACTTTAACCGGAAGTAATGTCGCAACAGTATATCAATACCAGCCAACCGCCAATTCAAATCAATCATCTTTTATTTCGGGCACCACCGAGACGGATGGTACTTATGAAGGCGCCGGCCTGGCCTTTACTATGGAAGCAGAGGTTGTGTTTCCGAGAAGGGTGTCGCAAGCCGAGCTTCATACAATTCGATCCGGCTCCTCTGAGATCTTAAACAACTATTCCCCATTCGCGACTGCTTCTTTATTTGGACTTCACCAAGTAAGCGGGACAACTGAAAATGATTTAACATGGCATGGCGATGACTATCCAAACTTCCAGGTTTATGCGATCAAGGATTCGCCGTTCTCAAAGACGTGTTTCTTTAAACTAGTTGGTACTGATGGTACTGTTTTGCCGACGTTAACAAGTAGTTATTTTCCAGATGTTTTCGACGACGAGAGATGGAACTTTTCAGTTTCAATAAGCCCCTCAGTTTACCCGGTTGCAAATAATCCGGACGGCTCTGAAGGATCCGAATATACTGTAGAGTTTTATGGTGCGCAAAATGTTTTAAGTGATACACAAAGAGATTTCTTTGCAACAGGAACAATTTCAAATACGAACGGCCGGCGCTTCATGTCTGCGGATAAATCCGTTTTCGTTGGTGCGCACCGAACAAATTTCTCTGGGAGTCTTTTAGAGAGATCAGACGCTAGCGTCTCGTCGGCCCGCGTGTGGTTAGCTCACTTATCAACTGGAACCATCAAGCAGCATGCCACCGATATTAAAAATTACGGTGTTCCAAGTCCATATGGTAGCGCGTATCTATATCAGTCTTCGATGAGCGGCACATATGTTCCACAGATAGAGACTCTAGCGTTAGACTGGAATTTTGATACCGTATCATCCTCCGATGCATCCGGACAGTTTATTGTTGAAGACTTTTCGTCTGGGTCGACCAGCGTAGCAGAACGCTATAACTGGCTTGGCGACGTGGTTGGTATACGCCACCCTGGACGCGGCGACCATTTCCCAACTAGTTTCTCGGCCTCGATAAATACGAAATATCTCTATAGTGGAAAGAAGCAATTACCAGAAACTGTATATAGCAAAGACATGGTTAAGGTTTTAGACAGCAACGACGACCAACTATACACTAGAGATACAAGGCCCATAAACTATTATATACGCTTTGAAAAGAGTATGTATCAAACAATCTCTGAAGAGATTATAAACATGTTCTCTTCGATTAAGGATTTCAATAATCTTATTGGAGAGCCTGTAAACCTTTATCGAGCCAACTACAAAAAGATGGAAAAACTTCGTCAGCTTTTCTTTGACCGGGTTAATAATACGCCCGACTTAGATAAGTATGTAGAATATTACAAGTGGCTTGATTCCGCCTTGGATGTGATGTTAACTTATTTGGCACCTGCCTCTTCTGGTATCGGGGAAGGAAATAATATAGTCAATAATATGGTGGAAAGCCACGTACTTGAGAGAAACAAGTACCGACACAAATACCCAACATTTGAGGACAGAACACCAGACCCAGAAGCAAAAATTCTTGCCGTCAATGAGCTTCTTTATGATTGGAAGTTTGGCCATGCCCCTGTAAGCGACGAACAAGCAGATAATTGCCTCTGGTGGAAGGAGAGAGCAGAAAGAGATGACGCCTTGACTTCAGGGGATAGTGGTGTAGATTCAGATAAGGATGAGATCTTAAATGTTATAACAACAGAGGTTTCAGCCAGTGGACCCACGTTGGCTCAGACTTCTTCAGCTGGAATTTCTTCATATGTTGGTTCTGCATATGCTTTGAGAGCGCTCTCCAGGCCCTATAAGTTGAATTTAGATGAAAACAGACAATATGCCGGCGGCGTCAACTTCAATAGAAATAGAAAAGTAGGATTTCCAAGAGAATTTTTCAAAACACTTAAGGCAGTTCCTGAAACGTTTGCTCTGGTTGCCGATGTCGATAAAAGACCAACCTGCGATGACGATGCAACTTTAAATGATAAGGCAAAACACACCTTTGGCGTAAAGGAGCATGGACTGTCAGGCCAAGAGAATCAAACTTGGGATACAGCTGTCGGAACGTTGGTGGCTCCATACAACATAGTGAGTTCCTCTGTTGAAAATTCTTTTATGCCTTCTTCCTTTTTGGATACGGCCGGCCAGAATTACAATATGGTCAATCTCCATCATGATGTTTACGGGCCTGACCACGAACGCCCCGCTCAGGGTCCATTCACGAACAAGTTTGTTGGAGGGAATCCACAAAGGCACATATTCTCACAATTCTCAGCTAGAAAAGACACTCCGGACGCTGAAGATGTGCGACCGGAAGCTTGGAGATTTGATAGTGAAGGCATCGAGCCCATTGATGCTAAGCCGTCGTTTACGCCACCGAATATAACAACTGGTCAAGAAGTGAACTGGAACAACCCCAGAGCACTATATTATCGCGATGAAACAGCAAAGCGACCTGTTAATATTAGAAATATTCAGATGACCACCGGAGCCGCCTCCGATGAGGATCCCATCGCTGGGCGCCCAGACCAAGCTTATGCAGTTACAAACATTGGTAACTATAGTAACGATTACGACATATTACACACTAGCGGTCGTTCTATTAACAATAGATATTTGATAGAAGTCGATGGTTTAAGCGGATCCGCAGTTAACTCCGCAGTTGTTGAGGGCCTCGTAGAGTATGCAGTGCCCGAAAGAACCTTATCAGGAACGAATCAATCTGTTTTTGTAAATCGCTTTTCTGCTCCTGGTGGCCCTGCGGTCTCGTCTTTGGGGACATTAGACTTCGAAGCCGCAGAATATTCAGTATACAATGCGATGACTTATCGAAATTTAACTGCTCGCATGGCTCTTGACGAGTTATATACAGATCACTGCAAGCAGTTTGGATTCTTTAGTGACACGCAGAATTCTGCCAGTTACGTTCGCGCCGACGAAACCTACCCGGGTACTAGCGGCTCTGTAAGTGCTGATGATTACGAGGGC
>Ga0080013_1002351_pt1 | contig 22382 bp, 18 predicted proteins | sample ETNvirenome_6_85_FD_69236 | JGI IMG/M metagenome (GOLD analysis project Ga0080013, IMG submission 69236) | Marine viral communities from the Pacific Ocean - ETNP_6_85 (SPADES assembly) (version 2) | ecosystem: Environmental > Aquatic > Marine > Oceanic | place: Pacific Ocean | collected 2013-06-19 | reverse complement strand
TACTTAGTCGTTCTTCAAACACTGATGAGTGGAGTGGCTTCTATCGTTGGTACTACGACACAGTTTGTGTCCGACCAAATGCTAATGGCATGCTAGTTGGACTCAACTACCCAGGTGCTGCATAAGCCTTAGGCTAGATAGACTAAGCTAGTAAGGGGCAGGATGGTTTTTCCTAACTGTCCTGCCCCTTATTTTATTAAGGAGAGGATGTGGAGAATCTAACACCAGTTTTTATATTTCTAATAGTTCTATTTGGAATCCAAGTGAATGTAATTGCTTGGTTTTTTATTAGGAAGATGCATCGATCTCTCAAGTTAGATAAAGAACTTCAGCAGTTAAATTCTGTTGAAAGCGTAACAGACATAGGGAGTATTGACGCATGGCACTAAAAGGATTCGAATCATCAAAGCAACGCAGTAGATACGAGGATGCTGTAAAGGCACGTAGAGAAGCTGCTAATAAAATGATAATTGAGGCTGAAGCTGCTAGTAAAGCAGGCGTAGGTGGGAATATAGAATGGGTAGGCAAGGGCTTGGGCACTATAGGTGGCGCTCTTATTGGATCATCAGTGGGCATGCCGGTGGCAGGCGCCATGGCTGGTTATAAGGCTGGCGAGGCTCTGGGTACTACTGCCTCCGGAGTATACCAAGGAGATTCAGAAAAGGTTGCAAGCGGTGTTGTTAGTGGAGTATCACAAGCCGCTGGTGCTGGTCTTTTTGATGAAGAAGCTGCAGTAGCAAATGCAGTGAGTGATGCACCATCAGGAGTTGACCTAGGTTCTTATCAACTTGAGGCTGGTGCTGATGTTGCTGCCGGCGCAGAAGTCCTTGCGCAACTGAGCCCGCTGCAGCAACGATTATATAATGGTCTTACCCCAGAATTAAAAGCAAAGTATATACAGGATCAAATAGCGCTAAAGATGTCCGAAGGTAAGCTTACGGGTTTTAAATAATGGCTTCTAAATTTCCTAATACATTCGCAAAACAAATATCCAAGTCACAACAAGAGAAGGTAGCTGTGACTCGCTTATGGGACTTATGCTTACTCTATCTTGAAGGACAACAGTATGTTTCATACGATCGAACCCTACAACAGTATGCAACCACTACCACTCAAGGACGTCCCACCAAGTATGTAATCAATCTTCTTATAAACATTTATAGACACATCACTTCTAAACTATCAGTTGAGTATCCCTCAATCTCAGTCCTACCTGCCTCTCCTTCCACCGAAGACGTTATAAAAGCTAAGTCCTCAGAAGAAGCAATTAAATACTTCTGGCATCAGAACAATATGAAAGGCACTATTCATAGCGCTATGAAGTGGCTGATATCATGTGGCAATGCCGGTCTTCACACTGTTTATGATCCCAGTACTGACACAGTAAGAGTGGAAGTAGTTGCCCCTTATAACATTTATTATGAGCCTGGTGTTCGTTCTGCAGAAGATTCTAGATGGGTTGCAGTTAGGACAGTCGTTCCTAGGTCAGATCTTGAAGCTGCATTTCCTAAAAAGAAGAAAGCAATTTCGGACATGGTCGACTCTACCTACCAAATTGATGGTCCACAAACACAAGGATCTAATGTACCACTAGAGAATAGAATCGATGTATATGATGTATATTATAGCGATGGTCGTTATGGTATCTATGCCGGCAACGAGTGGTTGCACGAAGGTACGTACCCAGCTAATTCCAAACCACTAGTATTAATGCAATACACTGACGTTCCATTCAAGTTATGGGGTATCGGTCTTATTGCAAACCTGATTGATCTTCAGTCTCTTTACAATCGTTCTAGAAATCAAATCATTGAGAATGTAGACTTGATGAGCAATCCTAAGTGGCTAATTCCTAAGACTGCTGGTGTTGCGCAAAGTGCTATTAAAGGCAAGCCAGGAGAAAAGGTTTATTATAACTCCGCTGGAGGCAAGCCTGAACAGATTTCAGGCGCAGCCTTACCTGCGCATGTCCTAGCAAACGTTCAACAATTGCAGAATGAGATGTTAGATGTTGCCGGGCTTCACTCAACATCGATGGGCAAGAGAGCAGTTGGTATCAACTCTGCTGCTTCCATTAACGCACTATCACAAAATGATTCTTCTCAATTACAGATGACTCAACAAGATGTAGAGCTTGCGATTAAAGATGTAGCCTCCTCTGTATTGCTTTATATGCGTGAGCATTATGGTGAAGCAAAGATGATGAGGATGATGGATAGTACCGGCAAGGTTGTCTTCAAGGCAATTCAAGGTACTGATTTAGTGGATACCCCAGAGATATTCCTAGAGGCTGGATCTCTATTCAGAGATGAAACTAATGACCGATTCCAGAAGGTTATCCAAATGCTGCAGCTAGGTGTTATCAGCAAAGATGATGCAATGAGAGAACTAGCGCTCAAGACTTCTAATAAGTTCTTGTTAGATAAGATTGCTTCTATGTCTCATGCACAAGACATGCTCAAAGGTGTCATTGCTGGTAAGTCGATTCAGATATTCCCATCAGATGATACTGAAACCTTTATTGAAGTCTTCCAAGATTTCATGCGAACAGAAGAGTTCTATGATCTAGAGCCTAGAATTCAAGATAACATTGCTTCTTACTTCGAAGAATTCCATGCTGCTCAGGGTGCACAAATAGAAGATGTAAGGGAAAGAGAAATGAACAAACAACCTTCTGCTCAACAGATGAGGAATATAGCCGCACAAAAGACGGGTAAACTTAGTGCAGCGCTATCACCATCCAAACCCCAAGACGTGTTCGGCGCCATGCCCACACAACAAGGACAGGCAGGCGGTTTAACTAGCCGAAGAGGTCCACAAAGAACTCAACCTACTCCTGAAGAGGTTGCTAGCAAAAGGGCTGAGGCTCTGGGCGGTGGATTTGGAGGGACTAAATAATGAATATAGGTCAAGTCAAATCGCTGTTTAGAGATTATATTGATGAGGCAGATACAACCTTTATAACAGATGCTAACGTAGCGCTATACTGCAAGATTGGTTATGATCAGTTTAGATCAGTTGTGAACTCGTATGATCTGAGTTTCTATCAGGCAGACTATGAATTTTCATTAGTTGATGGAGAATTAGATCTAGAAACAACGGCGCCTACTGATGAGGCAGGTAAATTCCTATTAGGGGATCCTACCAATAAGCCCACCAAGGGGCAGCTAGCTAGTTTAGTTAAGATAGCCTCAGTAACTGCAGGTAATCTATTGCCTGCTTTTTATTATTCGGCTGCACAAGATAGAGAGGAACTAACTGTATTAGCAGATTCTTTTGTAATGGAAGGATCTGTATTACGCTTTTCTAGAAAGGCTACAGACACTATTCGAATCTATTATGTTCCTAGGGCTACGATAAACTTTACTGAAGCAGATGCAACTCTTATCGATAACCTTACAGAATTCCACGATCTTATCGCACTATATGCATATCGTAGTTATGCTATTAGAGATGGAGCATCGAATCCACAGATTGAGGCACAAGGTAAAGATAGACTTGCAGCATTCATAACATATCTTGAAAGAGGTAGGATCATCGGCGCCGCCAATCATGTGGGGTACGTTGATTAATGGCTGTCAAAGGTACTGAAAAGGAATTACTTACTGATGGCATTGAGGTCGATAAGCAATCAAAGGGTCCCTTTATCCAGAATATGGATAGACACCTCAATTGGAAGGTACGCAAGGGCTTTGGTCAGGCAGCACAATTTGACTCTACACTAGGTCTAAATAATGTCGAGTACAGACAACACCTAGGATCCCACTATATTAAATCAAACTTTGGTCACGAACAGATTGTTACTGTGATTGCTGCGCGTGTATATACGGGCAACCTTATAAAAACTACTTCTAGAACCACTATGACTACAGATACTTGGAAGGCTGCAGGATCTAGTGGTATGTATAATACAGCATACCTATTAAGTATTTATGATATTACCACAGATGAACTTTATGAAGAGTTGCTTCATAATAAGACTGAAGATTCATCTAGAATGCTCCCACTGCAACATGGGCTTTACGAAACAAACGATGATGTAAATTATGAAACCTATATTCGTGCGCAAGAAGGTCGACAACTATTCTTTGAAGAGGTTAATGATACGCTTTACTTTGGTGACGCTCGTTTAGGTTGTTGGGCTTATATTCCAACAACAATTAGAAAGTTAAATTCTAAACAAGTACATGCAGAATGTGGATTTGATTGGGCTAATTGGGATAGTGAAAGTTCTATTGTCCGAAAAATGGTACCTAATGATGGTGATTATGCAGATCGTTATGTGTATCTAACAAAGTCAGAGTTCCCAAAGCCAAATGATATCACATCAGTATTTGGTAGGGTTGTGTATGTGGATGATAAAACCCTTTGGTTTAGTGATGTAGGAAAGCCTGGAAGCGTTTTGGCAGACAACTATGTTGTTATCCCATCGGAGAATGCAATTACTGCAATTGAAGAACTTGCCGGCAACATACTCATCTTTACTGAGAGTGAAACATTCTTCTACCGAATTACTGAAGGCGGACTTCTCCTATCAGGCGGGACGCTACAAAATGTCTCAAATCATATCGGCTGTTTAAATCCGAATTCGCTTGTCAAAGCAGAAGGAAGTGTTTTGTGGGCTGACGATGATGGTGTATACAGCACCAACAATGGTTTGGCAATTAATAAAATTTCAATTGGTATAGAGAAGCTTTGGTTAGATAATATCAGTAATCCATTAACACAGTATTATCAAGCACTTGGGCTTATTGATGCTGCGGATCTAGCCAATGAAAACACATCTATACTGTTTAAGTTTGATTCTAAAAACGTACATATAGAGTTTGATCATATTAGAAAGAGTTTGATCTTTGCTATTCCACAGCAAGACTTTGCAATGATTTTAAATAGCGATGGTTGGAGTGTGTGGAACTTTGAGTCTATGGCTGCAGCTAATGGTACTATCAAAGCAACTAAGAATATTAAGAAGCCATTCTTTGTAATGGGCGATGAAGCATTATATATGGTGGGATCTAGCGAGGCATATACAATATCAGACGATTCAAAATTTACACAGCCTGCTACCGATGCTGATATGAATGAGGACTGGACAACAAACTCATATTATATTTTAGAGTACGGTCGAGGAGGTGCTTTAGATAGAAGCGTACAGTGGAGCAAGTCAGAAGATAGACGATTGATTAATGGTAAATATTATAAGATGTCGTCAGATACTGCGCCATATGTTCCTAATGATGCCAATAAAAATGTAGTATTGGTAGATCCATGGGTGCCAGTTGATGCTGGATATCAACTTAACAATACTATTGTGCCGCCTGCTACACCTTCTAGTTCAGACTTTGTCACAACTGCTGGGGATATATTCTTACTTCCTTTCTCCATTGTACCAGCAGAACCCTACGCCTTTGGTGGAACATTCCCTAAGTTACCTAATAAACTTATTATTCAGTTCTTCTTTGATAATAACTTGTGGGTACCAGTATTTCAAGGCGCCACCGCCGCAGCAGCTTATACCCCGTGTATAAGTTTTCCAGCAGAGAGATTGCCTAGCGCAGCCGGCTGGACTGTAGTTTGCAGGGATGGAGCGGGTGGTGGTGCCAGTGCCACTGGGAACTTTATAGATCTTCAATACGATGGCGCTACAGCTACACACACAATTCAGCCTTATATGAATCTCAATCAGTATAGTAGAAATCGCTTGTTCTATATTGCTATGAAGGCTAAACACATTAATACTCAGGCATCTACATCAATGGGTTTGGAGGGTTATCGATTACAAATTATTAATGACGAAGATACAGGAGATACCTATACAACAGAAGCACATTTTCGTCCATGGCAAGGATCTTTTATTGACAATAAGTTATCTGATACTGGACGTCATGGTACCACAACAGCAGGTAGTCCTCCAGCAAACAATCCTGCTCAGCCGGTTGATTGGGTCTATAAAACAATTCAAGTCGGTCTAGACGATGCTGCGCAATCTAAAGCTAGAAGTCTTTGGTTAAGAATTAAGAGTAGAGGTAAGGGCGAAGCAACAACTATTGCAACTCCTGAATTTGGATTATTAAATGGGATCTTAGCATCTGACTGGAAAGACTGGACTAGTCAATTCGTTGACTATCAGGGTACTGCTGGTTTAAATAAGGATATCCAAGACTTACAAGATGGTACCAGTATTAGAGCCAGAATGTACGACTCTGTTACTAGTGCAATGCATGATAGAACCTTCAACAATAAAGCAACATGGGGTGACGCGTCTGATACGTCTGATGGCAACTATCTTATTGATGATGAAGAATACGATACAATTAACATGTCAACGTCAGTTAAAGGTGAGTACTTCTCTTGGATGCTGTTTGGACACATGAACAACTCTGCTGAAAACCTAGAGATCTCTTCTATCAAAGCCACACTAAGACCTGCCGGTGGAAGAAGGAGGAAGGGACGTGGCTAAAAGAATATCAGAACTAATGGATTTAGCCAGCAGTAGGTTTGGACAGGAAAATGAGAAGATACGTGATTTAACAAGCAAAGCAGCATATGCTTTTAATGCTGTGCAGCCGGGCGATCGCATACAGGAGTTCCGTCGGAGGGATAATTATATTACTTTAGCTGCCGGTGATCATGGAGGGATAATAATTACCAAGCCGAATACTCAAGTTAAGAGTGTAGGTCAGGCTAGAATTACTAATAAAGTTATTATTCAAGAAAATTGCGTATTCGCTGGATTGATTTTTGAATCTGATATAGCGAATAGTACTAGAAACAATGCTGATTGTTTAGTCGATGTGCAAGAGGGCGTTGCACAGTTTGTTGGATGTACCTTTATAAAGAATACAGGAGATCCTATGAACAGTTCAGATACTAGTTTTGAAAACTTTGTCATGGTACAAGAAGGTGCGAAAGCTTTATTTAATGGATGTACCTTTCACGCTTCTGAAGATACCATGAAACAAACTGGGGATGTTGTAAGAAATCATACCAATAATGGTATCGGTGATTGTATTGTTGGGTTTAGTACCAACACAACAGGACAGACAAATAGTAATTGTACTAATGTGGGAGTTCTAACATAATGGCTGAAAAATTATCAAACAGAGAAGCGACTAAACAACAATTCTCAGACGGTACCACGATTGATGGGAATCGTGTTGAAGATGCCATGGATGAGATTGTTGAGAACTTTAATGAAATCCCAAAAGGAAAGGTTAGATCTAGGTACACACAAACACAGATTGTTGCGGGCTATCTTCCCCAACAAGGACCTTCTTATACTGGCGCTGCCGATAATAATCTACCATGGATGGAATATGAAAACAGTGATTCTACAGTAGTCAGATTAACCACTACGGCTCCTGACTATTATGAAGACGACGCCGACGAAGCTCCAAGTGATTTTCCTCTGAATCAAGAGAGATATAAGGGTTACGCAGAAAAGGAGGGATTAACTCCAACTGCAGCATCTGGAAGAAGTGGTATTTGGATCTGGGAACTGCCACTTAGTTTTAGTAATCCAATCATTATACAAGATGTGATGTTTGTCATGGAGGGTAAGCAAGGAACGTTTAGTGGAGCCACTACCTTTAGTAATAGTTTTAAGTATGGCGCCTCAGCGCCGCCTTCCAAAACTGCTAATTATGGAGCAAATGATGTTAATATTGTTATACATGTTGATAGCCCCTTTGCAAAAGAAAAGCGAGAGTACTGTCTAAAAGAAATCGCCTCGCATAATGTACAGAATTATAGTAAGTTCTTTAATCGACACAACTTCATTGAAGATGGAGCGATGGTTAACGATATGCTACCCCCTATGCACATATACAATAACGGGACCCGCGCCAATAATGCGGGAATTATAGATGCTATCATGTTTCGTTCAGAAGATCTTAACCTACCCGTTAGCCGTGACTCTAGAATTAGATTATCGCTTGGGATTCCAAATTACCTAACACAACAAATTTATAGTACTGTCAATGCTGGCGCGCCGAACAATCAATATTACTCAGTATGTCTGACAATACTAGAAGAAATCACCGGTGGAGATGAATAGTGGCAAGAATATCTAGAAACAAATTACCTAGAGGTGTTAAGCTCACAATCGACCATGTGTTCACACCACTTCAAAGTATTGAAACTCAACTTCAAGGCGCCATCACTACCGATAATCTTAAGGACGATCGCTCAACATTTAGGCTTAACTTTAACTTTCCATTTGTACGCAATATTGCAAAGTCAGCCAGTGCTGATAATACGTTAACGTATAAAGGAGCGCAGTGTATACCGTTTGTTTTACCACCGCTTCAAGAAGATTTTAATATCGATCAAGTTGTAGGAAAAGATCTAGAGTATCCAACATTGGAAGAACTTAGTTTTGGCTTTGATCAACGCTCGGAAAGTTGTTCTATTATCGGACCCGATGCTTACAACCAAGCAGCCAATCAAAAGATAGGCACTGCTAGTGATCTAGCCGGTCAAAGTAACTTTGGTACTGTTGGAGAAAAGTATGGTTTAGAATTTATTATATTAGAAAAGAATAGAGTACTTTCTACAGCTAGTGTGTATACGCCAGATAGTAATTACACTAATGTATTTACAAATACAGAGGAAATCTTTAATCTAGCAATGCCTGGTACAGCTTTCATTTCATCCACTGAGAAGCTTAACCCCTTTAACATTTCTGATATTGGACGTCCCTTCCAGCCTTACAAATCTTATCTACTTCTGATTAACCCTACAAGCAACTATATTCCTAATGCATTCGTATCATTAACAGTTAGTCTGAAATTTAGCATGAAGATGATGCAGAGAGATAATGGTGACGATATTGCTAATATTCCAGATTACTGGGAAGGTGAGATTCAGAATGCAACTGCAGTTGGTATTAATGTCCCTGCCGGCGATAGTCAAATTGAAGCTGATAGTATCGATGGCGTACAAACCAATATTCAAAGAGTCGATCAAGTACTTGCTGAGAAACTAAAAGGTAGTTATAACAAGTGGTCACACGCTCCACCACAAGAACATCTAAAAGATAGTGCTGGATATGAAGTTATTGCAGTGCCTGTATTTGGAGGAATGCCTCCCATCATTGGAGGTGACAAGACGATTGATTCTAATTATGTTGGCAACTATGCAGATTATTTACCTTATATTCAGAATGTACATGGTAGTGGTACTAACCAATATCCTACATTTGATAGAAGGATTATTCCCTTAGTATATCCAATGACCATTCACCATGTTGTATTAGGTACGTTTGTGCATCCAGATACAACTAGTGCTGACGGTCAAGATTGGGACATTGCATGTGGTGTAGGTCTAGGTACCGGCATGGTAGGTGATGAATACACTTATCAGCAAGTTGCATATCTGGATATCAATAATAGTGTCACAGGAAGAGTAATCGATTACTTTGATGGATGGGAAACTGCAACTTATTATGATGAAGCAGCAACAGACTTTGCTAGTGATGATGCTCATTGTGATTTAATTAATATACCACTAGTATACGATGTGGGTGTTGCCGGCACTCAGGGTACCAGTTATAAAACTACTAATACTGCTGCAGATTATCTAACTGGTAAACCTGTCTTTGCAGGTCGGGGTTATAGTCAAACTAAACCTAGAATTAATATTAATCAGATCCCAGGAGATTCAGCTTCTGCAGTAGAACCTAAGACAATAGGTTCGGAACAATGGCTAGAGGTTAGATTAAAAATAAATCCAAATGTTAACTGGAGCGCTACCACTAATAGTAAACCAATATTCTACGGAACGTTCTGGGTATATATCATTGGCAAGAAACATTTGACAAAAGTGGATATTTAAAAGGAACCACGGAGGATTAAGTATGAGTAGAAAGGCAGCCGCTAAAGCGTTACTAGAAGCAAAGAAGAAGGGCAGAGGTGGTGATACTGATATCGTCCATGTGAATCCAAAAGAGAAGGCTGCACTAAAGGCTATGGGTGGGGCTGGTACTGTTAATCCTGAGACTGGTTTAGAAGAGTATTGGTCGTGGGGTGATGACTGGGTTACCAGAGGGATCTCGGAAGTCGGCGGATGGATTGCCGACTTGCCCAACCCCCTCTCTTACCGGGCGGGACACTCCGCCATAGCGGAATATCCCATGTCAGAAGAAGATCGCGCAGAGAAAGAAGCATCAGCAGCTATGGAAAAAGAGCTTTATGAAAGACAAATGGCAGGTTATCAAAGACTAGAAGATGTTTATCAAAAAGCGCCCGGGCTAGCTGAACAAGAAGCAGAATTCTCAGCAGAAGAAGCACAGCGCGCACAATCAGAAGTATTGGCTGCACAGGTTGGTGGTGGTTTAAGGGGAGGAGGGGCTGCTGCTGGAGCTAGAGCAGCCGCAGCACAGGCTGCAATTGATAGTGCTGGTATTCGAATGAAGGGAATCGGGCTGGGTCAATCTGCTCAGATAGATGCTGCAAGAGCACAGGTTGAGGCTGCTGCTGCACAAGAAAGAATGGGCACCCCATCGCAAAGAGAAGAGTCAAAGATGGCTGATGCTGAATTGAAAGTTGCGCAACTTCGATCAAGATATGCTGAATCTGAGTTCGGCGGGCTCGGTGAAGATGAAGTTATAGCTGGAATTAAAGAACTCATGGCACAGGAGATTGATCAGAATATTAAAGCTTACTACCAGAGAGAGATTAATCGACTAGAAGACGAGAACTTAGTAGATTTTTAAGGAGAATGAAATGGCAAGATTAATTGATTTACCACCAGAATATGTAAGCGGAGGAAGGTACCTTGCCGCTGCTCCGAGCATAGAAGAGCGCTCATACAAGGTTGAAAGCGCTATGGGTGATGTTAAAAGAATCTTGGAATTTGCTGAAACAGTTGGTAAGTCGCCGTTGACCGGTCTTGCTATTAAAGGAATTGCTAAGTTATATGAAATGGGACAACCCTCCTTGGCAGACCTTCAGGCTCAAGAAGCTAAATTAAGAATGGCACTGGAAGCAGAAGGAAAGACAGCCGCAGAGATCGAGGAAGAGATTGCCGCGCTTAAGAAGACTTCTGCAGCATTAGAGAAAGCATATGCTGTTACTGAAGGTGAAGTTGCTGCAGACATAGCTGTTTTCCGTGCCCCAGGTACTACTGCAGAACAAACAGAATACTTGATACAACAGGTCAGAGATGGAGCAATTGGTTCTGAGGAATTATATCGTTTAGGATGGAGTGATGATGAAGTTTCTCAAGTAATGAGAGCAGCAGGAAAATGGGCAGACCCTGCAGCAGTAAGAGAGAGGCTAGCAGATGTCGGTCCATCACCTATGGATTATATGGGTCGATCCCCATCAGATCCAAGATATGCAACACCCACTATTCGACGGGCTGACTCTGCATCAGTAAGAGAAAGAATGGCAGGATTTAAAGATGATGATACATCATATGAACCTTTTACTCCTGATCCAGTAGGAGTGGATGCTATTCCTACTGTTGAAGAACCAACTAGTCTTCCTGCAACACCTAAGGCTATGCCAACACCTGACGAAATAGAAGAAGTTTATAGAAGGCGTGGAGTACCAACCGGCGGTGGTGGTGATGTATATGAAGATCCTAGACTAACAGAATTACACCAAAAACAGGCTGATGTACAACGTAAAATTCAAGCTTTTCAAGCAGAGAGACAAGCAGTAGCAGAAGCACAGAGAGCTAAGCAAGCAGAAATTGAAGCAGTGCAGACTCAGATTGCAGAAGTACCTACATTTAGAGGACAGCAAATGCGTACAATGGATGACATCGTTGCTGTGGCTTCTACTGCCTCTAAAGAAGAGCGTGGTGCTTTGTTGGTTGCCGCTAGAAACCTAGCAACACCTAGCAACTTATTTGATTTTGATTATAAACAAGATGCTATGAAGAAGGTTACAGAACTCTTCCCAACTGCATTGGACTTGAGAAGGGAGAGCCTTACTTCAACTGAATTAAGAAAGACCATAGCCACTGAAAAGAGAGCAGACGCTGCAATGATTAAGGCGCTGAAGGAAGATGATTTGCTAGCGCTTAAGAAGGATCAACTGGAGAAGAGGATCGCATTACTAGCGCAGGATCTTAGAAGAGAACCGGAACGCTTGGAGAAGATAAGGCAACAAATTGAAAACCTCAAAGCCCGAACAATGGCTTCTGCGGCGGGCACAAAGTTTAGAGAGGCGGCACTTGAATACAAAGAGAGGAGGATGAATCTGACTCAGTTGAAAACATTTAAACAACCAATAGAAAGGATTTATTTGGATCAAGTCAAAGGATTAACGACAGAAATTAATACTTGGGAAAAGACTAAAGCTAGAGCTAGCCTTAATATGACGTCGCTTTCGGATGAACTGGCAGCCGGCTTGAGCGCCGAGGATGAGGCTAAGATCAAACATGAAGCAAACCAGGCGTTAAAAGCCTATAGGAATGCAAGTACCAATATAACTGCTCTTCGATTAGCAAGAACCAAAGTTACAAGCATTGCTCATCAAATAGGAAAAGCGAATTCCATAGAAGAAGTTAATGCCTTTATAACCGAACACGGTGCACGTTAATGGCTGATCCTAAAGATCCATATTCATGGGGTCCCGACCGTCGACCCCAACATGCCCTTCCTCGGACGCCCACCAGTAGGTGGATTCCAGATGAGGATCCTCAACTGGCTCACCATGATCCCCTACCTGTCAAGTCGACGATTTTAGATCCATCTACAGATCGATCAGAGTGGGATCGTATTTGGGATCCTGAGGTCGAAGAGAATAAATATAGAGATTATCTACGAGACTCAAGAAGGATGCGGGGTCATGATCCAAATCTTACTGTCACACCAGATGTACCCGAACCTACCGCCAAGATGTCTTTGAAAGAGGCGGCTGAACTCCCCGTCTATGATGAAGCAGTAATAATTAATTTAGATGAACTTCCTCCAAACTATATAAAACTTCTTCGAAGTCCAAAGATTGTTAGGAAATTATTCTCTGAACAACAACGAGATCTAGCAGATTACATGCGTGAAGCAGTGCGTTCTGCTAGATGGGCAGATATTAAGCCTCTCAATCCTGGCATCGTTTTACGCAATTGGGCAGAACAAAATCGACTTGGACGTATTGCGCAAGCCGGCATGCCCGGGGATGTAATTGATCCTACTACAGAGGAAGCAATTGCTGCTGCCTTGAAAGCCAGCTTTGGATATCCTCTAGGTATAGTTAAAGGAGGTATTGAAGAAGGAATTAAAACTTCTGCTGCAGCCGTAGGGTTGGGTAAGTATATTGATCCTAGCCTAGAAGGTCCGAACCCTGAAGCCATAAAGGTAATTAAGCATCATGAGGAGATGATTGCGAAAAGGCTAGGCGAGCCTTTTATGATTCAGCTTGAAGAAGACATAGCCATGAACCTAATCGGATTTGTGGATCTAGGGCGCCTAATATTAGGTGGTGGTCTTAAAGATGAAGACTGGAGGGGTGGTCCTTACGGCGACTTCTTTAAGTTCTTCGAGCGTGGTAGTGAAATTGGGGGGTTGTTTGCTAATGGTATACTAGCAATCAATTATGTGGTACTCAAAGATCTCTTGTCCGGTAATGTTGAAAAACTAACTGCTCAGCCCCTTACAACTGCTATGGTTTTCTACCCTGTACTTAAGGCGTTGAAAAAAGCTGGTAGGGCAACGCCCGGGATGAAGCGTGCAATTGAAGCTCTAGATAATGGCTACGATCGAATAAAGAAAGTATCATTAGAAACTGCAAACCAAGCAGCACATGTAGTACTAGGATATCCTGTAGGGAAGATTCTTGCTTATAAGTATGGTGTTCCGCCGGATGTTGCTAAGGTCATGGGGAAAACCTTTATGATGCAGAAGGGGAAGCAAGCCGCATACGCTGCAGTAGTGCTAGCACATTGGTTAGATAAGTCATGGTGGCACTTTGATAGAAAGTGGGAAAAGGTATTAAGAGAATTCCAGAGAGAGGAGGGATCATATAAATCCCTTATCGTTGGGAGAATCGAAGAATTCGCACGAGCCGTAGACCGTGGTGAGGTTGCGCTTAAGATTGACCCTGATGGCACTGTTAGACGGACGGATGGAACGCCGCTAACCGGTGAAGAATTAGCTAAAGAATTAGACGACGTATTACGACAGAGAGATATTCCCAAGGAGCGGGCGGCGGCGTACGACGAGGCTGCGGCGCTGCAGGTAGAAGAAGCGCTGAGTGATCAACTTCACAAACGTGTGCGTGATGCAGTAGCTAGAAAAAATCCAGAGTGGAGCGCAAGCCAGATTTATGATGAGACTCGGAGTATATTAGAAAAGTATCACGCCGAAGAGGCTGTGCTTAGCGCGCGCCCTACTGGTGCACGATCGGAAGAATCAGTATTTGATCTTAGGCGTGAAAAGGAAATAATTGAGAAAACCCAACAAGAATATTTAAATGACGTTACGGAATGGAGTACTCAAGTAGAACGTTCCAAAGCAAAACCGCCGAAGGCATTTAATCCCTTATTAGATGAAGCTCGAACGCTCGATATCCACCGAAAGATGACGTATCTAGAAGCCATACCTAAGATACTGGACGATCTTGATGCACGCATAGCCGCGGCAAAGAAAGAGACAGTCGTACGTCCGCACCCAGAGATAACTAGAACTGAGGCGAGGCTTCGAGAGCAGCATCCGGATATGAACGATGCAATGATTCAAGAAGGTGCGCATATAATAAGGATGAAGCGTGCTGCTATAATAGAAGAGTTTAAGCGTCTTCCGGAAGATCACCCACCGCTTTCATCCCGGTCGAGAGAAAGAAATCTATTGGTAAAGGAGCTTAAAGAATTAGGTGACGATGGACATCCAGTACGTACTGCTGCTGATAATTATCCTATAGAACAAGTCCCACACTATAATCAACTCAAGGATTTATCACTTGATGAGTTGATCAGTTATGAGTTTGCAATGAGGGAAAGACTTGAAATGAATCAAGTTAATGCTATAGAATCGATAAAAGCTATTCTAGACCCTTCAGAAGAGGCTCTAGCGTATATGGAATATACGGATCCGGCTAATATTCGCAATCTGAGCCTCTCATTTTTAGACAGATTTGATGTAGAAGAAATGGCTATTAAAGCCGAATTGCAAGGCGTAAAACGATTAATAGAACAACATCCAGATAGCGCACCGACATGGCTTGGTAACGTTGAACATGCCGTCCCTCTGCCAGATGAATTAGCCCCGTACGATGCAATATTACAAAGAGAATATGTTAGATACGATGGTTATACTCCCGGTACAGATATTCCTCCCACCCCGGGAAAATACAGTTTCACTATATTCAATGAGGAATGGGGACCTCCCCCGGGCGGAAAGTTAAGTGAAAGTACAGGACACGGATCCTCATTTACTGTTACAGAAAAGGCAATTGCAGAATTCGGTGATCTTCCTAGAGCAATGCATGCAAGAATGACAACAGAGAAGGGTCATTGGGGAAGAGTACCTGAGATGAGTACTGAGGCTGTAGCGAAATTTGTTGAAGACGGCGGCGAGGTATATGTTGATCCTGCTACTATATTCTATAGCGAGAGACGACCTGGCTGGTATGCACAAAAAGAAAAAGCCGCAGCCGATGCCAGTGGCGCCACCGCAGCCGAAGCCGCCGAGGCAGCAGGCGAATCTCCAGTTGTAACTAAAGCTAGAGAAAGGAAGGCAGAACTAGAAAAAGATCCTCCTGTTGAGCCACCCGAGAGACAATTGCAACCTACGTATCGATGGGATCTACCTATGAAAGAGGATCCTATAACAAGAAAAATAGTATATACTGATGATCATATCAAATTAATTGAAGACTTGGCGAACGATCCGGCAAAGTTTCAGGAGCACCTACAACGCATCGCAGACAAGCATGCAGAATCTATCTTTGATGATCTGGTTAATCAAGGTAGGGATCATGTAGAAGCTGCCGAATTGGCAGCCGCAATGACCGAAGAAGCTTTAGGTAATATTACCCCAGAACAATTGGCACAAATATGGTATGGAGAAACTGTACCGGTTGGTAGAGTTAATACTGTATTCCAAGATCCCTTCTATCAAAAGATGCTTGATGGAGTTATAGAAGAAATTCATCAGTATTTTCCTGAGGAGTCATGGATCTTAAATGATGTAGAGCCTGTTATGGGTGCCATTAGACAAGTACGCACTTTGAAAGGAGCGAAAATCACAAAGAGTGAGGTTCAGACTCTCTTTACTTCAGCACTTAGAGATACCTCAACACAATTATTAAGATCAAAAAAACTTAGGCTAAAGATAGCAAAAGAAATTCATAAAGAGTATGGTGTGTCGGTTGCGGAAGTTAATAAACTTTTAGAGAACATGGGTGAAAGTCATTTAATGGAACAACCATTTGGTTATGAAGTAACGTTAGCAAATGGGCGGTCCTTTAATCTATTCGATGCACTTGTAAAGCAAGTAAAGCATCTAGACAAACTAGATCCTGGGACAATGAATGGGATTAGAGCGGAGGTCTTAAGAAGAATTGCATTGCGTCTAGGCGAAGAAGGCTCTAGAAAAGTATTCAAAAAGCAAATGGCTGACGAAGCTTCTAGATTTGCTGGTACAAATTCAGTTCAATATACAGATGCTATCTTTAAAGCAGTACTGCTTAGAGGTGAGATCCCTCCCAATATATTAAAAGAATATACTCCAACTCAAATAGCAAATCAACTTCGAAGCTCCAAAGCACGATACATAAAAGAATTAATGGAGGCTACTGGAATGAAAGCAGCCGACGCAGAGGCGCATGTTCTAACATTAGCATCAGAAATTGAAAAGTATAAAGTGCCTCCTACTGCTTTGGGGTCAGTTACTCCAGAAGGTACGACTGCAGTACATAAAGTGTTTTCTGATTCTATGGATTGGCATCTTAAGTCTTTGAATACACTCAACTTTATGGATACGTGGGTACATAGACTTACGAATTTTATGAAAGTCAACTTAACTGCTAGGAATATCCCTACTCATATTCACAACTTCGTTGCCAATGCCGGTCATACTGGACTTCGTAGGGGGATGACTCCACTTGGAGTACTAAACAGTTTACGAAAAACAGGCAAACTTTGGGAGTCTTATAAGAATGGTACTCTCAGAGAAATTAATCCTGAAATGTACCATATGCTAAGAGAGGTTGAAAGCAGTGGTCTATTAGATACTACCAGAATTGAAGCAGAGTTTGGTCCACGCGGTCTAAAAGGGCGTCTTGCCAAGGGGAGAAAGCCCATGCAAGAGGCTTATAGGTGGGGCGACAATATCTTTAAATTGGATGAAACTATAGTTCAGTTGACAGATCTACGAGCACAACTAAATAGACTAAAACCAGGCGAGTGGGCTAAAGTGCGTACTTCGAAAGCAAAAGCTGATGCTGTATTTCTTGAAATGTTACCAGATGGTGGATTCAAAATTAGAGGCGGTACCAAACTAAGTGAGGCTCAATTAAATAAAATACTGGTCAAGGCTTCAATGGAAAAGGCTTTGGATATTTTCTTTGATTATACTGAGATGAGTAACTTTGGTAAACTACTCCGGGCTGCACCACTAATGGGTGTTATGTCTCCATTCTTTTCATGGTACTGGAAGTCTTTAGATATCCCCTTTGTTAAAGAAGGTTTGGTAACTAAGCTAGTACAAAGCAATGATGTTATATTAGCCACCAATAGCACAGCAATTAATATGCAGCTAGCTAAGGCGCATGCTGCACTAGCAGCACGGAGAGCAGTCGTATTATCAGGTATAAGAGGTACTCTTTCTAGGATGTCAGATGACGATCGTCGTAAGTTCTTTAAGAGAATTGGTAAGGATGTTGGTATTATCTTGATGGAGAACTTAGAGGATCCTCGTTATGTTTCATATCAAAACTGGGAAGCGATCAACTTTGCTACATCAGGACTGAAACTTATGCGACTAGGGTATGAAGCATATGCTAAGACTTTAGATCCTGAGGACATCTTTCCTAGATTAGAAGATGGTAGTCTAGATGTAGAGTTAAAGAGTATACCAGAGGCGGAACGTAAAGATCTACGTAAACTACAAAAGATCTTTGCTAACAGTGCGGGTGGTCATCTTGCTGATATCACTGACTTTTTAGAAGTAGTCGGTATGTCAGGTACTCCACTACTAGACTTCTTAATTACAGTTGAGCAAGCCGTACAACGTGAAGCTCCTATCGGTTTGGGAGAAGCATATAGTAGATTTGGTAAGGCTTTAGTGGGAGGCGTTGCACATAGCGCATCAATGGTGGCACTAGGGGTACTGGATCCAGCATCTACATGGGGCACCAGACAATTTGCTCTATCAGATGATCGTAGAGAACAAGAAGACGCTACTAAGTGGGTGGTTCGAACTCTATTTAAATGGGGTTGGAGACAGAAAAGAGTTGCAAAAGCAAGGAAGAAGTATATGGCTGACTTCACTAGAGCAATGACAAACGCTCTAGATACTCCAATCGATCGACGTAGGAAGAACCTGCTTAAGCTAGGTTTTAAAGATGAAGCCGCGGCACTTAAGAATAAGCAGAGATGGATTAATCAGATCATCAAAGAAGAGATTAAAAAAATGAATAGACAGGACAAAGCCAACAGAAACAAATATCTTGAAAACTAAGGATATATAAAGACACTAAGGAGGATTAGTTATGAGTGTGAGTTTGAATAATAGATTAATAGGAAACAATGAAGTTCTTACAGGCAATTGCAGTTTGTTTACTGTACCATTGGCACAGAATGCAGAAGGTGTCGACGCTGTATTTGCTGATATGAAAGACAGCGATGGTACTGTAATTGCTTATGGTAAAATTAAAGCATTATGGATTATAAATCCATTAGCTAGTGGTGTTGATTTTTGGTTAAGAGGTCCCGGGGATTTGTCTCCTACCGCTAACAATGATGAAGGAGTGAAGATCCCACCTGGGTCTGATACATTCTTACCTATGACCGAGGGTACATTGAATAGTTGGGGTGGTAATCAACAAGATCTTGGAGTTAATACCGATCCATTAGTATTTGTGGTATTTAGATAAATGCCAAAGAGGAAGCTTAGTACTAAAGGTAAAGCCAGAAGAATGGCAGCAACAGGAATGATGCTACACAACAAGGCTAAGACTTTTAAGGCTAAGGTTTCCTACGTAAAGAAACATATGCCGGAAATAACTAATCCAGAAGCATTTGTAGCCGCTGCCGTTAAGGCAACCAAAGGGAGGAAATAACATGGCTGAAGGTATGGTACCAGATAGTAGACGCAGAATGGCTGCGAGTCTATTAGAGAAAGGACTTAGAGGTGAACCAGTTGAGGATAAAGATTGGGGATCAAAGAAAGGTGAATTCTCACGAAGAGATGTGGGTGGAGTAGAAAAGAAAGTAGGCGATAAGAAAGACTACGAAGATGCTGTTCCACATTTAGAAACACTAGTGAAGAAGTGGAAGCCCAAGTCTAGCGAAGGCAAGGAATATGAGAAGGATGTGCTTGAACTTATCAAAACCCTAGGTGGTGGTAAGGATAGTGACTTTGAGTTAACTAAGGCTGAAAGAAAGAAAGGTAAAGACTGGGGTTCAAAGAAGGGTGAGTTTAAACGGAAAGATGTCGGTGGTGTAGAAAAGAAAGCCGGCGTTGAAGACGGACACTATAAAGCTTATGAGTAAGCTCAACTTGGCTCAGAGTACTGAGTGATTGCTTACAGTAAAAGGAACTAAGTTAGTACTAATGGATGAAGATGTTAATACAGAACTATTGGATTTTAGATTGAATGCAACCGAAGAAAGGTTGGTTGGTCTAGAAAATCATTTTGAGCGTATGTGCGTGCAGATTTCTGAATTGACAGTCGTCGTCCAATTACAATCACAGCAACTAGGGATCCTTAAGTGGGTTGCTATGGTGACTTGTGCTGCGCTTATAGGATCAATAGTCAAGGGGTTTATGTAATGGCTACACAAAAACATGGAAAGGGAAAAGGGTTTCTAGGAAGCACTGCTGAAGAGGCTGAGATAGAAGCCAGACGGGATGCTGCTATAATGCTGCATGGTATGAGAGGTATTGTTAAACTAGAAGATCTTTACAAACTAAGGGCAAAGATAGTTAGCAATAGAAGGAGATATAGACAAGCTGCTGATACACACAGGGATGCATCACAACGCCTAGATAAACTTTACCATAATGCACCTAATCCTAGGACTCCAGAATATGATGCTGAATTAACAAGACTGTTCGAAGATAGAAGAGAAGCGGAGCAATTGATGAACTCTATACGCAAAGAGTACTATCGGCTAGCCGATGAGCAGGAGAGGCTCCTGAAACAATACAACGAACAAGAATCACTTAACCCACCTGAAGATAACGACTTAATGGATTAATGGAAACTGTACCTATGTGTCTAGACCCCGGAATCATAGTTGAATTAGGCAATACCTTTATGATATGCGTTGGCATCATATCATTATTAACTGCAGTAGTAATCCTTATAAGGAACAGATAGTTTATTAGCAGGTATAGCCAGTAAAGCCCCCTTACCTAACAGGATAACATTATGGAATTCCCAGTCAGAAACAATAACATTTGGAAAGCAATTGCCAAATGGAAGAAGTGGTGTAAAGAAACTGGATTAGTGGAAGAGATCAAAGACAGAAGATACTACCAAAGCAAATCTAGGAAACGCTACTTGAGAAGACGAAAAGCTAGACGCCTACAAAACCAGAGGATAGAATAACTATACTCACGACCTCTATGACTGAATAATATAATAGATTTTCTTCACTTTCTTCTTGTCATCTTTCTTAATCTTTTTCAATAATACTGTAATAATATTATCTAAATCAAAACATCTTGTCATTATCAACCCTCCACCTCTACCTATCCTCCCTTACCTAACAATACCATTAGGACTAAACAAACTTCTCCACTTTTGGTATATTTAATATGTGAGGACGAAGGAGGTGATTAGTTCTCATAGGGGGTTCTTGACATTCCCCCTCTCTCCGTAAAAAAAAGGAAGCAACTGGGATGTTTCATTTCCTGCTGTTTAATTAAAGTCTCCTAAAAACTGATAAACTACTGCTACCTTTCCCACTCTCTCTGAATGAGGGTGGGTTTTTTTTTATTGTTGTATCTTTTTTTCCTTTACGACTACTTACCTTTGTGTTATAGTAATACTATAACCAAGTCATAGGAGACTTTAAGGAATGAACGCATTAACATCGGAACAAAGAAACTTCATTATCGGTCAGTTATATTTCAACCGAATCAACGAACACAAATTCCACCCTCATAACAACGACTTCGGACCACTTAACTCTGAAAAGTGGTTGAAGGTATTCGGTGGAGGCTATAAGAAATACATCTCTGAATACTTTGAGGTTGTTGATAACAACTTTATCAAAGGAGGGAACGGTATTAAGGGAATTACAAAGGCTTATAAACCTCTTAAAAAGTTTAAGCAAGCAGCCAAACTGTTGAGGAAGGTGTCCCCATCAGTCCCCTTACCTAACAACTACAAAGTCCTACCTAATAAGCAACGCTTTGAAGAAGTCCTTTCAGGTGCCTTCAAGGTTGAAAAGCAACACCACTTAATCCCCGTCCAGTTTCTATACAAAAGAATTAATGAAGATGGTTTCATTTATGAAACCTATCAGCGCACCTTTGGTAAGGGAGGAAGGAGATTTGTTATTGGCTGTGGAGTGCAGCAACTACCCTCATACCTGAGGAGTTATCTATTCCCACAACTTAATGATTATGATATGGCTAATGCCTTACCGACAATCCTCAATCAATTATTGAAGAGTGTTCGTTATGATACGCTTAATCAATACGCGAGGAAGAGAGATACCTTCTTCGAACAAACCTTCCAGAATACAAACCTAACATACAAAGAACAAAAGAAGACATGTTTGGCAGTTATGTTTGGTGCTATGATAGGGGGCAAATCTATGAGGGATATTGTAGGAGATATGCATAGGTTGAAAGAAGCATTACCAAACCTTATAAAACTTAAAGAAGACCTTCATAATCTAGGCACTGTATTAAGTTGGGATTTAGGGTATGCTGACCTATGGGAGAAATCAGACTATAATAATAAAAGGTTTTTAGCATTGGTAGCACAGTATCACGAGGATAAAATCTTACAATCAATTGAGAAATATTGTGAGAAGAAAGGACATAGAGTTGATGTGTTAATGTTTGATGGTTTTATGAGTGAGGATGAAATTGATTTAAATGATTTAGAAAGTTTCATTTATAGAGACACAGATTTTAGAATTAAGATGGTTAATAAATCACAGACAAAAGGAGTTAAGTGATGAGTGAAAGAGAAACGATAGAGAAGATTTATAAGTTTATGTCTAGTGAGGACAGAACAGAGGAAGAGAAGTTC
>Ga0080013_1002350_pt1 | contig 22384 bp, 64 predicted proteins | sample ETNvirenome_6_85_FD_69236 | JGI IMG/M metagenome (GOLD analysis project Ga0080013, IMG submission 69236) | Marine viral communities from the Pacific Ocean - ETNP_6_85 (SPADES assembly) (version 2) | ecosystem: Environmental > Aquatic > Marine > Oceanic | place: Pacific Ocean | collected 2013-06-19 | reverse complement strand
GAGGCATGTATGTATGAGGCTGGAGCGGTGTAAATAAGCCGAAAATCAATCAAAAAACCGACTCATCTATCCAAATCCTCATACATACATGCCAATACGCTATCAACTCCTAAGCGAACCTTACCCGCACCCTTCTACAATGCCCATTCTCACGGACTCACACAAAACACCAAAAAATCTCATTTTTTCTTGGCTTTTTTCTATCCTCATATCTACTTATCTATAGCAATCCGTCTATGATGCCCGAAATAGCGCGGTTCTACGCGGATCTGCTACTCACACCTTCAAGCACGATACCCGGCTACCAGCATAATACACAATGTGAATGACGTACACATACGCATATGCACATACCAGTCAAAACCCACAAGGGGGTTGGGGGTAGTAGGGGGGTAGTAGGCTTCAAATTTTCTGAAAGCTACCACCGCACCACTTCGCATCTATCCCATTTCTCGGTGTTTTCAAACCATACAACCCTTGGAGTTCTGAGGTTTGGATTGTTGGGTATCTTTCCCCATGCAACCTCCATCTTCCTACGATAACTCCCTTCTCCTCTGGCTTTAATTCTACCTTCATCTATCGACACAACCAAACCATAGCATATGCGCTTCGTTTCATTGCGGGTTATCCACTCACTGACCCTTATCACCGTGCCTATCCTTAAAGTCTTCATATCTTCCTCACCATGCAACGATTGTACACACAACCCATTTTTGATCTGTTAAGAACCATTCCTCCCGGGGATAAATGAATGTAGCCCTCCTTGGGGGCGATGCCCAAAGCATCTTCATTCTGTCACTACCCCTCCAAGCCAATTGACTGACTATACCGACAATTCCTTCAATCTTTACTACCGAACCTATCCTTAGCCTCTTCATCTATTACCTCCAAATCCTCAAAGAAGACGTGTTTCACGATACCGATATATCCATTCACAAACCAACTGACCACCAAGATCCCCTCCTCAATGGCGATAACAAGGCCGATGGATTCCCCAACGTCCTTTATTTTTATTAGGTCTCCGACCTTAAACCTTGACAAGCTCATCAGAACGGTACCAGTACGGGCCTCCCCAGTTATTCGCCCATATGACCTTCATGTCAAAGCCTACACTGGTTGAGGTTTTGAAGGGGTGGATATTTATAATAACTCCCACACCCTCTCCATCATCAACCTTGCATCTAACCAAATCACCCACCTTCATTTCTGACCTCCAATAACATCATGTTAACACTGAACGTCCGGCCTGCTCGAATGAATAACACACGCGCTGCATGTATCATCCGGGGGTGGTCTGCAATGTATAACACCAAGACCCTCTCCCCATTCGGCTCATTGTAATGGAGCAAATCCCCTGCTTTGAAACTATTCATATCTCTTACCTCTACATGCCCTTCTGGACTTCTCCTTCTTTCGATTCCTTGTCACTTGTTTCTTTCCTCCCCTCCAAGTCGATGCTTCTCCTCCGTTCTCGAAATGCTTCTTCCTCTCTATGCCTCGAATTCGAGCTAATCTTTTTTTTATGTCTCGGCACATTGGCCTCTCCTTACGCGTCTATCGCAATGACACGCTCATTGGTTTGGAAATATTGATTTTGGGCATTGTCCTTGTCAGTCATCCACATCCTCTGGCACTTCGACGATATGGGCTTTGGAGCGCACATGTCAGTCAAGACGATGTGGCCGTCGAACCCTTGCCCATTCACATATCGGGTTGGTGCATCAAAGCACGTTCCACCGCATAACACACGCTCCCAAACCTTGTTCTGTCCTTTCTTCCAAATGAACACCTTGTCCTCTGCAACCTCAGTATCGAAGGGAATCACGGTGAACTCGGCAAGTTGGGCAAGGCTTGAAAGTTCTGTAAAGAACGCTGCTAACATGTTATCTCCAACACTCCCGCTCTGGTCGATGCTTATGGCGATTCGAGCTTGACGTTTGACCTTTCGACCTGCATGGATATAAGGATATCGCTTGTTGAGTCTCCGCACTGTCGAGGTTTTGTGGCTTCTCTGGCTTGTTTTGATGAAATATCGAAGCACCTTGCGCCAATCGACCTTCGGAGTTATCATGTCCATAATTCTCTGCCTCATTTCTGAACTAACGGTTCCCCAACCACCGCGTTGTTGGGCTTCTTTTGCAGCCCCTTCGACAGCTTGGCGGAGCCGTTCCTTGGCCATGCCTCTCGCTTCCTCTCCAGCCTCTCCCCACCCTTCATGGGAATCAAACTGTCCTTGGCCCTCGCCTTCTCCTCCTTCTCCCTCGCCTTCGCCCTTGCCATTGAAGTTTTCATCTTGTTGAAGCTTGGAGTAATACCACTCGGCAGCCTTGCCAACGGGATAGTCCTCAAAAGGCTCTTCACCGGGCATACAACAGCCTTCGGGAAGCTTTCCTTGGAGGTGGCTATTGATAGCCAAATCGGTCGCGATGTTCCACAGCTTGCTCATTCCCTCCGATGGAAGACGACCGGTCACATGCTCAAAGATGATGTGATAGAATTCGTGCATCAAAACACCAAGCCGGTGATTCTCGGAAAGACCAGCGAAAAACTCAGGATTATAAATCATCTCGAATTGGGCTGTCTCCTTGTTAATGGTCACGCCAGCCGTAGGAATCCGACTTGTTGAATATTTGTGAATTCGACGAGAAAGTCCGGCGAAAAATGGCTCCTGCTGGAGCAGACGAAAAGTGTGCATGTCAAGATCAAAAATATGTTTTGTCATGAGGATCTCCAAAAAAATGTTGAAAGAATGATAAGGTATAACATGATAGGGGGGTTTGTCAAGGAATCTGGGTAAAATAAATTCATTTTCCTCAACATCCCCCTTGGCCTCGACTACTTGGCAGTAAGCATTGAAACGATGAAATCCTGAACCTTAACGCCATTATTGGCTACGATGCCGTGAAGCTTGGAAATGTTGAACCCTGCTGTATCCTGATGCTTTCCAATGGCCTGCCATAAAGTCATGGCAATCTCGGAAGGAAGAGACACAAAATAGTTCGCAAGGTTCTGAAACTGGCTATCGGAGAGCTTGATTGCGAAGCTTTCCTTGGCTTTCATTTTCTCAATTAACGCGTTGTGATCGTTAATCTTCCAATCAGCTACCAAGTTGAGCTTGCCATGGTCAAGAATATCGGCGACGGTGACCTGACGAGCGTAGTTCTTCAAGAAGTCGTTGAAGGCGATTGCTCCCTCAAATCCGATGAAACTGGTTGCAATGTTGTAAGTGAGAGGGTTGTTCTCGATGATAGGGGCGACTTTTGCGAAGGTCTTAGCAACGCGCTCCCAGCTTCGACGAGAAGGATACACCTTGTTAGGCTCAAAATCGCCCTTATGCTCCAAATGTTGATGATTGTGGTTGATGAAATCCCAAATCTCAGCTTGAACCTTGTCTTTACTCCAACCCAACCAATCTTCAACAGAAGGAGCAACATCAAAAACCGTGTAACGGTCGAGTTCTGCCGGATCCATCTCGCCAACTTGATATTGTGCCCCACTTTCACCACCATTGACAGCAGCAAGGATGAGGGTATCGGGATGAAGGCTATGTCCGGCGATTTTACGACTATCGCAAAGTTCAAAGATGCCTTGGCGAACCTCGATGGTGGCGCGGTCAACTTCATCAAGAAAGAGGACTACAGGCTCATTACAGGCCGTGTGGAGCCACTCAGGAGGGAGCCACTGGGTGACGCCCTTAGACACCTTGGGAAGACCTAAGAGGTCACCTTCGGTCATCTGAGAGGCACGACGCTCAATGACGGGAAGACCGCGATCCGCTGCAATTTGGTAGACGAGACAAGACTTGCCGATACCGTGGCGACCTCGGAGGAGGACGGGAAAACGGGCGTCAAGAATGAAAGGAACGGTGGAAAGAAAGGTTTTGAAATCAATAGCCATGATAGGCTCCTATGAAAAGCTGCTATAGTAAATAGTGTTGAGCAGCGGTGAAAAAGTTTTTTGTTGAGAAGATGTAATAGTATAGCATGTTAAAAAAATCAGTGCAACATTTTTTCGGTCAGAAAATGTCCGAAACTTAATTTTGTTTGAAAGTCTCGAACCAGTCGCCGTCCTGATACCAAACAGAACCAGAATGATCATGTTGGTCGTAGCCATGCTCCGCATAATGGAGATTGTGGAGGCGAGGTTTGTATTTGGGGATGATCGCCCACTGAACCTTGATCGCGGTGGGTTCTCTGAGTAGCCCTCTTATTTCGATCACAAGGCCAAGGCTTTTCTTTCGCATGCCACTCGAATTGAAGACAATAAGGTCGCCAACCTTGAAGACCGAATTGTGCGAATTTGCCTCTCTCTCTCGGCGTCGTAGCTCATTGTTGATGTGGAACACATTGTCTTCATTGATCTGCATTTCACGGCAGTCCAAGGCCCAAGATGCGCCGTAGTTACGAAGTTTCTCAATGTCGGCTCGGCAAGTTGCGAGTCTATGCTGAAGTTCTTCAGTTGAAAGGTTTTTGAAAGGCATGTTAGCTCCGAATGTTTATCAAGAAGATACTAATAGACTATCACGATGAGATTCAAGTGCAACAAAATGACCAAAAAATGTCCGGTTTTAATCCAAAATTATTTGGGCCTCGATAGACTCGCCTCTTTCGAGGAGGTCATTTAATTTGGTCAGGCTGTATTCTTCATAATCCCCATTGGGAAGATCCCAACGACGGGACAAAGAGAGGCTCCAGTCGACATCATAAAAGATTTGTCCGTTGTCCCATTGCCGTATTCCGATAACTATGCCGGCAGGACGGTAACCAATGTTGATTCGAGTGAGAACCACCAAATCGCCTATTTCAAATGTTTTCATGGTATTTCCGTTGCTTTAAGATAATTTCTTGGTCTTTTTGAGGTCACGTTCCATCACCTCGACGGTCACGGTCATCCCAAGGGGCATCAGTTTATACCAACGGGTACCGCCTTGTTTCGGATGATATTGCAGCGCATCAGTGATAGGCCGGGAATCCACCGCAACGATCATGCAAGTAACCTCCGTAAGCTTCGGAGCCGTGGGATTGTGATATCGATGGTAGAACTGACCGGCTGTACCCATCCCATTATAGCGAACATTTCGGGCATTGGCTCGGATGCAAACCAAACCTCCGGCGTTCCAGATTGGCGGGGTCTTGGCAGACTTCAATACTTTTTCGGCATATTTGTTGTCTCGAATCCGCTTGTATTCCGAGTAGGTCGGCAGGAGGGTAGACTCACCTTTCAAATATTTGAGGATAAGCTCCGCTGTACTCGCCATTGCGAAGTATTGCACTTGTTTTTTGTAATAATTGGCGATGATTCGGGCATCCTCACGAAAATCATAGTCAGCCTCCATTCGGAGGGCGAATTCTTCTGATGCCTCGACAGCAGCGTCAGAATTGCGGAGCGCCAGCGTCATAAGGAATTTTAACTGACGCTCAGAGAGACTGCGGCCTGACTCCTCCTGTTTTCGGATGCTATCGAATACTTCGACAGCCTTGAGGTCGCCCAATTTGAGGGCATTTTTAGTAAATCTTTGAAAATCGAAACTCATGTTAACTCCGGGAAAATTTGTTAAGAAGATGGTAGTACTATAGTATGCTGGATTAAAAAATGCAACATTTTGAGCGGTCAAAAAATGTCCGGTAAGTCTAAGAAGGCGGGCAGCAGGGTAGTAGGTTCTTTAATAAACATACGCTATCGTATCCATCAACCACCCAATAAACAAGAGCGTTTTTCCATGGCGGCGACCAAACTTCGAGAACAACGCCTATCCAGCCATAGTCTTTATGGATAATCAAGTCACCTGCTTTCACTTATCACTTCCACATGCCTTGGGGATAATTGGACAGATTTGTCCGATCTCGCGGGCATCAGGACTTTAATAAGCCTTTTTTTAGGATGCTTGGCCATGATAACCCCGATCATCCCACGATATTCCACAATTTTTCCCCTGTATATAACCAAATCACCTACTTTCACTTATCACCTCCCAATACTTTGTTTTGATGTACTCGCTATCTCCGACCTTTTGATCAACATCATGTTCTCCTAACACAATCAAAATGACCTTGGCACGGGCATCACAATCGGCATGGGCGTTATAGTTATGAGTTACAAGCCCAATTGCCCCCGTAGGGGGATGTTTTACCAAATCACCTATTTTCATATCTCCTCCAAGGCATCAAGCCATGAGGCATACGTCCAGTAGTTCGCCCCAGTAGCAGGTATTGAAATAAAAACCTGCTTGGTGTTTCTATCTTCTCCGGCTTGCGTTATTTCGAGAACTATTGCGATTTGCCCGCAGTCCCCTTCCCTATGTGCAGCCATCACTCTCATAACATCACCTACTTTCATCATACCACCCACGCTGTATCGTTATTTTCCCAAGTCTTGCCACCGTCTGACCACAAAACTCTAAACCACGCCGGGCAGTCGAGCATATCGAACTTAACCTCCACAACAAGCCCAACAAGCTTGTAACGGAAGCGGTTTGTTACCAAATCACCTATTTTCATCATACCACCTCCAGTTTAGCCCAACGATGCCAACGGGGTTCATCCCCATTGTTCCATTGCACCAATACAACACGATCAAATTCGCCGGACTCTTCAATGATAAGGCCGATAAGACCTTGAAGGTTGAAAAATTTCCCGCCAGAGGTTACAAAAGGTTTTCCCTTGTAGCTGACTAAATCACCTATTTTCATGTGAACTCCATTTTTGTTCAGAAGATACTAATACCTATCACGTTATGGGTTTGATGCAAGGACAGAAAATGTCCGGTTCTTCTATTGTTCCGTTGCTGCGGTTACCAACGTCAGGGAACTTTTATAGTATGGCCATGGGTGTTCACATAGGAGACTTTCCTCGAGCCACAACACCCGATAAAGCCTACCATTTGGACTGATGCTGACGATAACGCCGATATTATCGCAACCCTTTCTTCTAACCAAATCACCCACCTGCACGGACAAGCTCCACTAAATACTTGGAGTCATAATGTAGGCGTCTAACCTCGCCGTCCCACAAAACCCAAAGTCGGCCACCTTTCCACACTTTCATCACAAGCCCGATGCTCTCCGGACTCACACCATGAGGTACAACGATAGGTCGTTTCTTTCTAAAAGTCACCAAATCACCGACTTTCATGCTGCCTCCAAATGCTCTTCCCAACGCCACGATGTTGGAGAGACAACATTCTGTATAGCCCACATCACCTCGAAATAATCCTTGTGAAAAGAATGTACACCAACGATGACGCCAACCAAGCCGTGCCAAGTTACCAAATCACCTATCTTCATAAAGACTTACCTCCTCTTTTTCACACCATTCAGGGCTTGTTCCATCACACCACACAACCCAATAAGAATTATACATTCTGTTGAAGCGAGTCGCCAAACGAATATCAACAATGAGGCCAATATCACCCCAGCATGCTATTACCAAATCACCGACTTTCATCATACCTCCACCAATACTGCGAGTTTTTTGTGTGCGTTATGCTGCCAGAACCAGCCAGTCCTGCCGTTGCTCCAAGTGATATGAATGATGTCTCTTGGAGGGAAGCCTTGGCGGGGAGGGCCTCGTTTTTCAATTTCATGAATGAAGCCGGTTCGCTTGTTCTTTTTGTGAACAACGATGGTTCCGATTTTGTCGAACTGCATGTGAACTCCGATTTTGTTGTGAAGATACTAAGGACTATCACGGGGGTAGTAGTTTGTCAAGAAAAAAACTGAAAAAAGTTCTATTCCTCCCGAAATGGCCGGACATTTTGACGGGGGACTTGCCAAGCTGGGCCGGGGTCGTCAACCCATTGAATCTTATAGAAACGCTTCCAAACCCCCAGCACAAGCCCAATGCCGCCTGTTGATTTATGTATCACCAAATCACCTATTTTCATTATACTCTCCCGATTTCGTCACAACCTCCAAGTCATGTTGAGGCTGGTATCTGCTCAATGTGGGGTGGGTTACCCAATGAACGAGAGCCCATGGCGATGGATACTCCACCTGCTCCAACCATACAATAACACCCAAATATCCATGATGTTTGAATCTTACCAAGTCACCTATCTTCATGAAACCTCCACGCCAACGGCCTTCTTCTTCATTTTCCTCAAAAGTCCCTTGTCTATGATGGTTGACTTGTGGTCACCCACCAGCAAAACCTTGTGATTCTCGACAACAACGCCGTCAGGTCTATGAATAAAACACTCTCCCAAATAAAGAGCCGTTCTTCCGTTAAGATCGCAACCACTATAAATCCAGCCGAACTCGATTAAATCACCTGCTTCAAAATCCATCATATTTTCTCCAATGCAAAACGATACATACATGTTCTATTCCCATCAGACCAGAAAATGTACCATGTACCGCGTTCTATACCCTCTTCAAACACAAGCCCAAGCCCATACGCAGCTTCCCATTTGTGTCTAACCAAGTCACCAATGTTCATTTTTCAACCTTGGGGGAAGGAGGGGAGCAGATGCTTAAATCAATCAGGGTTTGGGCTTGCTTCTTAAACCAAGCCCCAAGGCTCCAAGCCCACCCAGTATCAATGAGCGTCTGCCACGCTTCGATCTTTCGGGCATCCGAAGCCGATGCCTCGCCTCCCTCTGCTATGTTTATCGCGTCAAATATCTCCATGTTTTCCTCCATTGGATTTTTGAATGTAAATACCACTATCCTGTTATTCTTTTGCTGTCAAATTATTTTTTCCAGTCCCACTCGGTGATTGCGCTTATAACACCGTTCTCCCGGAGCCATTCGTAGGATCGTTTTTTTGTCAACCATGTGAATTCGTCCTCTGGGGCAGTTGTAATCCACTCTTCATCAAACTCTTTCGTGCTTTTCCCAATAACTTCGCGAAGTTCGGCTGCACGCCAGTAACTATACTCGGTGGGAATTATGACTCTCCCTTGGTCAGAGCGGATAGAGTTGTCATATTTCAGGTTCATATCTTGGGTTTTCCCGTTAACATTGACTTTTATCTTAATTTGGGTGCGAAGATCGGTGTCAATGCTTTTATTGGAGGTCAGAAAGTTAAGATCACTCCAATTTACAGAAGTAATTAGGCCGATTCCCTCGACTTTCGAGGAATAATTCTCTCGATATTCTACTTTAACTGCTGCTCCTTCGCAAATTCCCATAGACTTCACAAATGTCTCATAGAGAGAGCGTTTCCAGTTGGCGTTTGCTCGCTTGGCAGCCTCGATAACCTCGGTCATCTTCTCACAATTCTTACGATTGTGACCTGATTCTCCGCAAAACCCGCACTTAGGCTTGGCTCTGGTTGTGGTTCCGGCTTTCTTCTTGGCTTTTCTTTCCTCCGCACGATCTCTCATCACGGCAACCTTCTGAGCAGCCCTAATCCATTGAGTATAATCGTTTCTCTTCCAAGTGTACCAAGATTCCGACTGGAAGGGTACTCTATGATTGCTCCATTCAAACCAATCATATTTGGCAATCTCACAATCAGGAGCGTGGTGGTCTTCACTACGGCAGTAGGAACAGGTGTTGGTTTTTGTGTCTTTATTATCAAATGCTCTCATGTTATCCTCCGAGAGTTTGGGTTGAATACTAAACTACTATCACGGTAGTAGTAGTTTGTCAAATAAATATCTTAATTTTGTTTTAGGATCTCGACTTCATGGGTGTAATGAGGATAGGTTCCTTTGTGCTTATCATCTGCATACATGACGTGTATGATCATATGCTTGTAGATGTTGAAGGTTATATCGACAACTATCCCCACCCTGCCACCATCTCTTTTTGTTTTTACAATGTCTCCGACTTTCATATTGCCTCCACTTCTCCTTCATAAACATTATAGAACTTGTCATCTGCAAGACAAAGCACCTTATACGCTGTCAAAGTGGGTTTGACGGTGTTATACACTTTAACAATAATTCCCAATTCGTGTTCTTCAAGCACCCATCTCACCAAGTCACCTACTTTCATTTATTGCCTCCAAATGAGAATGTACTCTTTCGATTTCATCGGCATACATTATCGACACTCCACCATCTGTCCATTGGACACGCCAGAGAATTGTTTCCATCGTTGTTGTTTGGACAAACTCTACCCCAATGATAACGCCGATAAAATCGCCCCATCTAATTAAATTACCTATTTTCATCCTATCATCTCGCAATGACTTATAACGCACCATCTTTCCAGTCCTTCGGTGGTCACCATCCTAAGAGTTCCCCCTTGTGGGAAATAGGCGATAATGACGCCAATTGTTCCATCATAAGAATATTTAATCAAATCACCCACCTTCATAAAGCCTCACATCGTCTTCATCGACATATTCATCAGGATCAATGTTGGCTTCTTGATCCAGCCAGATAATCCTATAGTTGTAACGACTATGATACATTCTAATATCAATAATGATGCCAAAGTCGCCAGTCCAATCACATACTATCAAATCACCTATTTTCATTGACCACCTCCAAATCATAACCTTTTGGTAGCCACCCAACGTGGCCATGAGTCCAATGTACATAATAACCCGTACCGCTATGAAGCTCAAGAATATCTATAATGATGCCGAATTCTTTCTTTAGTGACCAATGGTTGTTTTTGATTTGCACCAAATCACCTATTTTTAGATCCATGTTATCTCCGTTGTTGTGTTGAATACTAAAGGACTATCACGGGGGTAATAGTTTGTCAAGTAAATATCTTAATTTTGTTGAGAAAGAGCCTCCACGTCTTCGTCAAAGGCGGTATACTTTTTGTTGTCGAAGCCCCATACCGAATAATATATGGTTCCCGTCGCGGTCGCCGAAACCTTTATAATGACGCCAATCTCGGTGAATGAAACATCCAACCATCTCACCAAATCACCCACTTTCATCATCTTTCATCTCTCCAAAATAAGCCCGAAGCCACGCCCCAAAAAGAGGCCAAGAATCAATAAAGGTCAATAAGAATGTCCACTCGCCGTGGCAGTTTGTTAAATGCTCAAACATTGATAGCTCCTAATTCTGTATGTTTGTTGTAGTGGTGAACCTTGTCTTTTCTTAGGTTCATGGCAGCCACATATGGGCCGTCTATGGCGTTGAGGCAATCATCAATAATTACCACAATATCGCCATGGTGACAATCACCTTCATGGCTATTTCTTTTGATTACCACAAAAATATCCCCAACTTCGCACTTCATGGTTTATGCTCCTTAAAATAATAACCCGCGTCGATCAAATGATGCAAGGTATCTTCCTCTGTTGTATCACCATCGTTCCATAGGACTTTATAAATCCATGGGTGATCATCATACACCTGCTCACTATACCAAAAATCTACCACCAGCCCTATATAAACAACTTTTGAGCCCTCTGTAACAACGCAGTCGCCAATATTATATACTCTTTCTATTTTTTCCCATTCCATAATGCCTCCGATCTACTAAAGGACTATCACGGGGGTAGTAGTTTGTCAAATAAATATCTTAATTTTTTTGATAGGCTCGAAGTTCTCGCGACTATACCAGCTTGTTACCAAGTCACCGACTTTCATGGATTGCCTCTAACTCGCCAGCAATGCAGGGAACAGTCTCTTCTGCCCCATAGAGCATAACATAATAAATCGTCAAAGGTTCAGCAAAACCCACGCCTTCCTTGTTGAGAGAAATAATCACCCCCTCATTAGGACGACCGGTCGGGGCCAAACGAACTCTAACTAAATCACCTACTTTGAATTTAGTCTTCATATGACTCCCACTCTGTAAAATAGATCCATTCGCTTTCACAAAAGAATTCCTCTGCTTCTTCAATGAGGGTGTCCCAAGTCCAACCATATCGTCCTGTCGGGTCAATGATGCTCGCCACTTGCTGCTTTATATGCTTCCATGTGGGCAGGGTTTGGCCGTAAACGTTGTCCATGTTGTCTGCTACACCCTCCATGAAAGAGTTGGCACCGAACCGCTGACAGCCCTCTTCTGCGAGGTTCTCATTATCCGATTCATAGGCAAACTCCAAGATAGAGTAGGCCCCGTTGTTATAATTTAAGCCAATCCAATCCTCAAAAGCTTGAATAGCCGGGCCAAGTTCTCCATAGTTTGCATCTGTAATGTCTTCACCTTCATAAGTACTCCAATTCATAATAACCTCCTAATGAGTGGGATAATAACTACTATCACGGGGGTAGTAGTTTGTCAAATAAATATCTTAATTTTGTTCTAATCCATAGCAATTATCGTTACTATCAATTTCTGTCACCGGCTCATCTGATCTTTTTCCAGCCCATTGACCGCTTATCCAGAAAATCTTATAGTGAGGGCCAACAATATCATCAAAGAAAGAATCGACAATAACGCCAATATCGCCGTCAAACTTACCTCTTCTGTCCTCAATCAAATCGCCTACTTTATACTTCATTCTGGATTCTCCATAACTTCGAGATACTCGAACAATTCTTCTGATGTGTCTCCGGCAAAATGTCCGTTGGCCCATAGAACAACCGCGTATCCATCACCATCGCAATCAATATCAATGCTCTTTATAACTCCAATTTCATCGGAAAATGAAGCCCTTCTGTCTCTAACCAAATCACCTACTTTCATCTCACCACCTCAAACTCATTGCGGTCAATAACATAACCAGTGTTATAGGGGATTTTTCCGGAGAAGTGCCATTGAACCACTACAATCCTGCCGTTGGTATCTACAATTATTCCGAGCCCCTTGTGATAGCCGTTCTTGTCTCTAACCAAATCACCTACTTTCATCCAACACCTCCACTTTCCATGTCCCGATCCAACTCAGATCACCATCATTCCAGAAAACCCTTAAACTCCCCATGGGGGTTGAGGAATCAATTTCTATTATTACACCAAACCACTGGGCATCTTCCGTATATCTAACCAAATCGCCTATATCAAAATTCATAATGCCTCCACGTGCTGAACTTCTTCTTCACTGAATAATATTTCCTCTCCCGAAGCGGTAAGGACGACAACAGACCGCCAAGTATAACCATCAATATCATATTCAAGACTTGTATCGACAACGATTCCTACACTCACAGGGCAGAATACTCGGTCAAATTCAACCAAATCGCCTATCTTAAAATCCATGTTATCTCCGTTGTTGTGTTGAATACTAAAGGACTATCACGGGGGTAGTAGTTTGTCAAGAATTTTGCTTAAAAAACTTCAATTCGTAAGGCTTGAAGGAGTATGTATCCTGATCTCCTCCAAACCATTGACATTGAATGGGCCATTGTTTGTTAGCAAATGAAATCACCATTCCAAAGCCAGCCTTAACCGGGTTATTTTGTTCCATCCTCCTGCCTGCTGCTGATAGTGTTACCAAATCACCTACTTTGAATTTCATTTTATGCCTCTTTCTTAATGATTATGTGTGCTAAGGTGTTGTCTTTATTGAACCAACCATCAATGTCGACGGGGATGGGCTCCCCGTCGAACTTTGCATCTAAAAGATGCTCCAAGTCTTTAATGGAGATGGTATCGTTCCCGAAGGAACCGAGTAAGGTGATAAAATCATTACCACAACCTACCCAGAACATTTTGTTTTTTCCTATCCAGTTGGCCTTTACAAACGCAACTGCCTCTTTGATGGCTTTGATTTTATCATTCATGTTACCCCCCTACTCGGTATCTCTTTCTCTTTGATTAAATTTAACTACTCGAATCGACTCATTATAACCGTTAACCCTGCGGGGAAGCTTACCATAATGAGGATGGCGACGAATATATCGTTTGGCTTGTTGCTCAGTCTCGAATAGATGAGTGCGACCATTTACATGGCCAAGTTTGCGGTAATCACCGCAGCTATAAAGTATTGCGAACACAATGTTCTCCTAATGAAGTGCCCCGTAGGGCGGTATGACTCCAAACATTTTATTTGAAGCGTAAGATAGTATAGCCTGTTAGCTAAATTTTGTCAAGTTTATTTCTCATTTTCCTGTAGGATGAGCTTCTTGACCCATTCGTTGCCATATTCCTCTGCAAACTCTGTTATGTATTTGTCATGAAGAACAAGGATGCGTTCACCCTGCATGATGACATTCCTCAGCTTGTAGCCTTGAATAAGGAACTCCGAGCCTATGGGAATGTTGGGATCAGATGATATCTGAACCTCGCAGATGGCGAAGGGCATCGACTTGCGCTTCTTCTTCTTCTCTCCTGTCTCTTTGTCTGTCACGTTGCCCCAGTACTTGCGGAACGCTACAGACTTGACGGTTGAATGAATTGGTTTGCCATTGTTGAGAATGTAAACGGTGTGGTTTGGTTTTAGGTAAGCCATGATTTCCTCCGACTTGTTGTTGAATATCTATACCCTATCCGGTCAGTCTTTATTTGTCAAATTAATATTTTCTCGATCTTCTATAAAAATGCCCCCGCCGAATCTTTTTCCCCTCTTTGTGGCGATAAACAGTAATCACTAATCCGTCGTCGTCCAACACCACGTGGACTCCTTCGTGTTGCCCAATGTCCAGTCCTTTTAATTTGGCTTTGGAAATGGCCTTTTTGTCTAATCTAAAAACCTCTCTTTTTCTATCGCGATAGCATGTACCGTAATCCAAGGTATAATTTATAGATTCTTTTGAAATATTTCTCGAATTCATTCTTTTTACGGCGTGATTTGTTAGAGATGATTGTGGTTTGTTTTTTCGTCGCATGATTTCCTCCGACTTTGTGTTGAATATCTATACCCTATCCTGTTGAGTTTTATTTGTCAAGTTTTTTTATATAAATTTCTACCTCGTCCTCCCAATGTTCCCCTATTTCACCGGCTTGATTCCAATGAATTAAAAGATAATCTTTTGCTGCCTCCGGCACATACCAGATATCAACAATCACCCCAATATCAACTTCATCCTGCACCCTAAAAGGATGTGCTGTCCATACCAAATCGCCAATCTTCATCATAGACCTCCAAGTCCCCACAATCAGCCCAGCTTCGTGAACCATCTTGCCAAAAAATATGAAATGTTTCTTCCCACTGTTCATGTTTACGAATAATGACCCCAATAAAGAGTACCACCACCCATTTTGATCTTACCAAGTCACCGACTTTCATTTTGCACCTTTGAAAAATTTCAATTCGTACGCTTTGAAGGGAAACTCATCTTTTTTTCCACCAAACCAAGCGCATTTGATGGGATACTCTCCGGCAGCTTGATTGAGTAAAACTATCCCGAAGCCAGTCTTAACGTCATAATTTTGGTTGGTTTTCTTACCGGCTGCCGAAAGGGTTACCAAATCACCTACTTTAAATTTCATTTTTCTTTCCTTTGGGAGCAAAGCCAATTGGAGGGCGGTCTTCTTGCGGTGGTTGTGGGCCTCCTTGAATTGCTGCAAGCAATTGTGGGGGAAGGCCCATGGGGGGAGTAGCAGGCCCATTTGAAATCAAAAGAATATTCGCAAGTGCATTGAGAAGGTTGTCGCTTATATTAAAAGTTACTGTAAGTTCGTTTTTGTTTTCCATTTTGTCCTCCATGGATACTAAACAATCTATTGTGTTAAGGTTATTTTGTCAAGAAAATAGTTTAACTTTCTCTCGAAGGTTCGCGAGAGCCGAGCTTTTCCTCTCCACGGTCTATTGGGATTGTGCAGTCATGAACCCATGTCGATATGGCCCTTGCTCTTTGAAGCCCGAATGGGCGGGCTACCCAATAGGTTATCTCCATCAGAGGATGAGAGATCACGTTATGTGTTGTCCAAGCCAATTGACCCGGAAGTTTCGCGAATATAGTTTGAATTGATGTTTTCATTTTTGCTCCTTAAACCATTTGTTAACCACTTGCGTGATTCCACGATCTTGCAATTCTTCCTTTGAATGATTCTTCAACAACCAGTCTATTGATTCATCATCCTCCTCTGTCCATCCTTCTGGGATTACTGGAGCAGCAGGGCTTAATAATTCAAGTAGTGGTTGAGAATCGTACCTCCATTGCATCTTAAATAGGCCCCGTTTTTCCGTTATAAAATGCCATACGTTACTGTTCTCTTTGAAAGTGATGTTATTGCCATTGGTAACTAACAAGTCAAGTCCTACGTTTGTTTTGTAATCAAATTGGCCCTCAAAAGAACACATAAGATTTAATTCGTCGAAAGGAATTGCTTTTATCACAGCAGGCATATTCGAGCCCTCCTCCCAGCCCATACCAGTCCATTGTCTATAGTGTGCAACCATTACCAAGGCTCCCACCCCATAACCAGATTTTTTCAAAGATTCAGCAAATTTTCTTTTCCAACTTACATTGGCTTTCATAAACCTATCTCGAACCTTTGGGAATTCCGTACAGTTTCTTCTGTTGTGGCCGGGTTTTTTACAAAACGAACACCGTGACTTTTTTCTCTTCCTTGGTTTCTTTGGTTTTTTATTCTCTCTCCTCTCCATTTCAAAGGCTGCTGCCCTTATCAACCAAGCCTTTCGGCCATGAGGATTCGGCAATGTGCCGGATGCTACTTCTTTGTACTCTTCATAAAGAGATTCTATATTCGGACAACTTCGCCTGTTGTGGCCGTCCTCAAGACATACTCCACATGAAATACGTCTTTTTCCATAATTCATCTTGTTCATCGTTACTCCGTGTTTGATGTTGAAAGATATTAATACTATAGCACGTTTTAAGATGCTGTCAAATTATTTTTTGAAATTAGCCCAATCTTCTGCTAATTTAATAATGTCTGCTCTCTGTAGCCTGTCATAGCTATATTCGTTAACCAACCAATCGATACCCAGCCAATCTCCTAATGTCCAGCCATTCGGCGGTTCCATTTCAATTGGTTGGATTATTTCAGGTATCATCGGATTCTTCATGATTCCGTCGAACAAATAAGGATTTGGCCAATCTTTCGGCAATGCAAAAAGGTTCCGAAAATTACAGTCTTGGGTTGTTACTTCACTCTTCAAATCCCCAGCAATGAATGAGAATGACTTGCTCATCTGGTAGGAATGAGAGCCATCATATCCACACATAAAACTATAGTGATCCCATGGGATAGCGGAAACCATGGCTGTCATGTCATACTTCGGCGTCCATCCTTTAGTCATATCCCAATAACCATATTCTTTGAACTTCATCAAACAACCAACGCCAAAGCCGATCTTTCTGGCCGTTCGTACGAACTCCTTTCTCCAGTTTTGATTGGCTTTTAAGAAGAGTCTTTTAGTATCTTCTGCTCTCGAACATTCTCCTCTGCTATGTGTTAACGACTTGAAGGAACCCAGACAGAATGTGCATTTCATACACTCCCGTTTCCCATTTGCGCCTCAATGTGTATAACACCACGTGGCACTTCTCCGTCGATAATCCCCCCGTGTTTAGCTATAACAAGATCCACCACTGAACTTGGTACCCAGCCGTAAACTGTTTTTGTCGGATTTTCTGGTTCTTCCGCATATCTGATAATCAACGGCTCCTCTTTTGAGGGAAAGCCGACTTCAACTGCTGAATATGAATCGGCATCATCTATTCTTGGTGTGCAATAAGCTCCTGCATAAGCCTGTACGCTCATTGCAAAGCCATCAGCGCAAATTACTCTTTTGTTTCTTTTCATATTGTACATTCTGTCCTCCAAAGTTATTATGTACTAACCCTACGATAATTGCTGTATACATGGCACCAATAAACGCCACGAATCCAGCTACTTTCAATGCTCCCTTAACTACTCGTTGTCTTCTCCGCATGGAAACTCCTCTATCTCTATAAAATAAGCCCCAGATGATTCATTTGATGGAAGCCAAGCTTCATCATCGCCCTTGATGATGCCGTATTCCTCATTAACACAATCATAACAAGGTTGGCCGATTTGCTTTCTAACACAAAGCAGAATCAATTTTCCCTCATTATCTGCTATATCATTGAGATATTCCTGATCTTCAATATGCATGTCCGAATATTCATGGAGCAAGTCTTCAAAAAAGCCTTCTGTTCCGTTATACGGACATGAGTACCACATTTCAAGCTTATCTCCATTGAGCATACATACTTGATAGTCCTCATTGGTCAAGAAAACACAACCTGAATTGTGATTCATTGCGAACTTAACCCCGCCTTCGTAAAAATGCACCGGAAGTCCTCCGTTGTTCCAATGGCGTAAAATCTCCTCTAACATTTTACGCTCTCTCGATCCAAAGTCTGCTAAATTTTCAGTGTAACTCATTTTTTCCTCCGAGTTTTGTTTTGAAGCATAATAAAGAATAACACGATCATAGTTTTTGTCAAACATAAATACTCAAATTCCATCTACTTTTTTCTGCCTTTTCGATAGGATGGACTTTTTTCACTGACTTCTTTTTTATCTTTCGCGTACGTTCTTTATATTTAATTGGTGTCGCGTACCATGTATCAATCATCGTTAACCTCTATTTTTTTAAGTGTCCAAGCGTTGAATCGCCAAATAACCTCACCATCTGACCAACAAATCATAACATTTTGTATTTCTTCATAAAGTTCATGAACCTCGACTCTAATAATAATTCCTATCCTTCCTCTACACTCAACCAAATCGCCAACATAAAACACTGGTCTGTTGAAGATGATGCGTTTTCCCTCCTTTTGTCCTATATTTAACTATTGTGTAAAAAATAATTAAATAATTTTCTTGACAAAAACAGGTTGGCGTGTTACATTATACGTTTGGATAGCTTCCATACAAATTTTATTATTTGACAGATTGTGAAAGATGGGCTATACTTTTCTTTGGCCTCAGAACTCCAACGAAACAGGAGCCAATCTAATGGCCAAGATACGATTGAAGATCGTATCATCTTCCATATCAAAATTGAGTTATGTAAAGTATTTGAACAGTGTTTAGAATTTTTACATATCAAATATGAGTTATGTAAAGTATTTGAACAGTGTTTAGAATTTTTACATATCAAATATGAGTTATGTAAAGTATTTGAACAGTGTTTAGAATTTTTACATATCAAATATGAGTTATGTAAAGTATTTCTAATTGAGAATCATTCTCAAAATCAAATCCAATCGAGATCCATTTCGAATTTTTCGAAGGCAATCGCATTTGCTCGGCGAATCTCATAGCCGGAAGTAAAAGAAACATTGATGAAGTAAGTAATCTCATCTTTCGTGTATTGTTTTTCCACGGCCGTTATTGTTCCAATCTTGTTGAGGTACTCTTTAAGCTCATCAAATTGTTTGTCTGTCATGTACCAGCGTTCCGGATTAGTAGTTAAGAGTTGTATAAACTTAACTGTATCTCCGACTTCATATTTATCCCTTCTTCTTTTCGCCATAAAAAACCTCAACATATCCATGTGGTGTGTGTCTAAGTATCACATGCCAGCCCATAAATCTTCGATCCTTCCAATACTTAAACGGCGACTCTTCACTTCCTTCATTTCTGTCGCTTGTTATAACTAGATGACCTCCGCCGTCATCATGTTCCAGTGTTACTATAAAGGCATTGTCGGTTAGCTCTATGGCTATGTCCCTCAGTGCCTCAATTGCCTCTGTTGCCTTTGCTTTCACTCGTCCTCCAGTTGAAAAGGGGGTAGGGGGGTAGTAGGTATTAGTTTTTAGATAAAACATCGTGGAAAGATGCTGTGCATTTTTCTCCGGATGCCCACATAACCTCCAATACTCCCTCAGAAGGATGCACGTCGACAACAATACCGATTGTGCCCTCTGCTACGTTTTTACTTTTATAGTTAGAAATCGTTAAACCTCTAAACAAATCATATTTAGCCTTGACTAATCTTCCAACCCACCATGCATGACGATCAGAAGGGATTTCGTGTGATGTAAATTCGTGGCCATCATCAAACTCGGCCATAGTCATCCTCCAGTCTCACAACGTCTTCAAGCTCAGGGGTTGATACTTCCATCAAAACACAACCAGTCGAAGGAGCAGCGAACCTATGAATCTCTCCGGGTGTTATTCTTCTAAAATACCCGGGATGACAGACCATCCTCACCATCTCTCCTTCTCCTCCAATTTCCAAAACTAACGTGCCCTTTAGAACATAAATGGTTTCATCCTTGTTCCTGTGATATTGTCTAGACAATCTTTGGCCGGGTAAAATTGTTATTTGTTTTGCTACATATTTCTCATTATTGGCCCAAACAAGTTCGTTTCCCCATGGCTTTTCTATCGTTCTCATACCACCCCCTTGTCTTTTGTACAGTACTTCTCTCTCAAATCACTTCCTTGTTCATAATCAAGCCTGTGGAGGTGTTCTTCCAAAGAAGTGAAACCTCCAATAAACTCCTCCGTTTCGGCTTTAAGATCTTTAAACGATATCAAAGGAATAGTTGGATAGTTATATTTTTCTTTAAACTCCTTAACCAACTGATTCGAACAACCAATATCACAAAAAATAAAGAACTCTCCTCTTTTTTTAAGCAAGGCTATCGCCTGATCGCAGAAACCGCACCAAGACGCTCCGCAAATTTGATAATATTTCATTTTATCCTCTTAGTAATTTTCTCTTTTGACTAAATATTTTAGATTTAAGTGACTCCGGAGATCCAATAACTGTTATCTCGTTAAGGAGGCCGGAGTCACTTAACTTAACCTTTGTGAACATTACATGTTCGTTGAGGCCAACATTTAGTTTCCCCTCAGACATAAGACTATTAGCTCTTTCGTCCTCTGCTAAATAAACTATATGCTTGGGATTAACCATAATAGTTGAGACTCCATATGAACCATCATTGTTGAATTTTATTCTGACCATTTCCACTAACACTGTCAACTCCTTTTAGAAAACTTATGTCGTAAGTTTTAACTATCTGTTTGCTTCCTCTAACTGTAGTGACTAAACTAAAATGATAGTTAATTTGTTTTAAATAGACAGCAATTGTTGGAATGCTAGTTTTGCTTTCAAACTGATATTCTCCGACTTCTCGAAAAGAATCTTTATAAATTACAACGTTGCTTGGAATATGAACCAAATCACCCTTCTGGAATAACATCAGGCACCTCTAATTCAAGGGGATCTTCCGGCCCTTCCAGCGCGTTCAGATATCCTCCCAAAATAGCATGTCCATCCGCCAAAATAGAATCTAAAATGGCCATTTCTTGCCTCACTGCGTCGATTTCCGCAAGGCAATCTCTTGTTGCTGTATTTTTATTGAGTTCTGCTGCTATGGTTGTTAGAGTGTCTGATTGGTTTTTCAGATCATTACAAACATTTTTTAAAAAACCAGAAATTTTACTTGGGATCTCATCCAGATCCACAGAATATTGAATTCTAACTCTCATTTTACTCTCCTTTAAGTATAAGATAATATAACACGTTGACGAAACTTGTCAAGTTATTTTGTTTTAATTATTGCATAGTTTGTTGTGACTAAGGTTGAGGCAACAGATGCTGCATTCTGCAATGCGCAGCGAGTTACCTTAACAGGGTCGATGATTCCGGCCTCGTACATATCAACCATCAAGCCGGAAACAAAATCGTATCCAAGAGGATAAGCTTCTCTCTTAATAAGGTCCACAATGATATCAGGAGAGTCTCCGGCATTGATTGCCATTTGACGAATGGGTTCTTCAATAGCTTCAATCACTATCTTGACTCCCAACTCTTGTTCCTCTCCATCTGTATCGACATCCAAATCTTTGCTAGCTCTCAGCAACGCGGTGCCACCACCGGTGATGATTCCTTCTTCTTGGGCTGATCTTACAGCTTCTAAAGCATCATCAATCCTGTGTTTCTTTTCGATCATCTCAATCTCGGTGGCAGCACCAACACGAATAACAGCTACACCCGATGCTAGTCTGGTAATTCTTTCTTGAATCCGCTCACATTCATGTAGGTTATCCGTTTGCTGAATCTCAACTTTTAACGCATCAATTCTTTTGTCAACATTATCATCGTTTCCTTTCCCTCCTATAATTGTAGTCCATGTCTTAGACACGGATATCTTCTTGCATCCACCAAAGTCTGTCAACTTGGTTTTCTTCAAGGTCTTGTTGTCTTCTTTCGTCATGAAGGTGGCTCCAGTGGAGAGACAAAGATCTTTTAGAATGTTTCGCCTTTCCTCTCCGTATCTCGGAGCCTTCACTGCTGTGACCTTTAGGGATCCCCTGACAGCGTTCATGATTAGAGAAGCCAGTGCTTGGCCTTCGAAGTCCGGAGCGACAATGATGAGGCTCCGTTCTGATCTCGCGACCATCTCAAGCACCGGTAATATCTGTTCAACAAATTCAATCTTCTCATCGGTTACAAGGATGTATGGATTCTCATACTCAACCGTGCCTGATCTCTCGTTGTTTATAAAAGCGTTAGCAGCATAGCCAGAATCGAATCTGAAGCCTTCTATGAGGTCTAGGGACGTCAGCATGCTCCGAGCCTCCTCAACGATTACAGAGCCATCCTTGCCTGCGGAATCAACTGCTGTCGAGACAAGCACACCGATGGCTTCATCATTGTTAGCAGAGATTGTTGCAATATGCC
>Ga0080013_1002347_pt1 | contig 22397 bp, 26 predicted proteins | sample ETNvirenome_6_85_FD_69236 | JGI IMG/M metagenome (GOLD analysis project Ga0080013, IMG submission 69236) | Marine viral communities from the Pacific Ocean - ETNP_6_85 (SPADES assembly) (version 2) | ecosystem: Environmental > Aquatic > Marine > Oceanic | place: Pacific Ocean | collected 2013-06-19 | reverse complement strand
ACAGGACAATACGGGGAATTCACTATCCCCAGTCTGCGAAAAGATTTTCACTGCAACCAAACAATGCGTAGCCCTTGGTGGAACACTGAGTACAACCCTGAAGGCGCTTACAGTACAGCTCGCGATGCGATGAAGATGGCTGTGGAGTGGGCAAAGGCCCAATTAGCCAGCCTTATTCCAACAGAGCCATCAAGACTCGTTTCTTCTGGTATCCGTGGATATGACTTGATCGAGCAAGACTGCACCCCAGAGCCCTCTCAGGCTGAAAAATTAGGTTATGGCGCCAATTTTGCCATTATGATGAAATCAAACCCTAAGGCTCAATTCTCCGCTTGGGGAGAGCTGTCCTCTCAAGCCCAACTTTTAGAGATTCCACGCTGCATCACAGACATTGGACTCAAGCCAAAATACTCCAATGAAGAGCAAGCCATCCTGGATGAGTGGAATGTCTACAAGAAAGAGCACGTAAAGCCGTCCCCCATCCGCGTCATTCGTCGCATCATGGAAGAGAAGCAACTGTCCAAGGTCCATGACGTTCGCCGAGCCTTTGACGCCTATTCAATGGCTATGCAGGGTACAGAGAGGATGGGTCCTGCAAGCGCTAAGGTCCAAGAAGCCCTGCGCGAAGCATGGCTCAAGGAGCAAGCTCGTTCCGAAGCGATTCTTGAGTGCCTCAGCATCATCTATCAAAACGACATATAAATATTTTTCAACTATTGGTTGACGCTTTGGGAGAAACAGGCGTATAGGATATACATCAACCAAGTCAACCAATGGTTGCATAAAGGGAGAAGAAAATGGACGAGTCTTTCACTATTACATGCCAAAACGGGAGCGGTGAAGCATACCGCTCCCACAGGGACGCACCCTGGGTAGTAACCCTACCCTACTGCAACTTTAACAAGAGAGCCACACTTCCCAAAATCAAAAGCGCCATCAGGCGCCAAGCCCCAAAGGGGATGGACGGCAAAGTCGTTTCCTTTGGAGAGGTAGTATCACAATGACAACCGACGAGATTACAGGACTCCTCTTCCTCATCATACTCAACAACCATACCCATGGGCCGCATACGCCCAAAGCGGCTGGCATGATGGTGGGGAAACAGCTTGAGAGCTACAATGCGCTCTTGACCAAGCAGCAATATCGCGAGATTTGGATTGGGCTGAAAGAGAGCTTCAAGAAGGGTCTTGTGCGATATGACAAAGAAGTAGGATTCTCCATATCTGGAGTTTCCTACGACATGGAGATCAACCGCTACCAGGTGGCGCGTTGGAATGAAATTGCCGAGGGGAGCTTGCATCGCCCCAAGGTCCAGACTTTGGAAGGCGAGTGGGCACCAGCTGCCCATCTGATGGCTTTCGCAGATGCTTTAGCGTATTTTCTCCGAACCAGATTCGGCTCCCGTTACCTGTTCGCACCCAAAGATTTAGTCTGGCCACCAGTGGCCCAATAAGGAAAAACAATGGAAGATAAAACACTCATTTGGAAGATATTGGACCCTAAAAAAGTGGAGGGGGGATATGCGATAATACGCTCCTCCGAAGCCATGGGGCAGATTGTCCCTGTACACCGCATCGCAGTGGGTCGCAAAGAAGCGCTCATTGCTGGAGCAGTGGCTATGCACGAAGAAGAGGATAACATTAGAATATACTTCCCCGTCTATGATGTGAGTCATAGCGATGAAGACTTCGGGTCAGACACAGTTTTGAATATGAAGACAGCTTGCCTCATAGCTGAGTTTGAGGCTCACGACCTCTACAGAGAACAAGCCGAGATTCACGCGGCCATTATCCGAAATCATTGCTCTATTCTGTGGGGACACGACGAAGAAGAAGAAGAAGAAGAAGAAGAAGAAGAAGAAGACATAGACGATATACATTGCCAAGCGAGATGGAGTTAACATGCCAAAATTTAGAATAGAAACAGCGCTCGCTATGAGAGGGCGTCTACAAGGCGCCCAGAGCGCTCCCATCTCGCCTTTCCAGAGATATTACGATGAAGCACGCGCCAAAGGCTTGGACACGGAGGAGGCTATCTGCTGGGCCTCCTCAAAGTGCTATCATGACGTTGAGAGCAACACATTCGATTGCGCTCAATACGAGCAATACAATCATGGTCATCCTTGCCCATGTGAGCGTTGGCTTAAGGGTCCAGTGAAATAAAGCAATTTATTTCAACTAACGGTTGACACCCTGAAACAAACAGGTGTATAGAATCTACATCAACCAAGTCAACCACTGGTTGAATAAAGGAGAAAGAAATGAGCCTTAGATTTGGAAAGATTGAAAAGAGAGGCGAGCACAACGCAGCGTACTACCTCCGATACGTCTACGGAGAAGAGAAGTGGGAAGATGGCCGAGAGAAGCCCATCGCGGCTATCTATCGAGAAACGCGTAGTCCCTGGGCAGATTGCTCTAATGAAGTAACCACTCATTATCTGGTGAGTTGGCTCTGGACTGATCAGGTGCAGGATGCGGTGTTTCCCGTTCTCTTGAATTGTCATATGTTTAGCGACATTGGAGAAGGCTTAAACGCAGCAGAGCTGGGGGTTCGCTCGGACGAAGTGGAGAAAGATTACCTCCAAAATTATTCGGAGTTTCAAAACGATCAGATGATGGAAGCCAGCGATTACGCGAGAGGAGCTGGGGCCGCAGCAAAAGCTTATGTAAAGAGGGTTTGGGCCGAGCATCAGGCCAAGCTTAAGGCTGAAGCTGCCGCCCATACTGAAGAGCCCCCTGTGGTCTTCAATAACGAAGACATCTTTGTCAATCCACGAAAGGATCCCCCGAAAATACTCGTAGGGGATGAAGATATGACCCTGGTGGAATTGGCTGCTGCTATTGAGGACCGCATAAAGGGGCTTCAAAACGCGTTAGCCTTAGCCTCTCGCAACCAAAGGATGGAGGATGGGTGTGAATATCTTCGGCCGCGCCTGGAGAAGTCCCTGAAGGAGCTCTCTGCTCTCAAACAAGCGGTCGGATTCTGCTTGGTAGGAGGCAGCGATGAGTAGGGTCATTATCAGGGGGGCGTGCCCCGTGGTCTCCAAGTCTTTTATAAAGGCGTGGATTCACGGGACAATAGCCATCCTTGCCTTCCATGGGTATTACCTGGAGGAGGAAATCGTGGTACGCATCCTTCCTCCGTCCCACAAACAGTGGTTGCCCACTGCCGCTTGCCCAGGTGGTGCCGTTGGATACTGGGTCCCTTGGGACAGGCAAGTGCTACTCCAAAGCGGGCGGAAGCCAGAACACATGGCTATAACGATCTTGCATGAATTAATTCATGCCCTTGTGGGTCCATTTCCCCATGTGATGGTGGATGGAGAGCTCGTAAAAACGGAGGAAAAAATAACCTCCACTTTAACCGCACGCCTGAAGGCGCCGATAAACGACATGGCGCACAGCCTCATGAGCGGATCTCAACAGCGGGCTGCGTTCATGGCGCACGCCAAGATAGCCTACAGGAACAAACAGGCCGAAGACTGGTATGACCCTGATCAATGGACCCCGATTGGGATAGTTGATCCTAAATCCAAAAAACCCAGGCTCTTTCCCAAGGGCTTGCTGAGAGGAAAAAAATGACACCAGAGGAAGTAAAGCAACGAAGAATGAGATTGAAATTTTTATCAGGATGCGTGATTGACCACGCAGACTGCCTGACATCAGGCAAAGTACTTCTCCAGGTTTCAAAAGGAGATCGTCAATATCTCATCTCATTCCTCAACCATGGGCCAACATCCAACTATGAAGTCCTCGGTATTCCAGGGAAAGATTTTTGGCCAGACTCACCCCCCAAGAAGGAATGAGTCTTTGACTCCAGTCATGGCGAACCAGGTGGCTGGTCCACACCAGCCATCTGCCTCAAGACCGCTCTTGGTTTGAAACGCCAGGAGAGCCTTCATTGTCTTAGGCCCGAAGTCTCCGTCAGAGATAATGGAGTTGTCTATGTGCTTCAGATGCTCCTGCATTCTGGTCACCCAGATGCCTTTCATGCCCAGAACGATAGTCGGCTGTTCCAGCTGGTCGTCACGAAATTTGAAGAGGTCAATGGATCTCCAAATGGTGACTCCAATGGAGCCATTATTGCAATGACCATGAAGGTTTATGGCGTCTAAGAAAGCCTTGTACGGCTTGCCATCGTAGCCTCCGCATATGTTGATGCACCCAGCGGACCACTTTCCAATGTACTCTCCCTTCCCCCCAGCGTGGATGTTGACTCCATAGGCGCCCTCATAGACCATCTCATTGGTGTCTGGCTTGAAGTTGCCGTTCTTGTCTCTCCAAACCCTGTTCTTCTCATTGAGAGCCCGCAGGGCGTGATTCCCACCATGTAAACCGCTGACGTACCAATGCTGCCCAAACGTTAGATGAGCCGCGCCCTTTTGGTTCGGATCCGTCTGGGTGTAGTAGAGACCTGGATCAACCGTTCCTAAGAGACACTGGATTTGATTTTGCCCCTTCACCTTTTGAATCAAAATGATGGTGTCATTGTACTGGTCGGGTTCATTGGGAACCCGTCTTAGATCGTTTGAACCAATAACCGTAGCGCTCGCATCAAAAGACGTACACCCTTGAATACACAAGAGATTCAAGCCTCCCTCTTCAGTGTTCGCGTCATACCCAAGGTAGGCGATGAATTCAATGCAGTCTTTGTATGAAAAAACCATTATTCCTCCTCAGAGGATTATAACTTGAACCAATCCCCTTGCAAGCGCAACACTAAAATGATACGGAGAGTAGCAAGGAGGCCTGATGTTTGTACCCCTTAGAAATCGCTCTTATTTTTCGCTCCTCGATGGCGTGAGCGCTCCAAAAGAGATAGCGGAGACCGCATCTCGGCTTGGGCTGGAATCTATCGCGATGGTGGACACCACGCTGCTCGGAGCCGCAGAGTTTGAGCAAGCATGCAAAGAGGTGGGGGTTAAGCCTATCTTTGGCCTGGAGGTGTGGCTGGAGGAATACGACTGCAAGCTTGCGTTGCTCGCGAAGAGCAATGATGGCTATGGACACCTCTGCAAGCTCCTGAGCACAGCCATCTGCTGCATAAGGGACGGAAAGCCGCGTTGTAGGCTTCGGGACCTAAACAGGTGTACAGACGTGGTTGTTCTTCTGGATTCGATAAACGGCCCCCTTGTGCGCCTCTCAGACCCCGATTGCGTTGAGCTGGTAGAAAACCTTGTGGATGCGTTCCGATATGATCTTTGGATCGAGGTGGCCGATCAAGGGCTCGCATCCCAAGAGCCGCTTGTAGAGAAAGCCCAATGGCTCAGCGATGTGACGGGCGTCCCCATTGTGGCGACCAACCCAAGCCTCTATCAGACATGCCATGACGCTCCCACCCTAAATTCAATGCGCGCAACAGGGTTGGGGATGCCTGTGGATGAAATTGATCCCGCGTATTTCCACCCCACTGATCAAGCCTACATAAAATCAGAAGCAGAGATGATGGACCTTGGCTTTCTCCCCGATTGGCTCTCTGCCTCAGAGAAAATAGCCTCCAAATGCGATGTCCAGATAAAGAGCCAGACATTTCATTTTCCCAGGTCAAGCCCTCCAAACAGTTGCAAAACTCAATTTGAGAAAATCCAGTGGCTCTATGGATGGTTCCCTCCCCCTGCCGCATTTAATGCCCAGTCGCCTCTTAGGCTCCAAGACGAGGATGCGGTGACTGGGTACTTTCGATGGTACGCAAACAAAGGCCTCTCTGTTCGCTTGGAAGAAGAGAAGATCCAAGACAAAGGCCCCTATATCAAACGCCTGACCGAAGAAATTGAGATGATCAAGAGCATGGGCTTTCCAGCCTACATGTTGATCGTCGCAGAGTTTATCAACTGGGCCAAGGACAACGGGATTGAAGTGGGTCCAGGGAGGGGGAGCGTAGCTGGGTCTCTCGTCGCCTGGGTGATGAGAATCACAGACGTAGACCCTTTGAAATTCAATCTGTTTTTTGAGCGATTCCTCAACCCAGAGAGGGTCTCTCTGCCCGACATCGACATTGACTTTACCAGGGGAGACAGAGAGACTGTAATCGCCCATGTAAAGAGCCGATATGGAGAAGACTCAGTAGGGCAAATCTCCACCTATGGGAGATTCAAGACGAAGAGCGCAATAAAAGACGCGGCCCGAATTTGCAGCACGCATTTTAATGACGCGAACAAATGGAGCGGCTTCTTTGGGCGTCACCCAACGCTGGAAGAATCCCTCAAGGACAAGCGAGTTTCAGCCCGTGTAGAGAAAGACCCTCGATTTTGCAGGACCTTTCAAATCGCTCAAGGCCTGGAGGGGAGGGTGCGCCAGCTTGGGATTCATGCCGCAGGAGTCGTCGTCACCCCTGAGCCTCTGGACCACTACTGCGCTGTTCATCGCTCTGATGAGGGTGGGGCTGTATTGGGCGCCGACATGTCCTCCTGTGATTACCTGGGGCTTGTCAAATTCGACTTCTTGGGCCTTAAGACACTCGATGTCATCCAACAAGCGGCAGCAGACGCACAAAAGCGTCATGGGGTGAATCTTGACATGAAGAGCGTCCCACTCGATGACAGCAGCGTCTATGAAATGCTTCAGAGAGGAGATACGCTGGGGGTCTTTCAGTTGGAGTCCGAAGGCATCACTCAGCTTCTTAAACGCCTCAAGCCTGAAAAAATCGACCACATCATAGCGGTCCTCGCGTTGTATCGCCCAGGCCCCTTGTCCTCAGGAATGGTCGATGACTTCGTAGAAAGGAAAAACGGGAGAGCTCCCATCTCGTATGCTCACGATCTGCTTGAGCCTGTGCTTCAAAACACCTATGGCGTGATCGTTTACCAGGAGCAGGTGATGCAAGCGGCTCAAGTCCTCGCAGGGTACTCTCTGGGCGAAGCAGACCTTCTCCGCAGGGCGATGGGCAAGAAGAAGAAAAAAGAGATGGAGAGCCACCGTCAGCGCTTCTCAGAGGGGTGCGCTAAGAATGACATCTCTCCTAAGCTCGCAATGGAAATCTTTGACCAGATTGAAGGATTCTCCGCGTATGCTTTCAACGCGGCTCACAGCACCGCTTATGGTTTAATCACCTACCAGACCGCTTGGCTTAAATGTCATTATCCAGCAGAATTCATCGCCGCGTCCATGTCGTGGGAGGATGACCAGGACAGGCTGGCTCTGTATCAGTCTGACTGCGCTCACCTCAACCTGGAGGTGATTCCTCCTTGCATCAACCAAAGCCAGAGAGGCTTCTCCGTTGAGGGAGACAAGATTCGCTATGGATTAGCGTCTCTGAGCGGGATTGGAGAGGCAGCATTGGAGAAGATTTTAGCCATCAAACGCCAAGGCGTCTTTGGAGATATTCACGACTTCTTTGATCGCGTCCCCAAATCTGCGGCTGGAAAGACTGTGATTCAGTCGTTGGCTGGAGCAGGAGCCTTTGAGAGCTTAGGAGAACATCGCGAGGCCTCCTCTGCCAGGGCGAATATGAAGACGACAAAGGCCTCTCCCGTGGGCCAAATGATGCTCTTCGCCAGACCTAAGCGCCCTGCTCCTAAGCATCGCATGTGGACCTATGCAGAGCGCATGAAGAAAGAACGAAAGGCTACGGGGTTGTGGATCTCAGGACATCCCTGCTTGCCCTTTGAGAGCATCAAGAAACGGCTCGCGTCTCACAGGGTAGGAGACATGCCTAAAGACCTCCTCGCACCCTTTGGGGCTCCTGAAAGCCATGAAATAAAGGGCATCTCCGTAATTGGCGTTGTTGAGTCCTTGGATATTGTTCGGAGAGATAATGAAATCAGATGCGTAACTGGTGTTTTGAGTGATGAGGACGGCTCCTGCGGAATCTTCATGTTTGCGTCTACTTACAAGCAGTTGGGAGACGTTGTGAAGAAAAACCAGGTGGTGCTCGTTCATGGAAAAACAAACAAGAGAGGGGAGCTCGTTGTCGATGACATGGCAATCATGAGCGATGTGCGGGCCAGCTTTACCAAGTTGGTGAAGCTGCGCTTAACGGAAGAAGAATTTCAAAAATCCCAGCCTCTCTTGACTCGCTACAAGACCACAGAGAAGAAATATAGCGCCGCCATTGCCTACGCTCATATCCCTGTCCAGGTGGATCCAATAAACCCATATATGACGCTTCACACCTCAGTAAAGAGGCAGCGAGCGAAGCCTTTAGGTTTCAGAGTGAGGCTGTGTGATGAATTCTTCGACGCCATAGAGCGATTGACAGGCCGACCTAACGCTGCCGAATGTATTTTATAGACAGGAGCCCTCCTCAACGAGGAGGACCCCTGCTTCGGAGAAATAGAATGAAGACAACAACGAGTTATCGCTTCCCCATCATTTTACTCCCTCTCAGGAGCGGCGTCAAGCAGGGTTGAACCACATGGCTACCATTCCATAGCCTCTATAGCCGCGTGACTCTATGGGGCGCCTATAGACCACGGATTGAGTCTTGTCTCCTTCCTGCACTCCCAGGACCACATCTATCTCCCCAGCTCCTCTCGTCCAAGGCTTGCAGAGAGAAACCTTAATCATGATTCCGCTCTCCTCGCTTAAGAGCGTGGCTCCTTCTATAAAAGACTCAGGGACAGGCAGTCCGTCTATTTTTAAGGACAGAACCTCAAACTGCATCCCCAAGAACACTGCGCCGTCTTCTTGATCCTCCGTCTTGCCTCCAGGCTTCTTTTTGGCTTTGAGCTTCTGAAGGGCCTCCTCATATGCTCGATAGACGAGCGCAAAGGCGCGAGGAGAGCCTCCAACTCTATCAGGGTGACTGCTTAGCGCCTTCTTTCTATAAGCTCGCTTCAAGGTGTCCTGGTTGGCGTCAGAGGAGACACCTAAGATTTGATAGCAGTCCACTTCTACCTCCGACCCCTATCATAACCAGACTGTCCAAAAATGAAAGACCCCCTCTCAACCTTATTGCTGAGAGAGGATCGTCGAAGAAAGAATGCTTCAAAATATTAAAACGGAATCTCTTCGTCGTCCAGCTTTCCAGAGACAAAGCTGAGATTTGATTTCACCTCTGCCTTCGCCTCTTCGGCTTCTCCATTGAGACCTTTCTCGCTCCACGCTTGGTACCACTCCAAAGACTCCTCATAGTCAACTTGGAGCTTCTCAAAGCGCTCTGCGCCCACATACATCTCTTCCAAAGCAGCCCCGTCGACTGTCTCTGGGAGAATCATGGTAGGCAACGTGACTTTTGATTTGTTTTTGGAACCCACTTCGGTGTACACAGGCTTGCCGCCAGTGGTCTTTGAGCCGAGGCTCATGGTGAAAGCGCAGATTGGAAATTGCTTGCTGACGCCATTGGAGCGTGAGACTCGACTCGCCTCGTTGACCACTTTGTCAACAAAGTTTCTGATGAGACCATCACGCCCACTCAAGGTCTTGCTAACATAGCCACGCATGGTGATGATAGCCAAGGTGTTCATGCCTTCGATGTCCACCAACAAGTGGGTTAGGGTTCTGGCGTAACCATGGCTGGCTGCAGAATCGTAGTCGCCAATATGAAACTTGCGTGTTCCGTTGGCAGTGTTGGCTACCCAACAGCGCCTAATCCGAACACAGGCAAACTTCAGGCTCTGTTTTCCTGTTCCTTCTACTTCGCGACCATCGCTGGTCACCAAAGTGTGCAGCTCACCACCTGGTAAAGTGTGGCCTGAATCAGCGGGGAGGAAAAACCCCCCAGTGTATCCGATGCCGCCTTCCTTCTTCAGCGCAGGGTTCCCGTTGAGCCATTGAATCACAGGGAATGAGGGTTTTTGGGGACTGGCTATCGTTACATTTGCATTCATGAAACTCATGATGACTAACTCCTTTTACGGTGTTTTCAATGCTTTATTCATTGCTTACGTTCAAGTGAATCCATCTTAAGATAGACCCAGCGACTTGTTGAGAAATCAAAGATGATAAGTCAATGTTTCTCACCTCATCACTGCTGAGTGAATATCCCAAAATGGTAGCAACATCAACCTGAGACAGGGCCATAAATTGTCCTGGCGCATTGGTCGCTGATGCTATATAGCCTATAATCTCATCCTCTCCAGATGTCAACGAAAGTGGTTCATTCGGTAGCATGCTTGGAAGTCCAGCTTGCAATGGAAGGGGCACTCTGCCTTGAATGGAAGAGGCGAGATAATCTTTAAGTTTTTCGTCTTCTCTATCTAAGGGATACCCAAGCCCATCAAACTGCGTCATGTCCCAGAGCCTGGGCGCCCCAGAGGGGAGCGCAGGAGCCGTGGGTCCATGCGTGGGCACCAGGGCTTCCAATTGAGACGCTGGAGGCGCAAAGACGCTCACTGTGATCCATCCTATAAAAGGAGAGCCGAAGGAATCCTGAGACATGCTCCTCTCAAAAGCCAGCTCATAATTCTCAAACATCAGCGGGTCAGAAAAAGACCGTCTGGGCTGAATGCGGATAATCAACTTTGGAAGCGTAGCCGCGATGATTGACTCCGCTCTCTCATCGTCTGCGTCTTGCAAAACCAGAGCCTGGATGGAGGAGCGCACCTTGTTTGCTGCCTCAATCACGTTCATGTCGCTGATGTCAATGCACTCCGCCTCTCCCCCACCAAGACCTTCTTTAAGCCACGGAGAAAGCTTGGGGGCGTCAACCGCTACCGAATACTCAGGAGAGAATCTCAAAAAGGGGATCTTCATAATAAATCCTTGCTACTCTCAGTAGCATAAGCTAAGGATATGGGATGTGGAGACGAACATGATTCCTACTATTATTACATGGCCAAGCTTTAGACCAGCCCGAAGCGTAGCCGCGCTTCAGAGCCTCGCTCCAATAGGTAAAGTGATTTCTCCCAAGCGACCAACGGCTTGCGCTGTTTGTCGGCGAGCGTTGGCTCCAATGGGGAGGCTTCTCTGCCCAGGGGTTCCGATTTGCGACAGAGCAGCGTGCCAAGTCACTAAAGTCTCCGAGGTGACCAAGCGGTTCCCAACGCCTTATGGGAAATCCTTGGATCGAAGAGCCTTGTCCATCTTCACCCAGGTGGTTGATCTTCCAAGCGGAAGGTCCCTGGTGCAAATAGCGCCTATCGCCAGCTACGCAGAGCCACTCATAGAGGCCCAGTTGGATCTGCTCCGATGGCAAATGGCTTTTGACTTCTATGAGAGAAGAGAGGACCCTTTAGGCTACAACGCAGGAAAGGTCTTGCTCAGACCTCCCCGTTATTTGAGCGATGTAGTAGCCTTCCGATCCACCTCAGCACCCGTGAAAATCGACCCGACTCGCTTCCTCCCTCATGAGAAGAAGGCAGCATTGAGGAAGATTTATGTGGACGCTCGCTGAGGGGGATCAAAGAGGTTGAGTTGAGCAACAAGGGTGTTATGAAGTACAACGTATTCCTCGACTTTCTTGGCGGCTTTTATGATGTCCTGAGAGGTGGCTTTTCTCAAACCTGTGCCATCGCACAAGTTTGAGGAGCATGGGGGATCCATGGGGATACACCATTCGCATCCAGGACAAGGAATGTCAGTGTAAAGATTCATTCGGGCCTCTGAAGAGTGATGGGTTGCTATAGTTTTCCTGTGCAGGATGGTGGCTTTTGCCCCAAATAGTGTTATCATCTTCTACTATGAGTAGCAAGAAATGGGGAGATAAAATGAACCAAGAACAAATCACGCTTAGAAGCTTGAGAAAAGACAAGGGATTAAGCCAAGCTCAAGCCGCCGAAAGGATTGGGGTAAGTAGACAGACGTGGGCAGCATGGGAATTGCGTACCCGCTCTATAAACCTACGTCAATTGGAGAAGATTCGCCACTCACTTGAGTTGGACGATCCTCAGATCCTCCATGTGGTCGAATGGGGAGCGCTAACTTCCATCCAAAGCTCCCAAAAAACCTGACAATCCTCTCACCAGGGTGCGAGCTGGGTCAGAGTCAGCCTTGGATTTTGCTCTCTCCACTCTGCGTTTTATTTCAGATCCAGAGTGCTGAGCTACGTAAAGCATCACCTCTACATACTGATCTCCAGGGAGGGACAATATCATCTCTCCAATCTCAGCGGGAGAGGCCTCCCTAAACCATTTTAAAGGCCTATCTACTTGTTGTTTCTTAGTTTTCTTTGCCATGTCGATTCTCCTAAAACTTGTCGAGTTTAAAAGCGGTGGTGCCATCCTCTAAGGTAATCACCCCTCCTGTGGGCAATCCCAAGTCGGAACGTCTCTGGTTTAATCGGTGCTGCGTCTGACGCTCCATTGTCGTCGCTTCAAACCCTACTGTAGGCTTGGGCCGAGGAGCGACAGGGGGTCGGTATCTAATACGGGGGCGCCTCTGCTCAACGGGCCTCTCTGCGCCTGGAACGGGATGCACCAATTGAGCCTTGAGTTGGGTGTTTTTGCGTTTCAAATCAGCGCATTGATGTTGCAGGATGGCCACCTCAGATTTCAAGGAAGAAACAGAAACCCCCTCGTCGGAGGCCACAAGTGCGCCTATTAATGCAGTGGTCACGTCAGACAAAGAGGGCGTCGTGTCCTGGGCCACCGCTAAACGGACTCGGTGCAGAGAAGGCTTTAGGCTCTCAGGAGCAGTAAGCAAGCACTCAGAAAGCCTTTGGATTAGCCACTGTGGAGTCGGATTCATTTTAATCCTAAAGGTTGATTATAATAGACAGAGACGATAAATGACCAATAATGAGACAAAGTAAAACATCTATATCGGAGCGGCAATGAGCATTGGAAAAAACACACGCGGCATCAAAAGAGAATTACAGCTAAAAAAAATGCAGTGGCAAGCCTTAAACGGAGCGTTGGTTGAAATCATAGCGTTATTGACTGACTTCGGCTTTGAGGGCGTGAGCATAGACAACGCGCCTCAAGTGGTAGAGTCGCTCTTGGATCAAGTTAGGCATCTACCTGGAGGGAATCCATTGCCGCCTACTGAGCCTCAAGCTGTGACGCCTCAAAAGAAAAGCGCTGCGTTTGCTAATTTACATCGCTCAACCCCCCAACCGCAACCTGCGACCTGGGGGTTGAAAAAGCCAGTAAAAGCAGCGCCGCCACAACAAGCGGTAGCCCCAGACCCTGTAATTGCGGAAGCCAAAGCAGCTCCTCCTGTGGAGAATATCTCTATTGATGAAGAGGCCTTTAGGAAGTCAATGGAAGCAAAGCTTAACGCTAAGATTCAGGACGCGGAAGCCAATGGCGTCCGTTATCGCGCCCCAGGCTCTGCTGGAAAGCCAGCAGCGGCTCCCAGAAGGCGCAAAATGAGCCTTGAAGAAAAACAGGCATTCATGAGAAGCATTGGACAAGAATACGTGGAGCCAGAAGGCAATCCTACAATGAAGCCTTAGATAGGACGCAGAATCCAGGTAACGCTGTTAACCGCAGCAGGGGTGTAGAGGTTCCCCAGCACAGGATTCTTCACCCCCGCTGTCACCCCTAAGATTGTAAAGGCAGGGGCTAATGGAGCGGTCCAATTCCAAGCCGCGTCCGTGGCTGCAGGTACGACTTCAAAAGACCCCTCAGGAACCGATTGAGGAACGCCCACCATGCCAACGGTAACGTTGAAAGGCCTGTAGAGGTTCAGATTGCCCCCTTGATTGCCTTCTACGACCCAAGCAAACCCAACCTCTGGGTTGGTGCCTGTAATGGCGTCAATGGTCACTGAGACGTTATCATAACCAGCGAGATACAAGCACGAAGTAAATCCTCCTCCTACGAAGAACGTCCTGGTGCTCACCGCGCCGCCTTCACTCATTCCTGCTCTGGCTGTTATAATAGCAGAGCTATCATTGCTTCCCCGCGACATCCCCAGGCTTAGCCATGGAAATTCTTTGGGGATGGCTTGCTCCATGGTTCCAGAAGAGAGGAGCCCAGCTCGTCGGTATCCCACCCCTGCGGCGCCCCACTCATCATTCCAAACATTTACCTTCATCTCGGCTTTGAGTCGGGAATCAGGATAATAATCTGTCCTGGGATCGCTCTTTCCAATGATGCCCTGTTGAGTCTGCCGTACCCCTGCTACGCTCGCTGCTCCATAAGGAGATTCGCTTCCAATCCAGGGCATATTAGAGGTCTGGGTGCGAATCTTGTTTTGATAATACAGGCTACGCTGAGCTCCTTGTGGATCTGGAAATCTCCGCCCCGCTTGCTTATAATTCAACGCCCGCGCCTCATAGGGGTCCGCATATTGTCCCGCAGCCTGTAAGGCCTGAAGGTCCGCGCTTCCCACTTCACTGGTGGTTCCCTGAGGGGTACCAAGCGAGGGGCTCGCAATGAGACCTGTCACCGAAGGCGTGCTCATGCCTCCACCTGTATCGGCGATGCTCCCTCCATAAAGCTCTCTTTTTCTTCTGGTGCTCTTGCCCATCTCTGCTCCTAAATCGGTTTGATAAACCACAATATGCTATTGGCAATGGCAGCGGTATAGCGCGTTCCAACCACAACGTTCTTCTGACCTGCCACCGCTCCTGGCCAAGTTGGATAGGTCACCGCATCCATGGTAAAGCCAGCCAACACGGGCGCATCCCATGAAAAGTTAGGGTCATTGTTTTGGACATAAAAAGCATACGCCCCTTGAGGGACCAAGGAAGTCCCAGCCGCTATCCGTTGAGGCAAATACAAGGTTTGGTCAACCTGGATAGACTCTTCAGTCCATGAATAATAAACCGCAGTGGCTGCAGCGCTGGTGTTGCGGACACGAAGGCTCATGTTTTCATAGCCAGCCATGAAGAATTCAGCGGTCCAGCCTCCTCCCACCATAAACTCTCGCTGGGTTCCGCTTTGTACAGCGCCTGACCCTGGCAAACGTGCTACCACCTGAATGAGAGCTGATTGAAGATTCGCGGGGATCGTGAAGGTAAGCCAGGGGCGATCTTGCGGGACCTGGGTGGTGAAGCCTTTGTCTCTAACAGTCAGAAAACCTGAGTTTCTAATGCTTGATGTGGTCTTCTCCCATTCATCGGAAAAGAAAGCCTGTCGCTCCCCTGTCTGTTGATAACCAAAATTTTGGCGAGCGCTGAACGACCCCAGACCCTCTCTGCCTGGATGAACCAGCCCTTTGCCCGCAAACCCTTGATGGCTAATCCGTCTTCCCGCGATAGAGTCTGCCTTGAAAGTGTGGCTTGATCCAACTTGTGATGCCGCTATGGATTTCAAATCTTGAAAGAAATGCTTTTGTTCCTCAACAGCGGCTGAATAAGGCTCTGGAAACCTGCGCCCCATCTGGCGATAGGTAGCAGCTAAATTGTCAAAGGGATCCGCCTCATGAAGCCGACCTTTGCTTGCTTTGGGAGGCGCAGAGCCTCCTTTTCCATACAACTCTCTGCGTGCCATCGCTTACCTCATAGAATTAATAAGCGCCGCTGACACGATAGCCAAGGCGATAGCGCTCATTGTATCACCTTTGTAATAGACTCTTTTCGGGCTTATCTCCACCTCAATATCGGCTCCATAAAAGCTTGGCTTGAGACCTCTAAGGCCGCTCCTGTCTGAGCGGGGGGAGTAAAGAGACTGGTGATGCTCAGGAATTTCCTCAGGCATATCAAAAGGAGGAGCCTTCTGGACCCCGTAAAAATTCTCTTTGACCCCTCTAATCCCGCTTCTTCCAGACGTGGGAGAGAGGAGGCTGTCTAAGTAATCAGGCTCAGCAGGGGTTTTAAACCCATAATCCTGAGCCTTCCTGAGTCCTTCATATTCATCATAGAAACTCATTTGCGCTTCCTCTTCGCCTTCTTTCCGACCTTCTTCTCTACAAACCTTACGGTACGAGAATATCTCATCATGGCATAAGATGCTCCAAAAGAGATGCCCAGGAGGCCAGAAACAATCAATAAATCAGTAACTTGAACCTTCGCTCGGTGTTTTCGTTCAGCCTCCAATTGCTGAGCCAAAACCTCAACAGTGCTAATCTCGATGAGATTTCGCATCTCCAGCTCATCACGCGGGAGGTCTTTATTGAGATCGTGTTGGGACACCGCTCCTACCTCTTTGCTAAGATACCACCAAGAGTCAACGCTCCAAAGTTGATAAGCATTATACGTGCAGGGTCAGCCCAAGGGCTGCTGTAATAAACTTCAGTTTGCTCTGATCCTGGCGTGATGGGGGAAAAAGAGGGAGGCAATGTTCCAAAGTTGTCTGCCAAAAAGCTCGGAGCAGCGAGGGGCAACCGCACAGGCTGTCCTACTTCCATATAGGAGTTAGCTTGGACGCCTAAGGTTGTCACTGCTCCTTCAGTGACCTGGCTAAGGTTAAAGGCTCCCAGTGACTTCATGTAAGCCGTCTTCAGCGCCTCTTGCAAATCCTCCCAGAGGTCAGCATATCCTCGCAACAGAAGAAAGCCTCCCCCCACAGAGTCAAAGCTTATTTCACGGTCATTCCAAGAGTAATATATCTGAGCAATAAAGCCACAAACCACCAAGAATGCTGCGACAAAATTGGGCTGGCCTGAGATGTTGAGTCCTGCCAGAACCATCTTGAGGGCTTCGGGATCTTTTGCTGCCAAAGCATCTCTGAGTCCAGCTGCCTCTCCGTTTCCTAATAACCCTTCAGCCAGAACATCATTGAATATGATCCCATGAAACTCATCATTGGCCGATGCTACCGCAGCATGAATAAAATCAAAAGCATTCCCTCCTACTTCCCAAGCGTTTTGAGCCTTGAGGGTTAAGAGGTTCTGAGGCAACGGACTTACCAGGAGCAGCTCCTCGATAAGAGACCCCACCATGAATCTCTGAGCGCTCAATTCCCCTATGGAAACCGCTATCTCTTCAATCTGTCGCTCAAGACGAGTCCCTTGTGGGAGCGGACCCCCCATCACTCCCGCGATGTCATCAGTGAGGTCCCCAAAGCCACCCCAGGGGCCTAAAACGGTCAGAAAAGCCTCTTCGATATTATCTAAGAAATTCAGACGAGAACCAAATTGCCCCAAGGTGCTGCGGCTCCCATCAGTAACTACAGCTAAGCCGTCATCGTATCCAAACAAGTCTGCCATGACTTGCAGAGCGTTTTCGTTGGCACTATTACTAACATTCATATGTCTCGCCTATTTTCTACGCCTTGGGCGCCCCATCAGGACTCCTCCTGCGCTCAACATAACAAAACCCACCAACAATGCTTCAGCAGCGGTCGGCAATGGAATACCCTTCTCAGGCTTTCCTTTGCCTGTGCTTTCCCATGAACGCGGCAGCTTGGGATCTTCCTTCGCCATCTATTTGATAGCTTTAGACAGAACCATGGCTGCAGTCGCCACTGCGACTACCCCCAAAGCAAGCCCTGCTCCTATCTTGACTGAATCCCCAAAATACCCTCCTTGGCTTGGTGCATTTAATGCGCCATACTTAGAACACTCACAGGGCTTCTTTTGGCCCCCAAACTTAGACTTCTTGCCGCGCTTAGACCGTCTAATGCGCCCAGCCAAATCTTGGACAGGTCCCCCTCTCAACGAAGGGTGTGGAAGAGCATAGTCTTCAAGAAGGTCTTCATCTTCCTCATGATAAACCAGATGCCCATGCTCATCCCATTCTTCCTCATCATGATCAATGATATGGCCATGCTCATCGGCTTCCACCAGGTCATCGGTGGCATATGAAAAAGAGGTCTGGAGATTGCTCGCGACTGAATCAGAGATTTGGTCTAAAATAGTCTCTAAGGCTGCAGCGTCTGCCATCTCTTCTGGAAGAGGACCTGCCCCTTGAACGCCAGGAAAGATGCCCTGCCCCTGAGGAACTCCAATGCCTGTTCCTGCAGTGGATCGGGTAAAGGGATTAAGAACAGACTGGAGCATAGATGCTTGTTGAGCACCCTGCGGGGAGGCAACATGAGACTGAGCCATGCTCTGCGGTGTATACAGAGGAGAGCTCACTATGCCACCTGGAGCAAGAGCGCTGGCCGTAAGGCCTGTCCCTGTCAGCGTAGCTCCAGGAGTAGTTGGCGCAGCCAGATCAGGAATCGACGGTGCCCCTCCGCCACTAGGGGCAATTGGAGCAACAGGGGGGCTTGAGATCTGCTGCATCGACATCCCAGAGGAGGGAGTGCCAACTGCCATCGCTCCATAGCCTCTATATCCACCATTCATTGACATAATAACCTCTTAGCCCAATGCGCTGTCAGGAGCTATAAACTTGAACATCTTGGGATTGTCACCCTCAACCAGGGCTTCACCTACAGTAGCCTCTCTCGCGCCCAGAAACGCGCCTATTTCCTCTTTTGGAATCAAGACCGCTCCAAACCCTTCGCAGACAACGCAATCTTCGCCATGGCCACTGTAAGCGGCTGAGTGAGACAGTTGAGCGCAAGAGGGGCAAGGAATGGCGCCCAACTCTCCATAAACAGGCTCAATGATATGTCCTGAAGACAACAGATAGGGCTGCGCCTTAGCGTCTTCAACGAAGCCACCTGATTTTTCAGCGTCTGCATGTTGAGCCAAATAGGCGCCATTTTTCAGGGCCTTTTCAGCCGCCTCACCTGAGCGATTACGAGGCATACGGCTGACCAAGCCATAAATAGCGCTGGTTCCAAAGGTGTCTTGAATCTCAACCGTTCCAGCCTCAATAATGGTGGCCTCCCCAACGGACTCTTCCTCTACAGCGTGGTCCAACAATTCTTGATCTTCTACATACACAGGCGGCATTTTGTGAGGAGAGGCTTCAATGGAAGAGCCATTCGCCAATTTTCCAATAAACGCCTCAGTGCGATCTTTGACCGTCTTAGGCTTCGCGAGCTCTCCAAAGAAAGCGCTGGCTCCTGCGCTCTGGCCAGTAGCCGCTAACGCTGCTTCATACCCATCCACGAAGCCTTTATTATAAGCCGTTTCGGAGTCAGCATCGCCCGTTATGATAGCTCGAATCTCATCCGAGTCATCAAGGCGGGAGGAGAAGTCATCTTCCTCCAGCCCGAAGTCGGCTTCATCAAATCCAGACACTTCATCACTGATTTCATCTACGATGTCAGAGAGTCCGTATCCTTCATGAAGGGTTGTAGCACTTGCCATAGGAAAACCTGCCTAAAATAAAGAAGAATTAGAGAACAGAATGGAGGCGCAAAGCGCCCCCTCTCTACCCTTTACTTGCGTCCCCAGTTAATGTCGAGGACATCATGCAGGTCTAAGTTATCAACTGCGTCTAAGCCGCTATAGCTAAACTCATCATGGAGCGGTCCAGTCTGAAACAAGTCAGACATCTGAAAGGCGCCATACATTATCTCAGACTGCATGGTGTTCACTCCAGCAGAGCCTGGAAGAGTGGATGCAATCCAAGGCTGAGACCCATAACCCTTCATCTTCGACTTCCTCTTTCCTTTCATCTGCTGCAGATGCTGCTTAACTGCTGATCCAAGGTTGCCCTCTCCACGTCCTCCGCCCATCATCTTTCCGTTGGTGCGACGAGCGTCAAATCCGCGAGCGTCATGAAAACGAGACTTGATGCCGTTCTGGCGTTTGTCCTGAAAGCGACCATCTCCTCCTTGACCCGCGATCTTCTGGGCGTGCTTCCAGCGCATTGGCTGGCTTTTGTTTGCAGGATTAGCCAAGAAAGCTTGAGCCTGAGCAACCGTCATCCTTGGACGGCTATGGCGACCACCACGCCCTGCGCCACGACCTGCGCCGCGACCTGGCATGTAAGCCCCTGTTCCGCGAGCGTCTTGCATGGAAGCGACAGCACCTGCGGCACCTGCGGCAGCAGCAGATGCTGCAGCAATCCCAGCGGCTGGTCCAGCGTTGAAGTCATCAGGGTCATCGATTTCATCATTAGCGAATGCTCTGATCGCTGCCAACATGTTTTGAAAGTTAGGGATTTTGTCCTCGGCCACCCATTCGTCATACACGTCTTCAAACTTCTCGGCGTCAATGGCTTGCACCTTGACATAAGCGTCCAAAATGTCCTGAGCTTTCTTGCGAGCCTTACGAAGCTTGCGGTCTCTCCCAGAGTCTGTTCGCGCAGCAGCCGCTTCATCGGCCAGCTCGTTCACCTTGTCAAGGAGCTTGCGAATCTTGCGTAATTTAGATTTGATTCGGGCTTTGTCGAAAAGTCCATATTGATCGTAGTTGTACATGGGAAATAGCTCCTAAGTTATGCCTGAGTATAGTTTATATAGCGTGTAAATTCAATGCTGTCATGGGAGGAGGTCAACCTAACCTCGGTTAGCCTCATCCACCATAGCCACCGACCCGTCTCCCGCTGAGGCTTTGTCCTCCCAACTCTCCACGCAACTGAGCGCGATCAAGATCGGGATGATCAATATCACCAAGCGGGTCTATCTGAGGAGTGGTGAAGGGGTCGTAGCCATAGGCAATCTCCCCTGCCAATTGTGACTCATCTAACCAGGGGTGATCTTCATCTCCCAGAGCATCGTCTAACATGCCATAGGAGACAACGGGGTGAGAGAGATTTCCTCTTCCATCATGCAAAGAGCCCATTTTGCTGCGCCTCTTCTCGTTCTTCTTCGCATAAGATGCCCAGCTCTCATTTGACTTGGCCCACTTGTTCATGCGACGAGTCATCTGGCTTGGCTTCTTGCCTTGTGCTCTGATGGCTTTGGCTTTAGGAATAGATTGGGTCACCAGCATGGCGCGAGCCTGAGCTTCCTGTCCACTTTGGACCATAACCAGGGCTTCCATTGCCAAGTCATGCAAAGATTTGGCTGCGGGCTCTGAAGGAGGAGTCTCTGACTTCAATTGGTTAATAAGGTTTTTGGCCGCATCCAGAGCCGAGCTTGCGGCTCCTGTAATCTTGCCTTTGAGATTGCTTAACTTTTCTTGACGCCCCTCTTGTCTATCTGACCTTCGCTCTTGGCGACCCGCTTTTCGATCTGACCTTCGCTCTTGACGCTCGTCTCGTCGCTCCCCCCTCTGCTCTTGTCGAAGCTCCTGACGCTCGCCACGCTGCTCCTTGGCCAACTCTCGTCGCTCTTTAATGTCCGACAAGAGCCCTCCATACCCTCTCATTGAGGAACGTCTCTGAGAAGCCATATGGGTCTTCACGCCCTTGCCGCCTTGTTGGAACACATGCTGTCGAGCATCCTTTCCAGGTCCTGTATTGTTCTTGGCGTGATAAGCATTGGTATGCTTTGGAGCCAGATTCGTCTTGGTATGAGCCCCTGGTTTGGGACGGACGCGATGTCCAAACTTTCGTGCCCAAGCAACCGCTCTGGGATGGGAAGGTCCTTTTCCGCCATGATTGGCCCAGAACATCACCTTGCTATACTTGTTAAATCCCTGTGGGCCAAGTATCCTGCGGATGCTCTTCCCTTGGTCCCTGAGCATTCTCACGGTAGCGCGAATCCGAGCAACACGAAAGCGAGCCAAAGTCCTGAAAAAGAGACTTGAAGTGTCTTGAGACAACGCAATGGCGCGGTGGGCTCGGTTTACCAGAGCAGGGAGAGACACTGCAGGAGGAGCCTTGAGGGCTCCATAGCCGCCTGACACCTCGTCACGGTAGTCAATGTGTTTGTTTGTGTCATAGTCGTATTTCCTCCCCTGTGGCCAACCAGTTGAGTCGTCATAATAAAATTGACCATCAGCAATAGCTTCGAGAATAGTCGCCGCTGGGTCGGGAATATCTAAGATGCCACGGAGCTCGTTGCCTATAGCGTAATACATCTTTTGATCGTTAGGAGCCTCATCCTTAACATCTTCCCAGGTTTCTGGGGAAGTGCCGATATCATCTCCGTCCTCAGGAAAGACCCAATTGGGCTGTTTACTAAGGACAAGCCCTGTGGCTCGACCTGTTGGATCAAATTCTATTTTGATCGCGCCGTAAGGCCTCTGTTGAAAGCTGTAATAATAGCCTCCCCCTCCTTTAATCCACGACTTTCTGGCTTGGGGCATGGGGGATTCTTCCGCTACAATCTCCTCTTCTTCAACAGCGGGCTCAGCCATATCCTCTTCGTCCATGGCTAACCTATCTAAGAGAGCGCTTATTCGGTCCATCTGATTCGCATCGAAGACGCCATGAGGAGAGCCTCCTGCGTCTTCAATCTTTGCCGTAATATTATGAATCCTCTCGCCAAACTTCATGGCTTTTCTGTAATCGGGATGCGTGGAGTTAAAGTCCTCCTCATCGACAATATCTTCTGCGCGCTCTAAGAGGCTCAAGATGCGACCTGCGCGAATCTCATCCTTGATTTCAGCCATGTTGAGAATATTGTCCCTGTTAAGAGCCCCGAATGTCGCCAACGCGGCTCCTTGAAGAACAGGGTCTGCCACCTGGAAAGCTGTAATAATAGCCTCCTCCTCCTTTGACCCCCGACTTTCTGGCTTGGGGCATGGGGGATTCTTCGGCTACAATCTCCTCTTCTTCAACAGCGGGCTCAGCCATATCCTCTTCGTCCATGGCTAACCTATCTAAGAGAGCGCTTATGCGGTCCATCTGATTCGCATCGAAGACGCCATGAGGAGAGCCTCCTGCGTCTTCAATCTTTGCCGCAACCTTATGAATCCTCTCGCCAAACTTCATGGCTTTTCTGTAATCGGGATGCGTGG
>Ga0080013_1002346_pt1 | contig 22398 bp, 19 predicted proteins | sample ETNvirenome_6_85_FD_69236 | JGI IMG/M metagenome (GOLD analysis project Ga0080013, IMG submission 69236) | Marine viral communities from the Pacific Ocean - ETNP_6_85 (SPADES assembly) (version 2) | ecosystem: Environmental > Aquatic > Marine > Oceanic | place: Pacific Ocean | collected 2013-06-19 | reverse complement strand
TGGAGTTCTAATTAAGGGATTCTTCGATGCCACCACATACGTCTCTAACTTCTCTGCTGGTAAGGCGATCTATGTAAGCACGACCGCCGCGTCAATGGATACAACAGCACCCTCTGGAACCGGCGATTTCGTGCGTATTGTTGGTTATTGTACGGACACCGCCAATGTAATCTACTTTAATCCAAGTTCGGAGTGGATTGAGTTAGCATAGGAGACATAAATGGCCGATATTAGTAAAGTAAACGTAGTTGCCATTGGTGATGTCTCAAAGATAAGTGGAGTCGCCAAAGCTAGCATCTCTAAATTTGGCGGCGCGGATGTACCATCCGGCACTGAACAAGCAACAAGATGGATCATTGGCGCCACCAGCGGGCGCGTTTATGTAAATGACACTCCAACCGGCGGGTTTTTGTCACAGTCAGCTTCTGGTGCTATAGGGCTAGCAGTGGATAAGGGCACTATGAACTTTTACAATGCGGCGTATGGTAACGATGATGGCGACGAGCCTCGCTGGATCGTCGGGTCGGATAATGTTTCTAATGAAATTTTTCACATATCCGCATCGCAAGATATTACTGACACGAACAACTGGATTAAAGTAAACGTCACCACTGGAAAGCCTGCGAAACGTGGTGGTCCTGGTCTAAGATACGGTAATGGTAAGTGGTTTTCTGTGGGTGGCGGCCGCATGCTCGGCGACAATCGCTTGGTAATGATGTCTTCCTCGAATGGCGGTAACTCATGGGTAGAGGTCGTCGACGGCACATTCATAGGCACCTCTAACACTGGTTACGTCGTTTTCCACAAAGAGGACGATACTTGGATTAGTCCACTGGGCGTCACTAGTTTCTATAAGACCACAGACGCCAAGACCTGGGCCTCTGGATCCGGGAAGATAGCTAGTTATGAAGCATATTGTATGGGGTATAATTCTGATAGTGGACGATATGTCGTCGGCACGAACAGTGGCAAACTTTATTATAATGATGATGAATTTGCAACCGCGCCCTCCGCGTCCGTAAGTACATTTGGTACCAGTAATGTTTGGGGTGTTATTTATGTTAAAGGAACAATAAATAAGTGGGTGGCTATCGCTTCTAATGGAAAAATAGCTCATAGTTCGGACGGGCAAGCCTTCACAGCCTCCGTGCTTCCTAGCCCCATGGGCTCCTCTCACCATATGAGAGCAATAGCGTCAGATCATACAACCATCGTAGCTGTTGGTGCGACCGCCGGCGGCAACAACAACATCCTCACAAGCTCCAATGGCACCGATTGGACTTATATTAGTTCTTCGGCGCTTGGGGTGACCGTTCATTTTGAATCCATTGCGTGTAATGTGCTCGGAGCGCCCACCAGTTAATAGCGCCGACGTGCGATAAAAACGGGTGTTTTGAGGTGAATAACACTATTTATTTTGAATAACTATCTTTCTAGGAGACTTTTATGTCCAATTTGCTCAAAGAAGCCATTGTAGATGCCCAGGCTTTGAAAGAAGCCGCCCTCAAAAACGCAGAAGCTGCCATTATTGACAAGTATGCTGACGAGGTAAAACAAACCATTGAGCACTTACTTGAGCAAGATGAACTTGGTGCTGTCGAAGCCGACTTTGGCGCGCCTGCCGCCGATCCTATGGCTGATGATCTTATGGGTGCCGATCCTATGGCACCAACAGAAGAATATAAAGAGATTACAGAAGATGGGATCCCCCTCGCAGCCACCGATAATCTGGCTGATCATGAAGGCAAGAACCTTGAAGAAACTCCCGAAGAGGCAGAAGAGGTTGAGTTCAATGTAAATTTGGGCGCACTACAGGAAGCAATTGAAGAGCTTAAAGGCGAATTAGAAGAATCAGAAGAAGTAGAAATTACCGAAGAAGATTTGGTCGAACTGCTTTCTGGCGAGGTTCTTCAAGAAACTGAAGAAGAATGCAAAGGTGAGGATTGTCCAGGATCGGCCACCATCGGCACCGCCGCGGCCGAGTCCGCGGACACCGCAGCAATGGGCGCCATGCTCGATCCCGAAGAAGAAGAAGAAAAAGACGAACCACCCGTTGATGCTGCGGTTATGACGACAGAAGAAGCTGATGTCCCCGAAGATCTCGTAGACGCCGTTATGGAGCGCCTTACCGTCGATATGAGTGCAGAACTCTCCGGTTGGGCCGGCAGAAGTGCCGAGAGCGTCAAATGGGAAATGGAAAAAGGTCTTGCTGCCCGCCGCAGCACAGACTTTGTAGAAGATACTTTAGAGCCTATGAAAAAGGCTCAAGAAGAGTTGACTTTTGAAAACAAGCAACTCAAACAACAAGTTTTACAATATAGACAAGCGCTTGTCGAATTGAAAGAGACATTAGTCGAAACCAATTTGTCAAACGGGCGTTTACTTTATACGAACCGTGTTCTTAGGAATACCTCCTTGAATGAGCGACAAAAGGAAACAATTGTCGAAGCGATTTCTAATGCTGGTTCTGTCACAGAAGCAAAGACAATATATGATACGCTTCAAAGCACAGTGCGGTCTACGCCAAAACGTAGTCCACAATCACTGAGCGAAGCCATCAACCGTCCTTCTTCTGTAATCCGTGCTACTCGTCAAGAGAGCACATCATCCGATCCTAATTTGGATAGGATGAAAAGACTAGCAGGCATTAAGTAATATTAATGTCAATATACAATTAAGGAGGTATTAAAAATGGCTGGTATCATCGAACGATTGACCGAAGGTATTGTCAATCGTGATATGCGCGCTGAAGGTCACGCTTTGTTATCAAAGTGGGAGCGCACAGGTCTTCTAGAAGGACTTGATAATGACCGTAAGAAGCAATCAATGGCTCGTCTCTTGGAGAATCAAGCTAAAGAGTTGCTTCGTGAATCCAGCACAATGTCTGGTGGTGATGTTGAGGGTTTTGCAGCCGTCGCGTTCCCCATCGTTCGTCGTGTTTTTGCAGGCTTGATCGCTAACGATCTTGTTTCTGTACAACCAATGAGTCTACCAAGTGGTCTCATTTTCTTCCTGGACTTTACTGTAAGCCAGACAGCTGGTGGAGCTGCAATTGCCACCGATCGTTTAGATTATGCTCTATCTAGTTCATTCTATGGTGGTGGCGTTGTCGGTAATCAGTTGACTGGTGGTGTGGATCTATCACGCAACTTTGGTCAGCCTGGTGGGCCCTATCAATTAAACAATGGGTATTCCTCACCAACTGGCTCTAACACGGCAGATAACATCACACTGACGCCTCAAGCTGGTGCGTATGGTACATTTGGTACCTGGGACTCCACCGGCGAGGCTGAGGTGAACAAGACTGCACGGTGGGATGTTGACTTTACGTCTGGTTCTACTAGTATAGCAGAGGTAACGGTGCTTAAATCTGGTCTCGATCAGGTTAATGTAGATGGCCCACAGGCTTTCAACGTTTCCAGTTCAGGTGGTAACGGTGTTCTCATGAGCACCCAAACAACCGGTACTGGTGCAGGTGTTGCTTGTGCTCGTTTGGTTCGTCGCTTCACAGAGGTTGTTAGTGGTTCTGGCACTCCTCGTCTGAAGCTCATCTTCGTTAGTACTGGTAGTGCAGGTGCTGCTCCAGGAACTGCCGCAGCCTTTAGTTCCACTGTACTTGGTTCTCTGACATCCAGTCTTACCACTGTTTCATGGGCCCAGACTGATGATCTTGCCGCTGGTAACGCCATCGGCTCTGTTGTTGGTCAAGCGGTATGGGGCTTGGAAAATGAAGCAAACATCCCCGAGATTGACATCAAGGTGGATAGCATTGCTGTCACAGCTATAACCAAGAAGCTCAAGGCTAAGTGGACACCAGAATTAGGTCAAGACCTCAACGCATACCATAACTTGGATGCAGAGGTGGAACTTACTTCGATTCTCTCCGAGCAGATTGCTCTTGAGATCGACCGTGAGATCCTTGCTGACCTCGTTAACGGTGCAACCGCTGCGACCTACTACTGGTCACGTTCACCCGGTCTTTTCTTGAACCGCGAGACTGGTACTGAAATCGGTGCTTCAGCTGCAGCCCCAGATTTCACTGGTACTGTGAGCGAATGGTATGAGACTCTTGCAGAGACTATCAATGATGTCTCCGCACAGATCCACCGTAAGACTCTCCGTGGTGGTGCTAACTTTATCGTCTGCGGACCCGAAGTTGCCAACATCCTTGAGTTCACCGCCGGATTCCGCGCATCTGTCACAGCAGATGATGAGAAGGGTTCCATCGGTGCCGTTAAGACTGGCTCGCTGAGTAAGAAGTTCGACGTTATCGTTGATCCCTACTTCCTCCGCAATGTCGTTCTCGTCGGCCGTCGTGGTGGCTCATTCCTAGAGTCTGGTTATGTATATGCACCTTATGTGCCACTACAAACCACTCCTACAATCTTCGGACCCGAAGACTTCGTGCCTCGCAAGGGCGTGATGACTCGGTATGCCAAGAAGATGGTTCGTCCCGATATGTACGGCCTCGTCGTTATTCGCGGACTTCTAGGTGAGTCTGGCTTATAGCCAATAAGCGCATAGCGCAATAAAGTTAAACCCTCATCAGTTAGTTCTGGTGGGGGTTTTTCTTTTATGAAAACGTCGATATTTCAAAAAATACCGTCGCCAATTTTTTGAGATTTTCGTTTTTTAAAACTACTTATTGTAGTAATAAACATAAGGAGGATCATCATGCATCCAAGAAAACGACGCTTATTAAAGCAAAAGGCCCGTGACGCCCGCACTGCGGCAAGCGCCCCGGCACCCGAAGTAGAAGAATCAACCGAAGCTCCAAAAAAGACCAAAAAAGTGAAGAAAGCACGCATCGGACGCACTAAGAAAACCATCTCATAAGTGATAGCCGAAATAAACACTCTATAACGTTGTTTTTGCTTTCAGCATTACTATTTACGAAGTAGGAGTACGCATGCATGCCCACCAATTTAAATCCAAGATCTCAAACTAGCGCTATTGTATTAACTTCAACTGGAAGTACCAGTAAAGTTGCGGCAGCGCTACCGTTTGGTATTTATACTGGTTCTGTGGCCTTTCTTAGCGGCGCCTCAGATCAGGTTGCCTATGTATATAAGAAGTTAGGTGGCGATGTTGTAGATATTGAGCTAACGCCAGCTAATGTGTATTCTGCGTATGAAGAAGCGGTTTTAGAATATTCTTATATAGTTAATCTTCATCAAGGAAAGAATGTTTTATCCAATGTGCTTGGATCTGCCACATCTTCTTTTAATAGTAAGGGAAATATTACATCTGGTCCAACTGGATCAAACCTTAAATATCCTAGATTTTCTCTTGGATACTCTCGCCGTGTAGGGGACGCCGCGGCGGCCGCTGGTGGATTTGGTGGTACGATTCCGCAATACTCTGCCTCCTTTTCGCCCACCAAAGACGTACAAGATTATAACCTACAAACCATTATCAAGAGTGCTTCAGACTCTGGCGTTGATGTTGGGGGAGATGCGATTAATTACGCGGGAAAAGTTGGAAATAAAAGAGTAATTATCACAAAAGTATATTATAAATCCCCACGGGCGATGTGGCGTTTTTATGGGTATTATGGGGGTATTGGTGTTGTAGGAAACTATTCCACTTATGGACAATTTTCTGATGATTCGACTTTTGAATTAATTCCAACATGGCAAAACAAGCTTCAAGCTATAATGTATGAAGATTCTATTTATACGCGCACATCGCACTATTCTTTTGAGCTTATTAATGACAACTTAAGGCTGTATCCTACTCCGAGTCAATATGGCTTTGATGATGGCTTAAATAGTAGAATATGGGTGAGATTTTATGTAGATCTTCAGCCTTATGAGTTGGATGGTACGACCGAGACCGGTATAGAGGGTGTCAACAACTTGAACACACTTCCGTTTGATAACATTCCGTTTAAAAATATTAATTCCATAGGACAACAATGGGTTAGAAAGTATGCTTTGGCGCTTTGTAAAGAGATGCTGGGTCAGATTCGAGGTAAATTTACAACTTTACCAATCCCTGGTGAGAGTGTGACATTGAATCATGGTGATCTTTTATCGCAAGCAAAAGAAGAACAACAAACACTTAAAGATAAACTAATGGAAATGCTGAAAGAAACCGAATATGTTGCACTGGCCAAGCAAGATCAAGAAATTGCGGATGCAGCAACCAATGTACTGAAGGTCACACCGCTGCCGATTTTTGTGGGGTAATAAAGAATGTCAAACGAATGGGAAAGACCAGCTTCACCGCCGCCACCACTATTCTTAGGTAAAAAAGAGCGTGATCTTGTAAAACAGGTCAATGATGAGCTTATAGAAAAGGTCATCGGCCAACAGATCTTATATTACCCTATTGATTTAGAACGTACTAATTTTCATGATTTATATGGTGAAGCTATTGAAAAAACCTACCTGCCTCCTATTCGCGTTTACGCCCTTATAGAATATACCGACTATTCTACCACATATCTAGACGGCGTAGGGGTGGATAAAACATGGGAAATTAATATCCATTTCCACAAGAGAAGATTGGAAGAAGATCAAAATTTATTTGTGCGAGAAGGAGATTTTGTTTTATATAATGATAATTATTATGAGATCGTGACCCTCAAAGAACCTAAACTTCTGTTTGGACAAGCAGGTCACGAATTTGAAATAGCTGCAAAATGCCGAAGATCCAGAAAGGGACTATTCGATGCTACCTGATAATTTTGATTTTGCACAACTGCCCACTGGTTCCGCAGAATATTCTTTAAAAGAAATTGGGATGCTATCTTCCACAATAGAAGATATAGATTATGCCATAGTCAGTTGGCTTAAAGACGATTTGAATTTATCAGCTAGAAGTAATCAAGGGTTTAAGAGTGTTCCGGTTTTATGGCAAGCTCCCGAACGTGCCTATCAAGTAAAACACAGAGCCGAATTACGAGATGCCAATGATGGAATCATTTTACCTGTCGTTAGTATTGAAAGAACCAACATAACCAAAGATCCGGCAAAAAAAGGCTCATACCAAGCAAACAGGTATTCAGTTGATAAAGATGGCCGCGCAGGCCGATTCGTTATTGCTAAGCGAATAGTTCCTGACAAAACACGCAATTTTGCTGTTGCTGGAAACACAAGAAGATCCAATTATACTTCAGGAAATAGTCAGCGATATTATCCAAGAATAAACAAGAAAGTGGTTGTTCAGACTCTCTCTATTCCTATACCTGTGTATGTGAGCTTGGATTACAAGATATTAATCAAGACCGAATATCAACAACAAATGAATGATTTGATGGCCCCGTTTATGACAAGAACAGGCCAAATTAATGCATTTGTTATGAAACGCAACGGTCACACTTATGAAGCATTTATACAGCAGGGCTTTACTCATAACAACAACGTAGCTACCTTGGGCGAAGACGCGCGCCTTTTTACAACCGAGATTACCATTAATGTGTTAGGTTATTTGATTGGAGAAGGTATTAATGATGATCGCCAACTTGTGAGGATAGACGAGAACACGGTCGAATATCAATTTCCACAAGAATCAACAGTTCCTACAGGAAATTTCAACCTCTGGGGTCAGCAAAAGAAGAAGACTTCAGGAACTAAATATTGAAAGTTGCCTATCCTTTTGGGTTTAAAAATACTATTTAGAGTATGATTAGGTCTCAATTAAGCTCACTTTTCAAAAGAGGAACCACAATATGTCAGTAAAAAGTTTTAAGTTTGTATCTCCTGGAGTCTTTATCAATGAAATTGATAACTCCTTTATTCCCAAGACCCCGGAGGCGATCGGCCCCGTGATTCTTGGCCGGTCCACACGCGGTCTAGCTATGCAGCCTACGAAAGTAGAGTCATATGCAGAATTTGTAGAAGTATTTGGTGATACGGTTCCTGGTAATGGCGGTGGTGACATCTATCGTGATGGCAACTATCAGTCCCCAATGTATGGCACTTATGCTGCCAAAGCTTTTTTGAGAGCCAATGTAGCTCCCATTACTTATGTGAGGCTTCTTGGACAACAAACATCAACTGGCAATAGTTCCGGTGGTGATGCGGCTGCGGGCTGGAAAACCAGCGCTACAATCAGCACAACGGTAGCTTCAAACGGCGGTGCATATGGCTTGTGGGTCTTTCCGTCGAAGTCGGCCAATGACGGTACTGGAACTTGGATTGGAACTGGCTCTTTGGGTGCTGTTTGGTATCTCAATAGTGCGGCTAAAATTGAATTAAGCGGCACATTCTATGATGGTAACGGTTCACGGACTTTGACTCAATCTGCAGGGAACTTGGTTACAACAGATGCCAGTGGTCTCTTTACTATCGTCATCAGTGGTTCCACTGGAACAGAAACAGTTAAGTTTGATTTTGACGATTCAAAAGAAACCTTTGTTCGCAAGCGTTTTAGCACCAATCCGCAACTTGTGTCTACTGCGGGTGCTTTTTATCCTTCCGCATCCGCCAGAGAATATTGGCTTGGTGAATCCTTTGAGCAAGAACTCCGCGATGGCGGTGGTGTAGGCACCGGTGATCTTAGTATTAATGATAATTTGATTGGTATTGTTCTCGGTTTGGCTCAGAGTGCCTCATCTGGCCCAGGATCCAGCGATCCCTCACAAATGAAAGGCCAAGCTTCGGCTAAAGCTAAGGCTGGATGGTTTATTGGTCAGGATCTGGGAGCGACGGGATCCTATCAGCCCCAAGACGCTCAAAAGCTTTTCCGGTTAATCGGCCGCGGTCATGGCGCATGGTTATATAAGAATGCTAAAGTTTCAATTGAGAAAATTAGACAATCTACTACCACAGCCACCGAGTACGGCACATTTTCTGTAGTGTTGCGTAATCTTTTGGATACAGACAACAAGGTTGAGATTATTGAAAGATTTGATAATCTTACATTAGATCCCACATCTCCTGATTACATTGCTCGTAAGATTGGTGATGTATATGAAAGTTGGGACACCACTGGTCGCAGACTTAAGGATTATGGTGAATACCCCAATAGATCAAAGTTTATTCGCGTTGATATGAATGCAGATGTAGATGCTGGCGCAACCGATGGGGTCCTACTTCCATTCGGCTACTTCGGTCCTCCAAAGTTTACGGCGGTCCAAGTTATTTCAGGTAGTGGTTTTGATTCAACCACCGGCAGTTTCGTGCTTGGTGGCATAAACAGCATTCCTGGAGCTGGGCCTCTCTTTTGGGGTGGCACCGGCTCAGTTGACGGCGCCGGCGCAGACGGCGCCAGCTCAAGTCGCGTTACTGGATCGCTAGCATTCCCATCGGTTAGACTACGACTTAGTGCTTCCGATGGTGGCTTAAGTGATCCAACAAATGCGTATTTTGGTATGGATGTAACAAGGAATACTGGCTCTACTCGCCCCGATGCAAGTGTGGCTGATTCCCACAGATTGTGGTATGCAAGCTTTCCTGATGATCCCACATCAACCGCACCCACTACTGGTATTAGTCCTTATGGGTATGTTTTCTCGCTTGATGATGTAAGACAGTCCGGCGGTTCATTCTTCTACCAGTCAGGATCCCGAAGAGGAACCCCGATTTCAGACGGCACCTACGTTGCCGGCACATCAGTTACTAGTGGTTCTTACACAAATCTTCTTAACGCTGGATATAACCGCTTTACTGCTCCTTTCTGGGGTGGTTTCGATGGGTTTGATATTACAAAGCCAGACCCACTGTATAACGGTGCGATGGTAGCGGCTTCTACTGAAGATAACTCCTATGTATATCACACCTTCCGCAGAGCGATTGATACCGTTGCTGATCCAGAGTTTATTAATATGAACATGCTGGTAGCTCCCGGCTTGACCACTGACTCTCTGACGACTCATATGATTAATGTTTGTGAGGAACGTGGAGATGCTATGTCACTTATCGACTTGAAGAATATTTATATTCCTCCACATGAGAAGTACTACGCCAGCAAGGCTAATAGAATTGGAACTACTCCAACTCAAGCAGCCGTTGATTTGAAGGATAGAAGAATTGATTCCAGCTATGGTGCCACCTTCTATCCTTGGGTACAAACCCGCGACGAGACCACCGGACAATTAGTTTGGATTCCGCCATCTGTTGCTATGATGGGAGTTCTAGCTAGCGCAGAAGCTAAATCCGACGTATGGTTCGCGCCTGCAGGCTTTAACCGCGGTGGCTTGAGTGAAGGCGCGGCTGGGATTCCAATTACAAATGTGACAGAAAGATTGATTTCCAAAGATCGGGACAATCTTTATGAAGCAAGGATTAATCCTATTGCCTCCTTCCCATCATCCGGTATTGTTGTGTTTGGTCAAAAGACCCTCCAAGAACGCCGATCAGCGTTGGATCGAATCAATGTTAGACGACTCGTTATCTACCTTAAAAAGCAGATTTCTATTCTTTCAAACCAAATCTTGTTTGAACAAAACGTTCAAGCAACTTGGAATCGCTTCATCGCCCTAATTGACCCATTCTTGGCAAATGTTAAGACAAGGTTCGGTCTTAGTGATTATAGATTAATCCTTGATTCTTCTACCACTACGCCCGACTTGATCGATCAGAACATCTTGTATGCCAAGATCATGATCAAGCCAGCTAGAGCTATCGAGTATATCGCGATTGACTTCGTGATTATGTCAACAGGGGCGTCATTTGACGACTAAATAAAAGTGCGGGGGATTTTTCTTCTCGCACACTAATTAAAATAGATTAAGGAGTTACTCAACAATGCCATTCTGGTCAACAAATTTCGGAGAAAGTGCAGATCTAAAAGATCCCAAAAGAAAATTTAGATTTACTGTAGAATTCACAGGTATCAACGCCTCACAAGGGGGCTCCTTTTTGTGGTATGCTAAAACAGCAACGAAGCCTTCGTTTGCCGTTAATGCAGCAGAACACAAGTATCTTAACCATACGTTCTTTTATCCTGGTGCTGTCACATGGGCAGAGGTTACGATTACATTGGTAGATCCTTCAGAGCCCGATATGACGGCTACCTTTGCTGATATTCTACAAGCTTCGGGTTATCGAGTTCCTACGGATAGCACCGAATTTACCACCATTTCCAAAGCTAAAGCGGCCAGCGCACTCGGCTCTGTGATTGTAACTCAAATTGATGCCGAAGGCGGCGAATTGGACAAGTGGACACTTATAAACGCATTTGTATCTGATGTTAAATTTGGCGACAGCCTTGCGTATGGTGATGATGAATTGGTTGAACTTTCCCTTACTTTGAAGTACGATTGGGCTACTTGCGAAACCACCAACCCCTCCGTTGCTGTTGGCGAAGGCACAACTCAAGGTACCGAGTTCTTCAAGGTATAATAATCCGACACATAACTAATGATAGAGGTGTATATTGTCGAGAAATAGAGATAGAGTAGGGAGTCCTGCACAAAGTGCGGACGCCCCTTCACCTGCTGTTATGCAGGACGCAGCCGCGGCAGGTTTTTCGTTCGTTGTTCCCACCGAGTTTGTAGAACTTCCCTCCCAAGGAAAATATTACCCAGAGAGTCATCCTCTTTGTGGTGAAACAAGCATAGAAATTCGTCAAATGACGGCGAAGGATGAAGATTTGCTAACATCCCGCGCATTGATCAAGAAAGGTGTTGTTTTAGATCGCCTTATTCAAAGTTTGATTGTAGATAAAACGATAGATTCAGATTCATTGTTGATCGGGGATCGAAATGCCATCATTATTGCAACCAGAGTTTCTGGTTATGGTAATGAATACGGCGTTCAGATTAATTGCCCTAATTGTGGAGAAAGACAAGAACACAATTTCGATTTAAATGAAGCAAATGTGTATTATGGAGACGACCCTCGGCTCGAAACCCTGCATGTAACTAATAACGAAAACGGAACATATAACACAGTGCTCCCCAGAACCAGTGTGACAGTTACTTTTAGATTATTCACCGGAGAAGACGAAAAAGCCATCATCAAAATCATTACAGATTCTCGCAAAAGAAATCTCGAAGAAAAAAACGTTACTAGACAACTTAATAGTATGATTGTAGCGGTTAATGGCGATGACTCAAGAGAAGCAGTAAATTACTTTGTTAATAACATGCCCTCCATCGACTCGCGCCATTTGCGAACAGTTTTTGAGCTAGCCACTCCAGATATCGATCTTACGCAAATATTTGAATGTGGTGATTGCGCCCATGTACAAGATATGGAGGTTCCGCTCACAGCGGAGTTTTTTTGGCCTGACCGATGAATATATGGAGAACGTCTATGAGGCGTTCTTCTTTTTGAAATACTCGGGGGGATGGTCTTTTTCGGAAGCTTATAATCTGCCTATTAAATTAAGAGAATGGTTTGTCGAAAGACTAGTTAAGCAATTAGAAAACGAAAATCAAGCCATAGAGTCGGCCCAGAGAGGCGGCGGAAGCAATTCACAGACTTTGACCCCATATAATCAACCGCAACGCCCTCCTGATATGATGGCCAAGAAGAGACAAGGATAATAAACCCCTTGTCTTTTTTTGTAAAAACTAATTAGATTATAGACAGAGGGATTTATATGCCACCACCATCAAACGCAGAAATACAAAAGGTCCTAACTACCCTCAAAAAAGTCGCGCGCGGAACTAAAACTCTTGCCGAGGCTCAGGAGATGCTGCACGGGATCCAGACCCAAAGCATAAGCGGCCTGAGTGCTCACACAGATCTCTTAAATAGGTTAAACCTTCAACGCGAGGAAGAGGCTCACACAATGGAGGTTTCCATACAGCTAGCGCAGCGCAAGCGCGACCTGGCACAAGAAGGTTTAGATCAAGACCGCGCCACGATAGACCTAAATAACGCACTTCTTGAGCAGGCCAAGCAACAGTATGCCCAGGGCCAACTTGACCTCCAGACATACGAAAGTACAAGAGATGCCATCCGACAGCAGACCGCCGCGATAAGACAAAACTCAGAAGCCACTGAAGATGCAGCCGCAAAACAGAAACAACTAGGTGATGTTCTTGATAAATTGCCGCTTGGTGGTTTTATAGCCAAACTGCTTCGCATGACTCAGACTTTTAAACAATTAAATAAAGTTGCTCCAGGTGCGCTTCCGCTCGTCTTCGGCACCTACCTGATTGGAAGAATGGTCAAGTTTAATCTTGCGCTATTTGACACCGAAGCCGCATTTATGAAGGCTACAGGGGCCATAAGCGAGTATGCGAGAGTTGCCACAGACGCTTATTTGGCGACCCGCCAATATGGTGTGACTGCTGCAGCAGCATCCGAATCAGCACAAGCGCTTTATGGAACCTTTACCGATTTTACGTTTGCTTCGAAGACCCAACAGCAATCCTTAACCCAAACCGGTGCCCTCCTAAATAGACTTGGAGTTTCATATAGTGATTATGCCAAGAACATACAGATATCCACAAAAGCCTTAGGGATGAGCACCGAAGAAGCAGAAGCGAATCAAGCAGATCTTGCGTTAATGGCGCGTGATATGGGTGTGCCAGTATCACAATTAAGTTCTCAATATGCTTCAATGGCTCCCAAATTAGCTAAGCTTGGTAGTGCTGGCCATAAAGCGTTCAAAGATTTGGCGAGAGTGAGTAAAATTACTGGCTTGGAAATGGAGAAAATACTAGCTATCACCGATAAGTTTGACACCTTTGAAGGCGCAGCAGATCAAGCAGGTAAACTAAATGCGGCATTGGGTGGTAACTTTGTGAATGCAATGGACCTAATGATGGAAACAGACCCCGCGAAGCGTTTTGGAATGATTCGCGATTCAATCACACAAACGGGATTGAGTTATGATGAGATGAGTTATTATCAAAAGAAGTTCTTTGTAGATTCAATTGATGGATTAAACGATGTTGGTGATCTGGCGATGATGATGAGCGGGAATTTAGATGGTCTCGCCGGCGCCACTGAAAAAACAGGAGCAGAGATGATAGAACTCAAAAAAGCCGCCGCAGCTACTCAAACGTTAGCTGAATCTTGGCAATCTTTGATAGCTGCTATAACACCCGCCCTAACTCCTCTTATAGATGGGCTAGCTATATTTTTTGGGTTCATTCTGGATGAAAAAAATCAACCCCTGCTCATCGGGTTAACCGCGCTCTTCACCGGCCTCGCCGTGGGAATGACCTTATATGGTGCCGCGACGATGATCGCGGCCATCGCGACCAACACGCTCCTCGGACCGTTTTGGCTCGTCGCCATCGCGATAGCGGCAATTATTGCAGGAATTGTGGCAATGATAGCAGCTATGAAAAGACTTAGTGGTGGCATGTTTAAAGAGAAACAATCTCCCTTTACGTTTGCTGAAGGCATCGATAATTTAGCAGGAACAGACCAAAAAACCGGCTTCGGCGCTGTTTCAGCACAAATGAAGGGCGTCGAGACCCAAACAAAACGCACGCAAACCGCGATGGTGGATAATAAGACCGCGGCCGTGGGGCGCCTTGCGAACGCCCTCGGCGCCGGCGAATTGGCCGGCGGAGGCGGAGGCGGAGGCACCCGCGTTGTTGAGGTACCTGTTTATCTCGACTCCCGCGAAATCGCCCGCGCCACCGCAAAATATGTGGATGAGGAGATCAACACAAACCGTGCGAATGAAGCGAACAGTAGGTTCGGATAAAAAGGAGATATGAAATGGCAGATGATAAAAAGAATGACGGACCACTAAAATTTGATAGCACTAAATATGCATCCACTGGTAAATCTTATTACGCAGCAACAGACGACTACGCAAACAAGAAAGAGACTTTCATCTCTTTCTATCATGTTCCTTCGGGAAAATCGGTGTATTTTAAGGCGTTTATAACATCTTTTAATGAGAGTTTTAGTTCCGATTGGACTTCCGAGCAGGTTTTCGGCAGAGCAGACCCTATTCAAACTTTTAAACAAAATCAACGTAACATCTCTCTTAATTTTAAAGTTCCTGCTGCGCATGCAGGTGAGGCTTATACAAACTTAGCGAGAATTCAGAAACTAATTCAATTCTTATATCCAGCATACTCGGACCCAACCCAAGCAAACACTCTCCAACAATCTCCACTTGTAAGAATGAAAGTAATGAACTTATTGAGAGACGCGCCCGACTCTGTTGAGGACGCCACCGGCGGATCCGCCGCTCTTTATGATGCTTATACTAGCGGTGGCTCTGGTGCTGATAGCGGTCTTCTCGGAGTGATTACTAATTTGGCCGTGAATCACAATTTAGAAGGTGACGATGGGGTGATAGAGAAGGGCCAAAACACCGTGCTCCCGAAATTATTGGATGTAGCTGTTAGTTTCACTGTTATTCATGAACATTCCGTCGGATGGAATTCAGAAACTAAGGAATTTGCCGATAATCGCTTGTTTCCTTATGGTGTTCAACTGTCTGATATGGAGCCCCCAAGCGCCGACGACAACGCCCAAGCAGCCACCGAAACCAATACCGCCTCTCACGATGAAGAGATGGCCAACGCGGCCCGCGCTCTCGACCATAAGGGCGGCTTCGATACCATAAGCCATGACTATAGCAACGCCGTTTCCTCCGACACCGACTTCGAAAATAGTTACTACGTCTCCACCGGCGAGGGGGAGGGCTTCTGGGCCCCCAAGTAGGCGACTGAGGCTAGAGTGAATCATAGGAAACAATAAATTATGCCAACGAGATATAACAACACAAGAAAACTTATAAACGATAGCGAATATTATAGGTCTCTTATAAAATCGCGAGATGTAAAAAGAATAGAACAATACGCCACCCCTGTATTGAGTAACCCCACAGTTCGTCAACGAGCAATCCTAAAGAAAACAAAGCATATCTGGAAATATGGCGATCGTTTTTATAAGCTCGCGTATCAATATTATGGCGATGAGCGTTTTTGGTGGGTTATTGCGTGGTATAATGCGGCGCCCACAGAGGCGCATCTCAAAACCGGCACCGTAATCAGCATCCCCTTGAATATTGAAAAAGTTCTGGGCGTTTTGGGAGTATAACGATGGCAAAAAAATGCTCATTACAGGAGGTTTTAGGTACCACCACCAAAGAAGCAACTAGGAAAGCGGTCACTGAGCGATATGAAGAGGCGGTTAAGAGTATTGTCGATACGGCTCTGGTGGGCCTGGAGGCGAAAAAAGGCACCTCGGAGTGGACGAACGCATGTAAGGTGGCAGATGAGCTTGCCACAAAGTTGAAGGGTACCGATTGCACGTTCATTTTCGGTAAGCCCACTGGACAAACTGCAGTTGATCAGTGGTCTGGAGGCTTTGCCGGAATCACGAGCGATGTCACCAAATTTATTAGTTCCAAGATTGACCCCTGCAACCGCACCGGGGTCGAGAAAGCACTCGCCGAAGCCGCGAAAAAAACTGTTAAAGCTCAGCTCGCGGGCACCGCCGCCGCCAACCTCGTCACAGCGCCTGGCATCTCTGCGAAGGCAATGTCGAATGCAGCCAAGGGAGATACGACCCGCTTCGACAAAGAATCTGATGTAGCGAAAAAACGAATTACGGACGTTGCAGAAGAACTTGAGGAGATAATTGAAAGCATACAAATCACAGCTTTCTCTGAGCAGTGTTTCGTGATGGCTCATATATTTGATTTTGTGGACTGGAAAGAATCAAAAGACGAGTTCGGCGCTGAGTGGGCCCACCTTGGCGGCAAACCAGTCCCCCAGCCCGATGGAACAGATAACGCTTCATTGTTGATTACCGGGTCACCATATAATTTTATGAATAAATTAACACAAAATTCAAATTACAGCACCTTTTTCGATATCAGCCCGGCAGCTTTATCCAGCTTACAGCCAATGATACGTCTTTATAAGGTAATAGGCGATAAAGATGGTAATGAAACGGAGCACGAAATTACATTTGCCTCTCATCTTGGTGCTGATTATAAAGGCGGCGCCGAGTCGCTTTTGAAAAATAAAAGACAAAGAGGATATGGGGCAGGTATAAAAGAGTTTAGTTTTTCTTATGAAGGACAAGATTATTTTGCTCTTAAAAAATCTATAAAAGCAAAACTTGTAATTGTAGCAAGTGATTTTGATGAATTGTTGAGAGAGCGCACAGCCGACGGCGCAGTTTATAAATATATTGATCTAGCGTTAAAAACTGGCGGCTCTCAAACTGCTGAACTTAACAACAAACTAAATGCAACAAGTAGAGCATCTTACAATAACCTTGCAAAATTAAACTTTCGCTTGAAAGCGGTTGTAGGTTGGGCTAGCCCAGGCCGCAAAGATCACAGCGAAGGAACCACCGAATTAGTTAAGGAGAATTTAAGAGACGCAATATATGATTCGTATGTTACACTACAATTAACACCCACGATACACTCTTTCGACCTCGATGATATGGGAAGAGTTACGTTTACATTAGAATATTTGGCTTACACAGAAGATTTCTTCGATAATTCCTCATATAATATCTTTTCTCAAGAACAGGTGACTCAAAACATTCTTAAAAGAAACTTAGATTCTGCTGCTTTTAATAAAGTTTGTGACTCAGAATCTAATGAAAAGTTAAAAAAAGATCACAACGAACAGATTTCAGAAGACAAAAAAAGACTTTATGGCGATTTAATGAGAAGAGCCCTTGACCAAGAGAAGATCTTCTTCGCGCCGCTTAAATATGAAGATATTGAGAAATTTAATCAACTCGGCCCATATTTTGAATATGATTATGATGCTCAGATTGAATTCGCAACCCCGGATATGGAGAGCGAGATACTTGGGGATGCGGAAGAGAAGGAGAATACTTCTACTGGTACAGGCATGATGAGCCCGGGCGCCATCTCGACCATGGCAAAAGCAGCCGGCGTAGGCCCCGCGCCGCAAACCACCAACAAGAATCCCAACCCCCGCGCGCGCACCGCGGGCCTGGCGCACTCTCTACGCGGTAGGACACATTAAACAATGGCAGAAGTATCAACAGGCGCAGTAAAAAAGAGATGGCTAACTCTGGGTAGGGGTGGTTCTTATAACATCACTTTTTTTTATGTTAGTGATATTATTGATCTTATCATGAGTGGCATCGAAAAGAGTTTTGAGACAAAACAAGCCCAAATAGACGCTCTTAAGCAGCCAACTACCAAAATGTCTTCCTTCGAGTGGGAATATTTAAAAACAGCCAAAAAAGATGAGATTAAACGAAAATCAGAACAATTTAAAAAATTTCGTTTAGTGTTGGGTCCAATTGAAATAGTTAATCCCAAAAACCCTTCTGAAAGTAGGTCAATTAGTCTTGGTGATGTGCCGGTATCTACGAAATATTTTAATGAATGGATGGCTAAAAAAATTGAGAAAGAAGAGGATATGATTTTTAGTTTGGCGAGCTTCGTTAATCAATTTCTAGGGGATCTTATTAATGATGCTTTGAACACGGATGAGTGTTTCAATGGACAAATAAAGCAATCGACGTTGTTATTTCACACAACAGTCACAGCCTATAAGAAATCCGCCGCGGCCAATGACGACCTTACTGACAAGATTATAAATAAAAGTCAAGGAAGCTATAGATATAACATAGACAATTATAAGCATTTTAAAGAATCTCTTTTGAGAATTTCTGGGGATCCCGAAAGTCCTGGCGGACGCCCAGCAACAGACCCACTTGGAAGAGAAATACATTATCTAATATATTATGCCGGCCGCTCGCAACCTAAAGAAAAGATACACGGAAATAAAACAGAAGACCAAGAGCGGGGTGTTTTTCATTATGGAATTGGAAAACCTAATGGAATTGTAAAAACTATTAATTTTCAAAGAAATTCTGTGCCTTCATTGAAAATGGTGAGATTTGAACAAGAGGGTTACGATGGTTTACAACAGCTTCGCGAGCAATATGATGCCGTAATTAAAACATATGCTAATGTAAAAGCAATGCCGGGGTGTTATATTTATGTTGAGCCGGATACGTTTGCGCCTGGTACTCTTGGTACTGAAATAGATTTGACTTCATTGGGTATTGGAGGTTATTATATGATTACAAAATCAGAACATAGATTTGCCCCTGGTGTTGCCGAATCGTCTATTACCGGTAAATGGGTGCATTCAAAGGATATGGAATTTACAACAAGTGGAAATAAAGGAAAAGTTAATAAAGAGTCGGGAGAAAGACCAAAGGGGAAATGCTCTGTGACTAGGGCTTAATACTAAATATGTCTAAGTTTTATACAACCAATAATAGAGAAAGCAGTAAGGACTTATTTGAAAAACGAGTGATTTACAGGAGCGATGCCTCAAATACAAATTATGAGAATCTCGTTGATTTTAATTTTGGTGAAAAGTTTTTGTATGGCAGAGTTAATCGGTTTTTTGTTCCTATCGAAGAAGCTCATATTCCCATATTGGGTACAAATATGAAAACATTTAAAAGAGTAGTAGATCCTAAAAAAGCATTAAGCGCGGTATCATTTGTGGTGGATGCTTTTGAACAAATGGCGCGCCAATTTGAAAAATGCGCCCAATTAAGAAAAATTGATACAAAACATCCTTTTTTGACAAACCTTAAGGTCTACAAAGCATATGAAGATCCTCGCGTTTTGTATAGAAATCACACAGCCACCTATCAAAATGCATTGCAAAGCATTTTTGTAAATCAAAATATTAAAGTGAAGGATTTTGATCACTTTATTAACGAATTGATGATTATCCTACAAAATACAGCACATAGAAACGCATTTACAAAAACAGCGTTTATAAAAAGCAGGAGGTGTCCTGCCACATGTTCAGGTCTTGCGATTGAGATTGCGGATTTAGATGCCGCAAACGATGAGGAAAAAATCAATCAATTTGTCGATAGTTTAAACTGGGACTTTTATTTACAAACTTGCGCCTCCTATGGCTTTATGGTAGATAAAAATATTCCTTGGAGAATTGTTGCAGATATTGGTTCTGATCCTCATCGATCTGCCATTTATGACTATGCGGAGAAATATGGATACAACACCACAGCTGAGGTTATATCTTCGATTTATCAGCCAGTACATCATCTTTATTATTATGCTTTTAAAAAACAATTATTGCAGATTTATAACGCAGTTAAGTTAAAAAGTTTTTTAGAGCCTCAAGAATGTGGTGACGGCACTATGATAAATAAGAAAATAATACCTCGTTCTTATACTTTAGAATTTTTATTCAAAAAACATACAGAATTTGATTTTATGAAGTGGTATATGCAAATAAGGTTTATTGAAGAAGAATCCGAATTTTCCGAAAATGAAAAACAAACTATTATTGATAATTGTTTAGAGCTTGCGAAAGGTTCGTACAAATATGACGGCCCGTCATATGTTCGAGGTGCTCTCGATGCGTTTGAAAGAATTTTGAATAAAACACTTGACTATAACGGATCTCTGAGTTATATTAATAAAAGACTTGGCGCCATAGCCGAAGATTGAGCATAAACAGAAAGCACATAAAGAGGGGGCGATGCTTTTTCAAGCTATTGATGATAAATCCGAATGTATTGGGATTTATGCAGACGGTAAACTACATTTTGAAGACTTCCCTGATGGCCTTACCAGAACTTGGAGATATACAGGTTCTCAGGGCGTTGAGGTTGAATATGCGTGGATTTACGCCAGCGGCGCCGATCTGAAATCGGCGTGCTCCGAAGAATATACAGAGGAACTCGCCGCAACTGAGCGCAAACTCCGCGCATATGTAAAGACGTTCAAGATCGCAAAGATCAATCTAAACGACCACTGTATCTTTGACCTCGTTCCGCATGACTTTCTAAAGCGCTTTTGCGAGGTTAAAAACCGCATCACAGAACACGTTTTCGAGACACGCGATAAGCCTGCAAACTACCAGCATTTATGTGATGTAGAGAAATTGTTGCATAAGATACGATATAACAAGCTGAATTTGAGTACAACCGATTGCAGGCATCTGATGTTTTCCACTCTTGACCGCAAAAAGGCGCAAGATTTGGTGAAGAGTTATCACTACATTGACTATAACCTCTTTGGTACGGTCACAGGACGCCTCACAACGTGTCCTGGCTCCTTTCCCATACTCACACTTAAGAAAGAGTTTAGAAAGCTCCTGAAGCCGAATAACGACCTTTTCGTGGCATTAGACTATAATGGCGCTGAGGTTCGCACGTTCTTAGACTTGGCGGGACAAGACCAACCAGATCATGACATTCACGATTGGAACGTCAGGAATGTGTTTGCGAACGAATTGACGAGGGATGAAGCAAAAGTGGAGTTTTTTGGATGGTTGTATAACTCACTAGAGCATCCCGATTTGGGGGAGATTTATAATAAAGCTATAGTACTTGACGAATGGTATGATGGTGAATATATTATTACACCATACCAACGCAAGATTGCGGTGGATGATTTTAGGGCACTTAATTATTTGATTCAAAGTACAACAGCAGACAGGGTGTTGTCGAAAGCCGTTATTATAGACAAAATGTTGGAAGATAGAAAATCTTTCGTTTCCCATATACTTCATGATGAAATTGTGGTAGACTTTAGTGATGGGGACAGGGATATTATAATGGATGTTAAAGCTGTTTTTGAAGATGGATATCTCGCTACTATGAAGGCTGGCAGAAACTATTTTGAGCTATCAGAGTTGGGTCTATGATTTCTATTGTAGGAGTCGGGAACGCCGCGTCGTGTATTGCACAGAAGTTTGTTTCTGTTAAAAATTATAAAGTATATCAACTCAATGACAAAGTTGAGCGACATACGAAATATAAACGCAAGATTAAGTCTTTTGGGAACCCCGAAGAATATGAAAACAATATTCCTGATTTAAAAAAATTCTTTTCAGGGATTGTCGACAGAGTTCAGGTTTTTATAGTTGGCTCTTCGATGAGTTCAAATTATTCTCTTGGAATTTTAGAACAACTTAAAAATAAGCAAATTGAAGTTTTCTATATTAAACCTGATTCAGAGCTTTTGACCGGCATTCCGAAACTGGTGGATAAAGTAGTTTTTAGTGTGTTGCAAGAATATGCGAGATCTGGATTGTTAAAATCTCTTACAGTCATCAGCAACGAACTGCTCGAAAACCATCTTGGAAGTGTCCCAATTAAGAAATATTACGACACTCTTAATGACTCTATTTTTTCTACAATTCACTATTTAAATTTCTTTGAGTATAACGAGCCAGAAATCGGAATGGTATCAAAACCACTCGACGTTTGTCGTATTAGAACCATTGGTTTGCTCAATATGAAAAATTTGCAAGAAAAGTGGCTTTTTGAGCTTGACATGGACCGTGATATATGTTATTATATGTGTATAAATCGGGAAAAGTTAGAGAATGATGGGGCGCTTCACAAAAGGTTGGTTGATATGCTTAAGCAAAAACCAAGGAATGCATTCCGTAAGATCTCGTATGCAATTTACGAGACTGAATATGAAGATTTTGGGTTCTGCGTTGCCCTTACTAACGTAGTACAACAATACGCTTGACAAGCTACGTCAAGTGTGCCACAATAAGATATCAAG
>Ga0080013_1002345_pt1 | contig 22415 bp, 25 predicted proteins | sample ETNvirenome_6_85_FD_69236 | JGI IMG/M metagenome (GOLD analysis project Ga0080013, IMG submission 69236) | Marine viral communities from the Pacific Ocean - ETNP_6_85 (SPADES assembly) (version 2) | ecosystem: Environmental > Aquatic > Marine > Oceanic | place: Pacific Ocean | collected 2013-06-19 | reverse complement strand
AAAGTGGTCTGATAATGCGGTGTCCTGCACTGTTTATTACCGCAAGGAGGAGCTCGTGGATATTAAAAAGTGGTTACGAGAAAATTATAAAAATAACATAAAAAGTGTTTCTTTTTTGCTTCACTCAGACCATGGGTTTGCGCAAGCTCCTTACGAAGAGGTTACCAAAGAAACCTATAAAAAGCTTTGTTCTTCAATAAAGAAGGTAACGGCAGTTTCTGTGGGCAATGGGCAAAGTATAGAAGGACTAGAATGTGAAGGCGGCGCTTGCCCCATCAAGTAAAATGGCAAACAAAAAATTTAGCATACCTGTTGTGGGTGCATTGGTTGTTAGTGAGCTTCAATTGCTTAAACAGCAGATAGAGAGCGTCGATTTTCCGATAGAAAATTACGTTATATTTAATAACAACGGAAAAGGAGAAATTGACGAAGAGCTAAACAAACTAGCAGCAGAGCCTCATGACTTTATAGAGAAAATTAAAGTGTGCCATTTGCCTGCCAACATAGGAGTTGCAGCAGGGTGGAATTTAATAATTAAATCTTATCTAATGGCTCCTTATTGGATTGTTGTTAGCGCTGATGTTTCGTTCGGAAAAGGGTTCCTTCAAGAGATGTACGAAAGGGCTCAAGACCCAGAGGTGGGGACAATTCATGGTTTTGAGGGGGATTTCGGAGTAGGAAGTTGGACTGTATTTTTACTTAAAGACTGGGTGGTCCAACAAGTAGGTTTGTTTGATGAAAATTTTTACCCAGCTTATGGTGAAGATGTTGATTATATAATGCGCATAATTGCGTACGAACGCCACGGCACCCCTTTAAAGAAAATAATGAACCTTGACAGCGGGTTTCTTCATGGGGGGCACGACGCCAAACAAAACGAAAAAGAGTATCTTAAATACGGGAGACAGTCAAGCCGAGGAAATCCAGAACTTGAGAAAAAGATGAAACTTTCTACTTTTACTAATTTTGATTATTTGGATCGTAAATGGGATCTACAATGGAGGAAATGCAACCCTTGCGACAGCCCTTTTAACAAGAAAGACTTGCCTCTCTCTTACACTACATTTGATTTGGAAAGCGCGAGAAAAAAATATCTGGGGTTTTAAATCATTTTATTACATGGTTCAGTCATTAGTTAAAAATTGTTTCGAAGAGGGCGGATCGATCCACCCCCTCCTTATCGATCCCGAGATAACAAAACACTTATCTCTATGTAATACAAGTATTTTGGAACTAGAGAAAGATTCAAAGTACCTGTTAAACATTCGTTGGGTTTCTTATTATTTACACCACTGCGAAAAAGACCAAAAGTACCAAACCCCATGGGGTCCATTAAATTATGTCAGGCCCGATGTAGACCAGCGCTTAAGAACGGAAAATTATATTTGCGATTTGGATTTACAGGAAATGGCACCAGTGAATCCTCGAAAAATTGATGAAAGTAAATTCGAGGCTCCTGCCGAATGGGATTTTGTAGGGGCCGAGGACGTACGCTTAACAATGTGGGAAGGGCAGCTATATGGGTCTAGCGTACGAAGGTTTACGCCGAACGGTGAAGGGCGCATGCAGGTTTCTAAATTAAATGTTACTTCTACTTCAGCTGTTGAAGAAGAACGTTTCTATATTGAAGCTCCGGTAGATCCGAACGCATACTGCGAAAAGAACTGGATGCCAGTTTTAGATGACCCCCTTACTTACGTGAAATGGTGTTCTCCCATTGAGGTTGTCAAAGCTAATTTGGATACTACGGACACCTCCACTCAACGCAGTCCATCAACTATGGTAACCACAAATGAAGATAGGCTGGCTCCCGGTATAGAGGCGCGGGGAGGTTCTCAAGTTGTGACCTATAAGGGCTACTATATAGCCCTAATTCATGAAGTGGTAGGGTGGCATAATAAAAAAAATGATAGAGATGCTTTTTACTTTCATCGTTTTATCGTGTGGGACAAAAAGTGGAATTTAGTGGATTATTCTGATCGATTTACTTTTATGCATGGGCGTATAGAGTTTTGTTGTGGATTGGCCAGCTATAAAGATAGCTTTCTCATGACCTTTGGATTTCAAGATAATGGTGCGTATTTGTTTAAGATGCCTAAGCATTATCTGGACAAATTAGTAAAGCTATAAAGATGAGAGACTTTTGGAAATCAGCTTCTCATCCAAGCCTAGAAATAACCACCTCGATACCCAAACAGGGGTGTATTGTAGATTGCGTTTTTTGTCCGCAAAGAGTCCTTAAGAAAGCGTGGGATTCGGGACGTTTTGAAAATACCCATAATCGTTTTTTATCATTAGAGGATTTCAAGAAAGCAATAGATTCTGTTCCTGTTGAAATAACCATTATATTTGCTGGGTTCTCTGAGCCGTGGTTGAATAGAGAAGCCACTAAGATGCTGGTATACGCCCATGAAAAAGGGCATCCCGTAGCAGTTTTTACAACTGCGGTGGGGATGAGCCTTCAGGACGTAGAAATCCTAAAAGATATTCCTTTTTCTGGGGGGCCTAACAGAAATTTTACGTTACATTTGCCTGATGCGGACAGAAAAGCTAAACACCCTATTGATAAAAATTATATTAAAGTTGTTGAAAGGATAAAGGAAGCAGGGATTCAAAATTTAGACCCTATGGCTATGGGCCGCTTACATTCTGACTTTCGCGAAATATATCCCGAAAACACGGTTCATATCCCTCCTATATGGCATAGGGCTGGCAACTTATTAACAGAATCAGATTTAAGGCCTGAGATTTTAGGCGACTTTAGCCAAGTTAATACGACGCAACACGATAAAATCAAAACATGTGGATGTGTAGAAAAATTATATCATAATGTGCTTCTCCCCAACGGAGACGTGTCGCTATGTTGTATGGATTATAATTTAGATGAAATTTTAGGTAATTTATTTACACAGAAGTATGAAGAAATTATCCCCAACCCTAACACTACTTTTGACTTATGTATGAACTGCGAAAACGCAGCAGACCCCCCTTCGAAGATGAATACTTTACAAATTTTATTAGAGAAATTCATAAATGAACCTGAAGATAATTTAAATAAATTTTGGCTTGGGTATGAATATGAGCAAATGGGACACGCATCATCAGCAATGGGATACTATTTAAGTGTCGCTGAGAATACGGACAATGATTTATTGGCATATGAATGCCTAGTTAGAAAAGCCATATGTTTCCGTCAACAAACAGGCAGGGAGGCCCACGTTCGCAATTCGTTGTTGTTGGCTGTTTCTTTGTTGCCCGAGAGGCCCGAAGTGTATTATTTGTTGTCGGTACTTTGTGAGTTATCTAAAGATGATAGAGATGAAGACAAATGGCAGCAAATGTATGCTTGGGCGCGTATGGGAGAAAATGCAGCTAAAAATTTCAAAGGCCGTTCTTTATTGACAGATGTGGGCTATATGGGAGATTGTTTATTTCGTTTTCAACAGGCCGTGTGTTTATGGTGGATTGGTCGCTTTTCCGATTCAAAAGAAATGTTTTTAGAACTGAGAGGCACAAAAGAGCTTAATTCTCATTATCGGGAATGCGTAGAACATAACCTAACATCCATAGAGAAAACGGACACAAAAATTAACACTTAATTAATTCACATGAAGGTTGTTGGGTGTAAATTATCAAAGAATGAAGAAAGTTCCGGAATCTCAAGTGTATCAGATAGTCAAAAAGGCACCTGAGATAAAAGATCGAAACAAAAAATTTAAAAAAAATGACAACTCTAGAAAAACTAAGTGAATCTCAGGCAGCCACCGATAAAAGCAAACAAGAGGGACTGGAGCGCGAAGAGTATCATCAAGATAAGGGAGAGTTGGATACGGAAACCCTAAGAGAGCGCTTAAAGCATCACGAAGGCGCTGTTAAAAACCTTAAAAAAGAGATTGAAAGCCTAAAGAAGGATGAAAAAGAAGACGCGAAAGACGTTAAAAGGGAATCTGAGGCTGGTACCGATAAGCAAAAAGCCGCTAGAGAAAAATTTTTAGAAATGATTCGCAAGAAAAACGGCGGTGATAAGAAAGATTCCGATAAGAAATCAGATGACAAAAAGTCGAGCAAAAAAGAGGAGTCGAAAGCCAAGTCGAAAGCGGAGTGGGATAAGATAGACAAGAAAGAACTCAAACGGGACACCAAGAAAGAAAAGAAGCAGCATGAAAAAGACGCCGTTAAAGACGACCAGTCTAAAATTAAGAAACTTAAAAAGGGTGCTCCCTCCGAAAAGAAAAGCGTTGAGATTCATGACCTGAAGAAAGACGAAAAATTCGACAAGGCTCGCGCCGCAGAGGCTGTAAAGATAGAGGTAAAGAAGCAAGGGGAGGTTGTAGAGGTAGATATCGAAGAGGCTGCTCAAAAATTCTTCGGAGGCAAGAAAAGATCTAACTTGAAAGACAGTGACTTTTTGTTTCCAGCTAAACGCAGTTTTCCGATAGCAACTCCTGCAGATGTCCCTGATGCGGTTTCTAATTTTGGTAGGATGTCCGGTAATATGTCTTATGATGAGTTCAAAAGAAAGCTAGTCAGTTTCGTAAAAAAGAAAGGTGCAAAGTTCGTAGCAGCGCTACCGAACACCATCAAAAAGGAATTTGATTTAGCCGACGCCACTCAGATTGCTGTTTTTCCCGACAAGTACGTAGATCCAAAAGATGTGGGTACAGTCTTTCAAGATACCCGGCCCATCAATCACGATGGTTACGAGGAAGATGATAAGTTACAGGAGCAAGTACAGAAAGATAAACTAAAAAATCCACAGCTGCGATCTGCACAACAACGAGCCGAAGGATTGCGCTAGTAACTACCAAATAAAAAAAACGGAAGCCCCCGAGGGGGCTTTTTTCTTGACAGGTTTCCAGTCCGTATGTTAGATTCATATGCATGAAGCTGGACAGCTTAACTTTTGACAAAAAGAAGACTTATAGGCGTAAGTTTTTGGAGAAACTACCTGTTTTATTTGGTTATTCTAAGAAACCCAAATCAATTCTTGCACTAAGGCGAGAGATTGTACGGAAGCACTTGGAAATACCCAAAAAAGGGTTGGGTAAATTTTGGAAAAAAGAGACCTTTTTGCTCAAAAGATTAATCGAGCTTTTCCCAGATGAAAGTTTTTGGCTTAAAGTTAACTTCAAACCTATTACCATTAAATTGAAATTTGGCCAAAAAGAGCAAAGCTTATACAGTTTTGCTCAATTTTTCAAGTGGCCCTTCAAGGACGAATTAGAGAAAAAATATCAACAGCTAAACTATAATGTCAAAAAAGACGAACACATAAAACTTTCTGCAGAAAAGTGCGGTAAAGATGTTATAATTAAACGAAAACAACGAAGTATAAAAGATTTTTTAAATGGCTAGAACAAAAAAAACAACTACAACTAAAGGGCTAACCCCCAACGAGTTAATTAGCTCCTTTCTTAAGAACAATGAAAATGATCATTATAACTATGAAGACGATCATGATTATAAAGTCTCCAGTGGTAGCCTTGTCGTAGACTACGAGCTGGGTGGGGGTCTTGGGCCGGGGCTCCACAGATTTACAGGGATAAACGAGGGAGGCAAAACTTCAGAGGCGTTAGAAGTTATGAAGAATTTTTTAAAAAATGTTCCTAATGGGCGAGGCTTTTACATTAAAGCTGAAGGGCGCTTAACTAAGGAAATGAGGAGTCGCTCAGGTGTAGATTTTGTTTTTAATTCGGAAGAATGGAGCGACGGCAATTGCTTTGTGTTTGAGTGCAATATTTACGAGACGGTGGTAGAAGCCTTGCGGATGTTGGTAGGGAAAAACGAAGGAGATGCAAAGTATTGCTTTGTTTTAGATTCTGTAGATGGTCTTATTGCCAAGGGAGATATGGATAAACCCTTTGTTGATTCCAAGAAAGTTGCTGGTGGAGCGGTTATTGCTTCTGATTTTATGAAGCGCGTGAGCATTGCGTTGGCTAAAAGGGGACATATGGCTATTTTTATCAGTCAGGTTAGGGCGGATATCAAGTTAGACCCCTACAGTAAAGCTCCCGTACGTCAAACTTCAGCTACCGGCGGGAACGCATTGTTGCATTTTGCTAATTTTATCCTTGAGTTTGAACCGGTTTTTAAAACCGATCAAATACTCCAAAAGCCTAACGAAAAATATGACCAAGAAAAAAATAAAATTATTGGTCGGTATGCTAAAATCACCGTTAAAAAAAGTCCTAACGAAAAGACTAATTGTGTAATCCAGTATCCTATTATTTACGGGCGTACTGGAGGGAAAAGCATTTGGGTTGAGAAGGAAATTTTAGACATGATGTTTCTTTGGGATTTGGCCACCAAAAAAGGTGCGGGTTGGATTGAGTTTGATGAAGATTTTTTAACGATGTTAACCGAAGAGGGTATGGAGTTTCCTGATAAGATACAAGGAGAAAACCAGCTTTCCAAATTTTTAGGCGAAAACGAAAAAACCAAAGACTATCTTTTAAATTATTTTAAAAAGATGTTAACATCCAGCTATGGTGTTTAAAACCCTGTTTGGTTCAACCAAAAAAGTCAAAGCTGCTCGTAAATACATTATCAAGTGGGACGATAACAGTAAGAGTAAAGTACAAACTTCAGTTAAAAAATATTTAAAAAAATACTGGTTCCACGACATAGTGTTCGAAGAGTTTCCCTTAGCGGGAACTCGCATGACATTTGATTTTTACAACGCCACAAAAAATATTGTTATAGAAGTACAAGGGCGTCAACATACCAAATTTGTTCCCTTTATGCACGCTAACAGCAAAATTAATTATTTAAAACAGCTAAAACGAGACGAGGATAAGATAAAATTTTGCGAAATTAACGAAATTAATTTTTTTGAATATTTTGACGGTGAAAACAAACCAGTAGACCTGTATAAAATGTTGGACTTGTAGGGCTTTAAGTGTAATATATTATACAAAACATGTTAGAAAAAAACGATACAAACAGTGTTCCTCAATTTTCTATTCCTGAAAGTTTTCTGGAAAAGATGTATGAGTTTACAGGAAACGGGGATGATGGGGGAGGTTTCATTTTAGCTTACGTCAACCAAGAAGGCAAAGCGATGATTAATTGTAAAATAGGTTCTCAAATTATTGAAATGGGCTTGAGAAAAGCTTTGGAAAGATTTTTGGAGGATTTGGAAATGGGAGAAAAGGCAGCCATTAATCCTGACGAGGAAGACCTCCCCGATTTAACTTGACAGTTGTCAAGGGATCGGTTATATTCATAGCGTATGATTCATTCGCTTGACCTTGAACAACACCTGCTAGGAGCTTTAATTAAATATCCTGAGAGGTACGGTGAAATTGAAAATTTCATTGATGAGTCAGATTTTTATGCTGACGACAACCAAACGAATAAGACTATATTTTTAGCGCTGCGCCAATGCATAGATCAGTCAATTGGCGTTGACCACGTTATACTAGCGCAGAGGATCCAATCTTTTAATATTAGTTTCCCACAAGACCTGAATATCAATGACTATATTTATTCTCTTTCCTTGAGGGCTATCTCTCCAAATCAAGTCGCTTGTATTGCTCAAGAGCTAAAGAAATATTCCATAAGGCGTTCTATCTATAAAGCTGCTCAAGATGTAGCGAAAAAGATAAAAAAAATACCAGCTTCTGCTGATTTTGAAGAAATAATTAACACGGCTGACGAAACCTTCAACAGCCAGATGAATTTGTTTGATAACGGCCCTGATAAGCCTGTGAATATCTATGATGAGCTAGAAGATTTTATTGAGGATCGTGGAAATAACCCTGTAGAGGAATTCGGGCTCACAGGCCCTCACCCACGGCTTCAGGAATTATATGGCTCCCTTCTTAGGCCCGGCAATATAACTGTCATTGTAGCTCGTTCTGGCGTTGGTAAGACGCGTTTTTGTTTGGACTTCTGTTCTAAGGTTTCTCGTATGCATAATGTTCCAATTCTGCATTTTGACAACGGAGAGATGAGTAAAGAGGAGATTATCACTAGGCAGGCGTCAGCCCTTACGGGGGTAGGGCATCATTACCTTGAAACTGGCTTATGGAGACAAATGGGGGACGATATAGTTAACAAGGTAAGAAAGGCGTTTGAAAAAATACGAAACCAAGAAGTTCAATTATATTATTATAATGTTGGCGGGTATACGGTGGACAAAATGATAGCTACGTTGAAGCGATTTTATTATTCTACGGTGGGACGAGGGAACCCTATGATTTTTTCTTTTGATTATATCAAGACCGCTGCTGACTCTCAGATGGGAAGATCTGAATGGCAGGTTGTGGGGGAGATGGTTGACAAATTTAAACGGACCATTCAAAAGGACATTTTAAAGGACGGAGAGCCAATTATTCCAATGATCACCTCGGTCCAAAGTAATCGTTCTGGCGTAGTCAATAATCGGCGCGCAGAAAATATTGTGGATGATGAGAGTATTGTATCTTTGTCAGATCGCATTACTCAATTTTGTTCGCATATGTTTATTTTACGTAAAAAAACTTTAGACGAAATAGACGAAGAGCCACAGTTTGGTTCGCATAAGCTTATCAATGTAAAGTCAAGACATTTAGGAAAGAGCTATAATCGTGCAACTGAGCCGGTTCGCATGCCTGACGACTCCTTAAAACAAAATGTGGTTCATTTAAGTATGGACGCATTTACTGCCACCGAGGTTGGTGACCAACTAGACTTGGTGGCTGTGTTGGGCGCGGAAGGAGGACTTGAAGAAAATGGAAGAGAAGATGACCCAGTACCCGCGTTTAGAGCAAACTGATATACAAGACGCCTTGACAGAGCTTGGTTTTAAGTTAAGTGATCGTGGTGCCTATTGGCAAACCTCTGCAGTTTGGAGGAATGGTGATAACCCTACAGCCATCCAAGTTTACAAGGACTCTGGCGTATGGAGAGATTTTGTTGAAGATATGGGGCACCAACCTTTTTCTCGCCTTGTGGGGAAGGTTTTAGGAACTACCAACGAAAAGCAGATTCAAAAATATGTACGTACCGACAAGTTAGAATTAAATTTCTTAGACGAAAGAGACAATAGAGTTAAAATTAAAATGGATCAAGTTTACGATACAGCAGATTTAAAAAAGCTACTTCCTCATCATAAGTTTTATTTAGACAAAAAGATATCTTTAGAAACTTTAAGGATGTATCAAGGGGGTTACGCGACAGCAGCGAAAATGAACGGTCGATATACTTTTCCTATTTTTCAAGCTAGGGTGCCGAATAACATTATAGGTTTTACAGGTCGAGCTTTGCGTTACAAACCTGAATCCACCTTTCCTAAATGGAAACACATTGGTCAACGGCGCAATTGGCTCTATCCTTTGTATTTGCCTACCTCGGATGGGTACATGTTTCGAGACGCAGTGAAAAAGAAAGAGGAGATTATAATAGTTGAAAGTGTTGGGGATAGCTTAGCTCTAACTGAAAATAAAATTTTCAATCACTTGGTTACATTCGGGTTAGGGATTTCTTCGAAACAAATTTGCGAACTGGTGGCCCTGAACCCGTCTCGGATTGTTATAGCCTTCAACAATGATAACAATAAACCAGTAAACGTTGGATTAGAGTCCTCAATAAAAGATTTTATTAAATTAATGGATTTTTTCGACGTTTCTAAACTTTCAATTAAACTCCCCACGGAAAACGATTTTTCTGATATGCACGTAAAAGGCACTTTCAACACATGGCTATCCAAAGAAGTAAAACAGACTGCACAACTCACCTTTTTACTTAAAACGTTGGAATCCCCGAGGGGGTGCCATATTATCTCTAACAGAAAGAAACTCAAGAGTAAAATTGAGTTCTTACAAGAGCACTTAGATTTCTAATGAGTTTTTCTCCCTCTAAAGTTAAGCTTTCCGCGAGCCGTCTTAAAACAGCTAAAACCTGCAGCTGGATCTATTGGTCTAAATACCACCTAAAGCTTCCCGATAAGACCAATGAAGGTTCTGCGCGCGGAACCATTTGTCATTTAGTTTTTGAGTGCCTTGGTAACAAGAGGCACCTTCCCACTTACCGTAAAATAATTAAAACTAAAGATGTCTTTGTTTCCCCCTCTATAAAACGTTTAGTTTATAAACACGCTGTGGTGTTAAACGTGAGTGATGATGACAATATTAATTTAATCAAGAAGATGGTGCTCGCTGGGTTGGAGTATGATTTCTTTGGCGCTAAAAAGGGTACGCTTGCTGAATCGCACTCAGAGTATGAGTTTGATTTGCACATCCAAGATGAAAAACAAAACTACTGCATAAAAGGTTATATAGATAAGCTATTCTTGTATAAAAAAAATAATACTGCTATAATTCGGGACTTTAAAACTAGCAAGCAGTTGTTCAAAGGAGACGACGAGACCAAAAACCTACAAGACTACATGTATTCCTTGGCGGTTAGGCATCTTTTTCCTGACTACAAAAAACGTGGCAGTGAATTTTTGTTTCTTAAATTTGACTTGAACAAAGAAGGTGCAATGAAAATGAAAAAAGTTAGCGACGCCAAATTAAATAAATTTGAAACAGAGCTAACTAAATCCCAAGCCTATTTGGAAAAATTTTCATTGCGTCAAGCCAAAGGGTCTTACGCTGCAGATAAACCTCGCCCCAAAGACGGCAGCTTTGGCGGCCAAATCGTATGTGGTTTTGCTAAGTTTAGGGGTCAACTTAAAAAAGATGGAAACCCTATGTGGCATTGTGTATACAAGTTCCCTTTTGATTATTATGCACTTTACGACGATAATGACAAATTAATTTCAACTGAATTCCCTGAGAACTATCACATTTTAGTTCGAAAGAGGAAAAAAAACCAAGTTATCAAGAAGGTACATTATGCCGGTTGCCCGCGTTGGAATTATACTTGACACCCTCCGCTGAAAGGCATAAGATTTGTTTATGACGATACCTGTATTCAAAAGTCACTATAGCATCGGCAAGTCTATATTAACGCTACAGCCCCCCGATAAAGTTAAGAAAGGTGGAGCTGATAGTGTTATTGATATCGCTTTAGATGCGGGTCTAAAAGAAGTAATTCTCGTAGAGGACACCATGCACGGCTTTCTTGAGGCCAAAAAACGCTGCGATGAAAATGACTTGCAATTAATTTTTGGTATTCGAGTCAATATGTGCCAAGAATATGAGGTGGAGAAGGATAGAGTTCCATGGCATAAAATTATCATTTTGGCTAAAAATGACGAGGGGGTTAAAAGGCTTTATAAAATATATTCCTATATTCACTGCGAGCAAGGCAAGAGAATCACAGAAAAAGATCTTAAAAAAATGTGGTCTAAAAAGGATTTAGTGCTAGGGGTTCCATTTTACGATTCTTTTATTTATCAAAATAATTTTAGGTATGAGGCTAATTTTATGCACAATTTAAGTTACTATAACCCCGTGTTTTTTGTGGAGGATAATGGCTTGCCAATTGACGGCCTCCTAAAGGAGGCAGTTGAGGAATTTACGTCAGCCAATAACTTTAAAACCCAAAAAACCAAATCTATCTATTATAGCAAGCGCAAAGATTTAAAGGCTTTTCAAACTTACAAGATGATAACGAGTCGTTCATTTGGCCGAAGAGCATCTATACAGGCCCCAAATTTAGATGGGTGTGGCAGTGATGAGTTTTGCATGGAAAGCTGGTTAGAGTTATGATAGATAAAGAAATATTAGTTTTTAGTGCTGCGAGAACAGGGTCTACTCTTATTTGGCAATGTCTCAGTAAGATTTTCAAGACGGTTCACAAAAGCCATGACGGAAAAGCTTCTCCATTTTTCCAACGCAACCTTCCATGTGTGATTACCGAAAGGGATAGAGTTGAATCGTTTTTGTCCAGAGGAAGAGTTTTGCGATTCAAAGGGGGGTCAGCGAAGCAGTTTGTAGACACTTTAGACGCTGACCTTACCAACTCTTTTGCACTTCCCTCCCCTTGCGGTGTTTATCAGGACATTACAGACTACAAATTAGAATTACACACTATAGAATATCTTAAAAATTCTTATAAAGGCGAAAAACTAATTTTACAGTATGAAGAATTTTATAATAATTATGATTATATTTTTGATAAATTTGAAAGCTTTTTTGAATTCACTATCCCTGTTAAAACTAAAGACCTGATAGTAGCTGAAACTAATTTGGCAGTAAACGAAAAAATACAAGATAAGTTTAAAGATTTTGATTCTCACTGCGAAAAGTCCTTAATTCACGGGCAACATATTTTATCTGGAGAGCCAGACTTTTACAAAAATATTATTAGTAGCGAGAATTATTCCCGCTTACATAATTTATTATGGGAAAACGCAGATCGGTGGAAAGAACTCTACAAAGATCAAATAAAAAAAGACAATGCAAATTAAGACGAAAACAGTGAATAAGGAGTGGGGCAGTGAATTGTGGCTCGCCAATAACAAAGAGCACGATTATTGCGGGAAAATTCTGACAGTTAATCCGGGATTCAGTACCTCATTGCATTTTCACGCCAACAAACATGAAACCTTTTATATTCTAGAGGGGGAACTTGAAGTGGTTACAGTTGATACAGATACCACTCAAGAGTCATTGCATTTTTTACTACCGGGGGATAGCTTCGAAATTAGCCCTCTTATTCCCCATCGTCTTTGTGCGACGGGAGAGCAAGCCAAATTTATAGAAATTAGCACTTTCCATGAGGATAGTGATAGTTATCGGGTAATAAAATAATATTATGAAATATGTAGTAACTGGTGGCGCTGGATTTATTGGTAGCGCTTTTATAGATGAAGTATTAAAGCAAGACAAAGACTCAAATGTCATTTGTATAGATGATTTTTCAAGCGGCTTTGCAAAAAATATACCTGCCTCTTTTAATGTAAACATTATTAATGTCGATATTTCCACCTTAACAAGTGATAATGAAATCACCAATAACGTAAAAAAAGAAGTTGAAGGCGCGGATTGCATGTTCCATTTTGCAGCTAAAGCTAGGGTGCAACCTTCAATAGAAAACCCCATCGAATTTAATGACACAAATGTAGGAGGAACACTTAATTTATTAGAAATATGTAGACAAGTAGGTATAAAGCGGTTTGTTTTTAGTTCGTCTTCTTCTGTGTACGGAGACACCACCACATTTCCTACTCCAGAGACAGCACCAACCGGACCGCTGAGCCCATACGGTTTACAGAAGCTCATAGGAGAAGAGTATTGCCAGCTTTACTCTAAAATTCATGATATTGAAACCATATGCTTGAGATACTTTAATGTATACGGCGAAAATGCGCCAACAGAGGGAGCTTATTGTTTGGTGATTGGTGCGTTTATGTGCTGCAAGTCAGAGGGAAGGCCATTAACTATTTACGGCACAGGAGAGCAGAGAAGAGATTTTACATATGTAAAAGACGTTGTACGGGCAAACCTTTTAGCTGCGCAAAGCGATAAAGTAGGGAGCGGTGAGGTTATAAACGTGGGAAATGGTGATAGTAGATCGGTTCAACAAATAGCAAATATATTTGGTGAACCTTTCGAATATTTGCCGGCAAGGTTAGAGCCTTTTGAAACTTTAGCCAACATCGACAAGGCAAAAGAGTTGCTTGGTTGGTCTCCCACCGGTGATGTAGAAAAATGGGTGGCTGATTACCTCGATAGCTCAAATGGATAGAGCATCTGCCTTCTAAGCAGAGGGTTGCTGGTTCGAGTCCAGCTCGGGGTGCCAGAATCCTGAAAACGGAAAAAAATTTTCGACGGGAAACCAAAACAAAGTGGACGATAGAGAAATTGAAACGTGTGACTGCAATCATTGCAAAAAACCCTTTCACGAAATTGACTTGACGTGGGTTCAGACAAAGGGCAAACTTCGCTTGCTCTGCGAGATATGTTATAAACTATTTTTAAATAATGAAGAAGGGCAAAAGAAAAAATTATGACATCTTGCCAGAAGAGACCGAAGAAGAATATATTGTTTGGTTTTGGTAGAAAAGCCGGTGTGGTGGAATTGGTAGACACGACGGACTTAAAATCCGTTTCCTGTTGAAGGAGTGCCGGTTCAACTCCGGCCATCGGTACCATTTAAAAAAAATTATGAAAGATAAGTTATTTTTATCTCCCCATTTGGAGGTCAAGAAGTCCCCTCTTGAAGGAAGGGGGGTTTTTTGCACCCATGATATTAAACAGGGCGACACCATAGAAGAAGCACATTTAATTTTATTAAAAAACAACAAGTGGGAAGAATGCGATGAAGAGTTAAGGCGTTTTGTTTTACCGTGGATCGAATTACGTGATGATTGGAAGGAGTTTTGCGATGAACATGGCGGCATCTTTCAGCAACACGCTACACGCCCAGTGGCTGTTTTGGGTTTTGGTATGATATATAATCACGCTGACAACCACAATGTTGATTATTATGTTGACAAGCACCAGTCTCTTTGTTTATATAGGGCTAACCGGGACATTTGTGCTGGTACAGAATTGACTATTGATTACGGTGAGGATTATTTCCAGCACCCAGATATGCACAAGAAATGACAAACAGCTTATTAAGATTCAAAAAGAATCAGAAATATATAGTCTTTGATTTTGAGACTGAAGGCTTGAACCTTCGCCATTCTAGACCGTGGCAGCTTGGTTTCCTCGAAGCCGAAGGAACGAAGATTAAAAATCAATATGATATTTACATTGACTTCGAGGACCTTTCTGTTTCTAAAGATGCAGCTAGAATCACGGGGTTTTCTAGAGATATTTACAATAAGAAAAAAAAGGACAAAGAGAAGGTGTTAAAGTTTTTTGACAAATTTGTTTATGATCCGGATTATTTGTTGATTGGGCACAATGTTATCGGTTATGACGTTTACATCCATAATGTTTTGCGCAAAGCTTGTGGGTATTCTGCTGATTACAGTTATATGAATCGTATTATCGATACAAACTGTTTATCCAAGGCGTATAAAATGGGCCTCAAAAAAGCAGATGGAAATTCCACGTTATGGCAATACAAGTTAAACAACTATATTAAAAAAGGCCTGAAGACAAGTCAGATGACCATGCTCAAAGAGTTTGACATTGAGTTTGATAGGGATAGACTGCATGACGCGGTATATGATGTAAAAATGACTTTGAAGCTTTTTCATAAATTGATTTGGAATATTGAAATATGAGTTTTTATAAAAAGTTTGAGCGTTACGACGAATGCGCTCCCGCTGGAGTTTTACTCCCAAAAATTAATATTGAGTCTCGTTATTATAAGGAGTTAGGTCTTCGTAAAAACGCTTCTAACCTTAACTTTCTGCGGGCCTTATGTTGGAAAAATATGCAGGAATATGGCTTGACAAAAAAAGACAAAGGTTATCTTGATAGAATGACAATGGAACTTGAGATTCTTGAAGAGCTTGGTTTTATTGATTATATTTTATTGAATTGGGAGGTGTTGAATTTTTGCAAAGAGAAAAATATCCCGACAGGGCCGGGGCGTGGCTCAGCGGCTGGAAGTTTAGTTTTATTTTTCTTGGGGGTTACCAAGGTAGACCCCATTAAGTATAATTTATTTTTTGAGAGGTTTGTTTCCCGCAGCAGAGCAAAGAAAATTAAAGGTAAAGACGGCGTAATTTATTTAGATGGCAGCTTATTGGCTGACGTAGATAATGATATTGCTTACGATAGACGCAGCGAAGTTATCAACTACATTAAAAAGAAATACGAAGGGCGTACTTGCAAAGTTTTAAACTTGGTAACTCTAAGCGGAAAGCTCTGCATCAAGGAGGTGGGCAAATTAGTGGGCCTTAAAGACGAAGAAGAAATGAATGAGGTTAGCGACCAAATACCAGTTACATTTGGTAAGGTTGCCCCATTGCGAGAAGCTGTAGAGCAAAACGAAAAATTTGCCGAGTGGACCCAGTCTAATGCGAAAGCTTTTGCTGTCGCTTTGAAGCTAGAGGGTCTTATTAAAAATACTGGGGTTCATGCCTCGGGGATTGCTATTTCCCACCATAAATTAACAGATATTTGTCCCATTCAAAAAACAAAAGAGGGTGATTTAATATCGTGTTATGATATGAATTGGATTGCCGAGCTTACGGTAAAATTTGATATATTGGGGCTAAAAACATTAACTGTTCTCAACGACACAAAAAAGATTTTAAAAGGGACCCAAGATATAGATTTAAACTTCGAGAAAATAGACCTAGGAGATAAATTTATTTATAAAAATTTACAGGAACTCAGGCTCAAAGGTGGTCAAGGATTGTTTCAAATCGAGGCCGATACGAACTTTGATGTATGTTGTACTGTAAAGCCTCGAAATTTAGAAGAGATATCCGCAGTAGTAGCTATTGCTCGTCCCGGCGCTTTAGAGTTTAAAGACCAGTACGCTTCTTATGTTAGGACAGGGGATTCAGAATTGGTACACCCGGAGTTTTCTCAAATTTTAGATTCTACCGGGGGCATTCCCCTTTACCAAGAGCAGTTGATGCAAATGGCTGTACACGTAGGCTTTACGTTAGATGAAGCGGAACAATTACGCAGGATTGTCGGCAAGAAAAAGGTAGACCAAATGCCTGAATGGAGAGAGAAAATTGCCAAGAAGGTGGAAGAAAACCGTTTGACCAATGCGTGGACGGGCCATCGAGGAATTGAGATAGCTGACGTATTGTGGCAGGTAGCGGAAGACAGTGCAAACTATTCATTCAATAAGTCTCATTCTATCAGCTATGCCATTTTGTCTGCATGGACCACCTATACAAAGTTCACATATCCTCAAGAATTTTTTATAGCTTTGTTGAAAATGGCTAAAAATGAAGCGGAACCTTTTGAACAAATATCTAAAGTCTCTGCAGAGTTATCTCTTTATAATATTAAATTGTTGCGCCCAGATTTAGTAAAATCGAAACAAGATTTTAGCGTAGAGGGGAAAAACATTCGCTACGGTTTGAACGCCATCAAAGGGGTAAGCGAGAAAAGTTTACAATGCATTTTAGATTACAATGAAGGCATTAAAGAAATAGGAGGGTCCGATAAGTTAAATAAATTTGAAATATTTGAAGCGGCCAAACAGGCTAAAATTAATATTGGTTTATTGTCGGGCCTTATTCAAGCCGGAACCCTTAATTCTTTAGTAGGAAAGAATTCTCGGGCGAGGTTGGTACTAGAAGCCCAATCCTATAATATTCTAACTGATCGAGAAAAAAGGATAGCCAAAGCCTTGGTTTCGGCACATGGGGACGACATTTTAGCTATAATAACAAGAACCATGAATAAAGAAAAACCCCTTATGGGGGACGACAACAAGCCTTTTATGAAGGATTCTCGCCTTAATACTTTTTTGTCGAAATACCGCCCCTACAAACAAATCTATGATAAGAATTGCGCAAGCAAAAACGATGATTTCGCAAGCTGGTACTTTGAAAAACAATTGCTAGGTTATAGCTATAGCAAAAAGCTCAAAGATACCTTGAAGGTCAGAGATGCGCGATCCATGGTTGATTCAAGAGATATCATTAGCATGAACGACAACTCTCTTGTAAAAATTGTCTGTACCGTTAAATCATGTGTAAAAAGAACCAGTAGGAACGACAAAAAATATTATTTTATTGTAGCGGAAGATGAAACTGGGGAATTTAAATCAATGTTCATGGAAAGAGAATACGCTCCGTTTTTACAAAAAGGAAAAAGCTTGCCAGAAAAAGACTCTATTGCTATAATTTGGGGGCGTAAATCGGACACCACCGTTTTTGTTCACGATATAAACGTTCTCGACAATAAAATATACATGAAGCTATCAGACATCAAATGACATCAGAAAACCAAGATATAAACTTTACCCCTCGTTCTCAAAAGTTATTGCAATTTTGTAAAAAAATAGCTTCTAAGCTTAATTATTCTGAGATTACCGTTGCTCATTTGTTTGCAGCCTTCTTTGAATTAAAAAAAAGTAGATGCATAGAAATTCTTATTGAGGCAGGTTTAGATGTTAGTAATTTTAAGCACCATCTCTTTGACACGGTTTTACAAGAGCAACCTAAGAGCAAAAAAAAGGGCGAGTATAAAATTTCTGCGGATGTACGCCAAATCATCACCAATGCTCGACAACTAGCCGGGGATCTTGGTCATTCGTGGGTGAGCGCGGAACATATCTTTTTATCTATTTTTAGAGATTTAGATAAAATTCCTGACGAAATATTGCTGTTTTTAGGGGTTGATCTGCAGTTCGTTACTACTAAAGTTCTTGATTATTTATGTGACACTGAAACCGCGAATGGCGATGGAGCATTAAGCGAGAGTAGCGTACAAGACCTTATTAGCAACTCTTCAGGCAAAAGTAACTTCCCCACGTTGGAAAAATTTGCAACCAACATGACCAAGCGAGCTTTGGAAAACAAATTAGATCCTATTTACGGGCGCACGGAAGAGCTTAAAAAGCTTGAAGATATTTTAAATCGACGTAAAAAGAATAACGCTATCATTATAGGAGAGGCGGGGGTGGGTAAAACCGCTGTTGTAGAAGCGTTGGTTCAGAATATCGTTGCTAACACTTCTTCTTTTTTCTTAAATAATAAAATTTTCTTTGAGTTAAATTTAAGTTCTATGATTGCCGGAACAAAATATCGTGGTGAATTTGAAGCAAGAATTAAACAAATTATAGAAGAGGCAAAGAATGAAAATGTTATATTATTTATTGATGAGATACATACTTTAATTGGAGCAGGAGACGCCGAAGGAGCTTTGGATGCTGCCAATATTTTAAAACCCGCGCTTTCTACGGGAGAGATTACCCTAATCGGAGCAACCACCTTTAAGGAATATCGTCGCAAATTCGTTAAAGACAAGGCCCTCCAGAGGCGTTTCCAGTCCTTGGTGATAAACGAACCTACAAAAAAAGCTACGTTAGAAATTTTATCACGAAAGAAAAACGTTTACGAAAGTTATCACTCGGTAAGAATTTCTGACGAAATTTTAAATGACATTGTAAATTATTCTGATCGGTATATGACTGACTCCCAGTTTCCCGACAAGGCTATTGATTTAATGGACTTGGCTTGCAGTCATGTTAAGGTGCAAAAAGTAGTTAAACCTAAAAGGATAGCCGACCTTGAAAGCAAGCTGGTTAAGTCTTTTGTTAACCACGGTAATAATTTTCAAGATATGGATGATGAGCAGGCTGCGACATTCGAAGCGCTAAGAAAGTCCATTGGAAAATGGAGCTCCACTATTGAAAAAAATAAATACAAATTAACCAAAAAACATTTATTTGAAGTGTTATCCGCTAAAACAAATATTCCGTTGGATGAGTTTTTAAAATCTGAAACGGACAAATACCTCAAACTAGAAAAGAAGCTTAAAAAGGATATTGTGGGGCAGGACAAACCTGTCGAAACTATAACTAAATGCTTAATGAGGCATAAAAGTGGTTTGAGAGATTTAAATCGTCCTATCGGTTCGTTTTTATTTCTCGGTACCACAGGGGTAGGAAAGACTTTTTTAGCTAAAATGCTAGCTAATCATTTTTTTGGCTCCAAGGAGGGTTTCATTCATTTAGATATGTCAGAATTTTCTGAAGAATCTAGCGTGTCTAAATTGATGGGTTCTAATCCGGGATATGTGGGGCACGAGAATGGCGGCGTTCTAGTGGAGAAAATTACCAAAAACCCTCATTCGGTGGTTTTATTCGACGAAGTGGAAAAAGCTCACCCTAAAGTGCATCAAATGTTATTGCAAATTTTAGACGAGGGGCGTTTGACTGATTCTCAAGGACGCGTGGCTAGATTTTATAATTCCATTGTGATTGTTACAGGAAACATTGGTTCAAAAGAACTTTCAAAAACCCACACTATGGGTTTCGGGAAGGATGATATAGAAAAGTCTAATGTTGACGACGCTCTCAAGGAGGTTAAAAAACTATTACCACTAGAGTTGATTAACAGGTTTGATGATGTTTTATTTTTCAACAGGCTGTCTGACAGCCATTTAAAATCCATTATAAAATATGAATTAAAGAACCTCAAGGATAACGCCTCTCAAAACGGTTTAAGTTTGCTTTTTTCTAGAAATTTAAGTGATTTTATTTTTAATAAAGTTCATGACAAGGAGTTTGGTGCGCGGTCAATTAAGCGCATCATACAAAAGCAAGTATCAGACGTTATTTCAAAGGAGATAGTGAGCAATTCTAATATAACAAATTTTGAAATAAAATACGACAAAAAATCAGACAAAGTTTGTGTACAATTTTAATTTAATGTGTATAATATAGTCAATATGGAAGCTCTAAAAGGCAAAAAGACTTATTTTACGGCGGGAGCGGCGGTTTTGACGGCTCTCGGGGCATATTTTGCAGGTGAGGTGGATTTATCAGTTACAATCCAAGCCTGTTTTGGAGCATTGATGGTGGTATTTTTACGTCAAGGCGTTACTTCAGAAGCTAAAAAGGCAGTTGAAGGACCCAAGGAAGGATAAAAAATTATGGCAAATGATCCCACTCAAGATGTAAGCGGACCCGTTCAGGCTGTTAGTGGCCCAGAGGAAGCTGCTCCTGCTCAGGACGCAACTGGCCCAGAGGAAGCTGCTCCTGCTCAGGACGCAACTGGCCCAGAGGAAGCTGCTCCTGCTCAGGACGCAACTGGCCCAGAGGAAGCTGCTCCTGCTCAGGACGCAACTGGCCCCGCTTAATTAATTTAAAATGGGCACTCCTTGTCAAGTCAATTCAGGTACTAGCATTAGTGATCCCGGGACGGATACTGATGCCTTTGGCGTAAGAAGGAAGCGTAATATTTATATTGTTGCCGCTACCGCTAATTTTACAGCCAATAGCGTAGCTTGTGTTCCGGGAAATGTTAACTTTGGCAACAACCCTTTCTTAGTGACAGGTGCTGTTTCTAGCGCTACAGTTGGTACTATTTGGTATTATATCGAATAGAAATGCCACTCCCCACCAAGCAGAAGGATGAACCCCGAAAGGAGTTCATGTCTCGCTGTATGGGAGACAGCATGATGAACACAGAATTCAAGGACCCCAAACAGAGGGCTGCGGTTTGCAACAGCCAATTTGAGCAACGAAAAAAAAGCAAAGGCACAGCTAGTTGGGACGAGGTACGGCAAGCAGACGTGCTTGGCCTTATATAAATTAAAAAGTGAGTAAATTTTACTTGACTTTTTTTTGTTAACCTATATTATTTGCATCTATGGAAGATACCGTTAGTACAGATCCAAAGGAACAAGATCCTAATGCATCAATAAAAACACGATTGGCCAATCTTTTGATTAATCGGGTGGCCCTCAGTGAGTGTCTGAATGTTATTAGGGATGCCTGCATGCAGCGGGCTGGAGAAATTGTTGAAGCCGCTGATGAAGAGGAAATGAAAAAAGTTCTTAATGATTTAGATCTTTTTGAAAATCCCCCTAAGCCAGATGAGGATGTAGCCCAATCCAGCAGTGGCCCTATTGTTACGGGGCCGGTCGGAGCAAGTGAAGTTACTCCTATTGAGACAGGCCCAACAACCTAGCAGACTTTTTTAACCCCCTTCCCTCCTTAATACCCCCTTAATTGGGGGTATTTTTTTGTGGATTTTTTAGTTTTATTCTTTATTATCCGACATAATGAATGTAGCGATTTACAAGCCAAATTCGAAAAATACAGGATGCGCATTTAGTTTTCGCGTGTCTACACAGGGCAAATTACCGGTATTTTATGTTAATGCTATTCTGCAACATAGCTGGGACGACAAAAAGAAAACAGGAAGTTTTATTAAAAATAAAGATGTTGACGACAAGAACGTTAGCTTCAAATTAAATGATTTTGAATTAGGGGAAATAGTTTCTTCTGTTACCTCTAGAGTTCCATGGAACGCCTATCATAGTTTCAAAGATAATACTACTCAAATCCGTTTCACTCCTTGGGATAAACCTCGTAAAATTAAAGGCAAAGATGGAGCCGAACAAGCCTTTACTTCTCCTGCTTTTGGCTTGTCAGTGACAAGAAATGGCAATCAAAATTATAGAATTGCTTTAGAGCCCGGGGAAGTGGAAGTTTTAAAGTTTTTGATTCAACGTTATTTTCAAGTTGTTTTTGACGTAAAAGCGGAGCAAGATGAGGCATATAGGGCCGGGGATGGCTCTCACCCGCCTAAAGCTCCTTCCCAACCTACTCAAAAACCTAAAACAAGTGTAAATATTGAAGAGGATGATGCTCCTTTTTAATGAGAGAGATGCCCACCTTAGCTGAATATAAAATGCAAGAACCAGAGAACACTCAAGCAAAGGAACCCAAAGATTCAGAAGAAATTAAGGGAGACTTAATTGAAGAAGTGGATGATACAGGGGTTGACATTCCTGACATTCCTCTTCCTACGGCGCAAGACGCGGCAGACGCGGCAATAGAAGATGAATTTGCCGGGGCTTACCGGTTTGCGGTAGTGGGGGTTGGCCAAGGAGGTTCACGGCTTGCTGAAACTTTTTGGAAGTTGGGCTACAGAA